>Ga0335074_10015500_pt1 | contig 10711 bp, 6 predicted proteins | sample Lox_Sample_23_FD_206715 | JGI IMG/M metagenome (GOLD analysis project Ga0335074, IMG submission 206715) | Soil microbial communities from Loxahatchee National Wildlife Refuge, Florida, United States - Lox_Sample_2.3 | ecosystem: Environmental > Terrestrial > Soil > Wetlands | place: USA: Florida...
GCCACTGGTAGTGGTCGGCCGTGTTGCACGTCGATGAGCACAAGGGTGAGCACGACGACGGTCCCCTCAAGGCCCGACCGCCCCGGTCGATACCCACCAGCCATGGCAACCAAAACCCGAGCGGCTAACAGACGGCCTTGGTCGCGCCCGCCCCAGCCCCGTGCCCAGACCTCGATGGTTCAGTCGCGGTCAATCCTCCGCAGCCGTGCCCGGGCGTCCACCACTCGACGAAGAGAATCGTGGGCTCTCCTCGAGTGGGGATGCACACGACCTCAGCGACGACGACATGGAGCGGCCGCCCTCTGCGCTCTCGATAACCCGTCCGGCAGCGATCACCGATCTCTCTCTCCCCCAGTGCGCCTCGGCGCCCTCGACGGGGGTCGACCGAGGCGGAGTGCAGCGCGCACCGCAGGGTCGCCGCACATCCGCACCCTTACGCACGTCCGGCGTGGATCGGAAAGCAAGCTCGCCGTCTTCAAGCACCGTCTCGATCCCCGAGACCCGGGGCGACCCGTCAGCCCGCAACGTGGTGATCATCTTGTGCCGGTCAGCGCCGAACGGCGCTCGCACCCGCCGCGCGAACTCCGGCTCGGCCTGTCCGACATCCCAGCACGCCAGTCACCCCTGCCAGGATCACATCGATCCGCCAGCAGGTCTTGGTGTCGGTTAGCGCCTCGAGCCTGTGCAACGCGTGTGAACAGCACGCTGAAACGGCTGCCATCGACAGCCAGTCCGTGAGGCTGGGTGCCAACTCTGCACGCCCTGCACGACGGTCAAACGACGGTCAGGCGATCTTGGAGCCTCTGCCAGCTACCCAGGAACCGGGCTCTGACCTGCGATTTTGCGGAGCCCCCTTACGGAATCGAACCGTAGACCTTCTCCTTACCATGGAGACGCTCTGCCGACTGAGCTAAGGGGGCGAACTCTTGGTTGACTGACCTGGGGCTTCGGGCCGCTAGGCCGTCGTCTCAGGTCGGGCACTCCGGTGATGCAGCGCCTTAGGTAGCAGAGACGAAGATCGACGCTCCCACCACCAGCGTAGGCGAGCATAGCGGATCGCTGGCCGCCTAGCGCACCGACCCCGCAGCAGCCAGACCGCCTCCCGGACCATCATGACCATATCGGACAAAAACCATATTCCTTACTGGCAAGGACGCCAACGTGGCCGGCACCATCCGCCGCGAGCACGTCGAAGCGTTCATCCTGGCAGAACCTGAGCGGAACACGCGGCGGCCCCCGCCCCGCCGCGTGCCCCTCCACCGCGGCTCACCATCGCCATGCTGGCCCGCTCAGCGCTCGACGCCCCTGGCGACCCAGAGGGTCATGGGCCCACCGACCGCCGGAGGGGCAGCTCCGGCGGTCGGTGGGCCGTCCAGGATCAGGCCCCGACGCACCCGTGGTGTGCCCACGGCCGTCACCGGCCCGCCAGCACGCCTAGCGGCCCGCCAGCACGCCTAGCGGCCCGCCAGCACGCCTAGCCGTTCTGCATGGCGAGCGGGTTGGTCGCGCCACTGGCACCGCTCGCGCCGACCGCCTGAACGATCGCGGCCCCCGGTGTCGTGGCCACCGAGTCCAGGACGCTGAAGCCGCTGCTCGCGTTCGGGCTGGCCACGGTGACCCACGCGGTGCCGTTCCAGTTCAGCGTCAGGGTCTGGCCCTGCGCCGAGCCTGTGGGGTCGTAAAGGCCAACGGCCCACACGTCGTTCGCCGCGTTGCTGGTGGTCACGCCGGTCAGGTCGGAGCCGGATCCGGGCGCGGGGCTGGGAACGATGCTCCACGCCTTCCCGTTCCAGTGCTCGATGAGCGTGCTGCTGGAGCTGTCCGTCACGCCCCGATCGCCCACGGCCCAGACATCGGTCGGGCTGTTCACCTGGATCGAGTTGAACTGGAAGAAGGCGTTGACGTTGGAGCTGCCGACCAGTGGCATCGGCACGACGCTCCAGGTGCTGCCGTTCCAGTGCAGCGAGTAGGTCTCGTTCGGGAAGAACGTCGAGCTGATCTCGTCCTCGTAGGTCCCGACGATCCACACATCGTTAGGGCCGCTCGCGGAAATCGCGTCCAGGTTGCTGTTCAGCCCGTCGCTGCTCGGCTGCGGTACCGTGACCCGGCTCCAGGCCGTGCCGTTCCACTGTGCGACCAGGCCGGTATTCGCGCTGCCCAGTCCGCCGCCGATCGCGTACGCGTCGGTGGCGCTGATGTCGGTGACCCCGTCGGCGATCTGGCCGGCCAGCGCGGTCGCGGCGCTGGACGAGACCGACCAGGCGGCGCCGTTCCAGTGCAGGGCCAGCGGCTCGAAGTCCTCCCGGTTCACCTGGGTGCGCCCGACCGCCCAGGCGTCGGTGGTGCTGCTCGCGCTGACCGCGGCCAGGCTGGCCGTGTTCCCCGGCGTGGCCGGCGTGGCCACCTGCGACCAGGCGCTGCCGTTCCAGTGGTCAATCAGGGCCTTGGCGCCGACTCCGTTGAGCTCGGCGTTCTCGCTTCCGACGGCCCAGGCGTTGGAATCGGACGTGGTGGTGACTGCCGTGAAGGCGGCGTTCTGCCCGGTAGGCGGGGGCGGCGCGATCGTCCAGCCGGTCGCGGCTAACGCCGGGCTGGCACCGATCACGACGGCTGTGCCCACCGCGACGGCAGCACCGATTCTGGAGAGGAGCATGGCCTTCCTTTCGACCGCATGGTGCAACGGCGGGGTACTAACAGACACGTTCCGATCAACGCTTGCGGTTCACGCGCTATCGGACCGACGCCACCCTTTCGGGAAGAGCAGTCCATAGCTCGATGACTTCCGCCGCCGCTTGAGTCAGCGAGAGCTCGGAGATGTCAGCGATTTTGCGTTGATGCAGGTCACGGCGTTTCGAAAGGGCCAATCCCCCCGGAGACGCGCTGCCGCCGAAGCGAAGGGGCGCGGCGAAATGATCTTCCGCCCCACTTGCGCAGTCCCCCGCCGGACGTGACCGAGCTGCCGAGCCCGCACGACCTGAGATCACATTGGCTACCCGAGCAGGGTGCCCGGCCGATTTGCGGGCAGATGGAACGAACGGCCATGCCGCCACGTCCAAAGAGAGGACGATAAAAGGCCATCTGCGGCCTGCTTGCTGCTCGCCGCACCGTTTGGGGCGGTACAGGTTTCCCCTAGGGCTATGGCCCCGGCCGCCGCAGGAGGTGTCGAATGGCGCCAGGAGGGAATGGGTCAGCCTGGACATGCGGACAACGATCAGATATGGGAGAGCGGTACGGCGTCCCCGCTGGGGCCGACAGCGCAGCGACGGCGTTTCGATGACGATAGCGATGGGGCGAACCCAGACGGCCACCTTTGGCGTTATGGCCGGGCTGCTTCTTGTGGGAAGCGGCTCGGGCGGCGCCGCTGTCGCGCACACCTCCCGGGCCAGCCTGCTCAGCGCGACCAGCGTATGCGCCCATCGTCCGGCGGTCGCCACGAGCAAGTCGAAGAACGCTCAGTCGGCGGCCCACGCCGACGCAGTGGGCCTCGCCGTAGTGCCGCAGAGTTCCGCCTCGGCGACGCCAAGCCAGGCCGCCAGCGCAAGCCCGAGTGCCAGCCCGTCGCCAAGCGCGAGCGACCCAGCTAGCCCAACGCCGTCCGCCAGCCCCAAGCCCAGCGCGACCCCACCGGCCAGCGACAGCCCGACGCCCAAGGCGAGCCCGTCGCCCAGCACCAGTCCGTCGCCCAGCCCGTCGCCGTCACCTTCGACGTCGCCTTCTCCCCCGCCCACGACACCGCAGCTTTGCGTGCTGGTCCAGCCATTCTCGAAAAGCACCGTCCAGCCAGGCGGAACGGCCACCTACAAGATCTTCGTATGGAGTACCGGCGCGGAGAGCGCAGCGGCTAGCGTCACCGTGCGCATAGGCAAGGTCGCAGACGTAGACGCGCCGGGCTTCACGGTGTGTGCGCAACCAAGCGGCGACGTCTGCACCGTGGGGGACTTGCTGACCAGCCAGAGCGACGAACTGGTGGCGGCGGCCAAGGTAGGCAGTTCAGCCTCCGCTGGGGAGAAGATCACCCTCACGGCCACGGCGCGGGCGAGCAAGGCCACCTCTTTCCACGCCAACGCCACGATCGACGTGGTCGCCTCGACCTCAACGGGGTCGACCCCGACGCCGGATAACGCGGGCGACTCGCTCCCGGGCACGTCGGTGTCCACGCCGCCGGACGTCTCGGTCACCTCGCCCGTAGACACCAATCCATCCGGGCTGTTCCCGACGGTCTCTCCCGCGTCCGGCGCCAAGGGCAAGGCCGGTAAGAACCAGACAGCCAACGACGCGGACATCGTGTCGTCAATTCTCCCGCTCAATTCTCGTCTCATCGGCGGGCAACTGGCCGGCCTAGCCCTCCTGGCGGCCGCGATCGCCATCGCCATCGTGCGGTTGTCCCTGCGCACCGAGCGGCCTCACAGCGGCGGCGGCCCGGCCAAGTAGACCCGGCCGCGACTGACTGGCGTGGCCAGCCGGTGGATGGCGCCGGCCAACCGGTGGCTGGCGCGGTCAGCCGGTTAGTGAGTGCCGGCCGACCGGGTGCTCGACCATCGGCCGCATCTGGCGCAGTTCACTGGCCAGCTTCGAGGCGCTCAGGGTTTGCGAGGCCACCACACCGAACGTGTCGTTGTCCGCCCAAACGCACTCCGCCACACGCCCGTCCACACTCGGGACACAGGCGGCCTCGCCGCCGAGTGATCCGGCGCTGGTTGTCGTGGCACCCTGGAGCTTGCCAGTGAAGGTGGAGATGAACGAGCCGGCCGACGTACCCGACAGGTTGCCTCCGATGAACAGGATGATCTGGGGCGACGAGGCGGCCGACCCGGCGCTGTCCTCATACACGGCGTAGATGACGTTGTGGGCCTCGCCAGCGCTCTCTTTGACGATCTGCTGCCGCAGCGTCGCCGCATGCATCTGCTCGGCTAGCTGTGGCTGCTTCGTAAACGCGGCCAGTTGTTCCGGCGTGGTCAGGACGTGGGTCACGCCACCGCTGGATTTCGTCAGGACGACGGCGACAGCACCCGCCATGACGGCCGAGGCACCGGCCAGCGCGAGCACTCGCGTCGGTAGCCGACCGCGCGTCTTCTTGGTGCTTTTTGACGGCTGAGTCTTGCGGGCAGGCTGGCGTTCTGGTGCCGGCTGAGTCTTGCGGGCAGGCTCGCGTTCTGGCGCGGGCTGAGTCTGCGGGCGCGGCGCTTCCCGCGTCGGAGCGGCGGTGCCACCGGCCTGGCTAGCGGGTGCCTGCCTCGATCGGGCCTCGCGGGTCTTGACCCCGGTCGCCTGGCGGCGAGGAGCGCCCGAGTCTCCGGGACGACGGTTCCCGCTGCGGTCGCCGCGGCGCGGAGCGGGCCGCTGGTTACCTGGACCCGAACGGCCACTGCTGCCTGGGCTCGACCCGGCAGCGGCGGAGCGGCCGAGACTGGTGTCGGTGGGCGTGCGCCCGCCGAATCCCGGGTCGACGGCCGTCGGCCAGCCAGCCACCGCGGGCTGCCCGGTCGCTGAATCATCCGCGGTCGGCCAGCCGAGCCCGGGATCGTCCGTTGCCCACTCAGCCGCCGCGGGCTGGTCATACCGCGGATCCGCCACCGCAGATCGGCCATACCCGGAATCCGCCGCCGGCCAGCCGTTGTCCTGAGCCTGGCCGTTCCGATCGTCCGTCGCGGGCCACCCATACCCCGGATCGGTCGCCGCGGGCCAACCGGCCACCGCCGACTGGTCATACCGCGAGTCCACCGCCGCAGCCTGGCCGTACCCGGGGTCGGCCATCGCGGGCCACCCAGCGGGCGGGGTCTGGTCGTGCCGCGGGTCTGTCGTCGCGGGCCAACCGGCCACCGCCGACTGGTCATGCCGCGGATCCGTAGTCGCAGCCTGGCCGTAGCCGGAGTCGTCCGTCGCGAGCCACCCAGCCACCGCCGACTGGTCATGCCGCGGATCCGCCACCGCGGGCCACCCAGCAGGCGGAGTCTGGTCATGCCGTGGATCCGCCGCCGCGGCCCGGTCGGCGGTCGCAGCCCGGCCGTACCCGGGGTCCGCCGCCGACCACCCATCGGCCGACGCCTGGCCATTCCGGTCGTCCGCCGAGGGCCACTGATGCCCCGGATCGTTCGTCGCCGCGGGCCAACCGGCCACCGCGGACTGGTCATACCGCGAGTCGGCGGCCGCAGCCTGGCGACCGTACCCCGGGTCCACCGCCGCAGGCCAGCCAGCGGGCGGGGTCTGGTCGTGCCGCGGGTCCGCCACCGCAGGCCAATCAGCCACCGCAGACTGGTCATACCGCGGATCCGCCGCCGCAGCCTGGCGACCGTAACCGGGGTCCACCGCCGCGGGCCATCCAGCAGGCGGAGTCTGGTCGTGCCGCGGGTCCGCCACCGCCGCCCGGTCGGCCGCCGCCGCCCGGTCGGCCGCCGCAGAACGGTCAGAGGCCGCGCCCCGGCGGGAGGCCGCAGAACGGCCGTACCCGGGGTCGGCGGCCGCATCTCGGCCGGCCGTCGTTACGGCCTGCCCGTACTCTAGGTCGGCCTCCGCCGCCCGCCGGTGCCTCGAGTTCGTCGGCCGCCTCGAGTCCGTTGCCGCTGGCGCCGAGTCGACGGCCGCGGACCGCCCATGCCGAGAACCCGTGGCCGCAGTCCGGCCAGCAGCCGCAGACCGCCGTCCCGGATCGGTCGCCGCCGGGTCAGCCGCCGCGGGCCGACCAGCCGCCGCAGACCGCCGCCCCGGATCGGTCGTCGCCCAGCTGGCTGTCCCAGCCCCATCAACCGCCGCACGCCGGTCAACCGCCGCAGCCGCACCAGACGCGGCCGCCCGGCCGCGCCCCTGATCACCGTTCCGCGGGTCGCCGTATCCGGCATCGCGGTATCCCTGGTCGCCGTAGCCCGGATCACGGTTCCCCTGGCCGGCCGGATGAGGCCTGTCCTTGCCACGGCGAGAACGGGAACGTTCGGGGCGAGCGTCGCGAGCCGGCCCGCGGTCGGGCGACTGCGCTTCTTCGCGGCCACGACGCTTGCCCCGAGGCCGCTCGGCCGTAACCGAATCTGGCTTGGGCTGCACCGACCGTCCACCACTCAGGTACGAGAACCACTCGTAGTCGGCATCGTCCCCGGAGCCACCGGCGCTCTGATCCCAGTCACTGTCGTAACCGCCGCGGCTGGGAGCCCATGGGTCCGCGACAGCCTGCGCGACCGCGGCCCCCCCGCGCTGGGCTGACCCCTGCGCGGGCGCCCACTGATCGACGTAGCCATTCTGATCAGAGCCCCGCCAGCCGTCGTCCTGCCAGGACTGCCCACCACCGTTGTCCGGTGGCCAGGCTTCGTCGAAGGCGGCGTATCCAGACCGCTCGTCTTGCTGAGCCTGCGGCCATCGTGAAGTCATGAAGTCGGTTACCCCTGACACTGGCGCGACGTAACTGGCCTAGCGAGATCAATCTGAGATCAATACATCATGCGCCAAGGTCACCGCTGTCCGCCACATCCTTGGCCTAGTTGGCCCCGGCGGACGCCCCGTACGCCAGCATCGGACAACGCACTCTTGCGGCTGGCACCCTACAGGACGGATCATCACGGTAGCGGGCATTTGGGGAGGCTGTCGTGGAGAACCGCTACGCAGCGCTGGTCAGGGGACCTTCCGCGATTTTCCCGCGCGGGTATCTGTGGCTGATACCCCTGTGGGGCGCGGCCGTCGCAGCCCTGGCCTACGTCAAGGGCAAGCTTCCTTTGTGGTATGCCGTTTGCGCGCTGCCGGCCGCGACGTTAGCCGTCCTTACGCTCATCGCGGTCCTGGCCACCCTGCGGACCAACGCCTTTGTGGTCGACGACAGCGGCATTCTGCTGGGTCTGAGGGGAGCCGCCCGGCGTCGCTTCGGGCCAAGACGACGCAGGAACACGCACCTGGCATGGGATGAGGTTCGCCAGCTCAGGATCGCCAGCCGGCCCTACGGCGCCCGCCTGGAGATTTTCCTGCCGCCCGGTTCGGCCAGCGACCGCGGGCGCATGGTCTGGCGGATCGCCGCGGCCGTCCTGACCGTGCTGCTTCCTCCCGCGTGCCTGGTTCGCGCACCGAGCCTGCTCCACCCGCGCTCGGACCCGCTCAGGTACCGGATACCGCTGTACGAGGTCACCCCCGAGCAGCTGCGGCTGGCCCTGGTGCCGTTCGCACCACCGAACGTGCCGATCGCCGTGCGGCCTCGCTGGCACACCCGGGCGCTCAGCCGCCTGCGCCGTGAGCGGCTGACCACGGCGGCCTGAGCGGACCCGGCGGACCGCCGCGGACCCCCGCCCACCTCCCCTGCCCCCTTCATTGACGCGGTCAGGACGGCAGGGCGCGGGAACGGAGCGCGCGCTCCACTGTGTCGCGATGCTCGATGAGGATACGGACCAGGACCGGGTCACGCTCCTCAGCGGCCAGGAACGCGTCGATCCGCTCGACCAGGTCGGGTGACGCGGCCGGGAACGGGAACAGCAGGCGGCCGAGCGCCATCCTGATGTACTCGCCGCGCGACGACCAGATCGCGGGCAGGATCTCGAGATACCGCTCCGCGTACGGAGCGAGCAGCGACGCCTGCTCGGGCTGGGTAAAGCCCCTGGCCAGCTCCAGGGCGGCCTCGACGCTGAGGTCCTCGCTTTCGGCCAGCAACCTCCACGCCGCCGCCTTGTGGCCGGCGTCCGGCATCGCGGCACGGACGCCCGCGGCGTGCCGCTGGCCGGTGTTGGTCGCGTCCCGCTCCAGCTCGGCGTCGATCTCGGCATCACCGGCCCGGCCGGTCGCGGCCAGCCTCTCCAGCAGGGTCCACCGCAGCTCGGTGTCGATGGCCAGGCCCGGGATCTCGGCGCTGCCGTCCAGCAGCCCGGCCAGCAGGTCGAGCTGCTCGGGAGTGACCGCGGTCCACCCGAGGAGCTGGGCCCAGGCGAGCTGGTGGTCCGAACCCGGCTCCGCCGAGCGCAGCAGCCGCACCGCCGCCGTGGCGAGCTGTTCCTTGCCTTCGCGCACCCACTGCGGGTCGGCCATGGTCACGAACAAGCGCGCGGCCAGCATGTGCTGGGTCTGCAAGACCGAGACCGAGGGCTCCTGGCCCATGCCGCCCACCATCAGCCGGACGAACGCGGGCATCGAGAGCTCGGCCTCCTGCACCATGTCGATCGCCGCGCTCCAGCACACCGCACGGGCCAGCGAGTCGGTGAACTCGCCCATCGACTCGGTCAGGGTGGTCAGTGACCGCGGGTCGAAGCGGACGAGCGCGTAGCCGAGGTCGTCGTCGTTGAGCAGGACGAGGTCGGGCTGCGTGGCGCCGACCAGCTCCGGCACGGCTGTGCGCGGCCCGGCGACGTCGACCTCCACCCGCACCGAGCGCGTCAGCGCGCCCCCGGCCCGGTTGTAGAGGCCGATCGCGATGTGATGCGGCCGCAGCGTCGGGTGCTGCTCGGGGGTCTCCTGAAGCACGGCGAACGACGTGAACGTGCCGTCGCCGTCGATCTCGAACTCACTGCGCAGCGTGTTCGGGCCGGCCGTCTCCAGCCAGGCGTGCGACCAGTCGGCCAGGCTCCGGCCCGAGCTGGCCTCTAGGGCGTGCAGCAGGTCGGCGAGCGTCGCGTTGGCCCAGCCGTGCTCGGCCAGGTAACCCTGGATGCCGCCGAAAAAGTTGGCCCGGCCAACGTAGGCGACCAGCTGCTTGAGCACGGACGCGCCCTTGGCGTAGCTGATCCCGTCGAAGTTCGCGATCGCCTCGGTCAGGGTCTTGACGTCCGTGGCGATCGGGTGCGTGGACGGCATCTTGTCCTGCATGTAGCCGACGTTCTTGCGGAGGTTGGAAAAGGTCGTCCAGGCGCTGGTGAACCTGGTCGCCTCGGCGGTGGCCAGGAAGGCGCAGAACTCCGCGAACGACTCGTTGAGCCACAGGTCGTTCCACCACCGCATGGTCACCAGGTCGCCGAACCACATGTGCGCCATCTCGTGCAGGATCACCATGGCGCGCGTCTCGTACAGCAGGTCGGTGACCTTCGAGCGGAACAGGAACTGCTCGGAGATCACCACGCAGCCGACATTCTCCATCGCCCCGGCCGGGAACTCCGGCACGATGACCTGGTCGTACTTCTCAAACGGGAAGCCGGTGCCGAACAGCCGCTCAAAGAAGTCCAGGCCCCGCCGGGTGATCGCGAACATGTCCTCGGCCTCGAGGTGCTCGGCGAGCGAGGCGCGGCAGGCCAGCCCGAGCGGGATCACCTGGCCGGCCGGGGTGGTGTGCGAGTCGCGGACCAGGTGGTACTCGCCGGCCACCACGGCGGTGAGGTACGTCGAGATGCGCGGCGTGGCCGGGAAATGCCACGTCGCCCCGCCCTCGCCGCCCTCGGCGGGCTCGGGCGAGGGAGCCGGCTGGTTCGACAGCACGATCCAGTGCGCGGGCGCGATGACGTGGAACGTGAACGCGGCCTTCAGGTCGGGCTGCTCGAAGTTCGCGTAGACCTTGCGCGCCTCGGCCGGCTCCAGGTCCGTGTACACGTACACCTTGCCGTCGACCGAGTCGACCGCCCGGTGCATCCCGACCCCGGTGCTGGTGTAGGCGCAGTCCGCGACGACCCGCAATTCGTTGTGTTCCGCGAGGCCGGACAGCGCGATCCGCCCCTCCGCATACGCCTCCGCCGGGTCGATCGGGACGCCGTTGAGCACGATCTCCCGCACCGACTGCGCGACCAGGTCGACGTAGGTCGCGGCACCCGGCTCGGCACACCGGAAC
>Ga0335074_10015501_pt1 | contig 10711 bp, 7 predicted proteins | sample Lox_Sample_23_FD_206715 | JGI IMG/M metagenome (GOLD analysis project Ga0335074, IMG submission 206715) | Soil microbial communities from Loxahatchee National Wildlife Refuge, Florida, United States - Lox_Sample_2.3 | ecosystem: Environmental > Terrestrial > Soil > Wetlands | place: USA: Florida...
GGACGCGGTCGAGCAGCTAGCCCGGCTGCTTTCCGAGGGCGGGCTGCGCACGCACGCGCTGGCGGACGCCCGCGGTCCGCAATGGACAAAAGTGATTTTCAACTCCGCGACGAGCCCGCTCGCCGCACTGACCGGGCTCTCGGTAGGCCGCGTCTGCACCGACGCCGGGCTGCGCGAGCAGGTCGACGGGCTGATCGCGGAGGCCCTGGCCGTCTGCGAGCGGGAGGGGATCGTGCTGCAGCGCGCGCCGGCCGAGGCGGTGGAGGAGGCCATCGCCGAGGCGTATGACCATCAGCCCAGCATGCTGCAGGACGTCCTGGCGCGCCGGGCCACCGAGATCGACGTGCTCAACGGCGGCATCGCCGCCGCGGGCCGGCGGGCCGGGACCCCCACGCCGCGGCACGACTGCATGGTGGCGCTGGTCAAGGGCCTGGAGAAGTCCTGGCCGACCTAGCCCGGAGAGCCCGGCCACGCTCGCGGCGCCGCCAATTCGTGACCTGCGAAGGGTGGACAACCGGGACCTCATCCCGTAACGTAATCGAAATGAAAATAACTTTCACTGTATGAAAGTTAGGGAGAGCCATGACCGCACCGACCACCGGGCCGCCGTTGCTGGATGTCTCCGGCCTGCGCGTCACCTACGGCGGGGTCGTGGCCGTCTCCGACGTCGATGTACGGGTCACCGCGGGCACCATCTACGGGCTGATCGGCCCCAACGGCGCGGGCAAGACCTCGATGGTCGACGCCCTGACCGGCTACACCAGGCCGGCGGCCGGACGGATCGTGTTCGGCGGCCGGGACATCGGCGGCCTGCGCCCCTACCGGCGGGCGCGGCTCGGCCTGGCCCGCACGTTCCAGTCGGTCGAGCTGTTCGACGACCTCACCGTGGAAGAGAACCTGCTCGTGGCCAGCGAGCACGTAACCGTCGTCTCGGCACTGCGGGACCTGTTCGGTCCGCAGCGCCCGCCGGACCGTACCGGCGTCGACTGGGCCATCTCGGTCTGCGGCCTGGAGGACATCGTTGACCGCTACCCGTCGGAGATCTCGCTCGGCAAGCGCAAGCTGGTGGGCATCGGCCGGGCCCTGGCCCGCCAGCCTCGGCTGGTCCTGCTCGACGAGCCCGCGGCCGGGCTGGACACCGACGAGAGCCTCGAGCTGGGGCGGCGGCTGCGCACCCTGCCGGAAGAGCACGGCGTGACGGTGTTCCTCATCGACCATGACATGGGCCTGGTCCTGGGCGTCTGCGACTACCTCATGGTCCTGGACTTCGGACGCCAGATCGCAGCCGGGACCCCGGCGGAGATCCGCGACGATCCGCGCGTGATCGAGGCCTACCTAGGAGGTCACCATGCCGGCACCAGCCAGTAGCCCGGGCCCGTCCGGCCACGCCCTCGCGGTCCGGGACCTGCAGGCCGGCTACCGGGGAGTCCCGGTGGTCCGCGAGCTCAACCTGGAGGTTCGGCCTGGTGAGGTAGTGGCCCTGCTGGGCCCGAACGGCGCCGGGAAGACCACCACCCTGGAGACCATTGCCGGGCTGCACCGCCCGATCTCGGGCACGGTCGAGCTGTCCGGCGAGCGCATCGACGGCAAGCCGGCCCACCTGCTGGCCCGCCGCGGCCTCGCGCTGGTGCCCGAAGGCCGCGCCCTGTTCCCCGGGCTCACCGTCCGCGAGCACCTGCGGCTGGCGGCCGGGCGGGGACACCGGGCCCGCGGAAACCGGCCCGGAAACGGGCCCGGGAATGGACCCGGGAATGGACCCGGAAGTAGGCCCGGAAGCAGGCAGAGCCGCGAGGACGAGCTACTGGAAATGCTCCCCGAGCTGCGCAAGTGCCTGGGACGCAAGGCCGGCCTGCTGTCCGGCGGCGAACAGCAGATGCTGGCGGTCGGCCGGGGCCTGGTCACCCGGCCGCGGCTGCTGCTCGTCGACGAGATGAGCCTCGGGCTGGCTCCGGTGATCGTCGAGCGGCTGCTCCCGATCCTGCGCCGGGCGGCCACCGAGCTGGGTACCAGCGTGCTGTTCGTGGAGCAGCACGTCGCCCTGGCGCTGGAGATCTCCGACCGCGCCTATGTCCTGACCCACGGCCGGATCCGGCTCGAGGGCGCCGCCGCCGAGCTGCGCGGACGGCGCGAGCTGCTCGCGGCCAGCTACCTCGGGGAGACGGCCGCTTGAGACGGCCGTGTCCAGCTAATCCCGCTCTGACAGATACACACCATCGCCGAAAGAAGCACATATGAAACCACTTAGATGGCTCAGCGTCACGGCCGTCGCCGTGCTCGCGCTGACCGCGGCGGGCTGCAGCTCGAGCACCTCGAGCAGTTCGACCGCGTCCTCGTCGAGCAGCACCCCGGCGGCGGCCAGCAGTTCGGTGTTCGGCACCCCCAAGAAGGCGACCGGATCCCCGTACGTGTTCGGGATGATCAACGACGAAACCGGCGCGGTCACCTTCCCCGAGGCACGCCAGGGCTCGATCGCCGCGGTCGACTACGTCAACAACTATCTCGGCGGCATCAACGGGCACCCGATCGTGATCGACGAGTGCACCGGCGACGGCACGCCGGCCACGGCGGCGCGGTGCGCCAACCAGCTGGTGGCCGCGCATCCGATGGCCATCCTCGGCGCGGCCGACGTCGGCGCGCCCGCCTCGATCCCGATCTATGCGCACGCCAACCTGGCCTACCTGGGCGGCATCCCGTTCACCCCGGTCCCCGAGATCGCGTCGAACTCCATCCAGTTCTGGTCGGTCAGCGTGGGTGACAACGCGGCGGCCGCCGTGTACGCGGGCAAGACGCTGGGGGTCAAGAGCGTCGCGCTGATCTACTTCAGCAACGCCCAGGGTGAGTCGCTCCTGCCCCAGATCACCCCGGTATTCAAGGCGGCCGGGGTGACGACGATCAAGGACATCCCGCTGTCGCCGACCTCGCCGGACCCGAGCCCGCAGGCGGCCCTGGTGGAGAGCAGCGGCGCCCAGCTCGCCTACGTCGACGTCCCGAACGGCTGCGGCAACGTGCTGAAGGCACTCAAGTCCGTCGGTTACACCGGCAAGATCATGGGCATCGACCCGTGCGGCGCGCCGCCGGTCATCGCCGCCGCCGCCGGCGGCGCGAACGGCATGTACATCGCCTCGCCGTTCGTGCTGCAGAGCGGGACCAGCCAGCAGGCGCAACTGTTCCAGGCGGCGATGAAGAAGTGGGCCGCGCCCGGCACACTGATCGACTCGATCTCCACGGCCGGCTTCGCCACCGTGATGAACGTCCAGCAGGTGCTCAGCACGATCTCGGGTACGCCGACCACGGCGAGCATCCTGGCCGCGTTCAAGACGGGCACGCACCAGAACTTCCTGTCCCACCCGTATACGTGCAACGGGCAGGCGATGAAGGGCGCCGCCGCGATCTGCAACGACTACTACCGCATGAACCAGATCGTGAACGGGGTCATCACCCAGCCCGATCCGACCTGGGTCACCTCGGCCGGCTACTTCCCGGGCCTAAGCGGCTGATGACCGTGCCGGGGTCCGCCCGCCCGGCGGGCGGACCCCGGCCAGACGTAAACGAGACACCATGTCCAGCTACATCCTGTTCCTGATCCTCGGCCTGGGCTCCGGCGCCACCTACGCCATCCTCGGCCAGGGACTCGTCCTGAAGTACCGCAGCGCGGGCGTGGTCGACTTCGCGCACGGCGCGGTCGCGATGTTCATCGCCTACGTCTTCGTCAACCTGCGCAGCTTCGGGGAGCTCGAGCTGCCCGTGGTGCTGATCCCGCACCAGATCTCGCTGAACGGCGGGACCGGGCTCAACACCGGGCTGGCCATCGTCATCTCGCTGATCTACGCGGCCGTCCTCGGGCTGGTGCTGTACGTCCTGATCTACCGGCCGCTGCGCTACGCCTCGCCGCTCACCCGGGTGTGCGCGTCGGTCGGTGTCATGCTCGCCCTGCAGGCCATCGCGGTCCTGAACTACAGCACCGAGCCGGTCGCCACCAACCCGATCTTCCCCAGCTCGGGGCTGTCGATCGCCAAGATCACGTTCCCGGAGGACCGCCTGTTCTTCACCGGCGTGGTCGTGGTCATCTCGGTCGGGCTCGCGCTCATCTACCACTTTTCCCGGTTCGGCCTGGCCACCAGGGCCGGCGCCGAGAACGACCGGGGGGCGGCGCTGACCGGTATCTCCGCCAACGTGGTGGCCGGCCAGAACTGGGTCATCGCCACCGTCCTGGCCGGCGTGGCCGGCATCTTGATCGCCCCGGTGGCCAGCCTGGACCCGACCTCCTACACCCTGTTCGTGGTGCCGGCCCTGGCGGCCGCGCTGATAGGCCGGTTCCAGTCGTTCTGGATCACCGCGCTGGCCGGCCTGCTGATCGGCTGCGCGCAGTCCGAGATCGACAAGCTCATCACGGTCTGGACCTGGCTGCCCCAGCAGGGCCTGTCGGATGCGCTCCCGTTCGTCGTGATCATCATCGTGATGGCGCTGCGCTCGCGGACCGTACTCGCCCGCGGCGGGGACGTGGCCGAGCGCAACCCCTCGATCGGCCGGCCGCGCGCACCGCTGCGCACCGCCGCAATCTGCTTCGTGGCCGGGCTGCTGCTGATGCTGGTGCTGAACAGCGTCCTGCGGTTCGCGTTCATATCCTCGCTGACCGTCACGTGCATCGCCCTGTCGGTGGTGGTCCTGACCGGCTACGTCGGCCAGGTGTCGCTGGCGCAGATGTCACTGGCCGGGATCGGCGGCTTCATCCTCGGGCACATCTCCGCCGACTGGCACATCGGCTTCCCGTGGTCGCTGCTCCTGGCCGGCCTGAGCGCGGTGCCCGTCGGGCTGATCATCGGCCTGCCGGCGCTGCGGCTGCGCGGCGTGAACCTGGCCGTAGTCACGCTCGGATTCGCCGCGGCCATGGACGCCGTCGTGTTCACCAGCCTGTCCTTCACCGGCGGCACGGCCGGCCTGCCCATCCCGGCCCCCCGCCTGCCCGGCCTGAACCTGGGGATCACCCAGGGCAAGGCGTATCCCACCTTGATCTTCGGCGTGCTCGTGCTCGTCGTGGTGATCCTGCTCGGGCTGCTCGTGGCCCGGCTGCGGCGCGGCCCGGCCGGGCGCATGCTGCTGGCCATCCGCTCCAACGAGCGCGCGGCCGGCTCGGTCGGGATCAACGTCGCCCAGGCCAAGCTGATGGCGTTCGGGCTCGCCGCGTTCATCGCCGGCGTCGGCGGCGCGCTGACCGGCTACATGCAGGGTGAGCTGACCGCCGACAGCTTCGCGGCCTTCACCTCGATCAGCCTGCTGGCGATCGTGTTCGTGGCCGGGGTGGGGCGCATCGCCGGGGCGGTCGTGGCCGGCATCATGTTCTCCGCCGCCGGGCTGTTCGTGACGTTCCTCAACATCCACCTCAACGTGGGCAAGTACCAGGCCATCGTGGCCGGCATCGCGCTGGTGCTGACCGCGGTCCAGAACCCGGACGGCATCACCAGCACCGCGACCGGCAAGGGCCCGGCGGTGGCGCTGGCCAAGCTCCAGGACCGCATCGCCGGGGAGTACGCCAAGCGGCGGGCCAGCGGGCAGCCGACGGCTCCCGGCGTGGTCGTTCCGCCGCCCGCGGCGGGCAGCGAGCGCAGTGCGGAAGGCAGCGAGCTCAGCGCAGAATCAGGCCGCCATCCGCACACAGCGTCTGGCCCGTGATCGCGCCGGCCGCATCAGAGACGAGGAAGGCGACCGCCGCGGCGATGTCGGCGGGCTCAAGGTCCCGGGCGATGGCCTGCCGGGCCCGCACCGCGGCGAACGCCTCCGGCGAGGTGCCGGCCACGGCGGCCGGGGTGGGGGTCAGCCCCGGGGCGACGCAGTTGACGGTGATCCCGTCGCGCCCGAGCGAGCGCGCCAGCGTGCGGGCGATGCCGACCAGCGCGGCCTTGCTGGCGACGTACGCGAGCAGGTCGTCGGCGGGCGGGTCCCAGATGGTGTCCGAGACGACGAACACGACCCGGCCGAAGCCCCGCTCGGCCATGCCCGGGGCCAGCACCTGGGCCAGCCACAGCGCCGACTCGACGTTGACCGCCTGGACCCGGTGCCACGTCTGCGGGTCCAGTCCGGCCAGGGGCGCGCGGTCGAACGCGGCCGCCGCGTGCACGAGCACGTCGCAGCGTCCGTATCTGGCCAGCACCGCGGCCGCAGCGGCCCGCACCTCGCCGGGCTCGCCGAGGTCCACGGGCGGGTCGCCGTCCCGATCCAGGATCAGGACCTGGTGCCCGGCTGCGAGCAGGCCCGCGCAGATCGCACTCCCGATGGCCCCGGCTCCCCCGGTGACCGCCGCCACGCGGGTCATCGTGGCTGCGGCGTGCAGGGACCCGTCTTCAGACTGGGGAGGAATCGCCCCTTCACCTCCCCAGAAATGTCAGTGGAGGTCGATAGTGTGTTCGCATGTCGAGGTACCGATTGCTCCCGACGCCCACCCAAGAAGCGGTGCTGCGAAGCCACTGTGCACACGCACGGTTCGTCTGGAACCTCGCTGTCGAGCAGCACCAACACTGGCATCCTGGCAGGAAGAGCGCTCCAGGCTACCTGGAGCAGTGTCGGCAGCTCACACAAGCCAGGGCCGAGCACTCGTGGCTGGCCGAGGGTTACCAAATGGTGCAGCAGCAGGCCTTGCGGGACTTCGCCCAAGCTATGACCGCGTTCTTTGATCTGCAGAACCCGGCCGGGCGGCCGTCGTGGCGTAAGGCTGGGCGGCATGAGGGATTCCGGATCGTGGGGCGGGGTCGGCAGTGGAACATTCGTCGCGTGTCCCGCCATGTCGGCGAGGTCCGAGTGCCGAAGGCCGGGTGGGTACGGTTTCGGTGGTCCCGCGCTGTACCGCGGGGCGTGAAGTCCTATCGAGTCACTCTGGATCGGGCGGGCCGCTGGCATATCTCCTTTGCCGCAATTCCGGACCGTATCCAGGCGCCCTGTAACGGGCGAGTAATTGGCATCGACCGCGGCGTAGCAGTCTCCGCCGCGCTTTCTACTGGAGAGCTGCTGCACGTCCCGAGCCTGACCGGGCGCCAGCGCACACGGTTGCGCCGCCTGAAGCGCAAGCTTGCTCGTGCTCGCCGTGGCTCGACCCGCCGCAAGCTGGTGAAGCACAGAATCGCGCGGCTGCAGGCCCGCGAAACTGACAGACGCAAGGATTGGGTGGAGAAGGCTAGTACACGGCTCGCACGCGAGTTCGATCTCATCAGGGTGGAGAAACTCAACGTCCACGCGATGACTCGCTCGGCTAGAGGAACCGCCGAGGCACCCGGCAGCAACGTTCGCGCCAAGGCTGGGCTGAACCGGGAGATTATGCGCTCCGGCTGGGGTCGGCTGATGCGCCGCCTGGAGGACAAGGCACCTGGCCGGATGGAGAAGATCAACCCCGCGTTCACATCGCAGCGTTGCAGCGGATGCGGGCACGTGGCAGCGGAGAGCCGCAAGAGCCAAGCTCTCTTCGCCTGCGTTGTCTGCAATTTCACCGTCAATGCTGACGTGAACGCGGCCAGGAACATCGCGGCGGGGCACGCCGTGACTGCGCGGGGAGGCGACGGGAACGCCCGGCCTGTGAACCGTGAACCTCACCTGCTACTCCAACCGGCGTAGTGGATGGAATCCTCTGCCTTTAGACAGAGGAGGATGTCAAGGACCGAACGGTACTGGCGGTAATAATGCTCGTTATACCCAGGGTCTGGGCGGAGATCCTCGGCGGCGACGCGCTGGGCCGCGGGCATGAGCCCGCGCTGTGCTGGTGGCTGCCGGACGGAGCGTCGGTGCAGCACGCCTACCGGCTGCGCACCGACGACGGCTTCGATACCGGCCGGGTCGAGGGCGACACCCAGTCGTTCGTCCGGCTGCCGGTCTTCGACGAGTCCCGGCGTTCGGTCACGGCGCGGGTCAAGGTGTGGACCGACGCGGGCGAGAGCGAGTGGAGCGACCCCGTCGGACTCGAGGCCGGCCTGCTGGCGGAGGCGGACTGGTCGGCGCGGTGGATCGGCGTGGCCGAGGACCAGCGGCCGGAGCCCGGGTGGCGGCCCGCGTACTGGCTCAGGACGGTCTTCGACGTCCCCCCGCTCACGGCGGCCCGGCTGTACATCACCGCGCTCGGCTTGTACCAGGCGTTCCTGGACGGACGGCGTGTCGGCGACGCCGAGCTGGCCCCCGGCTATACCCAGTACCGGGCGCGCGTTCAGTACCAGGCCTACGACGTCACCGGGCTGCTGCGTCCCGGACGGCACGCGCTCGCGGTCCTGCTCACCGACGGCTGGTACCGCGGCCAGGTGGGGCTGCCACGGGCCGCGGACCAGTACGGCCGCGACGTCGCGCTGCGCGCGCAGCTCGAGGTCCGGACCGGGACGGGCTGGCAGGTGGCGACGGCCAGCGGGCTGGACTGGCGGGTGGCACCGTCCCACATCACCGCGGCCGACCTCATCGGCGGCCAGCGAGAAGACCACCGCAGGTTCGATCCGGCCGTGCACGACCCAGCCCTGGATAATACGGATCTGGACTATCCGGTGCCGGGCGAGCGCGGCTGGCGGGCCGCTATCGCGCGGGACATGGACGTCGCCATCGTTCGCTCGGTGGCGCCGCCGGTCCGGCGGGTGCAGGAGATGCGGCCGGCCGCCGTCCGGCCGGTGCGCGGCGGCAGCGCCTTCGTGGCGGACTTCGGGCAGAACTTCAGCGGCTGGATGCGACTGGCCCGCCTCGGGCCGCCCGGCGGACGGGTCACGCTGTCCTACGGCGAATGGCTCGACGGCGACGGGGACCTGACCACGGCCCACCTGGACGTGGACCTGCCCGTCGTGCCGGAGCCGCTGCCGCTGGGCCAGGTCGACGAGGTCGTCTCGGGCAGCGACTCCGGCGTGTTCGAGCCGCGGTTCACCACGCACGGCTTCCGGTACGTCCGGGTGCAGGGCCATCCGGGGCCACTGGGCCCCGACGACGTCACCGGGATCGTCGTGCATACGGACCTGCGCCGGACGGGCTGGTTCAGCTGCAGCGACGACCGGGTCAACCGGCTGCACGAGGCGGTGGTGTGGTCGATGCGGTCCAACATCTGCGACATCCCGACCGACTGCCCGCAGCGCGAGCGCGCGGGCTGGACCGGGGACTGGCAGGTGTTCGCGCCGACGGCCGCGTACCTGTACGACGTCCTGGCCTTCACCCGTAAGTGGCTGGCCGACGTGGTGCTCGACCAGCGCGGCGACGGGTGCGTCGCGAACATGTCACCCTGCCCGCCGTCCGAGGGCTTCGACGGGCCGCTGGGCGGGCTGCACGGGTCAGCGGGCTGGGGCGACGCCGTCGTGTCCGTGCCGTGGGATCTGTACCAGGCGTACGGCGACACCTCGCTGCTGCCGGAGATGTGGCAGGCGATGACGGCCTGGGTCCGGTTCGCGGCGGACGCGGCCGCGGGCGGCCGGCATCCCGACCGGGCCGCGGCGCGCCCGGACCCGGCCGCGCACGAGCGGTATCTGTGGGACACCGGCTTCCACTGGGGTGAGTGGCTGGAGCCCGGTGTGACCGTGACCGACTTCCCGGCGTTCATGCGCGCGGACAAGTCCGAGGTGGCCACGGCCTATCTGCACCGGTCGGCGACGACCGTGGTCCGGGTGGCCGAGGTGCTGGGGCTGCCGGAAGAGCAGCGGCGGCCGTACCGAGCCATTGCGGAGGGGGCGCTGGAGGCCTGGCGGCGCGAGTTCATCGGCGAGGACGGGACGCTGGCGGTGCAGAGCCAGGCGTCGCACGTGCGGGCGCTGGCGTTCGGGCTGGTGCCCAGGGAACTGCGGGCAGCGGTCGCCGGGCGGCTGGCCGAGCTGATCGGAGCGGCCGGAGTCCACCTGGGGACCGGTTTCCTGTCGACGGGCTATCTGCTGCCCGTGCTGGCCGATTGCGGGCACCTGGACCTGGCTTATGAGCTCCTGCGGCAGGACACGGCGCCGTCCTGGCTGACGATGGTGGACCGGGGCGCCACGACCATGTGGGAAGACTGGGACGGCGTGGATGCTCGCGGCGTCCCCCACGGCTCGCTGAACCACTACAGCAAGGGCACGGTGGCCACGTTCCTGCACCGCTACGTGGCGGGGCTGCGCCCGGCCGAACCCGGGTACCGCCGCTTCGAGGTGCGCCCGCGGCCGGGTGGCGGGATCACGTGGGCCAGCAGCTGTCACGTCGGCCCGTTCGGTCCGATAAAAGTGGCCTGGGGTGTTACGGGCGGATCGATGGAGCTGGACGTACAGGTGCCCGGCGGGAGCAAGGCCACCGTGGTCATGCCCGGTGCGGGCCCGCATGAGGTGGGACCGGGCCGGCATCAGTGGACCGGGGCTACGGCCTGACGGTCCGGTCGTAGGCCTCGAACGCCCGGGCGCGCTCGTCGATCTGCTCGCGGAGACCGGCGTGGCGCGCGGCGGTGTCCTGGATCTCGGCGGCATGGGCGCGCTTGGAGTCCATGGAGATGACCGAGCTGGCCAGGTCGGTCCAGGTCACCTGCTGGTCCGGGCCCAGCTCGCCGCGCGCGCCGCAGGTGGCGCACTCGACGTCGGCGCCGCGCAGGACGACCACGTCGAGGTGGCACATCGGGCACAATCCCGGCGGTCCCAGGTAACGCGCCTGGTCGAAGGGCACGCCGAGCTGGCTGGCGACGTTGCGCCCGAGCTGGGCCGCCCGGTCGATCGCGGCGGGGTCCAGGACCACCGAGCGCGGCGTGCCGGCCCCTTCGAAC
>Ga0335074_10015502_pt1 | contig 10710 bp, 3 predicted proteins | sample Lox_Sample_23_FD_206715 | JGI IMG/M metagenome (GOLD analysis project Ga0335074, IMG submission 206715) | Soil microbial communities from Loxahatchee National Wildlife Refuge, Florida, United States - Lox_Sample_2.3 | ecosystem: Environmental > Terrestrial > Soil > Wetlands | place: USA: Florida...
CAGAAGGTCTCTGTGGAGAGACACCGATCGGGATTGAAGTCGAGAGAAACCGAAGGGTTCGCAGCCTTGTAAGGCAGATTTGGCTGGCGGAGTTTGCGGCTTAGTAGAAAACACCACTTCGACTTCCCAACGTGGCTGTGATTTGCAAGCCATATTGTAAGCTAAACGCTCTGGAACCTTGCTGAACTGGCAACTCGTTCAAAGGGTAGCATCGAAAGAAATGATGATACTGTAGAACTGAACATGCTGTCCTAGTGGCCAAAGTAGGTGACGAAAGGAATTTGCGCTGCTGACCAGGTAATATTTAATCTATAATTGTGGAATACTGTAGGTCAATGGTGCTAGGAGGAAGCCAATTTCGCTAGTGACTGTATCTGTGACATTGATGATATTGACGGTGGCTGGTCAGAACCTGGTACTGTACGAAGTAGAATACATGAGATGACAAACACAAATGGCACCAAAAATGGCTGAGTGGTCACGCTTCCAAACACACCTCGACGAAGGAAAGATGTCGCTCTGAGATCTTATACAGTAATCCAAAACTCGCCCGTGAAATCTGTACCCGACGCCGATTTTTGCCGATGTCAGCCAAATCCTCAGGTAGGAGGTCCAGTTTTGACGTATGACACCCACAAAGCAGGGGAGGCTAGGTAATGCAGGGTCTAAATTTTAGCTAGCCATAATAGTACTAGTGTATCCGCAAAATGTAGGTTTACATTAAATCATTAAGTGTTCAGGCCTGAAACTATCTAAATTAAAATTGATAGGAATATAGAATAGGCTAGGCTATTCTTGATAATGATTAGAAGGTTATATAGTCTTACCGATGTAAAAGGTTTGTGCCAGCTCTTAAGACTTTAACGGCGACCTCGGTTGTGATCACGCTCTATATTTGTGCTTGAAAGCAGCTCGGACACAGATGCTTCACGCTTTGTATCTGTGTTTGAAACCAGCTCAGACACAGATGCTTCAAGCTCTTCATCAATCTTGATTTCCGCTTCCAGAATTAAGAGTATGGTATTGGTCCCGTCTGCAAGGGCAGCCTTGAAACACCCTTATAGGGTTAGTATGTTTAATTCCGTGTCAAACAGCCTTATTCGTTTTCTCATATACTTCTTTGCCATTCGCTCAACCTCGGATGGATTAGAGGGGTCAACTAGAAGACTGTCAGCCGCCCTCCAAACACCACGTTTAAGAACGTGATAATTTATCTGGATCTTTGCCACGTTAAGTCCTTCCTTAGGTAGAGTTGGTGTACCCTGCACAGATAAGCTACTAAAAGTAAATGGAGGGAATTTAAATTCCCTGCCGCTTACCAGCCTGACTTTGCCCTTGACTTAATTGTTAATCAACAGCAGAGCCCGTATTATCTGTGGTCGCATTTCCTTGTATGGCTTGATCTTCTGTTGTCTGCCCTTATAGTTGATCCCTGATAACGAGCCCGTCTCTTAGAATATCAAGTTCTCCAAAATCAATCTGCGTCTAACGCTTCTTAGCTCGCTTTTGTGATAAGTCTTTGTCATCTTGCGTGCCGCTTGTGTCAGCCCTTGATTCGAGATGCTCTTTCTCCAGTCGTTCTTGCTCCAGCCTTGCAAGTCTCTCCTGCTCTAGCCTCTCCTGCTCAAGTTTCTCCTGCTCCTACTCCAGCCGTTCCTGTTCCAGCCGTTCCTTCTCTAGTCGCTCCTTCTCCAACCGCTCCTTCTCCAGTCGCTCCTTCTCCAACTGCTCCTTCTTTAGTCGCTCCTTCTCCAACTGCTCCTTCTCTAGTCGCTCCTTCTCCAACCGCTCCTTCTCTAGTCGCTCCTTCTCCAACCTCTCCTTCTCCAACCGCTCCTTCTCCAGTCGCTCCTTCTCCAGTCGCTCCTTCTCCAACCGCTCCTGTTCTAGCCGCTCCTGTTCTAGCCGCTCCTGTTCCAGCCGCTCCTGCTCTAGCCGCTCCTACTCCAGCCGCCTTTGTTCTTGCAGCCCTTCTTCTATTAGCCTCTCCAAATCAAGCTGGGTACTGCGTTTTTGCTTTTCCTTTGTTAGCCTTGCTTGCTCCTACTCTACTCGTTCCCACTTAAGTCTCTCCTGCTTAAGCCTCTCCTACTTAAGCCGCTCTTACTCAAGCTATTCCTGCTAGACCCTCTTCCGCTCCTACTCAAGTCTCTCCTGCTCAAGTTTTGCAAGCCTCTCCTGCTTAAGCCTAGCAAGCTTCTCCTACTCGAGTTTTGCGAGCCTATCCTGCCCAAGCCTGGCAAGCCTCTCCTACTTGAGTTTTGCGAGCCTCTCTTGCTTAAGCCTGGCGAGCCTCTCCTACTTGATTCTTGCAAGCCTCTTCTACTCAAGCCTAGCTAGCCTTTCTTGTTTAAGCCTAACTAGCCGCTCCTGCTCAAGCTGCTCCTACTCAAACCTTTCCTGCTTTAATCTCTCTTGTTCTGCTTCTTCTTCTTCTACTACGCCTTCTATTACAACGTTCTCTACTAGCACTTAAATCAAACTAGAATTCTGTGATGAATATCCTGATTGTTAGGTAGGTGTATTAGATTGTTGTAAGTGTGTAGACCTAACGTTTGCAAGGAGATTTATTGATTTGCTGAAGAATGCAAAGTATACAGATCTACGTACAAAGAATAATGTAATTGCCTTGCCTTGTTCCTCGCTTGCGTCATATAGACTACTTATAAAAAGCAGCGTGCTATCCTCTTCTTAAGCTTGCTCATCTAGAAACCCACATCAATTTCCTAATATATTAGGATTATTAGATACAAGTACTAGAGTTAATTGCTTGGATCTTAATAGCATGGCTGTTAAAAACATCCTTACTATTTGCGCTATGTGTAACTTAAGGACAGCATTATTATATTCGTAACAGTTAAGTTTGCAAGCCTTTAATAAGGCGCTATGTGCAATCTCCCTATCTGGCGAATGTTGCTTTAGGGCATAGACCTCGTCAGACTCAAAGCCTAACTGGTAGGTGAGAGCAGCAAACTAATAAAGGACGGTCTCGTCTGCTTCTCCGCCTCCTACTTTTACTAGCAAGTCCTTTTTCTTTTTTTTAGGTTCTACCGGCATCTTGCAGTAATATTGCATAGCATAAAGCTATATCTGCTAATAGCCTAAGTTGAAACAATCCCCTACCGTCCCTAGCTTAACAGCAAAGGCTGAATCTGCTTCTTAGATTATACACTAATTGCTTGTCTAGTTGACGTCAGAGAAATAGTCCTTTAAGGCTGTAAACATAGTGTCTCTAACTAACAACTTTATTAGCTGTTTAACGCAATCGGCTGTGGCTTGTAGATACTTAATGTCCTTAAAGAATGTAAAGAGGGAAGGGATTAGGCCCTTAATAGCATACTGTTACGGACCGGCGTCGTCCTTTACGGGCCAGCGTTGTGTCTTACCGGACCGACCCGGGCCTCTTGTAGTCCGTTAAGACCTAACGACAGACTACGCCTGTTTGGGCCTGTCACATGACCCGTTTTCCCTTATATATATACTGCTCTGCGCATTATAGATTAGCTTTGATGATCATCCTTACTTACCAATATATTATATACACATTTCAAGTACTAGCTGTAGCATTTTAGTAGCAATGCTCTTAAAGATCTAAGTGTACCTTTAAGAGCTAGTTATATAAGTCTCTCTATTGTTTTAAGAGCACCATTTAAGTCTCTTTATTGTTTTAAGAGCACCATCAAAAGCCTCTCCATCCTTAAGAGCACCATCTAAAAGTCTCTCTATTGTTTTAAGAGCACTATTACTACTTTGTCTATGCTTACAGACCCCCTTGCAGAGCTTGCCAGTCAACTACAAGCATTCATCCGCACCAAGCACCCATTTATCGGCGACCTCGATTTAGCAACTCTACAATTAATTGAGTCGCGCGCTTGCCTGTTAAGCCTATTACCAGCTTTATTTTCTTAAGAAAGGGCCTCCCATTTGACTGCCCGGCCCCCTAAATTATCGCCCTACCCAGTTGAGTGGGCAGACTCTCAAGCCCACCTTCATACTACTATCCGACAATTTCAGAGACTCCTAAAACAACAGACTGCCTTAGGAGCTAATAGTGCAGTGCCACTAGCCTCTAAGTCACACACTAACTCTCTTACAGACCAAAATAATCTAATTACAAACCCAATCAGCTCTGCCAGCTAGGATACTACTACTATAACAAGCTCTTTTAATTTGTTTACAGGTTAGGGAACCTCCCATCCTAACGCTAATAGATGCTAGGATCTCTATTAGGAGATTATGCAAATAGTAATAGACCTCCTTAATTAACACTAACGCTAATTACAGCTACTAGCTGATCCTATAAACCTTACAGGCCGTATGGGATCTACTACTAGCTCTAAAACTACTGCCTAAGCCACACTAAAAGCATTAGAAATCAGATATTTCTTCCCTAATATGCTATTAGACTAGGAGGACAAGGATATTGTTGAAAAGGAGGGCAAACTGTACTATTAAAACGTGTATAGCTTTACCAATCGGATCCGAGTAGCTATTAAAACCTAAGATCTTATTAAGGTTAAGCAAGTGCTTAACATATGCCTCTACGAAGAAGCTGAGCTTTAATGGAATAACTAGCTTGATAATGTTTTACAAGCTGGATATCTAGCTACTTTAAGTGTTAAACGCTTCTATACAGCCTTAAAGATCCGTTTTCAGCTACTACTATTTAAAGCTTTAGCTAAATATAATACCACCTAATATTCGGTTAAGGACTGCTGCTCCTAACAGTCAATTACTAAGTTTGTAGCTATATTAGAAGCTGCTGCTAAAGCTTGCAGTCTCAAACTAGTTTCAACTAATCCGTAAAAGCGCTATTTAGTCATTTAAGTCTAAATGCACTTCGACTTAGCACTCTAAGAGACTGTAAATAAGCTGTTTAAGGACTTATCCTTAAATGAATTTACTAAAGTCCTCTTATAAAAACAAAATAACTAGTTCAACTAGTATCTACTATACAGCTTAAAGCCATACTAGCCGACTTACTATTAAGGACTATATTATTAGCAGGCATGCTACTAATTTGAACCCTAACCTGCTTAATACTAAGGACTTTAACACACATTAAGATCTAACTAGCAACCTACTAGTACGAGATCAGCCTTAATCTTATACTTAAACTGTCTTAGCCTGTTAGGCCACTTAAACACTTAAAATAACTAAGGGCTTAAACCTCCTTATTGCTTAAATACAACTTACTAATATAAGTTCCAATCTAATTAGCTAAGCTTAAATACTACTAGCCAGCCAGCCTAATATTAAGCTTAACATTAAACTGCAATTTAAGTCTTAAACTAAAACTAGGACCCCAACTAGCCTTAAAGACAACCTTTTAGTCCTACTAGTACTTAAAGTACTCCTTATAGTTAGAACAACTATACTTCCTTTTAGTTAAACTTTAAGCTATTAGGCAACTTCAAACTATTTAGCTAACAAGCTTTTACAGCTATCTCCTATAACAATAAGACCTATTAGGTGGACTTAGCACTTAAAGATCCTACTTTTAAGCTTAAAGCTAGTGCTATAAAACCGTCCGGCTACTAGGTAGAACCCTTAAACACTAAGGACGCTTTACAGCTTAAAGTCTATATGCTACAGCTAGTGCTTGAAATGTGTATATAATGTATTAGTAAGTAAGGATCATGATCAAAGCTAATCTACAATGCGCAGAGTAGTATATATATAAGGGAAAACGGGTCATGTGACGGGCCCGAATAGGCGTAGTCTGTCGTTAGGTCTTAACGGACTGTAAGAGGCCCGGGTTGGTCCGGTAAGACACAACGCTAGCCTGTAAAGGACGACGCCGGTCCGTAACAACCTGCTCGGTCTAGAAGAAGCTCGACGCCTACGTCGAGCTAGTAACTTGTAGTCTGCCCGGTCTGATCCATCTGGTGTTCGTATTCCTCAATTAGCTCCTAACAGTCTTCAAGGTCCTTCAGTTGATACCACCAATCATATTCTAGGCCCCATCCTTTCCACTGAATCTGGTATTGTATTAAGTACCTGCAACCCTTACGTATCACCTGTTTATCTAGTATTCGCTCTACTTCGTATGCGTCTGTATCTGGCTTGATAGGGCTAGGTTCGTTAGGGATAGGACGACTGTACGGGTTAGATCCTGGCTCTAGTGCTAGTTCAAGCTGGGCAATAGTAAATACGTTGTGGATTTTCTAGTGATTTAGGATCTTAAGCTTGTAAGCTAGCCTACCAATCCGTTCTAAGACCTTAAACGGACTGGCATACTGTTAGTCTAGTTTACAGTTAGTTGCAGACGGGATATTATATCCACAATGCAACCGTAATAGGGCCTAGTCATTAGGGGCAAGGAATATAGGGGTATAATGACGGTCGTAGTGGAACTTCATATTTATAGCAGCAAAGTTTAAGGCATTAGCGGCGTCTATTCGGGCTAATGGGAAGTTGATATCCGGGTTTGTTGTGTAATCCACAGCGAAGTTGGGGGTGAATCTATAAGCAATCTTATTAGGGGTACAGTCCGTAGAAGAGGCCTGGGAATTATTAAGGACTAATTGGATCTTTAAGAGGCAGCAGGTCCATTTAGTAGGGTCTTCTATTGTAGCTAGGAAAAAGCGTAGCATAATCTCTGCTGTCTGATTGGTCCGTTCGCTTTGCCCGTCTGTTTGCGGGTGGTAGGCCGTAGAATACAACAGGTCTACCTTAAGGCGCTCGAATAGGCCTGACTAAAGCTGGGAGAGGAATTTACGGTCCTAGTCTGAGAGAATCACCTTTAGCAGACCCTAGTCTGCAATTTAAAGGCGCTCTAGTAGGGCCTCAACCTACTAGTTTGCAGTCCAAGTGCTTTTCCTAGGGATTAAAGTGATTTGTTTGGAGTATTTGCAGGTGACAGATAAGGCACAGTCGAAGCCCCCTTTCAATTTTGGTAGGGCAAGGATGAAGTTAATGGTGATTGTATGAAAGGGCACTTTCAAGCTCTAAATGGGCTGTAACGACCTGTAAGGTAAGTGCTAACGGGTCTGGAAAACTAAGCATTCCAGGTAGTAGTGTAGGAAGTCTTATACGTGCCAGGTGAGATAGCGGATATACTAGGAGCTAGCGGCCTGTTTAAAGGTGCAAGCTGCTCCTAGGTGCCTAACGTCTGTGTGGGCGATTTTTAGGACTTCTCCAATTAGGCTTTGTAGGATATAGAGTTGTAGGATATTGCTTCTAGTATGCCAAATCAGGCCGTCTTTGTCCTTTAGGAATAGGATAGTAGCCCTATTTTCGTCTGTAAGGTTACTGTTAGCCTTAAGAACACTGATAATCTGGTTGTAGTTAGGGTCCTATTGGTACCCTTCAAGTAGCTGCTGCTTGAAACTGTCTGACATTTCTACTAGGGAGGCCGTGTAGTTGTATGCTGTAAGAAGGTCGCTCGGGTTGGCAAAAGCTAGGTCCGTAAAGGCTATATCTTTAGCAGCAAAGTCTAGTTCCGCGCCCTTCATAGTAGGACTAAGGCTTAAGAGCTAGGATAGGGCATCTGGAATTGTATTGGATTTGCCTTCCTTGTAGCACAGCTTGATGTTGAAATGCTAGATATACTTAGAGGCACAAATTAGTTGGAGATTTAAGCGCTTAGTGCTTGTAGTTTTCAGTGAGGACTGCCTGGCGATGCTTAGGGAAGCCCTATAGTCCGTAAAGATCCGTACGGGCAGCTTGGAGGACTCTACTATGTGCTAGATCTTCCATAAAACCCAGACTAGACTAGCTATCTCTAATTTGGTGGGCTAGTAGTAGTGCTCAGCTGGCGAGAGCCTGCGACTTAAGAACATAATAGGTTTAATGCTAGATTTCTTTGAGTAAGCGGGCCTTGTAGTAGCAGCAGCTAAGGCCTTAAAATTGTTGCTACAGTCCGCTGTGGCATGTGGGTCGTCGTCCTTAACGTGGTAGACTACAGCCCTAATTCCAAATGCCTTAGAAGCGTTAACGTCAGCGTAGAGCTAGCAGGTAGGGTCGAAATAGACTAGGTACTAGGGGTTGGCGAGTAGTTCCTAAAGTGCCTTAAAAGACTCCATTTCTGTTGGAGTAGGAGTGTCTAATAAGGTTTTTAGTGAAAAGGACCTCCTTTGTGGACTGGCAGACGGGCCGCCTCGTAGTAGGAGAGTCTTACAGTCCTATAACGGGCTGGTAATAGCAGCATAAAATAGAACATACTGCTGTAAATAGCCTGTAAGGCCTAAATAGGTCTTAAGCTGTTAGAGGGTCTTAGGGAATTTAAGATTGGCAATAGCTTTTAGCTTTTTAGTTGTAGTAGACAGGCCGAGTGAGTCAACGTGCTATCCTAACAGCTAGATAGATGGGAAACCGACAAAGGCTTTTAACAGGTTAATAGAGATCCTAACAGACGAGAATAATCGAAATATAGTCTGTAAGTGTTAAATATGGTCTGTAAGTGTGTGGGAGGCAATAACGATATTATTAATATAAGCGTAAGCCTACAGGTAGTCCCTTAAGAGAATGTCTATGCGCTATTAGACGTATGCCAGACTGTTCTTAAAGCCTATAACGTAGACATTGAAGTGTTTCTAACTGCAGTGGGATATAACAGTTAGTTTGTAACGGTTAGACGGGTGGACTTGCTATTAGTAGAAGAAGGAAGCACAATCGACAACTGTAATGTATTTATAGCCCTATACAGCTGCAATTATGTCCGTTTGGAGGGGCAACAGGTAGGAATCGGTCTGGGAGATTTAATTGAGTCTGCAAATGTTAACAACTACTCGGCCCTTCTGTTCCCTTAAAGGTAGGGTTTTTCAAACTACAAATACAAGGTAGGAGAATGGGGTACTAGTAGTAGTCTAAGACATTCAGTCCTATTTATAGAGCTTGTTAAAGGTCTTATCTACTACTTTCTTATCCTTAGTGCTTAGCGGATAAACTTTAAGGGCTTTTACTGCCATCCTGTTCTCCTAGTTATTTCGTAGTAGGATCTTCATCTACTTGTCTTATAGGATATCAATGAAAGTCCTAGTATCAGTCTATATTCTTAGGTATTCGTTGACAACTTAGGCAAGCTTAACGACATCTAGGCTGTCTAACAGTCTGTAAATAGTGACTCTGTTAGGCAGGACCGTTTCAGGCCTGGAAGCGACCGTTTCAGGTCTAGAAGCAACCGTAGTAGCCGCTGTAGGGGTGCTAGGAGCAGCTGTAAACGTAGGAGCTACTGCATATGTAGCTGCAAGCATAGCGATTGCCTTAGTAAACCATCTAGTACGACGCTAGCGTGGTAGCCGCTCTGCTATTATAGCAAGGTCCTAGTTGGTAGTCCTAAGGAATGCTAATGCTACTAGGGTTTGCTCAGTCTTAAGCTCTTATAAGTGGCCTAATCGCATATTCCGTGGTATTTTAACGGGTCTACTAGTGCTATTTTTTACTAGGATACCTTTTACACTAGCATTCATAATATATGAGAACAGTAACAGGTGGTCAAGCTTGACAGGCTCAAATAAGAAGTCCTAGTCGGCGACAACTAACAGTAAGTGAATTAGGACTATACTAGTTGATCGTGGTAGAATAGAGGTTGTTGCCTTAGCATGCACTAGGAAAAGGTGCTGCTAGTAGCCGGCGCGGACCCGTAGTTGGACTGGGACATTAACATTGCAAGTGCTAATCCGTAAAATCTTGTCTGAGAGTAGAATGTCTATTTTCTCAGGTAGTATAACGTCTGTTCCAACTAGTATGTTGGCATCTAAATGGTTGACAACGTGTAGCTTACAAGTAATAACGGCTTCTACTAGGCCGTCCTTGTCTTTTCTTGGGACCTATAAGGTGGCAATTACGTATTCAGCTGTTGTATGCTGATTTCTAGCGATTCCGCTGATTTTTAATAGGTTAGCTATAAGCTGGATCTTAGCGGACGGGTCCTAAGCCTTTAAGAATTGCTGATTGATAAGGGAGGCAGAGCAGCTTGTATTAAAACAATAAGGCTCCACTTTTAAATCTTTAGATAGGCGGACAGGTGCTATAGTATAAGTGAAACCATAATATCTCATACTAGTCCTAATACTAAGTGGTAGGGCACTAGAATGTTTTTTACAGGTAGGTTCGTCTGCTACAAACGCCTTTTAGGCTGTAAGCAGTAGTTCTTTGTTTGTATTACTATACAAGTAACGCTTTAAGTGTCTAAATAACTTCGTTTGTGACATAAATGATGCCTAGCACTTGTTGCAGTTAAAAATTGGTGCCGGTGAGATCGCACGATAGTTTCTTGTTGCTTTACAGGCGTAATCGGTTGGGATTTCCTGTGTATGCAGCTATAAACGGGGCTGAAAGGTCCTTAAACTAGGCTGTAAACCCTATTTGGTGGGCTGGAAACTCCTTAAGCTGGGCCAGCCACTTTGTAGCATAGTTTCCACCTTCGTGAAATATGCTGTAGTATCTAGTAGGTCTATTTCATTGTAGGAACTATAGTATGCGTCCGTTTCGTTGTAGACTTCAAGCTGTAAAGCGTCCTTAGTGTTTGAGGGTTCTACCTAGTAGCCGGACGGTTTTGCGGCACTAGCTTTAGGCCTAGAAGTAGGATCTTTAAGTGCTAGGTCCGCCTAACAGGTCTCGTCGTTGTAGGGGACAGCCGTAAAGGCTTATTAGCTAGATGGTTTGAAGTTGCCTGGTAGCTTGAGGTTTAGCTGGAAGGAAGTACGGTTGTCCTAACTGTAAGGCGTACCTTGAGTACTAGTAGGACTAGAAGGTTGTCTCTAA
>Ga0335074_10015503_pt1 | contig 10710 bp, 11 predicted proteins | sample Lox_Sample_23_FD_206715 | JGI IMG/M metagenome (GOLD analysis project Ga0335074, IMG submission 206715) | Soil microbial communities from Loxahatchee National Wildlife Refuge, Florida, United States - Lox_Sample_2.3 | ecosystem: Environmental > Terrestrial > Soil > Wetlands | place: USA...
GCAGCTTATAGATTTCCGGGAAGAACAGTTGCTGCCAGGAGTCGGTGCTGTGCCGCACCCTGCCGATCTGGTGCAGAAAGCTGACCAGTCGCTCGATCCCCGCCGGCGCCGGCGAGAACGAGGTGTCGGGATCGCCGAGCATGTCGGTCAGGTCCTCGACCGGGATGTCGTTGCTCTTTTCCATCACGTCATAGATTTCGGCGGCGGCGCCGCGGCCGGCCTTGATAAACGCGTCGGCCGCCGAGATCGCGCCGACGAGCGCCGCGCAGAGCGCCGGGTTGGCGTCGCGGAACTGCGCGGTCGTCACCACCACCCCGACATTATGCGGGCCGGCGATGTCGAAGGAATCCATGACACGGCGGATCGACGGGTCGCCGCGCTCTTCATCGGCATAGGGCATGCGGGAAAAATCGGTGTCGATATCGCCCTTGCCCGAATGCAGCGCCTCATCGGCGTCGTCGCTCGTATGCGCGATCATCAGCGGGTCGAGCTTGTCGTAATGCGCCGCACCCCATTCGTCGGCCGCGGCCATCTCCAGCATCACCGCCGGCAACGACACCTTGAGCGCCGGCACGGCGATGCGGTCCTTCGCCGTGAAATCGCGAATGGTCGCGATCGCCGGGTTGCGGGAGAGCAGCGTGTACGGCATGCGCGCCAGCGCCGCGAGCCCGCGGATCTCCCGCGGCGTGCCGCTATGCTCGTCCCAGGCCAGCAGAAACCCGACAAGGTCGGTCGTCGCGACGATATCCGCCTGGCCGTTGAGCAGCTCGTCGATCGGGTTGCCGCCGTTCGGGGTGAGCCATTGCACCGTGACGCCGGCGAGCCCGCGCGCCTGAAGCTGCTGCTCGACGAGATGGTCATGCGCCGCGACGATCAGCGACAGCGCGGCGAGGTCGCTCGGCACCACGACCCGCAGCGTCGCGACATCGGCGAGGGCCGGTTTCGCCACGACCAGACCCAACAGCACCAGCCCCCGCAACGCCGCTGATCTCAACCGATCCCCGCCCGCCATCCCGGCTTTGTCACACGCTGTCTCGGCACAAGCCGACAGTATATGCTGTCGCGAGCCTAGCGAGGGGAGGACAAGATGCCCGGGCTGCTCGACGGCAAATCGGCCCTTGTGACCGGCGGTGGCGGCGGGATCGGCCGCGCGACCGCGCTGGCCATGGCACGCGAGGGGGCCCGCGTCGCGGTCGCCGATTTCGCGGCGGAGACGGCGGCGGAAACGGTGGCGATGGTCAACGCCGCGGGCGGCCAGGCGATCACGCTGACCGGCGACGTGACGCGCGAGCGCGACGTCAGGGGCATGCTCGACGATACGATCCTCGCTTATGGCCGGCTCGACTGCGCCTTCAACAATGCCGGCGTCGCCGGCTACCAGGTCGGCGCTGTGGGCCGGAAGACCGCCGAATGGTCGGAGGAGTCGTTCGACCGGATGATCGCGGTCAATCTCAAGGGCGTGTGGTTGTGCCTGCGCGCCGAAATCCGCCAGATGCTGGCGCAGGTCGGCGCCGATGGCCGAACAGGCGGCGCGATCGTGAACACGGCTTCGGTCGCCGGCCTGCTGGGCTTGCCGACCTCGTGCGCCTATGTCGCCGCCAAGCACGGCGTCATCGGTCTTACCAAGACCGCCGCGATCGAATATGCCGGCGACAAGATCAGGGTGAACGCGGTTTGTCCCGGATACATCAAGACCAAGATGACCGAAGATGCGATGCGCCGGCGTGGCGATGCGATCCTCGCGCGCACGCCGTTTCATCGCATGGGTGAGCCGGAGGAAATCGCCGAGATGGTCGTTTGGCTGTGTTCCGATCGTGCGAGCTATGTCTCGGGCGCTGCCTACAACGTCGATGGCGGTATGGTGGCGGCTTAGGCGCCGGCCTCCATCCGCGCGGCTTCGCGCTCCAGATTGTCCAGCGTCGAACTCCAGCCTTGGGGCGCGCCTTCGAGCATCCAGGCTTTCGACAAGTCGATGAGCGTATAGGTTTGCGTCACGTCGAGCCGCGTGCCGCCCGGCGCATCGGCGAAATCGAGCTCGGTATAGGCGCGGAACAGCGGCGCGCCGTCATCGTCCTCGATGCGCATGTCGAGAACCAGCCGCGTGTTGGGCACGATCTCGACAAAGCTGCCGCGCAGCCGATGCACCATGCCGGGCGCACGCATGCTGAGCTCGAAATTGCCGCCGATGCGCATGTCCACCACGGCTTCCTCCACCACGCAGCCTTCCGGCGCGAACCAGCGGCTTACATGCTCGGCAGAGCTCCAGGCGCGGAATACCGTCTCGCGCCGCGCCCGGAAGACGCGCGACAGCCGCAGGGGCGGCGTGGCGCCGTTGTCCGCTCGTTCAACCGCTTGCGCCAAGTTCGTCTCCTTCGTTGCCGAGGGTTTGCAGGTAATCGTCGAGTCGGTCGAGTCGGCGTTCCCATTCAATCCGCCGCGCGTTGACCCATTGCTCGATCTGGCCGAGCGTCTGAAGGTCTATGGCGCACATCCGCACCCGCCCGGTCTTGGTCGAATGCACCAATCCGGCGCTTTCCAGCACTCCCAGATGCTGCATCGCCGCCGGCAGCGACATCGGCAGCGGCCGCGCCAGCTCGCTGACCGGCGCCGGGCCCTGGGCCAGCCGTTCGACCATCGCGCGCCGTGCCGGATCGGCCAATGCGTGAAACAAGCGGTCGAGGCTGGATAATTGATTAAGCATATGCCTAACTATCATAGGAGGAATAGTTAAGCAAGGACTTTGGTATTGCGTCGGGATGACAAGCCGGCGGCGGCCGGTTAGAAAATTCCCGTCATAAAGTTCGCTCGGGCATCGCGGGGAGAGAGAACATGGGGGGACGTTCGGCGGGGCGGGTGGCGCTGGTCACCGGCGGTGCGCGGGGGATTGGCGCGGCGACGGCGGAGCGGCTCGCCGAGGATGGCGCCGCGGTGGCGATCGCCGATCTCGACCGCGATGCCGCCGAAACCGTGGCGGCGCAGATTGCTGCACGCTGCGGAGTCAAGGCGATTGGGGTCAAGGCCAATGTCGCGGTCGCCGAGGAGGTCGAGCGCATGGTCGAGGAGATCGTGCTGCGCCTCGGCTCGCTCGACATCCTCGTCAACAATGCCGGGATCACCCGCGACAACCTGATCCACAAGATGACCGACGACGATTGGGACGCCGTCGCCGGGGTGCATCTGCGCGGCGCGTTTTTGTGCTCGCGCGCCGCGCAGCGCGAGATGGTCAAGCGCAACTGGGGGCGGATCGTCAATTTGTCGTCGGTGTCGGCGCTGGGCAATCGCGGCCAGACCAACTACTCGGCCGCCAAGGCCGGGCTGCAGGGCATGGCGAAGACTTTGGCGGTCGAACTGGGGCGCTACGGGATCACGGCAAATGCGGTCGCGCCCGGCTTTATCGACAGCGAGATGACGCGGGCGACGGCGATCCGCCTCGGCCGCGACCCCGAGGAATGGAAGGAAGAACGGGCCCGCGAAATCCCGGTCCGGCGCGCCGGCGTGCCGCGTGACGTCGCCAACCTGATCGCATTTCTGTGCAGCGACGAAGCGTCATTCATCTCCGGCCAGGTGATCTATATCGCCGGCGGGCCGCGGGCGTGACGAAGGCAGCAATTTAAATGGCACCACCCCGGCGCGGGCCGGGGCACATTTACTCGCACCTCGAACGGCTGAAGCATGGGTCCCGGCCTTCGCCGGGATGGTGAGAGGAAAAATCCATGCCTGAGACGAAATACGACTTTCTGACGCTCGGCGAGACGCTGATCCGGATGTCGCCGCCGGGCATGCTGCGGTTCGACCAGACAAAGCTGTTCGAGGTCGGCGTCGGCGGCAGCGAGTTGAACGTCGCCTGTCTACTGGCCCGGCTCGGGCGGCGCGCGGCCTGGGTGTCGCGGCTGCCGGAAGGGCCGCTCGGCCGCATCGTCGATGGCGAGGGCCGGCGCCACGGCGTCGATATGAGCCGGGTGAAGTGGGTGGAGGCACGCCAGGGCCTGATGTTCTTCGAGGCCGGGCCGTCGCCGCGCATCGCGCGGGTCATCTACGACCGCAAGAACTCGGCCGCGGCCGGGATGACGCTCGCCGACGCCGACTGGCCGGGCCTCATCGCGGCGAGCCGGCGCGTCCATCTCTCCGGCATCACGCCGGCGCTCAGCGAAAGCTGCAAGGCGCTGGTGCTCGACGTTGCGGCGCTCGCCGGCAAGGCCGGTAAGCCGCTGTCGTACGACATCAATTATCGGGCGACGCTGACCACGCCAAAGGAAGCCGAGGCGGTACTGGCGGCCGTCGCGCCGCATCTCGAATTGCTGGTGCTCGCCGAGCGCGACGCCCAGCACGTGCTCGGTTTCGCGGAGGCGGGCGAACGGCTCGCCGAAGCCGTCGCCGCGCGCTACGGGGCACCGCTGGTGGCGCTGACCCGCTCACCCGATGCGGAGACCGGCGACATTTTCCTCGCGCGCGGCGTCGTGCGCTACGCGCCGCGTTACGCGGTCGAGATCGTCGACCGCATTGGCGCGGGGGACTCATTCGTCGGCGGGTTGATCCACGGCCTGCTTGACGGCGACTCCGACCGCGCGATCCGCCTCGCCGCCTATGCCGGGGCGATGGCGCTCGCGACGCCGGGCGACATCAACTATTTCGGAGCGGAAGACCTTGCCGCGTTCGACAAGGAGATGACCGCTCGTCTGGTTCGCTGAGGCGCGGCGCAAAAGGCGGGAGATTCCTCAGCCGGCGTGGTCGAGCGCGTAGCCGACCGAGCGGACGGTGCGAACGAGGTCGCGGCAGCCGTCGATATTGAGCGCCTTGCGCAGCCGGCGGATATGCACGTCGACGGTGCGCATCTCGACCTCGGCATGCGGTCCCCATACCCGGTCGAGCAGGTGCTCGCGCGAAAACACTCGTCCGGGATGGAGCAGGAAATGGTGCAGCAGGCGGAATTCGGTCGGCCCGAGATGCACCGCCCGGCCGGCGCGCGAGACGCGATGCGAGGCGAGGTCCATCGCGACGTCCGCGTAGTGCAGCGTGTCGTCGGCGGCGCTCGGCTGGGCGCGCCGGATCACCGCGCGCAGCCGCGCCACCAACTCGCTCGGGCTGAACGGCTTGACGATGTAATCGTCGGCACCGCTGTCGAGACCGCGTACCCGGTCGGCCTCTTCGCCACGCGCGGTCAACAGGATGATCGGCAGCGCCCGGCTCGACGGCGATCGGCGGATCTGACGGCACACCTCGAGACCGGAGACCAGCGGCAGCATCCAATCGAGCAGCACCGCGTCGGGCTTGTTCTCGGCGATCTGCAATAGCGCCTCTTCGCCGTCCCCGGCGGAGCACACTGAAAACCCCTCTTTTTCGAGGTTGTAGCGCAGCAGCGTGACCAGCGGCGCCTCGTCCTCGACGATCAGGACCATCGGTTTCATCGCGCCCCCTTTACCGTGGGCCGACCCGGTCGGGAGCGACGACCTCGAGGCTCGATTTGTCGCCCTTCGGCCGGACTTCGGTCAGCGGCGTTCCGTGCACTAGGTAATACAAATCCTCGGCGATGTTGGTGGCGTGATCGCCAATCCGCTCGATGTTCTTGGCCATGAACAGGAGGTGCGTGCAGGCGCCGATGTTGCGCGGGTCCTCCATCATGTAGGTCAGGAACTCGCGGAAGAGGCTGGAATACATCTCGTCGAGCTCTTCGTCGCGACGCCACACCTCGAGCGCCTTGTCGGCGTCTTTTTCGACATAGGCGTCGATGACGTCCTTGATCAGCGCCAGCGCCAGTGTCCCCATGCGCGGCAGTGCGTGGACCGGCTGGATCGGCGGGCTCTGCGCCAACGCGATCGAGCGCTTGGCGACATTGGCGGCGTAATCGCAAATGCGCTCGAGATCAGCGCCGATCTTGAGCGCGGCAAAAATCTCGCGCAGGTCGCGCGCCATCGGCTGGCGCAGCGCGAGCAGCCGGATCGCGAGATTGTCGAGCTCGCGCTCCAGGTCATCGACCCTCGCGTCGCCTTCGACGACCAGCGCCGCCAGCGCGCTGTCGCGCTTGGCGACCGCATCGATCGCGGCGGAAAGCTGGCTCTCGGCAAGCCCGCCCATCTCGACGATCATGTTGCCGAGCCGGGCAAGCTCCTCATCGTAGCTCTTCACGATGTGATCGGCAGGCATCCGCAAATTCCCTTAGCCAAAGCGACCGGTGATGTAGTCCTCGGTGCGCTTTTCCCGCGGACGGGTAAAGATGCGCTCCGTCTCGTCGAACTCGATCAGTTCACCCAGATACATGAAAGCCGTATGGTCGGAGCAGCGCGCCGCCTGCTGCATGTTGTGGGTGACGATGGCGATGCAATAATCGGGCTTCAACTCGGCGATAAGTTCCTCGATGCGCTGCGTCGAGATCGGGTCGAGCGCCGAGGCGGGCTCGTCGAGCAGCAGAATTTCGGGGCGCACCGCGATCGCCCGGGCGATGCAGAGCCGCTGCTGCTGGCCGCCCGACAGGCCGAGCCCGCTCTGCCGCAGCTTGTCCTTGACCTCGTTCCACAACGCGGCGCGGCGCAGCGCCGACTCCACGCGGTCGTCGAGCTCGGATTTCGGCAATCTCTCGTAAAGCTTGATGCCGAACGCGATGTTGTCGTGGATCGACATCGGGAACGGCGTCGGCTTCTGGAAAACCATCCCGATCTTTGAGCGCACGAGGTTGAGATCGAGACCCGGCGACAGGATGTTTTCGCCGTCCACCAGGACCTCGCCGGTCGCGGTCTGGCCGGGATAAAGCTCGTAGATGCGGTTGAGGATGCGCAGCAAGGTCGACTTGCCGCAGCCGGACGGGCCGATAAACGCGGTCACCCGCCGATCATAAAGCGGCAATGACACATTCTTCAGCGCATGAAACTTGCCGTAATAGAAGCCGACATCGCGGATCTCGCACTTCACCTGAAACGCGTTCGACGGCGCAGCCTGCGTCTGGGTCTGTCTCTGGGGCTGCGCGGAAGCGGGTGGACGCATTGGGTCTGCCACGGGAACACTCATCTTTCGAGGCCACTCCAGGAAGCGAACAGGCGCGCCCCGACGTTGAGCACCAGGATCGCGGCCGTGATCAACAGCGCGCCCGCCCAGGCCAGGGCCTGCCAATCGGCATAAGGGCTCATCGCGAATTGGAAGATCACCACCGGCAGATTGGCCATCGGCGCGTTGAGGTCGGTGCTTGTGAACTGGTTGTTGAGCGCGGTGAACAGCAGAGGCGCGGTCTCGCCGGAGATCCGCGCCACTGCCAGCAGCACGCCGGTCAGCATGCCCTGTACCGCCGAGCGGTAGATCACCGTGATGACGATCTTCCATTTCGGCGCCCCGAGCGCGGCCGCGGCCTCGCGCAGCGCATTGGGTACGAGGGTCAGCATGTCCTCGGTGGTGCGCACCACGACCGGGATCATGATGATCGCCAGCGCAACCGCACCGGCCCAAGCCGAGAAGTGACCCATCGGTACGACGAGCACCGCGTAGACGAAGAGGCCGATGATGATCGATGGCGCAGAAAGCAGGATGTCGTTGATAAAGCGCACAAACTCGCCGAGCCGGCTGTTGTGGGCATATTCGGCGAGGAACGTGCCGGCGAGGATGCCGGTCGGTGTGCCGATCAGCGTCGCGATCACGGTCATCGCCAGGCTGCCGAAGATCGCGTTCATCAGGCCGCCCGCGCTGCCCGGCGGTGGAGTGGCCTGGGTGAACAACGTCACGTTCAGCGCGCCGACGCCGTTGACCAGCAGCGTTCCCAGGACGAAGACGAGAAACGTCAACCCGAACGCCATCGCCGCCAGCGACAGGCCGACGACGGTGTAATTCGCAATCCGGCGGCGGGTGTAAAGACGCATCGGCCTAGCTCCCGGCGCCTTTTTGCAGCCGCAGCAGCATCAGCTTTGCCGCCGCCAGTACGATGAAGGTGATGATGAAGAGGATGAAGCCGAGCGCGATCAGCGACGACTGGTACGTGTCGCCCACCGCCTCGGTGAACTCGTTGGCGAGCGCCGCCGAGATCGTCGTCCCCGGCTGCAGGATCGAGGCGTTGACGTGGTGCGAGTTACCGATGACGAAGGTCACCGCCATCGTCTCGCCCAGCGCACGCCCAAGCCCGAGCAGAATGCCGCCCATCACGCCGATCCGCGTGAACGGCAGGACCACGCGCCAGACGACCTCGGTCGTCGTCGCGCCCAGGCCGTAGGCGCTTTCCTTGAGCATCGGCGGGACGGTCTCGAAAACATCCCGCATCACCGAGGCGATAAACGGCAATACCATGATCGCCAGGATGAACCCGGCGGTCAGCACGCCGATACCGAGTGGCGGACCGGCAAAGAGCAGGCCGATGCCGGGGATTTTGCCGAGCGAACCGATCAGCGCCGGCTGGATGTATTCCTGGATGAACGGCGTGAGGACAAACAATCCCCAGATGCCGTAAATGATGCTGGGGATCGCCGCGAGCAACTCGATCATCGTGCCGAGCGGCCGCTTTAGCCATTTCGGGCACAATTCGGTGATGAAGAGCGCCACCCCGAAAGCCACCGGGATGCCGATCAGCATCGCGATCAGCGAGGTCACCAGCGTGCCGTAGATCGGCGCCAGCGCGCCGAAATTCTCGGTGACCGGGTTCCAGGCGCTGTTGACGACAAAGCCGAAGCCGAATTTGCGCAGCGCCGGCCAGGCACCGTAAACCAGCGAAACGATGACCCCGCCCAGGATCACCAAGACCAGCACGGCGAAAAAGACGGTCAGGCCGTGAAACACCGCATCGCCGATCCCGCCCGATGGTCGTCGCTGCGCCGTCGCTCGTTGGATCGCGACCATTTCCGCTTCAACCGCCACCGTCATACTCCGCGGTAAACATAAAGGCCGGTGGAGGATTGAACACCCCCACCGGGTCATAACGCGCCCGACGGGTTACGATCCCTTGCCCGTCCAAACCGGCTTGCCGTCGGGCCCGACGATCGTCTTCCAGCTCGCCTCGACCTGGCTGACGACGTTCGCCGGCATCGGGACATAGTCGAGGTCCTCGGCCAGCTTGCTGCCGTTGTGATAGGCCCAGTCAAAGAAGCTCAGGACCTCGCGCGCGGTGTCCGGCTTTTCCTGCTGGTGGTGCATCAGGATGAAGGTGGCGCCGGTGATCGGCCAGCTATCCTTACCCGGCTGATCGGTCAGGAGCAGGTAGAAGCCGGGTGCCTTCGTCCAATCGGCATTCGCCGCGGCGGCCTGGAACGTCGCCGCGCTCGGCGCGACGAAGTTGCCGTCTTTGTTCTTCAACAGCGCATAGGTCATCTTGTTCTGCAGCGCGTAGGCGTATTCGACATAGCCGATTGCGCCGTCGGTGCGGCCGGCGATCGCCGCGACGCCTTCGTTGCCCTTGCCGCCGAGGCCGCCGGGGAATTCGACCGAGGTGTTCTCGCCGATCTTCGCCTTGAAGTCGGCGTCGATGCTCGACAGGTAGTGGGTGAAGATGAAGTTGGTGCCCGACCCGTCGGAACGGTGCACGGTCGCGATCGCCTTGTCAGGCAACGTCACGCCGGGGTTCAGCGCGGCGATCGCCTTGTCGTTCCAGTTGGTGATCGTGCCGAGATAGATCGCCGCCAGCGTCTTGCCGTCAAGCTTGAGCTGACCCGGCTTGATGCCCGACAGGTTGACGACCGGCACGACGCCGCCCATCACCATCGGGAATTGCTGCAGCGAATCCGCCTCGAGCTTGTCGGGGGTCAACGGCATGTCCGAGGCGCCAAAATCGACGGTCTTCGCCTCGATCTGCTTGATGCCGCCGCCCGAGCCGATCGACTGATAGTTCATGGCCGTACCGGTCTTCTCCTTATACGCCTCGGCCCATTTGGCGTAGATCGGATAGGGAAATGTTGCGCCGGCGCCGGAAATCTCAGCGGCGCGGACTGGTGCGGTCGCAAGCAATGCAGCGGCGAATGCCGCTGGCAGAAAGGTGCGGCTCATCAGCACGACACTCTCCGTATTGGCTTAAGGGATGGCCAGGCCATGGGTCGGCCGCGAGGGTTTTACGCCGATGGGAGAGGCGGTTATGTGATAGTTTTATTTCAATTCCGTGACATCGGCGCGTTTGGTTTGCGGCATCTGCTGAAGCACGACCGTAAAGGTCGAACCGATGCCCAGCGTACTCGTCATTTCGAGCCGCCCGCGATGGCGATTGAGGATGTGCTTGACGATCGCCAACCCAAGGCCCGTGCCGCCGAGCTCGCGCGAGCGCGCCGTATCGACGCGGTAGAACCGCTCGGTCAGGCGCGGCAGATGCTCGCTCGGGATGCCGTCGCCGCGATCGGTGACCGCGATGCGGACGAGCGTATTTGTCGCAGCGCCATTGCCGCCGACGCGCGCGGTGACCGTGATCTCGGTTTGCGGCTTGCCGTATTTGATCGCATTGTCGATCAGGTTCTGGAAGACCTGGGCGAGCTCGTCTTCGTCGCCCTGCACGTCGGGCAGGTCCTCGGGAAGCTCCAGCGACAGGCGCATGCCGCGGTCGGCGGCGCGCAACTCCAGCGCGTCGGCGACTTGCTCGATCAGGGGCAGGAGCGTCACGCGGCTGGTCGGCGCGACATGCTCGTTCAATTCGATGCGCGACAGCGACAGCAGGTCATCGACGAGCCGTGTCATCCGCCCGGCTTCGCCGCGCATGATGCCGAGAAACCGCTCGCGCGCTGCGGTGTCGTCGCGGGCGGCGCCGAGCAGCGTCTCGATAAAGCC
>Ga0335074_10015506_pt1 | contig 10709 bp, 15 predicted proteins | sample Lox_Sample_23_FD_206715 | JGI IMG/M metagenome (GOLD analysis project Ga0335074, IMG submission 206715) | Soil microbial communities from Loxahatchee National Wildlife Refuge, Florida, United States - Lox_Sample_2.3 | ecosystem: Environmental > Terrestrial > Soil > Wetlands | place: USA...
GATCAATCCAGGATATACTTCGAAAGATCTAAGTATTGAGGGATTCGGCCGTGAGCCGGAGAACCGTAAATTGTACAGAGATTTATTGCCCGTATTGAGGCAGAAGTGTTTGTTCCGTCCAAGATGCCGAGGAGAAAGATGATGAGGCATCTGTCAAGAATCCCATCTTCCGGGCCGCAAATTCTAGAATTCTGAAGTCAGTCATTAGGGCTGAAGCTTGATCGGCTACTTCCTTGAGGAAATTCAGAGTTTTTAAGACGAGTGTTCGAAGGTTGTCCTTGTCGATATATTCCCGCAGTAGAGGATCTTGGTACGCGGCTTGAAGGAGAATGACATTGCCCCATTGTCTAGAACGTTATCAGTATAGAGCACGGTCATATGAGTCGAGGACTTACGCATGAGCCGTGCCCCAGACATTGGTGATGATCAGTCGTCCGCCTTCCATACCATGAAACGCTCTTGTACTGTTCTCCATAGCTTTGATACACAGCCTAGTATAATTCATGATCTTCGGGGAGATATTTTCAGGTGGTGTGGAGTTATCAGGCGAGCCTTCCATTATTTCTTTTAGTCGTGAAGGCCGATTCATAACCATCTTTAGAAAAGGTCGATAGGTGATCACCTCGGTGCCGTAGTATTTCGCGCGGAGTCGTGCAGCCAGGATATCACCGGCTGGGGGGTCTGTCTCTGACCACACCATTGACGGCGCAACCTTGTTCATATTGGGTATGGACTCGACCATGGCCTCGATAACGGGAAAATGGCTCTGCGCGTTCGCATTTGGGAGTTTGTAATCTGAAGTATGATGAGGTGCATTAGTTCAAGCGCATTGGATTGAGAGTGAAATTGAATGCATGCACTAACCTTCTTCTAACGATCTACCAATCGGCCCTACGCCATATACTGTCTGGTGTATCTTATTTAGATGATTTCGCAAGTACAGCTGGGCTTGGTAGCTTTCTGCTTGGACTGCGGTTAGCTTTCCCGCAGCCTTGGCAGCTTCAAGGTTCGGCCAAGGCATGTGCATCTCCAACGTAGTGATGCCAGAATGTGGCAGGTCAAGCTCAGCAAGAATATCACTATCAACAGTTAACTCATCGCTCTGGTGTTAAAGGAAGGGATTTCGCACCTTTCAAGTTGCAGACATGTCCAGAATGCAAAAACCAATGGATTATCTTTTGCAGGAACTTTCTCTGGCTCATGGAGGATCTTGTCCGGATCGGGTTTGTACTTTCGCAACCGATCGAGCTTACTGTGCTAAGGTCAGTATAGATCAGTCGCGATTAAAAGAGACTCACAGCCGCAGGATAACCTGAAGTCCCAGACTAGCGTTGTTGATGAGGCGATGGCTGTACGAGGGCCGGGCGAGTTGGCCAAAATACAGGCTTGCGAGGATGTTCGCGTGCACATGGTGTAGGGTGTTTTCGCCGATTTCATTGCCTAGAATATCCGTGGCAAATGCTGCATATGCTAAGCCTGGGATGACGTCCAAGTTCCTAGAGAGTAAAATTGTTCGAGGAGGGATGTAACTTTCTGTCGACTGACGTCGAATAATGTTTCTATTCCGATCACCTTCTTGAGGAGATGGTAAACCTGATGACTGCGATGACACAACCGGAGAGGCCAGCATTGGTGAAGGATATCCACTTCGAAGGTGTGGAGAGCCACTCGAAGTACTCTCATGATCAGGTAAGACGTCTGGTATCTTTGTCTTATGCTCACAGATTTTACCAAGAGCAAGAACCAACAACAACACAGCATTCCTGATAGAGCGTTGAGGTCTCCCTGGTTTAAGAGGGTATGGAGCTGTGACTTCTGGCAGCTCGATAGTATTAACCGGTGACGAACGCTTTCTCTTATTCCCAGGGGTTTCCGTCCCACTAGTTACGAACCTAGGAGGTTCCATAGTTGTAGCAGGCGTCTTCGGGTTTGATCCCTGATACGGGGGAAGCATTTTTATGAACTTTCTCGCATAGGCATGTAACTCTGCTGGATCCAAGATAGGGTGCATCACGTGGATGTGCTTCAAATAACTGTCAATCAGCCGCCGGACAGTGCCTTCATCCAGTTCCAGTTGTCCATCTGACCCCGCACCGCCTCTTCGCTCGTCGGGCCGTCGAATGACAGAACCGCTATAGTTTGGAGGAGGAGTAAGCCCACCTATCTGACCATATACCGATTCAGGCCCTGGTGATGATGAGACGTCTGAGAAGCCATCATCTGGTGAACCATCTGAACTGTGAGCTCGACCAGATCCTGGCCCTCTGCCATAGAGCCTAATACCATGTTTATTCTCTTGTATGTTTGGGTATTCGACGAAATTTTCCACATTCTTCACCTTGTCTTCCCTCAATTTTTCACTGAGAAAGTATTCGACTGCAGGCCAAAGCAGCAGTCTGGCAGCTCCAGTCGTATGCCCCACAGGAATCGCAGGCTCGCCTGGCAGCAGCGCTTTTCCAGCCTCTTCCTCCTCTTCTAGGGACATCGGCACGTCCGGTGAGTCCCCACGAACAAAACTAAAAGGTTCGTGACTATAAACCTGATCAGGAGTAGCTGCATGTCTTGGTAATGCTGACGGGCCACGTAAGTCTGCGAACAGGTCTTCTTTCTTCACGTCCTCTTCCTCGCCCTGTTCAGAGATCAAGTCTGCTTCTAATTCTGGATTAACTTTGAGGAACGCCTTTTTGAGCTTTGCATGCCGTTTATCCTGACTGATACCTCTTTTCTGGATAGCGTCGACCTTTTCTAACATGACTTGTTGGTCCTGCCATACAGTGCGCAACGTTTCAAGAATTTCGGCTTGGACCTTATCACCACTATAGTAGTATTAGAGAAGATGAATAGAGTATGGACATATTCACCTACTGTTTCGGCTCTGGGGTTTTCCATACACATTCGATTTCCTTTTCTTTGCAGGAGCTGCACGGTTTGGGATCATCGCATTTCGCCTTTGCAGCTCTGCAGGCATCGCAAGCCTGAGAAATGTGAGTAATGGGTCAACGGAGATAATAGAAATCGATTCATGTTCACCTGTGAAGTTCTTGGAGCTTTCCTTCTGTTGTATCCAGGTCCCGACCCACTGGCATAAGCGACACTTAGATGTATTCCTTCTCGAAGCCCGCCGGGAGTTGGTGGAGGTTCATACGGTTGACGTTCATAACCTGGGTTGGGAGGCGCGTATAGTGGCGGCTGATATGCTGGGGCAGGGCGATAGGGTTGAGTGGTTACTGGCGGCGCGCTCGTTGTATCATAAGATATGCTCTGTCGCCTAGGATCATCTGCTGGATATGAATTTACGTGATTATCGGCGATGTCTCCGGTAGATTGAGGCCTATGATATTGCATTTGAGCCGGTTCAGCAGACTGATCTCTTTTCACCACGGGCTCTCGAGATTGCACGAAAGGTTGGTAAGGGTTAGCTGCGACGGAATGTGGCCTCGGATCTTGGCCGGGTGTTGGGAAGTCGGACTCATGGTGTCGGCGATCCTCAAGATGATGCAATGGGACTTGTGAAGTCGGGCGGGCGAATGCTGGAGGTGGAGGATACTGGCTCTGGTGGGGTGGGCCCGGTGGTAGTGGTGGCAGAGAACCCCTTTGTGGAGGATGTCCGTTTGACCAGGACCCGGACCCAAGTCGGGTGCGTTTTGGGTCGGGCGGCCCATGATCCATCTTCAATCAAAGCAAGTCAACCAGCAAATGTGCTGGTTGACATGAAGCGCGACAGACAGAGTTCAGGACAATACCAGAAAAGCAGACATGGAATCCTGTGACCAAAATTTCTAGCAGTGAGACGCGTGCCAGCGTGATGTACAACAAGTGTACCACGTTACCGGAGATGCACCGGGCTTCAAATAACGGTTCCAGATAGAGCTGGCTCAGCTCTAGAAATGAAGTGAATGTCAGCACAGAAGTGGTGGGCTAGACAACGGACAAAAGTTCCAGAAGAGGGGGCATATACAACTAGACAGGCGGAGGGTTCACCTTCGATAAGCCTCTCTAACGAACCATCCAGACTATTAGAGAGCGTGTAGCTCGAGCACAAACTTCTGAAGGGCAAATGCCAGATGTATAGCTGGGGCCTTCCCGTGCACCAACTGTCTCCTCCACCTGTGTACTACAGCTGTCCTCGGAGCGATTGGCAATCTCGAGTTGTAGATCAGATTCAGCTGCAGAGAAGCCGGAGTTCTGCAGGGTGCCGGAGCTTGAGAGCGGCGACGAGCAGGGCAGGCGGGAATGAGGGTGTTGTGCCGTTGATTGAAGGTTGCAGCGTCAGGATAGGCAGGCAGACAGCCCCGAAACGGGTGTGGCAGTCGCAAAGTGGACGAAGAAGGTACAGAAACCGAGCTGCAGTGTGTATATCGCGGCTTGATCGTGGCGCACTTGCAGCGCAATTACCACCTCCACATGGGGTAGGAACGTGGAGAGATCTCGATCAGAATGCAGCTGTGTAGATGTCTACGTGAAGACGACGTGGGATTGCAAGAGGTCAAAAGTAGCAAGCGCACGGGAGCAGGTAGCAACATGCTATCCAGGCGGACGGGTTTCGGGGGCGCGCCTGTTTGGTGGATTGGAATGGATGATAGATGGGCGGAGAGCTTCTGGTACATAGCTGGGGGGGTGTGGAGGAGCTAGAGGGCGGGCTGCAAAGGTACTGGACTCGCTACTCTTGGGGTGGCTAGCATGCAATCACAGCTCTACGGTGGCTCTCCCCCCGGTCCGCGTCAAAGCCCACCCTCCAAATACTCCCGAGAACCAAACCCTTGGTGTCAAGCTTGCGGCCACAGTCCACTACCGACTGCTCGCTTCCATACCGGCTTATTCTGTGAACTGGACGAGCATTCCTTTCGCCCTTCCGGCCCTCGCTGTTCTGCCGTTTCTGATGAACGCCCTGGTACGCCATAGCATGTCGAGGGCTGTAATCAACCGCCTCACCGGCGATCTAATGTACACTGCACCTCTCATTCGTTCTCTGCCCGACCTCTACTTTTGCTCGACGACCTGGCCTCGCATCGCCGCATAAACACAACGGCATCTATAGATGTATCTGCTTCTATGTATGGATGTACAAAGTGTATCATATTAGAAGCCGTAACAAAGCGCAGCCATCCGCCTCGGTTGACCCCACCTTCTGCACCAATAGAGGCTTGGTGCCTGATTGGCATCACCAACTGGAGCTTCTTTTACTACCCGAAAAAGAATTCTACGGGGCTGGGTCATATCAAACGCAGTTGGGTGCAAACCAGGTGCTGTGCCTCTTGTAGCAGCTACTGACTTTGCCAAACGCCACAAGTAAACTCAAGGGACCGTGCCCTGCTATGTCCCCTACCCTGGACCAACATGAAAGTGACAGGTAAGGTACAACATAAGAATATATACATGTACATACGCACATGTATCAACTAAGGTCTCCAACCTAATAATGACTTCGCAAGGCTCTGAATAAAGTCAATCCTTTGACCTCTCGAGATCGGAGGCTGTCCTTCCCAAACACTTGAAGTCTTGCGACACTTCCGGAGTCTCCACCATAGCGTCCAAAGTCTAGTCGCGGACCGAGTGACTTCCCTCCACTAGCACCCTAACGGGTTAAAACCCAACACCAATGACTCGCAAGAAGCTCTCAAGTAGGAAAATTTTTGGTGCCACCTTTCATCATCAACCGTTCCTTAATCGCATAGCCCTACACCGTTCTATGCTTGATAAAATTGATATGGGGTCGTTCGAGTGGTACACCTAGGACTCTGGACATTTTGTCGTCAGAGCCTGCATTGAGGCACTAAAGGCTAGTAATTTGATCTGCATCTCCTCCAGGTCCGCCCTGTTTCGGCTATTTTGACCGCCTTGTAATGAAGATCAACGTTTGACTACCATACCGGCAGCGTATCGGGCGGCAATGCTAAAAAGATGGGGCGAAAGGACATACCGTAGTTAATGAGGCAATTTGCGGTGTTGTTTACCCTTCCTGTGGCAGCCGCCAGATCTCTGTTACGGACGATACGCTGCAGGCCGGCAGTTTACATTTTGCCGAAGCTGCAAGTCGCTTTGACCGGGCATTCACGGCGCTCTCGCGGAGGCCTAATTGGTAGATTTCGGATTTAGGAAACCTTCCATACACAGTAAAGGTAATACACCGGCCCGATGGGTTGCATTTATTGACAAGCCACTGAATTTCCAGCTGAAGGTTCTTATGTCTTGTTATGGTAAATTGCTCTTCGCAAATGTATGTGATATTGAGAGTGGAAGCAATCTCTTAGTGGATTATGGGTTGAAAACCTCTGAAGGCAACAACAAGCTGACCAGACGTGGAATGGTGACCAGAACAAGCGAAACTGTGAGGGAAGCGACTTGCACAAGACTTCAAAAGGAGAGTAAGTTAGTGATTGTATCTGAAACGTACATATGGAGGGCATCCCTGAAGCGGCGTTCAGAGGCGTTGTGATTGCTGCGTCCCAATCGTGATGGAACTAGATAGGTGATCCTGATGAATTCCCTTCGGTATGAACGGTTATTAGATGCTATGGGCACTGGCTGAATCCAGCCATCTCGATCCGTTCACTGTAGATCTTGGAGACCCTCCCCGCGCCAATACTACTGCCACACATAGGATGCACATCTGATAATTCCTTTTTTTCCCCCGGTGGTTCGGAGGGATAGCATTGTTTACGGTGGCATTCGCTTCGGTCCGTATTTGGTGGCGACGCGCATGAGGAGCGCCGTGGGCCCGCTCCTCTGGGATTTCGTCTCCATACTAAAGGGCTTTCGGAACCCTCCAGAGCTCGCCAAGACTTATGAGGCGGACTGATTTAATGTCCACTTGAATTACTCTAAGGGCGAGTATGCCTCAGTTTTACTGCAATCCACCTAAGCATTTGGTGCGACATTTGCTCAGCAGCTGCTCAAGCAAACGAAAGTTGACGCAGTACCCACAGACACCAGGATTTTCGTATTCCGCACATTCCAAACGTCTAGATTATTCTCTCTCTTCTAACTCCGAAGCCTTGCATCTTGGCTAGAAGGTGCGCCGTCGTCACCCAATAGAGCGATTGTGGAGATGCAGAGAATACGAAAACAGGCGTTAGCAGTTCCACAAAGAGCGGGGGGACGCAATCACCAATCGCGCACGGAGGATGGCTGGCGCCGGTCGCCCCTTTTCCTGGTTCTTGGGTCATACTGAAACCAAGGATCTACCAGACCCTGCATAGCTGAATGCGAGGGTGAAGTGAGAAGTTATTTGTCGATATCCGAAATAAAGAAGGCAAATCGACTAAACTAGAAAAGCAACGACAATTCCGAACTAAAGCAGGAAATATATGACATTCGCATTATGCGCTTCATGGAAAAGCAAGCACAACTTTGATGGAATTCTACTGTCCAAACTCCGGAATTTCCGAAGTAAAAAAAAACATTGAGTCTTTTAATTGGATGAAGCCTATACATCAAGTCGCCTTCTTTTTCCAGTTCTTGTTCTGCCAGACCTTACTGCGGCCAACGAGGTACTAACTACGCTTTGTCCCTCTCCTCGAAATGAGTTCCCATGTGAATCTTTATCCCTCAGCCTATTCTCTGTGAAGACCATATCGCCTGTTGCCCCTAGTGTGTCCCGACATACTTCCTCCAGGAGTATGCCCATGGCCAACATAGCCGTCTCGTCCATGCTCCGCCAGTCTCCCCGTCCTCCATCTACAGTAGCACGTGAGTAGAAGTCAGATGTATAGGAGTGCAATGACTTCAAGAGGTCAGAATCGGGGAGAGCCTGTGTTGGTAATGTGTCACTAGCAAAGTAGAAGTCGGACTCTTCATATCTCATAGGCGCATTCTTCCTCCGAAAGAGCACCGCTTCTGGTGGAACAGCAACAGAAGAGGAGGATGCAGTATCGCGAGAGGCTGCTATGACAGGAAGATCTGGGATAAATCCCGCTGCAGAGATTCTACCTGAACAATGTGAGTAAATGTATGAGGTATAGATTGAGAAGTCTCACCAGCAACAGCATCATAAACTGTTGCTTGCCTCTTGGCCTTAGCCGCTTCAGAAATTAGTGGCCCAGTTTCTGGAGCAGGGCTCAGAAACTTGTTCTGCGTGCGCGCTTTGGAAGTCATAGCGCGAACGCTGAGTCTTGGTCAAGAAGAGAAAGAGGTACATCGGTTGAGGTTGAGAGAACCTTCGGCTGTCGATTAGCGTTTCCTCAGCCTCGAGGTCAGCCGCTGAACCACACAACATCTCATTCCAACCCACAAACATTCTCCGCTTGATGCATGAATCAATTGCTTTTTGAACGCTCGACTGGCTCTCTTAAGCCGAAAGCTTTTGCGAGGTTACAGTCGACTCATCTCGTCTACGACATTCGGCAAGCGTCAAGCCATCAATTCGACGGTGGCGAAAGCTCCGGGGTTGACTTGGAGACCATTGGCATAGAGGCCAACGTAGACAATGGCAACGTGAAAGCTTGCGCACACCTAGCTGGAATCAATGCCTTGGTAGTGGACCGGTTTGAAGGAAGATTGTGAGCTGTCTTACTGTGATGAAGAGCCAGTCGTTAACCTCGTGCTCAGACTACTTTCAGGAGGGGCAGATTCGTCCATATATATATGGGATCTTGAACAGCTTATTCCTGCCTCGAACGACAATATTTCGAGGCCAAAAGGGACCGTTCCAAAGTAAGTCTATGATTCATACTGATGTCTTAGATTTCACCCACCAGAATAAGGAAGATATGAGATGAAAAGCTGACCTCATTTTATGCAGAGGCCCCTCAACACATAAGTTTGGCGTCACACAGCTCAGCTTCTACCCATTCGACTCTGCCGCCTTTCTCTCCTCGTCATACGATCATACTCTCAAGCTGTACTCCACTGACCGCCTTATTGTCTCAGCTTCCTTCGATCTGGACTCGATCATCTATACACATGCTTTATCCCCCGTAGCGTCCCACTTACTCGTCGCTTGCGCTACTCAACATCCAGCTGTCAGATTGGTTGACCTTCGGTCGGGCTCTAGTGCACATTCCCTGGCAGGCCACCACGGCGCTGTGCTATCTGTTGCTTGGAGTGCGACCAATGAATATATTTTAGCAAGTGGAGACACCAATGGCACAGTTCGACTTTGGGACGTGCGGAAAAGTGCTGGAACTTTAGGTTTGCTAGATATGGAAGACTCCGTTGGCATTACTGGGTATGACGGTAGGGGCGCGGGAGCGCGGTCTAGATATGGAGGGAAAGCCCACAACGGGGCCGTCAATGGACTCTCCTGGACAGACGATGGAGCTTTCATTATTACCGCTGGACATGACGAGCGTGTGAGAGTGTGGGATGCTGCTACGGGAGCTAACACGCTGGCAAGCTTTGGGCCAACTCTTAAGAACTCACATCTATCAACCATTTCTCTTTTAACATCGCCTACCTCAGTGACTCCACTTAGGAAAGAGATCCTCTTTTACCCGAACGAGAAGGAACTCCTCATATTCATGCTCCATGAGGGAAAGCTAGTTAAGCGGCTGAAGGTGCCAGGTCCTGTGACAGAGACTGTCCATTCACGTACTGGCGAGAGGAGCATTCGCAATCGCATAACAGCGTTGACTTGGCGAGGGGTACCTGAGGGTATCTACTCAGGCCACTCCGATGGCCAGATCCGGGTTTGGGCGTCAGAGATAGCTCCCGACGATGATTATGATACTGTAGAAAGCCAAGCAATCGCTGAGGGTGCAGACGTGGCTGGCGTTAAGCGTAAAAGACAGGTTCTTGACGACATTTTCAGAGACCTTACAAGGCAAAAAATAACATTTGGCTAGATTTTACAGTGCAACGTGACCTCTATTTTTTTGGCAGGCGCCTCAAGCTAGTTATGGCTCATTATCTCATGCAACCGGGGAGTCTCCCTACAACATATCGTAGCAAAATATCATCCTAATCAAACTTGAAAAACTGCATCTTGCAAGCGCTTAATATTAGTAAATGATGAAATGGAAATATTCTATTCCATCAAGGGTCACATCTGTCCAAAACATTACCCGGTTGATGGGCAGATCCTTTCTGGGCTCAGCTTCTTGATTTTCCGCACGAATTGTTAGTATCACTTTCTGCCTTTCTGCCCCAACCTGCCACTCGTGTAACACACCGCCCTCTGATCCTCAAGCCTGAACTATATTCACCACCCAAACAATATAATCAAAAATAAGAGAACTCCCTGCAATGACCACACCGGTGGACCGGTGGACCATGGTAGCAAGCGCAATCGCTATAATAAGAAATGGACTAGGTGCCATGCCTTCCGCTTAAGCTAGCAACATAAGGTAATATCTGCTTCATCCTTCCCAACTCTCAAGTAAGTGCATTGGTTTCTTCGGGCATAATAGAATACGAAGAGCTCCTCCAACACTCTAACCAACATAGTGCGATGTAATTAAGTAAAGCCCCTTACTCGACTAGGTATTTTCTGTCAAATCTGTCACGGGGAGGTTGTTCCTTCTGCTGTTTGAAGGTCTTTTTAATTTTGTTTTTCAAAAGTTTCTCCACTTTTACTACATCGGGCCTTACGCCCGATTTCTTGAAGTGATCATATCTTTATCCAAATTAGATCCCCATCAACACGAACACTTACCCAATATCCTGCATCGCGGCTTTTGCCGTTGGCGATCCTGCAGCCTTGCCCGCCGATCCGCAGCCTCACCTCTCGTCCCTCCTGTTGCACGCATCACCATGCGCCATGCAATCTCTCA
>Ga0335074_10015507_pt1 | contig 10709 bp, 11 predicted proteins | sample Lox_Sample_23_FD_206715 | JGI IMG/M metagenome (GOLD analysis project Ga0335074, IMG submission 206715) | Soil microbial communities from Loxahatchee National Wildlife Refuge, Florida, United States - Lox_Sample_2.3 | ecosystem: Environmental > Terrestrial > Soil > Wetlands | place: USA...
CCTCGGTCTACAGCGCCCTGCAGCGCGCGCACGCGACGCTGGAGGAGCGACGGCCGCAGCGCAGCCAGCAGGCGACGCTGCGCTCGCTGGGCGACGGGCAGCTGAAAGAGATCGTCGCACGCTATGTCGACGCCTGGGCGCGCAACGACGTGGGCATGCTCGTCGCGATGCTTACCGACACGGCGACGCTCGCGATGCCCCCGATCCCGAGCTGGTATCACGGGCGCGAGGCGATCGAGAGGGTGCTGCACAGCGCGGTGTTCGACGGCGCGCGGAGTTGGCGGATGTTGCCTACCGCCGCCAACGGGCAGCTGGCGGTCGGCGCCTACGAGCTCGACAGCTCGGGCGTCTACGCACCACATGGCGTGACGGTCCTCACCCTCGAGGCTGGGCGAATCGACGAGATCATCCACTTCCGCACGCCCTCGCTGGTGGCGTCGTTCGGGCTGCCCGATCGGGCATGATCTCGCGATGGCTTCGATTCGCAGGGAGATCGCGATCGACGCGAGTGCGGATCGCGTCTGGGACGCGCTGCGTGACTGGGGAGCGCTGCACGTGCGGCTCGTGCCCGGTTTCGCCACCGACGCCCAACTGGACGGCGAGGACCGGATCGTCACCTTCTTCAACGGCAGCGTGCTGCGCGAGCGACTGGTCGACCTCGACGAGGAGGCGCGCCGGCTCGTGTGGTCGGTAGCCGACCCGCCCTACATCCATCACAACGCATCGGCCCAGGTGCTCGCCGACGGAGCGGACCGCAGCGTGTTCGTGTGGGTCGCCGATTTTCTCCCGAACGAGCTCGCCGGTCGCGCCGCGCCGCTGATGGAGCACGCGCTGGGCGTCATCAAGCGCACGCTCGAGTCGGCCTAGCGCGCGGACGGGCGCGCCTCCAAGCGCTCCGCGGCGGCCGATGCGCGCGCGAGCGATGGATTTCGGCTGCTCCTCGTATCTCCATGGACAACGAGGAAGTGCCCGCAACCCATCGACCAAGGAGCTCGCAGATGATCGCCACCGCCTACGGGCTGGCCTTCGGCGGGCTGCTGCTGTTCGGAGGTCGCGCCGCCGACCTGCTCGGCCGCCGCCGCACCCTGATGGCGGGCCTCGCCATATTCACAGCGGCGTCGCTCGCCTGCGGGCTGGCGACCAGTGACCCGTTCCTGATCGCCGCTCGGGCGCTGCAGGGCATCGGCGCGGCGTTCATGCTGCCCGCCGCTCTGTCAGTCGTGATGAACATGTTCGGCGAGGGCGCCGAGCGCAACAAGGCGCTCGGGATCTGGGGCGGGCTCGGCGCCGGCGGCGCGACCGTCGGGCTGATCGCCGGCGGGCTCCTCACCCGGTACGCCGGCTGGCAGTACATCTTCTACCTCAACGTCCCGATCGGAGCCGTCGCGCTCGCGCTCGTGCCGCGGGTCGTCCCCGAGAGCCGACGGGCGAGCGTGCGCCGACGGTTCGATCTGGCTGGCGCGGTCACCGGCACCGGCGGTCTCGTGCTGCTGGTCGACGCGATCTCCCAGGCGCCGCAGTACGGCTGGGGGGCGACGCGGACGATCACGATCGTCGCGACGGCTGTCGCGCTGCTGGCCACGTTCCTGGCGATCGAGAGCCGCGTGGAGGAACCGATCCTGCCGCTGTCGATCTTCCGGGCTCGGGCGCTGGCCGGCGCGAACCTCGCGGGGCTGCTGCTGGTCGGCAGCTTCTACGCCTTCCTGTTCGTCGGCACCCTGTACATGCAGGAGGTACTGCACTACAGCGCGCTGCAGACCGGGCTCGCGTGGCTGGTCGCCTCGCTGACCTCGATCGCGCTCGCCGGGCCCTCGCAGCTTCTCGTCACCCGAGTCGGGCCAAAGATCGTGATGGCGACCGGCCTGAGCCTGATCAGCGCCGGAATCATCTGGGCCACCCAGGCGCCCGTCCAGGGCCACTTCCTGGCCGACCTCGCCGGCCCGATGACGGTCGCCGGCGCGGGCACCGCGTTCTCGTTCATCCCGATCTCGATCGCCGCCCTGGCTGGAATCAAGGAGCGCCAAGCCGGACTGGCGTCGCGGGCCTGTTGAACACCAGCCAGCAACTCGGTGGCGCGATCGGGATCGCGATCGCCTCGAGCGTCGCGGCCGGCCACACCAACGCGCTGCTGCACACCGGCAGCAGCATGCCCGCGGCGCTCACCGGCGGCTTCCAGCGCGCGCTCTGGGTGCTCGGAGCGATCGCCCTGATCGCCCTCCCGGCGATCTTCGCGTTCATCCGCCGCGACGCGCTCCCGGACACCGCCACCAAGACCGCCATCCACGAGCCGCAGCCCGCCCTCGCTCCCGCGAGCTAGACCCCAAATCGACGATCGCCGGCTGCAGAGGGCGCACATGGCCACCTGCAGCCCATCCCACGCCTGAACCCAAGGAGACCAGACGATGACCCCCGTCACCGACGTCAACGCCACGCCCGCGATCGTTGTCGGCGCATCCCGCGGCCTTGGCCGCGGGCTACATAATCCCCGGATGCGCATCGACCGCCTGGCCTCCTCCGGGCCGACGTTCTCCTTCGAGTTCTTCCCGCCCAAGACGCAGGCGGGTGAGGAGAACCTGCGCACCGCGCTCGCCGAGCTGCGCGGCCTGGACCCGTCGTTCGTGTCCGTCACCTACGGCGCCGGCGGCTCCACCAGGGGCAAAACGATCGAGATCGTCAAGCACATCCGCGAGCGGCACGGGCTGGAGGCGATGGCGCACTTCACCTGCGTGGGCGCCACCGTGGCGGAACTGCGCGCCACGCTCGACGAGATGCAGAGCGCGGGCATCGACAACGTGCTCGCGCTGCGCGGCGACCCGCCCGCGGGCCAGGAGCAGTGGCGCAAGACGGAGGGCGGCTTGGAGTACTCGCGCGAACTGGTGGAACTGATCGCCGCCGACTACCCCTTTGCAATCGGTGGCGCCTGCTTCCCGGAGACGCACATCCACGCGGTCAGCGCCGAGGAGGATCTGGAACATCTCGCGGAGAAGGTGGCCGCGGGCGTCCAGTTCCTAATCACACAGTTGTTCTTCGACAACGCCCTCTACTTCGACTTCGTCCAGCGCGCACGCGCGGCGGGCGTGAACGTGCCGGTCATCCCCGGCGTCATGCCCATCACGCACGTGGGTCAGGTCGAGCGCATGGCCAAGCTCTGCGGGGCCTCCATTCCCGATGGCCTGCGTCGCGAGCTGCACGCGCGCGGCGAAGACCCCGAGGCGGTGCTCGACTTCGGCGTCGCCTACGCCACGCTGCAGTGCGAGGAGCTGCTGCGCGAGGGCGTGCCCGGCATCCACTTCATCACGCTCAACCGCTCCCCCGCCACACGCGCGATTCTCAGCGCGCTGAGAATCGCAAAGCCGTGGTAGCTGACAGGGCCCCGAGCGCGCGGCCCGGCCGTCACACGCGGCGTGTTCGCAATCGAGGACCTGAACCGCGTCCGTTTCGCCATAAGCGTCGCGCGCGGAGGCACCGCCCGCTTACACGCTCTCAAGCTCTCCGCTGGCAAGACGCCGCGTCCCCTCGGCGAGGATCGCCGGCCGGTCGAACGTCTCGCTCGTCCACTTGGTAGAGCGTGCCGTGCCGCGGGGCCTGTACTTGCGCATGACCTCGACGTGACGCGGCAGTCCGATCCATCGGCGGAGCTCCGCCGCCTCGGTCCACACCGACAGCGAGCCCACGCACCGCCGCGGTATGTCAGCCCATAGGTACAAGCCCACCGCGCCGGGAAGCCCGTACCAGCCAGCCCGGAGCCCGAGCGCGATCCGGGCCATGCCGGGCAGATCACGCCAAGCGTGCGCCCTGAACTCCGTAAGACTCACAAGCACCGTCCCCGCTGCGTCCTCGTGGGGTCCCGGCGTCCACGCCAGCCACACCGGGCGGCGTGTGTCCCCCAACGGGGCAGCAGCCTTCATGAAGCACGAAGCTATCACCCCGCGCTCTGCGGCTGCTCGACGTGTAATACGACCTGGACGCCGGAAGTATCGTGTTGGTGCGTGATGTCGGCTTACCTTTCGATATGCGCGATCTTCAAGGACGAGGCGCCGTATCTGCCCGAGTGGATCGAGTTTCATCGGCTCGTCGGCGTCGAGCGGTTCTTCCTCTACGACAACGACAGCAGCGACGGCAGCCGGGACGTCCTTGAGCCGTGGGTTCGCGCGGGCGTCGTCTCAGTTACAGGGTGCTCGATGCCGTTTCGTGAGGGTGGCCAGGGGTGGGCCTACGCGGATGCGCTGAGGCGAGCATACGGTCGCACACGCTGGCTGGCGTTCATCGACTTGGACGAGTTCTTGTTCTCGCCCACACCCACGCCGCTGCCCGACCTGCTCGGCGAATACGAGCAGCACCCCGGCATCGTCGTCAACTGGCAGGTCTACGGCTCCGGCGGCCATACCGCGACAAGCGACGACCTCGTGATCGAGCGCTTCGTCACGCGCGCAAGGACGCAGTGGGTCCGCAACCGCCGCGTCAAGAGCATCGCGAACCCCGAGCGAGCGGTGCGGCCGATCGGCCCGCACTTTTTCGCCTACCAGGACGGAGCTCTCGCGGTCACAGAGCGCTACGAGCCAGTGCGCGTGATCGAACCTCGCGCGTGGACGCGACGGATACGACGTGGCCTCGCACAGCTGCCGCTGATCGAAACCGACCCGTATGCGGTCCGCCACTCGTCAGTCAAGCGCGTATCAGTCGGGCGAGTACGGCTCAACCATTACGCCGTCCGCTCGCGCCAGGAGTTCGAGCAAAAGACCCGCCGCCATGACAGTTCGCGCCTCGCGCCTTATTACCTCGCCTACCACGACCGCAACGACGTTCACGACCCCACACTCGTCCCCTACGCAAGCGAGATACGTGCGCGGCTTACCACCCTACAAGACGACGATGGCACTCGCTGAGCACCGCTCAGCCGCAGCGGTAGACCCCGTGTTGCTGGGCCGTCCACATCGCGTGTCGCGAGCGCAGACGCCCTCTCGGGGATATTCGCCCGTGTTCGCTGCTGTTCGTGGTTCTCTAACCAATCGGGGCGAACGGTTAGAGTTGGCTTGGATACAGGGGATTCGGGGCTTCTGCTACCGATTTGCTACCACCACACCGGCCCCGTACCGGGGCATCCCTCCGCCGAGGCAGCGTGTATGCCATCGCGAACGTGTGTCCGCTGGTTCCCCTGTCGAGAGGGCGCCTATAGGCCGTAGCCGCGACCTTCTGCCGCTTGCCGATGGGTGGGGCACCTGCAACCGCGGGAGGGATGGCCACTCAACATCAAGCTCAACGGCAATATCGACGGACGCTGCATCGTGACCCGATCGCCGTGCCGGGTGAGCCCACGAGCACAACGAGCGATTGGCATCTACCAGCGCCGGCGAGCCGTGGCCGAGCCTAGCCCGTGTTTCGTCAGCTAACGCAGGCGGACGAGGCAGCCTCCCCTCGATCCGACGTTTGGAGTTGACTATGCAGAATGCACCGCTGGCAGCAAGAGCAGGACGGGAACGCCGGGGAAAGCGAAGTCATAGCGGCATTCCAGCGGCTTGGCTGGGGGCCGATGCGCAACAGTCAGCATGACCGTGGCTCGGACCTGTTCGTGCTCGCGCGCGACGCGCGAGGCGACGAACTAGGGGCGATGATCGGAGTGCAAGTCAAGACCGGCCCCACTTCCTTTAGGAAACCAACTAAGGACGGCGATCCGGCGGGCTGGTGGTACTACGATCCGAAGCGCTCGCGCGTAGAAGCTTGGGCAGCACACGCAGTACCGCACATCATCGTGCTGCACGACCAGGGCAAACCAGGCTCGGACTCCAAGCCAGTCTCGTACTGGGCGCACGTCACGCCGGACGCGATCGTTCCCGTGCGTCGGGGCAAGCAGACAGGCAAGGGCGCGAAGGTGCTCGTGCCAGCTACCAACACGCTGGATGATGTACACCGCGAGGCATTGCTCGCAGTAGCGGCAACTATTCGTTCTCGCGTGGCTTGGGAGGGTAGCGCGTGGGCGGGAGCCGCTTCCTTGGTCCCTAGCGATCTACTACGCCATGCACTGATAGTCCCGAGAGTCATCGCGCCCCACCCGAACGCAGGCATCGCTACGCCCTTGACGGCGGAGCAAGCAGTCGCGTTGCTCGTCAACGGCCGTGCCGACGACATCGGCAGGTATGCCGAGACACACGCCGAGGTCCCGTCACTTTCGGAAGCGAAAGAGTCGCCCGAGTGGCGATGGCGGTTCGTCGGCGCGCTCGGACATCGAATAGCGACCGGAGAGGTAGACGAGCTGCTGAGCGCGACTACCGATGCGCCCGACCCTGCTACACATGCCGCCGCGACAGTGACCGCAGCGAGCGGGCTCCTTGAGGAGGGCAAAGCCGATGAAGCTCTTGCCCTACTTGAGACGGCGTTGGGCCATGACGATGCCAGTCCGGTAGATCGTGCGTGGCTCAAAACGCAGCACGCACGCGCTTGCGTTGAGGTCGGGCGTATCAGGGAGGGACGCTCGGAGGCCCTAGCGGTTCAGGAAATCCGGTTGACAGCTCCGGACGACGTAACCGCTGGCGCGATGGCAGGTGCAGCCGTCGCGTTGTTGTTCAACACATCTTGGGGACCGGAGGACCCACCCGGCTCCACCGAGGAGGGAGACCCCGCGAGTGTCGCAAGCGACGCAGCGACGGCCTCGAAAGGACTCGTTCCGCCGGTAAGCATCGCTCAGGCGGAGGCCAGCAGCACCCAATCGATCGGCGCCGTCATCGAGGGCGCCGACACAGCAGCTACTTGGTGGAGGACTCAAACCGCATCCTGGGGGTTGAACGCCCTCGCCGATCGCACGTTCAACACTTGGGCGCAAGACAACACAGTCACCGCCGGTGCGCCGGATGAGGTCAGTGACAAGCTGAGCGCAGCCGCACTGACCGCCAGCCATCTTGGAGACCAAGGAGGCTGGTGCCACCAAGCCAGCTTGCTCGGCCGCAACACGCTTCTGCAACTCGACCGACACGCCGATCCCGATTGCATACCAAGGGCTGACCAGATTGCGCATGGCCGGCGACGAAGGCGCGTTGAAGCTCGCTGTGCAGCACCTTGTCGCTGACGGTCCAGCCTCGGCAGTAGCTCTTGCCGCCGCCGATGTGCGTCTGGACGTGGCGACTCGTACAACCGCACCGTCAGACCTCGCGCTCCTGCAACACGGTGGCGATCTTCTTGATGAGGAGACCGTTGACCGGACCGTGGACTGGCTGCTCGCGTCCCTGAAAGACCCATCATCGTTTGTAAAGCGGACGAGCGCGCTCTACGTCGTCGAGTTCCGTCTCGTTGAAACGCTGGCGGCGATCGCTGCTCACCCCAACGCTCAGAAGGTCCTGGTCGATCACGTGATCGCGCTATCCGGCCAACAGGACCAGATGATGGCTATCTCGTGGGCGCGTGTTGTGCGTGCCTTGCCAGACGAGGCGTGGAACGCGGAGACGGCGCGGAGCGCTGGACAGAAGGCCGACGCTCATCGGATCGAGCTGCGAATGGCGATGCTCCGCGTCGCAGCCCGGCACGGCGGCGATGCCAAGGCGCTTCTAACGAACGAGGTACGCGGTGGCTCCCTGTACGCGCTCAGCGCGATCGGCGACGTGCGCGAACTATCAACTGAGGACGTAGCGTCCCAGATCGACAGTTTGGCCGAGCAAGCCGAACATCAAATCCAAGCCGCGCAAGCCGGGAGCTTCGGCATGGGCGGTCACGATGTCGGCTCCGATCTTGCTCTGCTGAACGCCTGGCACCCGGAGGCTGCCAAGTGGACTCCGTTGCTTGATCTACTCACGCACGCCGAGGTCGCCATCCACGATAAGCGCGGGGCACTTCAAACTCTTGCCTCCCTCTCCGCTCAACTACCAGACGACATCAAAGCGCAGCTCAAGCCGATCGCTTTGGGCATCGCCGATCGAACATCACCACCGCCCGTGTCGGTATTCGATGATGAACGCGACCTCGTAGGCGAGGCCGCCAACCTCGCTGTAGCACTCGGCCCGCCCGACCCAAGCTGGAGCACCCGGATACTGCTCGACCTGCTCTCCGGCCGCTCTGACCACCGATATTGGGCAGCACTGATCGCCCGCCGCCTAAAACGCCCACAAGACACCGGCGTACTCATAAGCCTCACACAGGACCCAGACCCCGATGTCCGCGCCGGAGCAGCCGCAGGACTTGCGTCACTCGTCTCGATAGAGCCCGAGAACTCCCTCGTTGCGAGCGCTCTCCAACACTGTCTCCGCGATCCAGGCAGAAAGGTCCCCGCAACCATCGCTGTCGTCCTCGCGGACGCAAGCGATCGTGGTCCGGTCACGCGGCACGCGCTCGACGAGCTACGCACCCACCCATCGGCGTTCGTCCGAGCCACGGTCACCCGAGCATTGGAATAGTGCATCGCATGGCACCGCCAGGTCCGTCGTCCTACAACGTCTTGCGAACGTTTCGATAGCCCGGTAGTCGTCGCCACCTGCCATCATGGAGGCATGGCCGAGCAGGCGCATGTCAAGCTCAGCGGCGATATCAACGGCCGCTACGTCGTGACTGGCCGGCGGACCGGCGGCGAGCTGACGCTCGTGCCCGACACCTCCTGGGAGGCCATCTTGGAGCGCTCGGGCGGTCGGGAGATGACCACCGAGGAGTCCGCCGAGTTCTGGCGCGAGCACGAGCCCCACATGCTCCCGCCTGACGACGAGCCGTAGGCCATTGAGCAGACCCAGCCGCCGCGGCTTTCCCGCGTACTTCGACCAGACCGCCTGGGAAGAAGACCTCGCTCGCAGTACGCCGGCTGGACGCCAAGCAGCCGAAGTCGCTCGACGGGACTATGAAGGTGGCGGAGTGCCCGTCGAGCATTTGCGGCGCGTACACGAGCACGGCGACGACGGGACCGTGCTACCCGATTGCGCCAAGGTCTACTTGCCCCCACCAGCCGGGCGCTTCGGGATGATCTTCCGGGCCATCAAGGCCGAGGGCAGGCCGCTTCTTGCCTATCTCGCTTTCGGGGTGCGCCACCACCCACGAAGCTCGCGGCGCCCGACCGTCTACCAACTCGCCCATCAGAGACTGCACGGCCAGCCGCCAAGACGTTGAGCCTGAACACGGACCCATCTGCGTCCTTCGGCGACAGGGCTTGAGACCCAAGCCGCAATCTGATCTCATCGCCCAGCCATGAACCACGATCCCGAGCACGAGCACCGGCAGCCGGAGCCTTGGGTGACTAAGCGACAGCTTGCCAACCATCTGAGCGTGACGCCACGCTGGATCGAGCTCCAACAGCCGCTCGGCCTCCCGCGTCTGTCCACTGGCGACATGACCCGCTACCGCATCTCAGAGGTCGAGGCTTGGCTGCGCGAGCGCTACGGCACCCCCTCGGCGGACACCTCAGTCACGTAGTCGCTGATCGAGGTCTCGTGGCCGCCCCCGGTTTCGCGCCGATTCGCCTTCGTTCGCCTCAGGTCAACTCGACGCAACGTATTTGTCCCGTATCGGCCCCCTAAACGACCTTTCTAGGATGGAAGGCCCATCGACCTTTCTAGGATGGAAGGCCCATCAAAAATCGGGGCGAACGGTTCAGATCGGCTTGCTGATGCGGCTTTTCGAGCGTCTGCGGTCGCTTTGCGGTCGTCCAGACCGGCTCCGTACGCTCGGCCTGCTCAATCGACACGCCTCGATAGCCACGCGAGGATCTCGGGATGCTCGACGTCACCAGCCGCGATGCGCTCGACCATCGGCACATCGACGTCCGGTTGGGCGCCATGCAGCGGCGAGCCGTTCGCCTCCAGGAAGAGGCCGGTCACAAAGAACGCGGTGCGCTTGTTGCCATCCGGCAGCGGGTGGTTGCGCGCCAAGCGCTCCAGCAGGATCGCCGCCTTCTCCAAGATCGTTGGATAGACCTCCACATCGCCAAAGCCGGCTCGCGGCGCCGCGAGCGCGGACTCAGCGAGCCCAACGTTGGGGAAGCGCGCGATCTGCTCAGGCGTAGTGCCGAGGACATCCGCAGCGACGTCGCAGAAATCCCCGAACTCGGGGTAGTGGACATGCACGAGTCGCTACTTGCCAAGGCGGCGCAACGTCTCGCGGTGCTCCTCAGCAAACCGGCGGCGCTGCTCTGCGCGCTCGCGATCGGTGCCGGGAAGACCGCGTGCGAGATCCGGACGCTTTGGAGGCGGCGGCGCTACCTTCGGCGCAGCAGCCTTCTTCGGTCTCGTGGCGCTCATGGTCCGATTGTAGTCCGGCAGGCCGGAGCACCGAGGAAGACGATTCTGGTTGCGGCGCCGGCTACGCGCTAACCGTTCGCCGGATCATCCACGTCTAGGCCGCCCCTAGCGGCGCCTCTAGATCCATACCGACGGGCTTGCATCCGGCTCCTACGATACGTCCACCACGTCTGCGAACGTCTGTTCGTATGCCCCGAGCCTCCGAGCGGCAGAGATATAGCCCTTTGCTAGGGGCCGGTCACGCCTACGAGTGGACCAAGGCACCTTGGAATCCCGATGCTGCGCATAGTGTCGCACAGCATCCCGCGCTTCCGTATGGCGTCGGACTACGGGTTTTTGGGGATAAACGTCTACTAAGACAGATACGCGACGAGATCTACGCTCACGTTATGCCCATCGCCACCATTGCGATGCTCGAGAATGTCTCGTCCGATCAACTCATGCGCTTGCTGGAGGCAGAGGAGTCGGCGGAAGGAGCATCGGCGGCGCTACGCCGTCTTACCGATC
>Ga0335074_10015508_pt1 | contig 10709 bp, 9 predicted proteins | sample Lox_Sample_23_FD_206715 | JGI IMG/M metagenome (GOLD analysis project Ga0335074, IMG submission 206715) | Soil microbial communities from Loxahatchee National Wildlife Refuge, Florida, United States - Lox_Sample_2.3 | ecosystem: Environmental > Terrestrial > Soil > Wetlands | place: USA: Florida...
ACCGGCGCCGGCAGCACCACCGAGATTGACGTTTCCGGCGACAGCAATCTTGCCGTCAACTCCATGGGCAACGGCTCCATTGCCGAAGCCTTTCCGGCAAACTCGCTGGCCTTGTATGTGGCCAACAGCACCGGCGACAGCGTCAGCCAGTATCTGCCCACCCTCGCCGGCGCGATCACTACCATCAATCTGTTGCCGGGATCGCATCCGGTGGCGCTGGGCTCGACTCAGAACGCGAACATGTACGTCCTGAACTCGGGCAACAATTCGGCGTGTCCCTCGACCGGCTCCATCAGCACCATCGTCACCTCGACCTTGACGGTCTCCAATACCACCTGTATTGGCCACAATCCCATCGCGATGGCGCAATCGCCGACCACCAATTACATCTACGCGATCAACCAAGGCGACAATAGCGTGTCGGTATTTAATCCCGCGGGCCCTGCGGTCGTCGGCACCATTACCTCCGCCAACGGATTGGGCTTGAATCCCATCTCCGCGACCGCGAGTCTCGACGGCAGCTGGATTTTCATCGTGTGTCAGGGCGACGGCGTCAATCCCGGCGCGCTCGATATCGTCTCCTCCACCGGGAGCACGGTTCTGGCCTCCGTGCCCTTGGGTGTGGGGCCGACATCTTCCATCATCGATACCAACCTTAACCGCCTGTATGTCGCCAACACCGCCGGCAACTCGGTCAGCGTCTTCGATTCCTCTACCGTCAACCCCTCCAGCTCGACGCCCATCCCGCTGCTGGCCACGGTTACGGTCGGAACCGGTCCCATCGGGATTACCCCGCTGCTGAATGGCAGCCTCTTCTACGTGTTGAACTCCGGCTCCGATAATGTCAGCGTGGTGAGCGCCAACAGCTACAGCGTGCTGAGTACCGTCTTGTTGCCCGCCGGCGCCGATCCCGTGTTCATCGCCTCCGATCCCACTTCCAGCAAGGTGTACGTCGCCGACAAGGGCACCAACGAAACCACCATCATCCAAACCTCCAACAACACCATCAGCGGGACCATCCTCGCACCTCCGCAAATCATCGGCTGCACCGTCTGCGCCCTGCAACAGCCAGTGATGATTGTGACCCAGTAAGCAGGCGCATATCATGGATGGCGCACCAGCAGCCATTGCAGTTGGCAATTAGCACTTGGCATTGAGTACTTAGTGCCGGCGCATTGAGGGCTCGCGTTTTGGCGCCTCGCGTTTTTAGCGACTGCCCGGAGAGCATGATGTCATCACGAGCGGCTTCGAGCCGCGAGGGATCTGCTTTTCGCACTCACGGTTATGCCGCCCGTGATTGGTCCGCCCTGATCGCTGAGTACTGATTGCTAATTGCTAATCGCTGCTTTCCCAGGAGCTCCCCGTGCGCGACTTCAACAGCTTGTCGCAGAAAGAAATTCTTGCTCTGGCCATTTCGCTGGAGGAAGAAGACGAACGCATCTACTCCGACTTCGCCGAAAGCCTGCGGGAAAATTTCCCCGGAACGGCGAAGGTCTTCGACGAGATGGGGCAGGAAGAGATCGGCCATCGCCGTCAGCTCATCGACCTTTACCGGCAGAAGTTTGGCGAGCACATCCCGCTGGTGCGGCGCAACGACGTGCGCGGCTTTGTGCAGCGCAAGCCCATCTGGCTGAACACGCCGCTGCGGCTGGAGCAGATTCGCGCGCAGGTAGGCGCCATGGAAGCCGAGACGCGCCGCTTCTATCAGCACGCTGCCGCGCGGGCGCAGGACGCCAGCATCCGCCAGCTGCTCGACGATCTTGCCGTCGCCGAGACCTACCACGTGGAGCGCGCCGCCGAACTGGAAAAGGCTGAGCTCAAGCCCGAAGTCCGCGAGGAAGAAGACAAAGCCAGGCGCCGGCTCTTTGTCCTGCAGATCATCCAGCCGGGCCTCGCCGGTCTGATGGACGGCTCGGTCTCGACGCTGGCGCCGGTCTTTGCCGCGGCGTTCGCCACGCGCAATACCTGGGACGCCTTCGCTGTCGGACTCGCCGCCTCGCTCGGCGCGGGCATCAGCATGGGCTTCGCGGAAGCGCTCTCCGATGACGGCTCGCTCACCGGCCGCGGCACGCCGTGGCTGCGCGGTGTGATCTGCGGCGCCATGACCGCGCTGGGCGGCATCGGTCACACCCTGCCGTTCCTGTTTCACAATTTCAACCTCGCGTTGGCGATTGCCATCGCCGTCGTTCTGGTGGAGCTGGCAACCATCACCTGGGTACGCCATCGCTTCATGGACACGCCGCCGTTCTCGGCAGCCGTGCAGGTGGCTTTCGGCGGAGCGCTGGTTTTCGCCACCGGTATACTCATCGGCAACTCGTAAAATGCTTAAGGAGTGCGCATGAACTCCCCTGTGCAGAAACCAACGGTCGAGGCTCAACCCCTCATCGCGGTGCGCGATGTGAGGGCGAGCAGTCGCTGGTACGCGCAACTGCTGGGAGCCGACGCGCTTCCCGACCACCCGCACCGCGACGCATATGATCGCATCTCGTGCTCCGGCCAGTTGGTTCTGCAACTGCACGCCTGGGACGCGCACGACCACCCCAGCCTCGTCAACCGGGACGCGGCGCCGGCGGGACATGGCGTCGTGCTGTGGTTTCAGGTGGAGGATTTCGACGCGGCCGTGGAGCGAGCTCGCGCCTTGGGCGCCGAGGTCGTCTTGGAACCTCACTTCAACCCCGCGCCCCAACACATGGAAATGTGGCTGCGCGATCCCGATGGTTATGTGGTGGCGATCGCCAGTCCGGACGGGGAACGCGCTTCGTAACCTCCAAATCCTGTACTATCGCAATGGGGTGAAACATGTCCTTTCGTAATGGAGACAAGTCGCGCGAACATCGCCAGCGCAAAGCGCGCGAGAAGAAGCGCGAAAAGAATCGGGAATTGAAGAGCAAGAGCGCGGCAAAGACTAGTAGCGCGAAATAGATTTCCCATCCTCTCGCCAACAGCAGGCAGGCAGGACGGGCAGCGCCGATACGGTCCTCGACTCGCTTGTGCGCACGCGCTTTGTGTCAGGGCACGACTTCAGTCGTGCCGAAAACGTTCAAAATGAAAGCGGGCTTTAGCCCCTGCACGGCATAGAGCAGGGGCTAAAGCCCAATCCCTTACCGCTGGCATTCGGCACGACTGAAGTCGTGCCCTGTTACAAACCTTTTCACGACTCCCGCGCTGTCTCTTCTTCCACCGCGTCCTGCTCTTCGCGGCCGGACGTGTGCACGTACTTCTTGCTGGCGACGTTGGGCGTCGCATGGCGGCGCTCGGCGATCATTTCGGCCACAATCGCCACGGCAATCTCTTCCGGCGTGACCGCGCCGATCTCCAACCCAACAGGCGCGTGCACGTTGGCGAACTTCTCCGCCGCAATGCCTTCCTTCTCCAGCTCCTTGTAGATCGAGATGGTCTTGCGCTTGGAGCCGATCATCCCCAGATAGCGCGCGTGCATATTGACGGCCCAGCGCAGCACGCGCATGTCATCGCGATGTCCGCGGGTGACGATCACGATGTACGATCCTTCGGGAATACTCAGCCGCGCCGTGACCGCGTCAAAATCGTCGGCGATCACTTCGCGCGCTTCGGGAAAGCGCTCCGCATTCGCATACGACTGGCGATCGTCGATGACCGTAACCTCGAAGCCCGCCGTGGCCGCAATCTTGTAAAGACTATACGCGACGTGCCCGGCGCCGAAGATGTACAGCAGCGCCGGCGGTAGCACCGGCTCGATGAAGACCTCCAGCGTTCCGCCGCACACCAGGCCGGTATCGTACTTGGGATTGTTGTTGAGATTGAAGGTGAGCGAGCGCGGCTTCTCTTCTTCCATCACCTCGCGCGCCGCCTGCCAGACTTCGGCTTCCACGCAGCCGCCGCCGATGGTTCCGGCGATGGAGCCATCATCGCGCACCAGCATCTTCGCCGTCTGGAACGAAGGAATCGACCCGCGCGCGTTGGTGATGGTCGCGACCGCACCTCGGCGTCCCTCGCGGCGCAGCTGCACGATCTGTTCGTAGATGTCCATGGAAAAGCAGCGATTAGCGATTAGCCGTTAGCTTCATTATTGAGATGCCGGCGGGCGAAGTCAAAGTGCAGATTAGAATGTGGCGCGGGTGCCCCTCGGGACGCCTAAGTGTTTCGTAACAGGGCACGACTTCAGTCGTGCCGCAACGACGCCCTTTGAAGGAGGGCTTTAGCCCCTGTACTTTTTGTTCAGCGGCTAAAGCCGTCAGTTCTTGCGAGCCCTAGCGGCACGACCAAGGTCGTGCCCTGACACAAAGCGCGGGCGCCGCAGGTCTCGCGCTGTTCGAGACCTAGCATCCGACTGATGCGAATGTCCCAGGTTTCGAAAATCGCGAAACCTGGGGCACCCTAGTTGATCTATTCCTCCGCCGATTTGCTTAGACAACACGCGCACGATCGCGCTATAGTCCATCCCCATACCAGAGACTGTGGAGATGACATGAGCTTCACCCGGCGAGAGCTGTTAGAACGCTGCGCCGCGTTTGGCGCGATTACGCTTGCTACTTCGATTCCTCTTTCCTCGCTCGCTTACGCGTGGGACGAGGCTGAAAAGAAAGTCCCCACTCCAGCTTGCGAGCTCGGTCCCTTCTACAAGCGGCAGGCGCCCAGCACATCAACTCTGCGCGCGCCCGGCGATGCCGGCATGCCGCTGGCGCTCTCGGGCACCATCTACGATGTGCGTGGCGCAGTCGTCCCCGACGCCAAGCTCGAGATCTGGCAGACCGACAACCTCGGCCATTACGACATTGAAGGCTACCGCTACCGCACCGTGCTGGAGCCGGGCACGAAGGCCGGCTATGCCATCGAGACGGTGATGCCCGGACACTATCCCCAGCGCGTCTGCCAGCATGTGCACTACCTGGTCACCGCGCCGGGACACAAGCCGCTGATCACGCAGATGTACTTCGCCACCGATCCGGTCTTCGACGGCAATCCCGACAAGAACTACACGCGCGATCCGCTCATCACCAGCCGCGAGCTGGTTCGTCCGGTCATGATCAAGGGAGAAGCGAAGCAGATTACCGCCGTGGTGAACTTCGATCTCGTGATGGAGACGCTGTGATGCGTAACTTCTCGCTGGTGACGGCTCTGCTGATTTCTTGCGCAACCGCAGCCATCGCCTCGCCGGCGCCTACCAAAGTGCAACTGCCGTGCGAATCCCGCCACCAGAGACTCTCGCCTACCGGTGCGCAGGCAGTCGTGCTCTGCAAAGATCACAGCATCCACCTGGTCAATCTTCCGGATGGAAGCGAGCGGTTGCTATATCCGGCCGACCGCCGCATCAGCGAGTTGTCATTCTCGCAGGACGGCAAGTGGCTGGCCGCCGGCTTTCACGATGGCACGGTGGAAGTGATCTCCAGCGATGGCACAGGCGCTGCGCGGCAATGGAAAGCGGATTCCAACCGCATCGACAACCTCTATTTCTTTGCCGACGGGAAGAAACTGTTCGTCAGCGCGATGAACCATCCGGGTACGATCTGGGAGCTGGCCGGGACCCCAACCCTGCTCGCCACCTTGCCGGACCAGTTCGGTGGAGTGGCGTCGGTTGCTGTCAGTCCTGACGGCAAGTGGCTGGTCGCCGGCGGCGGTGACACGGTTGTCCGCTGGTATGACACCGCGACGTGGCAAAAGACACGCGAGTATGACGGCTTCCTGCTGGATAGCTTCGCGCTCGCGTTCACGCCCGATGGAAAGTATTTGCTGGCCGGCGGCGCCGACTCGCGCATCACCATCTTCGACGTTGCTTCCGGCAAGCAGATGCGGCAATTGCCACCACAGATGGGCTCGTCGGTCGGCGACATTGATTTCCTGAGCGACAAATCGCAAGTAATGACGAACTACTTCGACAACGCCGGCGAGAAGCCGCCTCACAGACTTATCTGGGACCTGACCACCGGCCAGTCCACGCCCGTCCAGATCGACTTCCGTCCCACCTGCGGCAGCGTGGTTGACGGGAAGCTGTGGCTGTGCAACTCCGACGGCAAGATGCTGACCATCACGCAGCAACAATAGGCCGTAAGCTGTGAGCTTGATGCACTCCGGCTCATCGTTGAAAATGCGGGTGCCCCAGGTCTCGCGATTTTCGAGACCTGGGTGATTGCAGCGGTGCTCAGTGGCCCCGTGTCAGGGCACGGCTTCAGCCGTGCCGCAACGACGGCTTTCGAGACAGGGCTTTAGCCCCTGCGTCTTTCTCGGCGGCTAAAGCGGCAGTTTCGCGAGCCCTCTGGCACGAGCAAGGTTGCCCTGACACCCGACAACTCTATGGACCGACGCGTCGCCAAAGTCGTAGTGGCAATCATAAGGCCACCGCTCTTGCTGCTCGGATTTATTTTCGGAGGCATTTACAAGCTTCTCTTTTCGGGGAGGGATAGAAGGCTCGCATTAGACGACCAGCAGCGGCTGATACAAGACATTCGCAGCCGGGTCCCCTTCCTCGCTTCGCGCGAAAATACTTGCATCACGCCAGTCGATTTCGGCGATACCCCGCCGCCATTCGACTATGCGCAGGTGGATGTCGTATGTCCGCCGCTGAAATTCCGCTTTTCGCTTGGAAGAGGCGAACTCGCCGTTTATGTGAACCGCGAAGATGCAGAGACACACGGACAAGAGCTGTCACTGGTTTTGAACTTGCTGGATCTAAGGCCGGAGATCAAGCGCGGTTCAATAAAAGATTTCTCTGATGTCGATGGCCTGTTGCGCGAGCATTGGGAAGCATTAGCCGGGGCCTTCTCGGAAGCGCGTTATCCTGAGCTGCGGAAGCAGATCGAAGACGCTTACGCTCGTGATCGTGTCATAACAAAGCAGTGGGAGATTGAAATCAATCGAAGGCTTTATGGAGATCGATAAATGAAAGCTGTCCGCATTCATGAGTTCGGTGGTCCCGAAGTTCTGAAATATGAAGACGCGCCCGATCCCGTGCTGCGCAAAGATCATGTCCTCATCCGCATTCGCGCCTGCGCGCTGAATCATCTTGATCTGTGGGTGCGCGGCGGCCTGCGCGGCGTCACCCTGCCGCACATTCTCGGCAGCGACATCGCCGGCGAAGTGGTCGAGTCGGGCGAGTACATCACCGACGTCAAGCCCGGAACGCGCGTGCTGCTGGCGCCGATGGTTTTCTGCAATCATTGCGAGCAGTGTGTTGCCGGCCACCACAATTTCTGCCCACAATTCGCAGTGCTCGGCAATACCGTTGACGGAGGCAATTGCGAGCTGATCGCCATTCCGCGGGTCAATGTCATTCCAATTCCCGACTCGCTCGACTTCATCGACGCCGCCAGCGTGCCGCTGGTCTTTCTGACGGCGTGGCACATGCTGACCGGCCGCGCTCATCTGCACGCCGGCCAAACTGTGCTGGTGCTGGGCGCGGGCTCTGGCGTCGGCTCGGCAGCGATTCAGATCGCGAAGATGCTTGGTGCTGAAGTCATCACTACGGCCGGCGACGAGCGCAAGCTGGCCAAGGCGCGCGAGTTGGGCGCCGACCACACCATCGACCACTACAAGCAGAAGATTGCCGACGAAGTTCGCCGCATCACCAACAAGCAAGGAGTCGACATCGTCTTCGAGCACGTCGGCATAGCGACCTGGCCGGATTCGGTGCGCTCGCTCAAGCCCGGCGGCACGCTTGTCACTTGCGGCGCAACCACCGGCTACGAAGCCACGCTCGATCTGCGCGTGCTCTTCGCCAAGCAGATTGGGCTACTGGGCTCCTACATGGGAGAGATGGGCGAGCTGCTCGAAGTGCTGCAGCACGTTTTCGCCGGCAAGCTGAAGCCGGTGGTCGATCGCACCTTCCCGCTCAGCGAGACGCGCGCCGCACATGAATATCTGAAGAAGAGCGAGATGTTCGGCAAGGTGGTGCTCGCCATCTAGCTTATGGCAAGAACCACCCCACTGCCGCCGGATCTGGAACTATTGCGTAATCTCGAATATTGTGCCGATCGAGTGCGTGCCCCCTTGATAGCTGGTGCCATACAGATTCCCCTGCGAATCGACGAACAAGGGACCATATGGGTACTGCGCATCGGTGCCGCCGGACAGGCTATGCAGGACGGTTTCTGTCCAGCCGCCACTGCCATTGGGCGTCATCTTGAATACCGCTCCCAGGTTAAGCGAACCGCCATCGAACGTTGTGCCGTAGAGATTGCCCTGACCATCGATGGACAAACCGGAGTAGGGATTGGCACCGTCCGTGCCGCCACCGAAGCTGTGGATGACGCTGGTCGTAAAACCGCCGCTGCCGTTGGGCGTCATCTCGAAGGCCGTTCCGGCTGAGTGCAAGCCGCCCATGCTCGTCGTGCCGTAAAGATTGCCCTGCTGATCGAAGATGAGGCCCACCTGGATGGGATATGAGCCACTGTTCCCGCCGGTGAAGGTATGCAGCAACCTTTCCGTCCACCCCCCGCTGCCGTTGGGCGACAGTTCGTACACCGTGCCGAGGTCGTCGATGCCACCCGCGTAGCTGGTGCCATAGAAATTGCCTTGCGCATCGGCGATCAGGTTGGAGTTGGGATTCCGGGCATCGTTGGCATCGCCGAATTCGCGGAGGTGGCTCTCCGTCCAGGTACCGTCGCCGTTGGGGGTCAGCTTGTAGACCGCGCCGTAACCGAATGTACCGCCCGCGTATACCGTGCCGATGAGATCGCCTGAGGAATCGAAGATCACGCCCGCTTCCGGGTAGCCTCCATCACCCAGGTTATCGACGATGTTGAAATCGTGCAGGATCGTCTCCGTCCAGCTTCCACTGCTCGGCGAGAGTTCAAACACGGTGCCGTAGTTGTGCGTTCCACCCTGGTAGGTGGTGCCATAGAGATTGCCTTGGGCATCGAAAGTCAAGGTGCAGAACGGGTGAATGCCGTCGACGCCGTTGTTCTGAAAGCTGTGCAGCACGGTCTGGGTCCAACCGCCGCTGCCGTTGGGCGAGAGCTCAAAAACTGTTCCATAGCCCTGAGCGCCGGGAGCGCCGCCGGTGTCCGTCGTGCCATAGAAATTGCCCGCAGAATCGGCGATCATACCCGCTACCGGATTGGAGCCGTTGGTGCCGTTGAATGACCACAGGACCGTATGGCTCGCCGCCCAGGCATGGGTTACCAGCAGCGTTATCGCAAGAAGTCCCAACACTTTTCCTACTCGGCCGAAATGCTTACTGCGCTGCATAAATAGTTCTCCTCCTGTTAGCCCAGAACCTGGCAAAATGAAGACCGGCTGGTCAGCAGATATTTAACCGCGATAGCGCCAAACTATATACTTTCTTGGCTAGCGAGGCGAGCATTTTCTTTTCCTGTGTCCGGATTCGGCAAGCCCGAGTTTAGCTTCGGGAAAACGGGGTGCAATTCGCAACGCCTACGCCGGATACGGTATCGATATAAGTAGCCGGCTGGTTGGCGATCACCTTCGGCCGTTGAACAAAAAGTGGGATAATGGAGACAAGATGGCACCCGAACATAAACTTCCGCACTTCGACAATCCCGAAACGGGAAGCGAACGCTACGACAACCTGCTGGGCTCGGCGGAGAACCGCCGCACCGTGCTGCGCGCCACCTTCGGCGAGCAGCAGCATGAAGGCGTGGTGATGGCATCGATGGACGCGGTGGTCAATTGGGTGCGCCGCAATTCCATCTGGCCCATGACCTTCGGCCTCGCCTGCTGCGCCATCGAGATGATGTCGATGGGCGCGTCGCGCTTCGATATCGCGCGCTTCGGCGCCGAAGTCTTTCGTCCTTCGCCACGGCAATCCGATCTGATGATTATCGCCGGCCGCGTCTCCCAGAAGATGGCGCCGGTCATCCGCGAACTCTACCAGCAGATGCCCGAACCCAAGTGGGTCATCTCGATGGGTGCGTGCGCAACCTCCGGCGGCGTCTTCAATAATTACGCGCTGGTGCAGGGCGTCAATCAGTGGATCCCGGTCGACGTCTACGTCCCCGGCTGCCCGCCGCGTCCCGAGCAACTGATCTACGCTATCATGCTGCTGCAGGAGAAGATCAAGAACGATCGCGGATCCTTCAAGCGCGCCCTGAACCTGGAAACGGCGTAAACCAGTAGTTAGGGGCTAGGGGTCAATCGAGCCGCCGACACGCTGACCGTGCTGAATGACTACACGCGCGGATTCTTCGATCGATATCTGAAGAATGCGGGAGCTAGCTGATGTCAATTCCGCTTGGCCGCTTCGTATCAGGGCACGGCTTCAGCCGTGCCAACACGGCAAATATACAAAGGGAGGCAGTCTCTGCGTACGCAGAGACTGCCTCCCCGGAGCATGCTTGAGCGATTCGGCACGACTGAAGTCGTGCCCTGATACAAAGCGCGAATGGCAGATGATGACTGGCCAAGAGGTGCAACGAGCATCGACGGTCACTTGATCACGAAACTGGCCTGCTTCCACTCCGACTTGTGTCCCGCTGAATCCGACGCTTGTACTTCAAGGCGATACAAGCCCGGCCTCAGATTGTTGGTATCAAGCTTCAGTCCGATCGGAACCACGCTGCTTCCGGGAATGACGTAGTCCGCTGCCGAGGTCGGCTCAGTGTTCATGACCGTTGCGTCGGTCTCCAGGTCAGTGATTCTCACGCGGTAATGAATTGCAGCGTCCGACGCGTCCGGCGCGGGCTTGTAGATTTCGAAATAAACGGAAAGGGGATTGCCTCTCACGATTAGTGCATAAGGAAACGGCAGGAACTGCACCTCCTGGACGAGCGCTGGTG
>Ga0335074_10015510_pt1 | contig 10708 bp, 8 predicted proteins | sample Lox_Sample_23_FD_206715 | JGI IMG/M metagenome (GOLD analysis project Ga0335074, IMG submission 206715) | Soil microbial communities from Loxahatchee National Wildlife Refuge, Florida, United States - Lox_Sample_2.3 | ecosystem: Environmental > Terrestrial > Soil > Wetlands | place: USA: Florida...
ACGCTGCCGCGACGACCACCAGACCGGCTAGGAAGATCGCGCCGTAGAAGCTGTCCCAGCGCCACTGCGCGGTATGCCAGACGGACGCCGTGTCTGTCTGGGCAGGGCTGGCCGGGCTGGTCGGGCTGGCCGGGCCGGCCGGGCCGGTCAGCCGTCCCGGCTGCTCCGCCAGCGGAATGTCCTCAGGCACAGCACCAATCCTCCCGCCACCCATAGGGCCAGTACCAGGGCCGTTTCTCCGTGCTGCCACGACCCGCCTGGTTCTAGTGCGCTGGCCTGCGCGGGCAGGAACACCGAGCGTAGCCCCTGACTCATCCACTTCAGCGGGAAGAGATCGGCGATGTGCTGCAGCCATGGCGGCACGTCGTTGAACGGGACGTACACCCCGGAGATGAACTGCAGCACAATGAACGGCAGCGTGACGATCGGCGTGGCGTTCGTTGCTGACTTGGCCAGGCTGCTGGTCGCGATGCCGAGCAGCGAGCAGGCCACCGTGCCGAGGACGAATACCCAGGCGAGTGTCCACCACTTCTCGGGTGACGTCGGCAGGCGCAGGTGGTAGAACGCCATCCCGACGATGACCAGCAGGACTACCTCCGCGACGGTGCACACGAAGACCTGGATGATCTTGCCGATGAAGTAGGCGGCGGCTGGCATCGGCGTGCCGCGCAATCGCTTGAGCACGCCCAGCTCGCGTTCGGACACGACTGAGAGCCCGAGGTTCTGGAAGCTCGTCGCGCCGATGCCGCCGGCGATCATCCCGGCAGTGAACAGCTCGGCCACGGTGACGGTGACGCCATGGATGCCGTGGACCGCGTCGTGCCCGTAGATCGAGCCGAGCAGGACAAGCAGGATCGCCGGCAGCGCGAACACGAACACGACTGCCTGCCGTTCGCGGAAGAACGCGGCTAGCTCCAGCCTGCCCGCGGCCAGCCCGAGCCGCCACGCCCCCGGCAGCTTCGCGTCCGCTCCGCTCGGACCGGCCGCACCCGTGGTGGGGAGCCCGCCGGCGGCTCGGCGGGCAGCGGTGCTAACGGCAGCAGAACCGCCGCTGCCCGGGTAGCCGGGGTAGCCCGGGTAGCCTGCCGGCGAGATGACGGCGCCAGCAGGCCCGGTCATCTCCTGCACCGGTTCGGTCCTGCTGGCTCCGGCCGCAGTAGCGGAGGCGGTCTCCTCCGCTGGGCTGACGTTCATAGCTGTGCTCCGATCAGGTTCAGGTAGACGTCCTCAAGGCTGGGGCGGGTCACCGTCAGGCCCGGAACCTCGCCGCCGAACTCCGCCGCCAGGTCGGTGACTACTCGAGCAGGCGTGGCCGTTCGCACCGTCCGCCGGCCCTCGGCCGTATCCCAGCCGACCTCCGCGTCCTGTGACTCGCGCCCGCCGAGGTCGCCCGGCGTACCGAGGGCCACAATCCGGCCGTTGGCCAGCACCGCGACGCGGTCGGCAAGCGCCTCAGCCTCGGGTAGGTAATGCGTGGTCAGCAGGATGGTGGTGCCGCCGTCCGCCAGATCCGCGATCAGGTCCCAGAACAGCCGACGCGCCTCCGGGTCGAACCCAGTCGTCGGCTCGTCCAGGAACAGCAGCTCAGGCCCGCCGACAATGCCGAGTGCAACGTCCAGCCGCCGCCGCTGCCCGCCAGACAGCTGATGTGCGCGCCGGTTCTCAAGCCCGCCCAGCCCGACGCGCTCGATCACCTCGCCGGGATCGCGCGGCCGCGGGTAGAACCCGGCGAACTGGCCGACCAGCTCGCGGACCGTCAGCTGCAGCTCGCCCCCGAACTGCAGCACGATGCCGATCCTGGCCCGCCATGGCCGGCCCGCTCCGGCTGGATCCTCGCCGAGCACCGCCACCGTGCCGCCGTCCCGCTGCCGGTATCCCTCGAGGATCTCAACTGTCGTGGTCTTGCCCGCGCCGTTCGGCCCGAGCAAGGCAACCACCTCGCCGCGCGCGATATCCAGATCGATGCCGTCAACTGCTGTCGCCGGGCCGTAGCTCTTGCGCAGTCCGCGCACGCTGACCGCCGAGTCGGCACTCGTGATGTTCATGCCAGCCAGCCTGCCGCGCTGCCAACCACTGCCGCGCCGGTCGAGCGGCTACACCTGATGTCCACCACCCGGTGGACACACGTGCTGAGGTCGGTCCCGCCTGATGTCGCGCACAGGCTCGGGCACCAGCTCGCGCACCAGGTGACGCCGGAGGTCGCGGGGGCCGCGATGCCCAAGGTTCCACGAGGTGCGCCCGAGGTCAGGCCGCGGCACGCTGCCAGCTGATGCCGGGCACCGGACGACCCGCCTGTAATGCAGCCGCGATGAGCCGCACCACCTCGCCGGGCTCGTCGCGGATCTGCTTCGGGGTGAAGTGCAGTGGCTTGATGCCGGCCGCCACCAGCCGGTCATGGCGGAGCATCGTCTGCTGCCAGTCCTCTGGCGAGAGGTGCCATTCGCGTGAGTCGACCTCCGCGACCACGCCGGCGCCCGGCCACCAGGCATCCGGCCGCGCGAGGAACAGTCCGCCGATGAACAAGTCGGCATTGAAGAGCGGGACGGGCAGCCCCGACCGGCGGATCAGGTCCCGGAAGTCGGCCTCGGCCGGAGACCTGATGCCCTCGATGACCTCCGCCAGCACAGTCCGTAACTGCGCTGATCCCCTGGTAGGGCCTTGAGCCAGCTCTGCGGCCAGCCGTCCGATCGTGCATTTGCGCTGCTGGACGGCACCCGCGACGATGGCCCGGACCTCTGACAGCTTGCTGAGCCCGCGTGCTGCGTCCGCCACCGCGCGCTCGACGGGCGCCAGCCTGATCGCACCCTGGCAGCCCCACGACTGCGGCATCCGCCAGGTGCGGTGGACGACTACGTAGCTGCGACTGGCGGACTGCCGCTCCGCCGGTACCAGCACATCTACAAAGCGCGTGTCGGGCCCGCGGATTCTGTAGCTCGCTAACGCCGCCAGGCCGGTAAGAAGGCTGTCCTTGCCTGCATATACCAGCGCGGCTATGGCCAATTGCTCACGCGTGGGTATGCCCGAAGTGGTGAGGTAAACACCGGGAAGCAGGCGCTGCCAGGGGCCGCCCTGCCGGATACGGTGCCTGATGGAGCTGTCAGTCACGCCACAGGCCTGAGCCTGCGCGCGGGACAAGACGCGGCTCTGGCTAACCAGCAGCCACGTCATCGGGGACGCGTCCTTGGTCATGACGGCAAGGCTGGCACCCACTGCCGACAAAATGGCGCGGCCGGGCGGGCGTGACCCACCGTCTGCGGCAGCTATGCCGCATTCACAATCGCCATGCGCTCGTGAAAGCGGCATTACTGTCGCCCTGGTGCAGTTATTCCGCATCCACGGCCGACGGTCGCTTCCGCCGCCATATGCGCGTGCGCCGGGCTCAGCCCGAGCGCTATCCTTGCCGCCATGAGCACCGAACCGCGCGCATTCCCGGCCAAGCCCACGCTGGATGGCCTCGAGGACAAGTGGACGCAGCGGTGGGCTAAGGAGCGTGTAGTACAGGTTTGACCGCTCCCGGAGCCGCGATGACGTCTACTCCATCGACACACCGCCGCTAACGACCAGCGGCGAGCTCCATCTCGGGCACGCCTTCTCCTACAGCCAGACCGACGTCATCGCGCGTTTCCAGCGCATGCGCGGCAAGGCCGTGTTCTACCCGGTCGGCTGGGACGACAACGGCCTGGCCACCGAACGCCGCGTCCAGAACTACTACGGCGTCCGCTGCGACCCGGCGCTGCCCTACGAGCCCGGGCTCCGCACGCCGGCAGCCGGCAACGGGCGCGCGCTCAGCCCCGCCGACCAGCTGCCGGTGTCGCGGCGCAACTTCGTCGAGCTGTGCCGCGAGCTCACCGAACGGGACGAGGCCGCCTACGCGCAGGCGTGGCGGCGGCTCGGCCTTTCGGTGGACTGGGACATCAGCTACCGCACCATCGACGCGCGCGCCCAGGCCATCTCCCAGCTGGCATTCCTGCATAATCTCGCCCGCGGCGAGGCTTACCAGGCCGAAGCGCCGGCGCTGTGGGACGTGACCTTCGGCACCGCGGTGGCGCAGGCGGAGGTCGAGGACAGGGAAACGCCGGGGACATTCATCCGGCTGGCGTTCGCGCTAACCGACCCGGCATCGGACGCTTCCGCAGCACGGGAACGTCAGCCATCTGCCACCGCCGCCGCACGCACCGGCGAGGTCATCGTGGCGACCACGAGACCCGAGCTGCTGCCAGCCTGCGTGGCGCTGGTGGCGCACCCCGACGACGAGCGGTACCGGCCGCTGTTCGGCCAGACGGCGACGACCCCGCTATTCGGGGTGCCGGTGCCCATCCTGGCGCACCGCCTGGCGGATCAGGCTAAGGGGACCGGGCTCGTCATGGTGTGCACGTTCGGCGACATGACCGACGTGACCTGGTGGCGGGATCTCCAGCTGGACACGCGGCCGGTGCTCGGCCCGGACGGCCGGCTCCGGCCCGGTCCGCCAAGCGGGATCACCAGCGAGGCAGGGCAAGCGGCTTACGCGCGAATCGCGGGTCTTCCGGCCAAGGCGGCCAGACAGGTCGTGAGCGATCTGCTGTCCGCGGCCGGTGCGCGGCGAGGCGAGCCGGAGCCGATCCGGCATGCGGTGAAGTTTTACGAGTACGGCCAGGCGCCGCTGGAGATCATCACCACCCGGCAGTGGTACATCCGCAACGGCAGCCGCTCGCCGGATCTTGCCCAAGTGCTGCTCGCAAGAGGCCGTGAACTGCAGTGGCACCCGGAGCACATGCGCGCCCGCTACGAGCACTGGGTGGAGGGCCTGACCGGCGACTGGCTGGTGAGCCGACAGCGTTACAACGGCGTGCCGATCCCGGTCTGGTATCCGATCGATGCCGACGGGCAGATCCAGCGCGACCGGCCCATCGTGCCCGCTGAGTCTGACGTCCCGGTGGATCCGGCGACCGCGGTGCCGGACGGCTACCGGGCGGAGCAGCGGGGCGAGCCCGGCGGGTTCGCTGCCGACCCGGACGTGATGGACACCTGGGCGACCTCGTCGCTGACGCCGCAGCTCGCCGGCGGCTGGCCAGAGGACACCGACCTGATGGCACGGGTGTTCCCGATGGATCTCCGGCCGTCGGCGCACGAGATCATCAGGACCTGGCTGTTCTACACGGTGCTGCGCTCGGAGACCGAGTTCGGGGTTCTGCCCTGGCAGCATGCCGCCATCTCCGGCTGGATCCTGGACCCGGACCGCAAGAAGATGTCCAAGTCCAAGGGCAACGCCGTGACGCCGATGGAGCTGCTGCGCGAGCACGGCACCGATGCGGTGCGATACTGGGCGGCCAGCGCCCGGCTCGGCGTGGACACCGCGTTCGACCTGGCCCAGATCCGGATCGGGCGGCGTCTCGCCATCAAGATCCTCAACGCCGGACGGTTCGTCCTCGGCTTCGAGCCGCCGGGGCTGGCGGACGGGTCGGGCCAGATCACCGAGCCCATCGATCGCGCACTGCTGCACCAGCTCGCCGCGGTCACCGAGCTGTGCACGGACGCGTTCGAGGCCTACGACCACGCGACCGCGCTGGAGCAGGCCGAGCGGTTCTTCTGGTTCTTCTGCGACGACTACCTCGAGTTGGTGAAGGCGCGCGCTTACGGCGAGCACGGCACTGGCAGCGCAGCCGAGGACGGCGCGGCAGCCGGGGCCGCGTCGGCGGTCTGGACACTGCGGCTGGCCTTGTCTGTGCTGCTCCGGTTGATCGCTCCGTTCCTGCCGTTCGCCACGGAGGAGGTGTGGTCCTGGTGGCAGGACGGGTCTATCCACCTGGCCGCCTGGCCGGACGCGGCCGAGCTTCGCGAACGGGCCGGACCGGCTGACGACGCCGTGCTGTCTGCCGCGGCCGCCGCGATCGCCGCGGTGCGCAAGGCCAAGTCGCAGGCCAGGCTCCCGATGAAGGAGCCTGTCTCGGTGCTGATCGTGACCGGCCAGGTGCCCGCGCTCGATGCGCTGACGGCTGCGGCTTCCGACGTCAGGGCAGCCGGAAAGGTGGCTGCCATCGAGTTCCGCCCGGCGCCAGACCGGACGGAGCCCGCTTACCAGGTCGTCCTCACCTCGACGGCGGGTTAACTGAGTCGCGGCCGTGCTGCGGGAGGGCTACGTTCGGCGCATGCCGTCCATTATCAAGTCGGTCAGCTTCGACTGCGCTGACGTGCTGACGCTGGCCAGGTTCTGGGCTGCGGCCCTCGGTACGGACGTCGACGAGGATGAGGCCACCAGCGATCGCGCCTACGTCGAGGCGCCGGGCTGGGGCGGCCCGAACATGTGGTTCGTCCGGGTGCCCGAGCCCAAGATCGCGAAGAACCGCATGCACTTCGACCTGCGGGCACCCGCCACGATGGCCGCGGAGGTACAGCGCCTGAAGCGCATCGGGGCGAGCGTCGTCGAGCGGTTCGACTCGCACACGACCATGACCGACCCCGAAGGCAACGTGTTCTGCGTCGAGCTAGGCCCGGAGGACGCTGAGTAGCCAGCGGTGTGAGCCGAGTCATCCTGCAGAACGACGCGGTCTGCTCGTGCGCTGGTTACCGTTACTGCGTGACTACAGATCAGCTGCCGCAGGGCAGGGGCGGGATGGGCAGTCGCTGGCTTGCTGCCGGGGCTGTGGAGCGGCACTGGCTGGCCACCATCGTCCTCGTCGCCGCCTCTGGTGCCCTCCTGCTCACCAATCTGACCCGGCCGGCGGGACCAGGCGGGGGCCGGCTGTTCCTCGTTCTCATGCTGGTCTGCGCCCCGGTCGTCGGCCTGCGGCGGTGGCCGCTGCCGGTGCTTGGGGTGCTGACCGCTGCGGCCGTCCTGATCACGGCCTGGGGCGCGGCCTCGCTGCCGCTCGGCGTCCTGCTCGGGCTAGCGATGTATTACTCCGTCCTGGTGCTGCCGAGGCCCAGGTCCATGGCGCTAGCCCTGGCCATCGCGGCGATCCTGGGCGCGACGATGGTGTACGCGGCACTCGCGAGCACTCATCCGGCGCTAGCGAGCGAGGCCGTCGAGAATTTCGTTCCCCTTGCCGGAGCCTGGTTCATCGCTGATAGCGTCGCGGCCCGCCGCCGCTACCAAGCCGGACTGGCGGCGCAGGCGGAGCGCGCGCGGGCCACCGAGGTGCGGGAGGAGCGGCTGCGCATCGCCCGGGAAATGCACGACGTAGTCGCCCATGCCCTGGCGGTGATCACGGTCCAGGCCGGAGTCGGCCGGTGCCTGGCGGATAAGCGCCCGGAGGAGGCGAGCTCGGCCCTCCAGTCGATCGAGACGATCGGCCGGACTGCGCAGGACGAGCTGCGGGTCGTGCTCGGACTGCTCCGCGACACCGAGGCGGAGGTCGCGCCGCTCGCGCCCGCGCCACGACTCGTCGACATCAAGGAGCTGGCCGACACGGTGCGTGCATCCGGTACAGCGGTCGAGCTTCGGCTGGAGGGCACCGACCGGCAGCTCTCCCCGTCGCTGGAGCTGTCGATCTACCGAGTGGTGCAGGAGGCGCTCACCAACGTCGTGAAGCACGCGCTCGGTGCCCGAGCGGTGGTGGAGCTGACAGTGTCAGCCAGGAGAATCCAGCTCCAGGTACGCGACGACGGCGGGCCGGGCGGCGGTAAAGCCCAGCGGGCGCCAGGCCAGGGCCATGGAATCGTCGGGATGCGGGAGCGGATCGGCGCGTTCGGCGGCTGGCTGGTCGCCGGGCCGGTCGCCGAGGGCGGCTTCGAGGTGACTGCCGAGATCCCGATCGAGGATGACGCCAGTTGATCAAGGTGCTCGTCGCCGATGACGAGGCACTGCTGCGCTCGGCCTTCTCCTCGCTCATCGAGGCGCAGGACGACCTCGAGGTCGTCGGCGCGGCGGGTGACGGCCGGCAGGCTGTCGAACTCGTGGCAAGCCTCGCACCCGACGTCGTCGTGATGGATGTCCGCATGCCAGTGATGGACGGGATCGAGGCGACCAGGCAGATCACCGGTTCCGGCTCAACGTCGCGGGTGCTGATCCTCACCACGTTCGACCTGGACGAGTACGTCTTCGAGGCGCTGCGGGCCGGGGCGAGCGGGTTCGCGCTCAAGAGCCGCCCGCCGGAGGAACTGCTAAGCGGCATCCGCACGGTCGCCGCCGGGGAGGCGCTGCTTGCGCCGAGCGTGACGCGCCGGCTGATCGCGCACTTCACCGACCACACCCGCACGACAGCAAGGACACCCTGGGCACTGGATGAGCTCACCGACCGGGAGCGGGAGGTGCTCGTGCTGGTCGCCCGCGGCCAGTCGAACGCTGAGCTGGCCTCGACTCTGCACGTGACGCTGCCGACGGCCAAGACCCACGTGAGCCGGCTCCTCATGAAGCTTGGCGCCCGCGACCGCACTCAGCTCGTGATCGTCGCCTACGAGTCGGGGATCCTCCCCCGCTGAGCCGCAGCTCGTCCGCCTGAGGGATGACGCGAAGTGTGATGCTCGCGCACGATGACGGACCGGCGGTACGCCGGTGACGATTGTCTGCCATGAACGTCGTCCACACGCACGCCATCTCGCATGCGCCCGGTCTGACCCCGCCGCCGGCCGTCTCGATCGGCGCACCGCCCGGCGGGGGCTTTCACGGCTTCGGGATCATCCTTCTCGCGCTGGTCGTGATCGGCGGACTGGTCTACAGCGTGACCCGCACGCGCCGCGGCCGCAGCGGCAACCAGCATGACGATGAGTGGATCCGGACGCAACCGCCGGCGGGACCACCGTCGCCGCCCGCTGTGCCGCCCGAGCCGGGGGGCGAGACGGAGGGCGAGCCGGCCCTCCCGCGGACCCGTCCGCCGCGCGCCGCCGCCTCCTTCGAACGCCCCGCTGACGGGTGGGCGGTGGAGACCGGCGGCCTGACCAAGCGGTTCGGGAGCACGGTTGCGGTCGACGGCGTGGACTTGCGCGTCCCGCGCGGATCCGCGTTCGGCTACCTAGGCCCGAACGGGGCCGGCAAGACCACGCTGATGCGCACCCTGCTCGGTCTGACCAGGGCCGACGGCGGCACGATGGCGCTGCTCGGGCGGCCCGTCCCGGCCCAGCGGAAGCGGGCGCTGGCCGCCGTCGGCGCGATCGTCGACGAGCCCCGGTTCCACCCGCACCTCACCGGGCGGGAGAACCTCCGCCTGCTCGCCGCGGCCAGAGGCGGCGACGCCAGCCAGCGGATTGACCCGTCGCTCGAACGAGTGGGCCTAACCCAGCGCGCCAGCGACAAGGTCGCTTCCTATTCCATGGGCATGCGCCAGCGCCTGGGGGTGGCCGCCTGTCTGCTCGGTGATCCCGAGCTGCTGATCCTGGATGAGCCGATGAACGGCCTCGACCCGGCCGGCATGCACGAGATGCGAGCGATGATCACGAGCCTGGTCGATGAGGGGCGGACCGTGGTGCTGTCGTCGCACTTGCTCGACGAGGTGGAGCGAACGTGTGACGCGGTGGCAATCGTCGACCACGGCCGGGTGATCCGCCAGGGCGCCATCGACGAACTGACCCGCGGCGCGGGCGCCGTGGTCGTGCAGGTCGACTGCGCAGAACCTGGCCGGGCAGGCCAGCTCATCGACCAGACAGGCATCGCCGTGAGCACAGCACTGACTGATGGCGGGCTGGCTGATGCCGGGCTGACCGTCACGTTGCCGCCCGGATCGTCGCGCGAGCTCGTCGCCGACATCAACCGGCGGCTAGTCGCCGCGGGCATCTCGGTCTACGGCCTCCGCGAGATCGAGACGTCGCTAGAGGACTGGTTCTTGTCCGTGACGAGCAGGCTAGGAGAAACGTCGTGACCACGATTGAGCCCGCGCTGTCCGAGCAACGACCGGAAGCGCCCGAGCCCACCCGGAGCGTGGCGCCTGCCATCAGTGCATGGCTGCCCACCTGGGATCTCATCACCACGAAGCACCTGGAGATCCGCAAGCGCCGCGGCCTCATCATTACCGTCGCGGTGCTGATCGTGGCGCCGACGGTCCTCATCTACGGCTTCCGGCTGCTCTTCCACGCGGTGGACGCGAGCAGCTACGGCCTGGCAGGCAGCCCTGGAATCTTCGGTGAGCTGAGCAACCTGATGGCCGAGTTCGGGTTCATCGGCGCGGCAGCACTCGGCGCGGCAGTCGGCACGACCGACCTGACCGACGGCATGTTCCGCCATCTGGTCATCACCGGCAGGTCCAGGCTTGCGCTCTACCTTGCGCGCATCCCAGCCGGGCTGGCTATTATCATCCCGCTCGTTGCCCTGGGCTTTGCCATGAACTGCCTGGTCACGAGCTACGAAAGCCCTCCGGCACCCACGTCGGTGGCTTTGTACGGCCTGACCGTCCCGCAGCATTTCAACCAGTCCGAGCTGCAGACCTGGCTGCTCGAGCGCCCGCAGCAGGCTGCGAGCAACCTGCCCGGGCCTGCTGGGCCCGGAGCCACTCGAGCTCAGGTCCGGACAGAGATCGATACGAATATCGCGTCGCTGTACAGCACCTACACGACCGCGGAGATCGCTAACTCGAATCCGGCGGACAACGAGATGGCCAAGATCGGGCTGTGGCTCGAGCTCGAGGTTGGCATCGGGTTCCTGGTCGGCCTCGGCCTTGGCTCGCTCACCGGACAGCGCACGACCACGACCATCGTGCTGATCGCGCTGGAGATCATCGTGACCCCGCTGCTCGCCCGGGTACAGATCCCGTACTTCATCGACGGCCAGCGGCTGGACATCGGGGTAGCCATGGACCAG
>Ga0335074_10015511_pt1 | contig 10708 bp, 6 predicted proteins | sample Lox_Sample_23_FD_206715 | JGI IMG/M metagenome (GOLD analysis project Ga0335074, IMG submission 206715) | Soil microbial communities from Loxahatchee National Wildlife Refuge, Florida, United States - Lox_Sample_2.3 | ecosystem: Environmental > Terrestrial > Soil > Wetlands | place: USA: Florida...
AGCACGCGCCTGGTCTTCCGCTGTGGCAGGTGGGGGTGCTGGACGCAGGGCAGCGGGCGCAGGTTCTCGAGGGCTGGAATGACACCAGGGCGGCGGTGCCTGACGCGACGTTGCCCGAGTTGTTCCAGGCCCAGGCGGCCAGGACCCCCGACGCGATCGCGGTGTCCTGCGGCGGGGCCAGGCTGAGTTACCGCGAGCTGAATGCCCGTGCGAACCGGCTCGCCAGGGTTCTGACAGGGTGCGGTGCGGGACCAGAGACCGTGGTCGCGGTGGCGATGGGCCGTTCAGCCGCGCTGGTCACCGCGCTCCTGGCTGTGCTGAAGACCGGAGCCGCCTACCTGCCAGTTCATGAAGGCGCGCCGCCGGAACGAATAAGGTGGATGCTCGCCGACGCGGGAGCGCGCCTGCTTCTGGCTGATCATGCTGTAGACCAGCCTGGCGAGGGAGTGCGGGTGGTCAGCACTGACCAGCGCCTGCCAGCCGGCGATGCTGACCTGGAGGTGGCTGGCTACTCCGATCAGCTCGCCTATGTGATGTACACCTCGGGCTCCACCGGGCGGCCCAAGGGCGTGGCCGTGCGGGACCGTGATGTGGTGGCGCTGGCATCGGACCGGTGCTGGCTAGGTAACGCCCACGACCGGGTTCTGATGCATTCGCCGCCCGCCTTTGACGCTTCCACCTACGAGTTGTGGGTGCCGCTGCTCTCCGGTGGCACGGTGGTGGTGCAGCCAGGTCAGCTTGACGTGGCGTCCTTGCGGTGGCTAATCGCCGCCGAGGGAGCCGGCGCGCTGTTCTTGACCCCAGCGCTGTTCAGCCTGGTGGTGGCGGAGCAGCCCGCGGCGCTGGCCGGGGTGAACGTGGTGCTGACTGGTGGTGAGCTCGCCTCGCCGCAGGCCGTGGAACGGATGCTCCAGTCCTGCCCGCAGGCGATAGTCGGGCACGTCTACGGTCCGACCGAGGCGACCACCTTTGCGACCAGTTTCTTCATGCGGCACCCCGTCGATCTGAAGGATCCCCCGCCAATCGGCCGGCCGCTCGATAACACCAGGGCCTTCGTGCTTGACCGGCGGTTGTGCCCGGTCCCCGCCGGGGTGGTTGGCGAGTTGTACCTCGCGGGCGCCGGGCTGGCCCGCGGTTATCTGGGCAGGCCCATTCTGACCGCCGAGCGGTTCATCGCCTGCCCGTTTGGCGCCGGCGAGCGGATGTACCGTACCGGCGACCTGGCCAAGTGGACGGTGCCGGCCGAGGACGGGTTGCGGACGGCAGGTGCGGCGGGCGAAGCCCAGCTTGTGTTCTGCGGGCGAGCCGATGACCAGGTCAAGATCCGCGGGTTCCGGATCGAGCCAGGCGAGATCGAGGCAGCGCTGACCGCGTACCCGCAGGTGGCGCAGGCTGTGGTGACCGCTCGTGAAGACAGCCCAGGTGACCGGCGGCTGGTCGCCTATCTGGTCCCCGCCGAGAACGCTCCTGATGCCGCTGCCGGCATCGACCGAGATGGCGGGCTTGCCGACCGGATCAGTGAAGACCTCGCGGTGCGACTGCCTGAATACATGGTGCCCGCCGCGATCATCGTGCTTGACGCGCTGCCGCTGACGGCAAACGGGAAGGTAGACAAGGCCGCGTTGCCCGCCCCCGCCTACGCGGTCGCGGGCGCGCCCGCGCGTACTGGCGTCGGGTTCCAGCTCGAGCAGCTCTTGTGCGAGACCTTCGCCGGGATTCTCGGGATCGAGAGGGTCGGGGTTGACGACAACTTCTTCCGGCTGGGCGGGCATTCGCTGCTGGCGCTGAAGCTAGTGGAACGGCTGCGGGCGAGCGGAGTGTCGGTCTCGGTCAGGCAATTGATGACCTCCCCGACCGTGCGGGAGCTCATGGCGGGAATGAGCCTGTCGTCGGTAAACGACGCCTTCAGCGTCCTTTTGCCGATCCGAACCGCAGGTAGCAGGCCCGCACTGTTCTGCGTGCACCCCGCTAGCGGGCTGAGCTGGTGCTATACGCCCCTGGCGAGCTGTGTCCCTGACGACTTCAGGCTCTACGGACTGCAAGCACGCGGCCTGGACGGAAACAGCGAATTCGCCGGCTCGCTCCGCGAAATGGCTGCGGACTATATTGACCAAATCCGTTCTGTCCAGGCGAACGGCCCCTATTACTTGCTTGGCGCGTCGTTTGGCGGTGCCGTGGCTCAGGAGATCGCCGTCCAGTTGCAGGCCCAGGGCGAGGAGGTCGCGGCCGTCGTCATCATGGACGCCTATCCGCGGAGGGCACAGGAACGCACGGCAGGCGAAAAGACGGGCCAAGAGGCGGACCAGCCCGAGCGGCAGCCGTCTGACACCGATGCCGTGCCGGCCAGCCTTATCGAGCTGATTCGCCAGGAAGCCGGCGAGGTTCTCGGCGCCATCTCAGACGATGAAGTCATGCTCCTCGCGTCCGCCTTCGGGAAGAACGGGCGCCTCATGGCGCACCATGACTTCGGCCGGTTCAACGGAGATGCGCTCATCTTCGTGACCATAAGGAACCAGCAGATGTCGGCAGCCGAAGGCGACGATCAAAATAGCCGGGCCGTTCTCTGGGGTCCTTACATCTCTGGGGAGATCTCCGAAGTTCATCTATCATGCACCCACCTGGAGATGTTCAAGCCGGAAATACTCGCCGAGGTCTGGACCGGTATCTCGGCATGGCTGGAGCGTCAGTAAGGCTAGCTTAAGCGAGAGTCACGAACCCGCAGCAGGTAGAGCCAGGTGGAGGGTACCCCGAGTGGCTCGCAGCGTTCTATCTCGAGGTCGCTATCGCTGAAGGCCTGCTCGTAGGTCTCCTTGGGGAGAATCTTCACTCCCATGAAGGCATGCACGAGTTCGAATTCCAGGGAAAATATTGGCAGCGGCCCTTCGTGCTCGGCCCAGGGATAGGCGTTCGTATCGGCGAGCAGGAAATAGCGGGCATCGGGAAATGCCGTCCGCAGTGCGCTCATCACAAGCTTGCCGTCGCCGTACAGGGCGAAAAGATCGTGCAGCATCAGAAAGCTCGATACGAGGTCGAAGCCCTTGAAAACCGCTGTGTTTCCTGGTGCGAAGATGTTCTCGCACCTGATGCTGACCAGGCTGGCCAGGTCTGCGGCGGCGACGCGACCAGTCGCCATGCCACAGGCCGCGAGGCTGATGTCGAGGCCGAGCCCGCGCCTTCGCGGCTCCCCTCCGCAGAGTCTGACCAGGCGCGACCCGTCTCCGCAGCCAATGTCTGCGACCGAAGCGAAGTCGAGCCCGGCAAGTACCCTGGTCTCCACCGATATCATCAGCTCGGCGCCGACCTGCGCGGAGCCGGAAGCGACCTTCTCTTCGTCGCGCCGAACGTCGCGCCCCCAGGCGACCTTTCCCGTGGTGATCTCTGGCAGGGCACGCAACAGGGCGCCGTAGCCGCCGACAGCCCACGTGAAGAAGCCACGGCTGAGCACGAGTTCGCGGCCTGCCCTGGACAGAAGGACGGTTCCTTCCCGTATCTCGATGTGCCCCAACCGGGCGGCTACGTCCAGCAGTGCCCGCAGCAGGTCAGGTGCGGCGCCAACCTGGGCGCTGAGCCTGGCCAGGGGAACAGGGCCAGCGGCCAGCAACTGCCAGATCCCGAGGTCTTGCAGCGCGAATACGACGTGCGCGCCGACGTTTCCGTTGAAAAGCGTGGCCGCTGAGTAGGCTGGCGCGCGCCGCGACGCCAGCACCTCGGCGAACGCCTGGCAGAACCGGTCCATTTCCTCGGGCTCTCCGACGGCGACGCGCAGGCAGCCGGGAAAGCCGGAGTCAGCCAGATCGCGCACCTGGATGCCGTGATCCGCCGCGAGCCGCGCGGCTACGACGCCGCTGTCGCGAACCCTTGGCACCATCACGAAGTTCGTAACCGACTCGACAGGCTCGACACCGAGGTCGGCGAGTCCCCGGCACAGCCGGTCACGCGCCTTCGCTGTCCGCTCGCGTATCGCGCCGATGAAGTTCAGGTCGCCGATCGCCGCCATGGCGGCGCGCTGCGCTGCGGAGCTTACGTTAAAAGGCAGCGAACTCCGCGTCCCCAGGAGCCTGCTGACCAGCGCGGCGTCGCCCACGGCGTACGCTACGGGCAAGGCTGTCAGGCCCCAGGCTCTAGAGAACGTCCGGAGAGTGATCGCGGGACGACTGGCGCCGATAGCGGCCAGCGTGTACCCGATCTCGGGATCGGCGAAGTCAATCTGGGTCTCGTCAAAGACGATCAGGGTTCCGTTCTCCTGCGCCGCGGTGACGAGCTGGCCAACTTCGGCCGCGCTGAGAGCCGTCCCGCTAGGGTCAGCCGGGTTGGAGATGAACGCGAGATTCACGTTCTCAGGCAGCGAGGCAGCGACCGAGGCGGTCGCCACCCGGTAATGCCGAAGCGGCGTCGTCCGCACTCGGGCGCCGACGGCCGCGGCAGCCGTCTTGTACTCAGATGCCGGCGCACCCGTCACCAGCATGGTGTCACCTTCGCTGAGGAAGGTCAGCGTGATGAGCAGCACTAGCTCCGCGACGCTGCCGCCGATCGCCACCATCTCGGCCGCTACGGTCAGATGCTCGGCCAGCCGCTGACGCAACAGCAGGCAATCGGGGTCGGCATCAGCCGCGGCAGACTCCGCGTGTTCCCCGCTCATGGTGGCCAGTGCGCTGAACGGCGGCTCGCCAGTTGATTTCATGCCGCTGGTCAGGGCCGTGGAGGTACTTGAGGTGGCTGGGTCACTCGCGTTCCTCCGGGATCAAGCGATGGGCCGTGGCCGGCTGGAGAGTCCCCGTTGTGCGTGACCTGGAGGGAGAACTGCGTGCGATAGAGCTCCGCGTAGAGCCCGCCAAGTGCCAGCAGCTCGTCGTGAGTGCCGTGTTCGCGTATCTCGCCAGCGTCGACCACCAGGATCTGATCGGCTTCGCGGATGGTAGAGAGCCGGTGTGCGATGACGAGTGAGGTGCGCCCGGTCAGCGCGCTCTTGAGCGCGCGCTGGATCGCCGCCTCTGACTCGGAGTCCAAATGCGCGGTGGCCTCGTCGAGCACGACGACAGACGGTGACTTGAGCAGCAGTCTCGCCAGCGCGATCCGCTGCTTTTCCCCGCCGGAGAACCGGTAGCCGCGATCGCCCGCGACGGTGTTGAGGCCGTTAGGCAAGGTGTCGATAAGGTCCCAAATGCGTGCCGCCTTGCATGCCTCGATGAGCTCGTCCTCGGTGGCGTCGGGGCGCGCGTACAGCAGGTTGGCCCTGATGGTGTCGTGGAACATGTGCGCGTCCTGGGTGACCACCCCGACCGTCTCGCGCAGGGAGCCAAGCGTCGCGTCGCGGATGTCGCGGCCGCCGATCCGCACGACCCCGGTGGTCGGGTCGTAGAGGCGAGGTACCAGGTGCGTGATCGTGGTCTTGCCCGCGCCCGACGGGCCGACGAGTGCGGTCAGTTTTCCCGAGGGCGCGCAGAAGGTCACGCCCCGAAGCGCCCAGGCGTCACCGCTCCGCTCTGGCGCGGGCAGCATGACCGACTCAAGCGAGGGAAGGGACACCTCGCTGGCGGCCGGATACCGGAACGACACCTGGTCGAACTCGATATCCGGGGCCGTACCCGGTTTGGCTCCGTCGGCTGTCAGCGGGGAGGCGCCGGGACTTTCCACAACTAGCGGCTTAAGGTCCATAACCTCAAATACGCGATCGAAGCTGACCAGCATCGTCAGGTAGTTGACTTGCAAGGTGGTCATCTGGTTGATCGGGCCGTACAGCCTGGTGATCAGGGCGACAAGGGCCACGATCGTGCCGAGCTTGAGTGTCCCTGAAATGACGAAGCTGCCGCCCAAGCCGTACACCAGCGTCGTCGTAAGCGCCGCAAGCAGGGTCATGCCGATGAAGAACATTCGCGAATACACGTTGGTCACTATGGAAACGTCGCGTATCCGGGCGGCCTGTTTAGTGAACATGTCCGCTTCGGCTTCTGGCCGGCCGTAGAGCTTGCTGAGCATCGCTCCGGCCACGTTGAACCGTTCGTTCATCAATGACCCGACCTCGGCGAGTATCAGCATCTGCTGTCTGGCGAGCCGCTGCAGTCTTTTGCCGATCATCTTGCCTGGAACGACGAACATCGGGATGGCCACCAAGGCAATGATGCTGATCTGCCAGGACAGGAAAAACATCGCGATCAGCGAGAGGATAAGGGTCAAGCCGATCGACAGTGTCTGGATCAGCAGCGAGGAAACCGCCTGCTGAGCACCCATGACATCGCTGTTCAGGCGACTGACAAGCGAGCCGGTCTGCGAGCGCGTGAAAAACGCCAGCGACTGCTGCTGAATGTGCCTGAACACCTGGGTGCGCAAGGTAAAGACGAGCCCCTGGCCAATACGGGCCGAGCACCAGGTCTCCACGTACTCCGCGAGCCCGTCGAGCAGCGCCAGGCCGGCGGCAGCGAGGGTGAGTTCTATAAGAACTGAGATTTTATGCGGGAGGATGGCGTCATCAACGATCAGCCCGAGTATCAAGGGGCCCGCGACCGTCGTGCCCGCATCGATCGCGGTGGAAAGAACCAGTACCAGAAGCGACCAGCGATATTTAAGGGCGTACGGAAATATCCGCCGGAGTGTTCCGCGCTTTACTTGCTGCCTGGTGACCTCTTCTTGGCCCATGCGCAGTCGTAAGCCAGGACCGCTGCTCATCATGGTGACGGAACCTCCTCAGCGGGGGATCTCCTCGGCGCCTGGGCCGTCACACCGCGGACTCTTCTGGCTTTTCTTCGAGCGCTAGCCTGCCAGTGCCCCTGAGCGTTGACAGATCGATGTTCGCGATGCAGCGAACCGGATCCTCGTTCAGCGTCAAGTTGCCTTCGACGTGCACAATGCCGGTGCCATTGTCGAAATCCGCACCGCTGAGGTCGGTGCTGTGCCGGTCCAGGGGAAAGCCTAGCTCCGTGCCGCCCCGCGTCTGGGTGAACTTGATCAGCACATAACCCATTTCACCCGTCCGGTTACGGAGCTCTTCGACGGTGGGGTCCGCTCCGCCCATGATAATCGGCTGGTCGACGCTCAGGCGTTCGGTCAGTTCATTCATGAACAACCTCCTGCTGGAAAAATGCTTGCACTCTTAATCGAGACGGCACCGCGTGACAATCCTCATGGCTTTCTTCCTGAATGGCAATGGTGTCGATAGCTGGTGGCCCTGCTGCCCGCGGCGGTAATATCCGCGGCTGGTCAGCGCCCAGAGGCTGAGGGGTCGATGATCCTGGCGCGCCCGTCAAGTTCCCTGGCGAAGTCCTGCCACATCCAGGCGTACTGGCGCGCGAGTTCCACGATGATCGCCACGCAGTGCGGTGGCACGGCGCTGGCCACGTCTGGAAGCTGGCCGACGCCGACCGCGTTGACATGCAGCAGCCGCAGCATTCCCTTGCCGAGTTCGTTGTTGCGAAGCGACGGGTCGCGGAGCAGTTTCTCCACCATGGCGGCCGGATCCTGTGGTGCTGCCGTTCGGCAAGCGGCCCTCGGGCCAGGCCCTGCGGCCGCTCCGCCTGCGTCGCTGTCTGAAGCCGCGCTGCTTCTGGCGGTCTCGGGCTTCTCTGGCGTCGGCGGATCCCCGCGCTCCAGGCGCTTGCGCACATCGAGCACTGTCGCCGGGGAGATGCCCGCGACTCGTGCCACGTCGCGCAGGGATGCCGCCGGCTGTTCCGTCAGCAGCTCGGCGGCCCGCCTCCTGCCCTGCGCGCTGTCCAGCGGGCGGACTTTTCCGTCCCTTCCCATCCTGGCGTTTGACTGCGGCACTCCATCGGTTGAACGCTTCCTTATGGTGGCTACGGTCCTGGCCCCGAGGCCGGCGACCTGGCCGATCGCACGGTCGGACAGGTGCGGATGGGAAGCGATGATCCGCTCGGCCGCGGCCCGGCGGTCCGCCTGGGACAACGGCAGGCCATGAGTGACGTTTTGCTGGACAGCGTGCAGGAAGACATCCGCCTCACTGCCGTCAAAGAAAATCACGTCAATCGTCTCGCGGCCCTGCATGGACGCGGCCATCAGCCGGTGCATGCCATCGATCACGCGCATTGTGCGCCGATCTACTAGAACCGGGGGTAACGTAGTTTCCACTTCGGCCAGCCTGGCGATGTGCGCCTTGTCCTCACCCTTTAACCTCGGCGAGTCAGCTGGCCGCAGCGACAGAACGGGGACCGATACCACCAGATCCGAACCGCGCCCTCTTGGGGTGCGAGCCGCTCCATTGCCTGCTGGCTGAGATGAAAGGTGGTGATCTGAGCGTTCCACGGCAACGACCCTTCGCATGGTCCAGTCGTGAGCGACTTGCCTTCAGTGTCATTCACCCCGTCGGTGCCGAACTGGCGATCGGCTGACGGCAAATTGCCGTATCTGATGAGCCCGTTACGCGGGCGTTTCTCCTTCTGGCAGGTCGATCGGCGCGAGCCAGGGCACTTCCCTGCTGCCGTAGTACGGTGCGCGGGTAAGGCCTTGCGGCTGCCCGAGCCGCCGTCAACCGCCGCATATCCTATGCAAAGGCGTAAAGCTGGAGTAACGTTAAAGGCGTCTGAGCCTCTGCTCTTGAGAAGAGTATCTTGCGTGGTCAGAGCGTAGAGGTCGCTTTTGGGTTTCCCTTTGCAATCGGTTGCATAGAACGCAGAAGGCCGCAGAGAGCCGTTCTCTGACCTGCGATCAAGCCAGCATAGCCGGTGGGATTTATGGGACATGGGAACCGCGAGCCGGATAGCCGGTTCGGAGCCTTGGTGCGGGCGTATCGTCACGAGGTCGGCTTGACCCAGCAGGAACTGGCCGCGAAGGCCGGCCTCAGCGTGGCCGCACTGCGGGACATCGAACAGTGCCGCAGGCGCTGGCCGAGGCCGAGGACGCTGGCGGCGCTCTCCGATGCGCTTGGCCTGGACGGCGAGGACGCCGCCAGTCTGGCAAGCGCAGGCCACCGCCCCGCACTGGCCAGGCACTCGCCCGAGTCCCGTGCCGGGCCGGTCCGCGACCCCGAACGGCCCGGCGAGGGACTGTGGGTGGCCGCGCTTGGTCCGCTGGAAGCCTGGCGGGACGGCAAGCTGCTGTCCATCGGCCCGCCTGCCCGCCGCGCCGTGCTTGGCCTGCTGCTCATCTATTCCGGTGCGCTTGTGCGCCGGGACACCATTATCGATGTGCTGTGGGGGCAGAAGCCGCCCAGAACCGCGCCGAGCCTCGTCCAGGCCCACGTGAGCAGGCTGCGCCAGGTACTGGAGCCACCGGGTTACCCGGCCGGCCGCGACGGCGTGTTTCATTCGGTCCGCGGCGCCTACCGGCTGAACCTCTCCGACGGAGAAGCGGATCTTCTGGCGTTCAGGGATCTGGCCGCTCGGGCCGACGCGGCGCGAGCGGATGGTGACGACGTGACCGCTTGCGGGCTGTATGAGCAGGCGGTCGAATTGTGTCGTGGTGACCCGCTGGCCGACGTGGATGTGCTCGCGGGTAATCTCGGCACCACGTTACTTCGGATGCAGGTCGTTGACGTGCTGCTCAGGTACGCGGAGGTCGCGTACGCCCTTGGCCTGTACCGCCGGGTGCTGCCGCGGATGCAGGCACTTGCCGCGGCGGACCCGCTGAATGAGTCGGCGCACGCTTCGCTCATGATCGCGCTGGCTGGTTCTGGTCAGCAGGCGGCAGCCATCAGGGTCTACGAGGACCTGAGAGCACGGCTCGACAGGGAACTCGGGCTGTACCCTGGTGAGGAACTGGTCGAAGCTCACGTGCGAGTCCTGCGCCAGGACATCAGGCGGGGGACAGAAGAAGCGGCCATGCACCCCCCGAAGCTCCTTCACCTGATGCCAGGGCAGCCGCCAGCGGCCCTGCGGTACTCCGCCGGCGGGATCGGAGGGCTCCGCACCCAGCATGGCCGGGCGGCCGCCTCGGACTGATGCCGGCCTAGCCGGGAGAAATTTCCTGGCCTGGGAACCTGGCACTCGCTACCGTCACGATGGTGGGAAGCTCCGGCAACTCGCGCGACCCAGACCGAGGCAGGCAGCCGAGGAGCAGGGGCTGAGCGTAAAGCGGACATACAGCTCATATTGTTGCGGGGTGACAGCAACCATGACCCGTTGATGCTGTTCGGCGGCGTACGGCTACCGCAATGATGGAACTTCATTGTCGCAGCAGCAGCATCTCGGAGCCATCGTTGTTGTTGCCGCTGCCCGGGGAACCGCATCGGTGGCCCTGCGTCGCTGTTACCGTCGGCGCAATCTGGACGCCGCCAGTCGGGAGCCGCAGGCAGCACGTTGAGCCTGGAGACCGGTTTCAACCCTGGATGATTGATACGAGCAAGCCGCATGTCGCTAGGCTTTGGTAAGCAAGATGTGGAAACTGCACGTACATCTTGGAAGGGGGACGGGGAGACGGGCCAGTGCGGGCACCGTGTCCCTGACTACCGATGGCCGTAGGCGGCAACACGGCATACAACCAGGTCACATTCCTCCCCCGCCTCGTGTCTGAGGCGGTCGCGCTGGCCGATTCAATGAACTTCGACAACTCATGCGCGCCCGAGCAGGGCAGGTTGCTGTCAGTCCTGGCGGGCGGCCGGAGCGGGGGCCGGATAGGCGAGACGGGGACCGGCTGCGGTGTCGGTCTTGCGTGGATGATCGAGGCAACTGATCCCAGTACATCGTTCGTCAGTATTGAGATCGACGCTGCCCGGGCTGCTGCGGTGGCCGATTTCTACCGTGACTTCCCCAACGTGCACGTG
>Ga0335074_10015512_pt1 | contig 10708 bp, 12 predicted proteins | sample Lox_Sample_23_FD_206715 | JGI IMG/M metagenome (GOLD analysis project Ga0335074, IMG submission 206715) | Soil microbial communities from Loxahatchee National Wildlife Refuge, Florida, United States - Lox_Sample_2.3 | ecosystem: Environmental > Terrestrial > Soil > Wetlands | place: USA...
CGCCGGGGAACGACGCTACGTTCCGCGCGAGCACCTCGAACGACCGCGGACTCGACTCGCTGAAGGCGAACGAGGCGAACGCCCCGCTCTCGCCGAGCAAGCGCAACCCTCGAACGCCGGTCGCCGCGGTCAGCTCCCAGCCGCGGGCCCCGGTGCGTCCGGTGGCGGTCGCGAACGCCACCGCGAGGTCGCGGTCGAGCGCCATCGCCGGGTTGTAGAACGGCTCGGCCCGGCGCCGCGGGCCGGGCCCCTCGACGACGGGAGGGCCGAGGAACTCGGTCCGCCCCTCGCGAAGCCGCGCTAGTGCGCCCGTCCCGTGATCAGACGGACGATCTTGAACGCGAGCAGGTTGCGGTTGACCGGCGTCACCTCGAGCAGGCGTAGCTCGTCCCTCCGACGGATGTCCTGAAGGAGCGGGTTGCGCGACTTCTTGTGGAGGGTCATGACGATCGACTTCTTCGCGTCCAGCGTGTCCATCACGCACTGGGTGAACGCGTCGCTGTCGACCTCCATCTTGCCGACCTCGTCGATGACGATGACGTCGGCCCCTTCTCGGGCCTCGGCGAGCGCCCGCGCTCCCAATCCCTCGAGCGCGGAGAGGTTGATCCCGTAGCGGCCGGAGCGGACGCGGGACTTCAGTCCCTCGTGCGCGAAGACCTCGTGCTCCTTCGTCATCCAGTTGGTGATCTGGAAGCCGGAGCGGCGGTGCTTCTCCACGATCGGCTCGGTGACCATGCCGCCGACCTTGACCCCCTCCTCCTCGAGGAGCTGGATGATCCGCAGCAGCGTCTGGGTCTTGCCCGAGCCCGGAAGGCCGGTGATGCCGATCTTCACGGGGGCCGAGAGAGAACGCGGCATGGAGAGCGCGAGAAGGAGGGACCAGCGGTTTAGGCCCCCGGCGGTTAAGAGCGCATCTCCTTGAGCGACCGTCCCACGCCGCCTCCCGTCGTGTTCCGGTCCCCGACCCGCGGGCTCGCGGCCGTCTACCCGCCCCGCGAGGACACCGCGCTGCTCGTGCGCGCCGCCGGCGGCTGCCGGGGCCGAACCGTCCTCGAGATCGGCACCGGATCCGGTGCTGCCGCGGTCGCAGCCGCGCGCGCGGGGGCCCGCCGCGTCGTCGCGACCGACCTCAACCCGCTCGCGCTGCGGGCGCTCCGTCGGAACGCTCGCGCCGCGGGCGTCGCGGTCGAGGCGGTCCGTACCGACCTCGCCGCCGGGCTCGGTCGCTTCGACCGCGTGCTGGCGAACCCGCCGTACCTCCCGACGCGGGCGGCCGAGCGCGACCCGGAGCCGCTCGTGAACCTCGCGCTGGACGGCGGGCCGGACGGCTGCGCGGTCCTCGCGCGCCTCCTGCGCGGCCTGCCGCGGCACCTCGAGACCGGCGGCGTCGCCTACGTCGTCGTCTCGAGTCTCCAGCGGGCGTCGCGGCGCGCCCGGCTCCTCGCCGCCTGGCGGGCCCGCGGCGGCCGGGCCCGGCCGACCGACGCCGTCCGCCTCGAGGGAGAGACCCTCACCCTCTGGGAGCTCTCGCTCCCTGAGCCTAGGCGTGCCGCTCGGCCCAGCGCACGATCCGCTCGAGGAACGCGCGCCCGTCGAGGTAGCCGCGCGGGGCACCGTCCCGCGTCCAGTCCGGCAGCTGCGTCGGGAAGAACGCCCGCTCGGGGTGGGGCATCAGGCCGAAGACGTTCCCCTCTGGGCTCGTGAGGCCGGCGACGTCCCCCTCCGAGCCGTTCGGGTTCCACGGATAGACCGCCGGGCCCCCGTCGGGGGCGACCCAGCGGAAGAGAAGCTGCCCGTTCGCCTCGAGCTCGCGCCGTCGCGCGGCCCCGCCGGCGAGGACGAGCTTCCCCTCGCCGTGGGCGGAGGGGAAGAGGTAGCGTGTCCCGACTGCGACGCCGTCCAACGCCGGGAAGCGGCCGCCGGTCCAGGCGACGAACGTCGGCCGGCACTCGAAGCGGCCGGAGTCGTTCGCGACGAGCGCCGCCTCCGCCGGGCCGAGCCGGCCCCCGGGCCGGCCCGGCAGGAGGCCCAGCTCGGTCGCGACCTGGAAGCCGTTGCAGATCCCGGCGACCAGGCGGCCGTCGCGGACGAACGCCTCGAGCTCCGGGCCGATCGCCGCCCGCACCCGCGCCGCGAGGATCGCGCCGGCACGAACGTAGTCGCCGCCGGAGAACCCCCCCGGGAGGAAGAGCGCCCCGTAGTCGGCGAGGCGGCGCCGGGAGCCGGGCGGCCCGTCGCCGGTCAGCTGCTTGAGATGGACGACCTCAGGGCGCGTCCCGAGCTCGGCGAGCGCGACGGCGAGCTCGCGGTCGCAGTTCGTCCCCTCGATCTCGAGGATGGCGATCGGGAGCCGGGAGGTTCCCACGGCGCGTCGAGCCGTCCGCCGCCTTAACCCCTTGCCGGCGGGCCGAGCGGCGGGTCGAGAACGCAGACGTCGAGGCGGGCGCCGGTCGGGACCCGGCGACGGCCGGGAGGGAGGAACGCGAACGCCTCAGCGGCCCGCAGGCTCCGGATCGCCGACGAGCCGTGGAACGTCGAGCGGACCTGCTCCCCGTCGATCCGCAACGGGACGACGGTGGTGAACCCGGGCGCGGCGTCGAGCGGCGGGCCGGCGAGGCGCCCCGGTCGCACGGTCCATCCGGGCCCGGGCAGGCGCGCGAGCCGCCGGAGCACCGGCAGGACGAGCCAGTGCATGTTCAGCAGGCACGAGGTCGGGTGGCCCGGTAGGCCGATCAGAAGCCGGTCGCCGGCCCGCGCGGCGAGCGTCGGCTTTCCCGGCCGGACCGCGACGCCGTGGAACAGCAGTTCGCCGATCCTCGGAAAGAGGCGGGGGAGGTGGTCGTGCTCCCCGACGGAGCTTCCGCCGGTCGAAAGCACGAGGTCGCTCGTGCGAAGCGCCCTCCGCAGGCTCGCCTCGATCTTCCGGGGGTCGTCGGCGACCGGGGAGAAGAGCCGGGGCTCGCACCCCGCAGCGGTGAGGAACCCGGCGAGGGCGGCGTTGTTGCTCTCGTAGATCTCGCCGGGCCCGAGCCGCCCGCCGGGGGGACGGAGCTCGTTGCCGTTCGGGACGACGGCGACGACCGGTCGAGCGTAGACCCGCAGCCGGGCGACCCCGGTCGCGGCGAGCGAGCCGAGCGCCGCCGGGCCCAGGCGCTCGCCCCGCCGCACCAGCAGCGTGCCCCGAGCGAGGTCGTCGCCGACCGGCGCGAGGCGGGCGCCGGGGCGGACCGGCGCGCGCACGGTGACGCTCCGCCGGTCGTGCTCGACCTCCTCGAAGATCGCCACCGCGTCGGCGCCTTCGGGGACGCGGCCGCCGGTGGCGATCGCGACCGCCTCCCCGGGGCCGACCGTCCCTCGGAACGTCTGCTCGGCGAAGACCTCCCCGACGATCCTCAGGTTCCGGGGCTGGCGCCGGCTCGCGGAGCGGAGGTCCTCGCTCCGCACCGCATAGCCGTCCCAGTTCGCCCGCGGGAACGGAGGTACGGCGACGCGGGCGCGGACCGATGCCGCGGCGACCCGCCCGAAGGCGTTCTCGACGGCGACCGTCTCGAGCCGGTCGACGGGCCGGGAGGCTCGCCACAGTCGCCGCTGGGCGACGTCGGCGGGAAGGAGCTCCCCGAACAGGTGGGCCTTCATCGCGGCTAGCCCCGCTCGATGCGCGCGGTCGCCTCCCGCAGGCCGTCGTCCAGACAGCTCTTCAAGGGAGCGCCCCGCAGCCAGCCGGCGTAGAACCCTCCCCGGAAGGCGTCCCCGGCCCCGACGAACGTCCGGCGGCGCCGGGGGCGATGGGCCCGGGCGTGGATCGAGCCGCCGCGGAAGAACGCGCTCGCGCCGTCGGCGCCCTCCGTCCGGACGATCAGCGGTACGCGGGCGAGCAATCCTTCGACCGTCCCGCGACCGGCCCAACGGCAGGCGAGCTCGAGCTCGGCCCGGTTGCCGAACAGGAGGTCGGCGAACGGGAGGGCGGCTCGGAGCGTCGGGGCGTCCCACCGGTAGAAGATCTCCTGCGCCGGGTCGAGCGTGACGTGCTGCCGGCCCGCCTTCGCGGCGCGGGCGAGCCGCACGTAGGAGCGAGGGTCGCCCGTCGCCAAGTGGAGCCAGCGGTACTCCCGCCACCAGGAGCCGGCGGGCGGGTCCCGTGCGAGCCCCATCGGGCCCTGCTGGAAGAGCATCCGGGTCGCACCCGCCGGCTCCTCGACGATCGTGCAGGTCGGGGTCGGGGTGCCGGCGACCCGCTCGAGGCCCCGCAGATCGATCCTCGCCCGAGCGAGGGTCCGGCGGAACTCGGCCGGGAAGCCGTCGCCGACCCGGCTCAGAAGCCCGACCCGAAGCCCCTGGCGGGCCGCGACGACCGCAAGGTTCGTCGCTGTCCCCCCGAGGGCGGCTCGCTCGCTGAGGACCGGCTCGGTCCGGTGGGCCGCCGGGAACCGCCGCACGCCGAGGTAGCGGTCGACGACGACGTGGCCGGCGACCAACAGGTCCCGCGACCGAGCCCCCGGACCCGCCATGGCGTGCCGCCGCTCCTCAGGGCCGCCCTCGGATAGCGGTTCGGTCCCCCGCGGAGCGACCGCCTTAAGCGGGAGGCTCTCTCCGCGGCGGGGCTCCCGGATGCTCGTCGAAGGGGCCGTGCTCGACGCCGACGGCCCTCGGGCCGCCTACGTCCGCCTGCGCGGCGACCGCGTGGTCGAGGTCGGCGCCCCGGGGACCGCGTCGGACCGGGGCCGGGAGCGACGGCTTCGAGGGATCGTCGTCCCGGCTCCGATCAACGGGCACACCCACCTCGGCGACGCCGTCTCGGTCCGCGAGCCGCCCGCCGGCCCGGTCGCCCAGCTGGTGGCGCCTCCGGACGGCTACAAATTCCGGCTGCTCGCGACCGCCTCGGACAGCGCGAAGCTCGCGGCGATCCGGGCCGCGCTCGCGCGCATGGCCCGCGAGGGGGTCGCCGGGCTCCTCGACTTCCGCGAGGAGGGGCTCGCCGGGGTCGAGCTGATGCGCCGGGCGCTGCGAGGCTCGCCGCTTCGGGGGTTCGTCTTCGGCCGGCCGGTCCGCCGCCCGCTGGTGGCGTCGGAGCTGGCGGCCGTGCTCCGGGTCGCGGACGGCATCGGACTGTCGAGCGCCCGCGATGAGGACGCCGGGACGCGACGGGCCGTCGCCCGGGCGTGCCGGCGGGCCGGCAAGCGCTTCGGACTCCATGCGAGCGAGGCGACCCGGGAGCCGCCCGAGAGCTACCTCGACCCGGCCCCCGACCTCCTCGTCCACCTCACGAAGGCGAGCCGGGACGACCTCGAGGCGGTCCGGGCCGCCGGGGTCGCCGTGGCCGTCTGCCCCCGCTCGAACGCCCTCTTCGGCCGCCAGGCCGACCTGCGGGCGATGGAGCGCCTCGGCCTTCCCGTCCTGCTCGGCACCGACAACGCGATGTTCCACGCGCCGTCGATCTGGTCGGAGCTCCAGTTCGCCTACACGTCGAGCCGCCTGGTCGGCCGGCCCGCGTCGGCGGCGTTCCTCGCGCGCGCCGCGCTGGTCGAGCCGTGGCAGTGGCTCGGAGAGCCCGGATCGGCGACGATCGCACCGGGGAGCCCGGCGCGTCCGCTGGTCCTGCGCCTGCCGCCGGACGACCCCGCCTACCAGGTCGTGACCCGGGCGACCGAACAGGTTATCGTGCGGCCCGGACCCCCGCGACGGCGGGTCGCGCGATGAAGATCGACGAGCTCTACGCGCTCCTGCGGCGCCGGGGGGTCCTCTGGCCGACCGCGGAGATCTACGGCGGGGCGCAGGGGCTGTACGACTACGGGCCGCTCGGCGCGGCGCTGAAGCGGCGCCTGGAGTCGGCGTGGGCGAGCTGGTTCGTCGGCCGCTCGCCGGACTACTACCTGATCGAGCCGGCGGAGATCGTCCCCGAGGCGGTCGTCCGCGCCTCCGGCCACCTCGAGAACTTCACCGACCCGGAGATCACCTGCGACGCCTGCCACACCTCCTTCCGCGCCGACACGATCCTCGAGAAGGTCCGACCGGACGGCGTCGACGGGCTCTCGCCGGCGCAGATCGAGGAGGTCGTCCGGGCGAACGAGCTCCGTTGCCCGAAGTGCGGCGCGAAGACCCTGAGCGTTCCGACGGCGTTCAACCTGATGTTCGACCTGCCGTTCGGCGTCGCGCGGGCCGAGCGCGCCTACCTGCTGCCGGAGACGGCCCAGGCGAGCTACCTCGCGTTCGCCCGGATGTGGGAGGTCGGCCGCAAGGCGCTCCCGCTCGGCATCGCCGTCATCGGGCGTGCGTTCCGCAACGAGATCGCCCCGCGCCAGGTCCTCTTCCGGATGCGCTCGTTCACGCAGGCCGAGCTCCAGATCTTCTTCGACCCGGCCGCCCCCCCGGGCCGGCTCGGCCCGCACGGCTCGGAGAAGGTCCCGGTGCTGCGCGCCGACCGGCGCGAACGCGGCGAGGGGTCGACCGAGCTCGTGAGCGCCGAGGCGCTGGTCGCGGGAGGCCTCCCGGAGTTCTACGTCGACCACCTCGTGCACATGCTGCGGTTCCTGCGGGACGTCCTCGGCTACCCCGCGGACCGCCTGCGGTTCTTCGAGAAGTCGGAGAAGGAGCGGGCGTTCTACAACCGGATCCAGTTCGACGCCGAGCTGTTCGTCGAGAGCCTCGGGGGGTTCAAGGAGGTCGCGGCGGTCCACTACCGCGGCGACTACGACCTGCGGCGGCACGGCGAGGGGTCGGGGAAGGACCTCTCGGTCAGCCGCGGGGGGACCGAGCGGGTCGTCCCGCACGTCCTCGAGCTGACGTTCGGGGTCGACCGCAACCTCTGGGGGCTCGCCGACGTCCATCTCGGCCGCGACGGCGAGCGGACGCTCTGGCGCCTCCCGCCGTACCTCGCGCCGGTCTCCGCCGGGGTCTTCCCGCTCATCGCAAAGGAGCAGCGGCCGTTCGCCGAGCGGCTCGCCCACGAGCTCCTCGCCGCCGGCGTCGACGCCGAGTACGACGAGGCGAGCTCGATCGGCAAACGGTACGCCCGGATGGACGAGGCCGGCACGCCGTTCTGCGTCACGGTCGACGGGCTGACGGTCGGCGACGGCCCGGAGCACGGGACCGTCACGGTCCGGGCCCGGGACTCGAAGGCGCAGGAGCGGGTCCCCGCCTCCGAGCTCGCCGCGCGCTTCGCCCCGTCGCTGCGGCCGCCCCGGCCCGAGATTCCCTGAGCCGGCCGGCGGGCACGAACCGCTATATCTCGCAACCCCCGTGTCGGCTACCGTGGCGGGCGGGGGGGCACCGTCGTCCGGGGGTCCCGGGTCGTCGACCGCAGCCCAGTTCCGACGCTCCCGCTTCCTCGGCCAGTCCTACGGCGACGCGACGAAGCTGCGGGAGATGGCGGCCCGCCAGGACCGCCTCGCCTCCCGCTACGAGCAGCGGATGTCGCGGCTCAACACCCGCATCGAGCGGCTCCGCCATCAGGCGACGCTCCTCCGCGAGAAGGGCCAGCGGGTCCTCGGGGAGATCCCCGAGCGGGACCAGGAGATCAAGCAGCTGCAGCGGGACATCGAGTCGGCCACGACCCAGCGCAAGGGAGCGCCGCTGACGAGCGACATCACCGCGCTGCACTACCGCGTCCGCAAGCTCCAGCAGAAGGTCGTCGACCTCCAGCAGAAGGCGAAGGCGCTCGAGCTGCGCGCCGCCCAAAAGACGCAGAAGACGATCGAGCTCAAGGTGAAGGTCGACCGCCTGCAGGAGGCGGCGCACCTCGCCGGCCAGGAGGCGGTCCAGCTCCGCCAGCGGGCCGACCGCCTCCAGCTGCTCGTCGAGCAGGACAGCGCGGCCGGCGCGGCGACGGCCCCGCCCCCGGCGTCGGCGGCGACCTCGACCGCCCCGTCCTCCTCCCCGTCGACCCCTCCCGGCGCTTCGCCGCCGCCGTCGCCATGAAGCTCATCGTGACCGTCGGGATGCCCGGCTCGGGCAAGGACGAGCTGGTCGACGTCGCCCGCACGATCGGCCTCGCGACCCTGAAGATGGGCGACCTCGTCCGCGCCGAGGCGTCGCGGCGGGGGATCGCCCCCAACGGCTCGGCGCTCTCGCGCCTCGCGGCCGAGGAGCGGGAGAAGCACGGCGCGGCGATCTGGGCGCAGCGGGCCCTGCCGAAGCTCATCGAGACGAAGATGCTCGTTGACGGCTGCCGCTCGGGGGCCGAGATCACCTGCTTCCGCCACCAGTTCGGCGACCTCTTCGTGCTCGGGATCTTCTCCTCGCCCGAGGTCCGCTACGAGCGCCTGCGGCGCCGGGGCCGGTCGGACGACGGGACGAACCTGCAGGAGTTCTTCGAGCGCGACCAGCGGGAGCTCAAGTTCGGGATCGGCTCGGCGTTCATCCTCGCCGACGGGATGCTCGTCAACGAGGGGCCGATCGGCGACTTCCGCACCGCCGCCCGCGAGGCGCTGACCCGCGCGCTCGCGCGGGACGACGAGTAGGCCGCCGCCTCGCGGCTAGCCGGCGGGGGCGCCGAGGCGCTCGCGCACCCCGTCGAACCGCTCGCGGTCGACGATCACCGCCACCCGGGCGTGGCCGCTCGCGAGGCGGCCGGCCTCCCGGCCGAGGTGCTCGTCGCGCGCCGCGGCGTACCGACGCGAGCCGGCGCCCCCGGCGACCTGGCGGTCCCAGCTGACGGCGTAGGCGTCGGCGGACGAGGGGGTCGGAGGCGTCCGGCCGAGGCGGTGCTCGCGGACCGTCCGGCGGACGAGCTCGACGTAGCCGATGTGCTCGGTGAAGAGGCTCGCGGTCGCCTCCTCGTCCGGGTCGAGCGCCGTCACGCCGACGCCGGACCGGCGCCCCCAGAGGAGCGCCTCGAGGAACGCCGGGTTCGGCACGCGGACCTCGCCGAAGCGGCAGAGCCCGCGGACCTCGCTCATCTCGGTCGGCGCGAGCGGCACGACCGGCTCGGCCGGCGCGTCGACGAAGTACTGGACGAGCCCCCGCAGCTCCTCCGCGGCGACCCCGGCGCCGACCGCCTGGGGACGGAAGGCGTCGAGCGCCGGGGCGACCTCGCGGGCGTCGGCGGCGAGCCCCCGGACGGGGGCGAGCAGGAGGTACGACGTCCCGCGCGCGATCGTCGCGGAGATCACGACCCCTCGCGCTCGGCGAGATCCTCGAGGAGCGCCTCGGGGTCCCGGTGGCGCTTCAGCTCGGCGACCGTGAGGATCGGCAGGCCGTCTATCGTGTCGCGGTGGACCTCCTCGCGCACGACGAACATCGCGTGGCCCTCGGCGACCCGGGCGATCCCGTGCAGGATCTCGGCCCGCCGGGCGGCGGTCCGCAGGCTCCCGACCCCCGTGAGCAGGATCTCCTCTGCCCGCGCGAGCGCGTCGAACGGCGCCCGCACCGTGACGGTCACCTCGAGGCCGAGGCCGTCGAGCTGGCGGAAGACCCCGTCGCGCAGCGCGTCCCCGGTCGGCGGGCGCGGGCGCTCCGGCTCGCGGCCCTCGGCGGGGACGGACGGGGCGCGCTCGGGGCGGACCGGGACGTCGAAGAGGAGGAGCGGCCGGACGACCGGCGCGTCGAAGTGCGCCTCCATCCGCTCGACGACGCTCGCCTCGGCCCCCTGGCCCTCCTCGTAGAGCTGGATCGCCCGGCGCGAGACGCCGGCGATCGCCGCGAGGGCGCCGAGCGAGAGGCCGCGCGCGAGCCGCAGCTCGCGCAACCGCTCGCCGTCGACCCGGGCGAAGATCCCGCCCGGGCTCGCGTAGAGGAACGGCGGGAGCGCCTTCTCGAGGTACTCCTGCAGGGTCGCCTCGTGGACGATCGGGACGCCGTAGCGGGTGTAGACGACCCCCTCCTCGAGGGGGGCGACGCCGGAGCGCTGCCCGATGACGAGGACGACCGCCGGGAAGAGGCGCCCGAGCTCCTGGAGCCGGCTCGCCTCGTCGGCGTCCAGCGCGTCGACGTTCTTGAACGCCTTCAGGAGGAGCAGGGTCGAGTCGCGCCGGGCGACCAGGTCGAAGCTGGACGGGCGCGCGCCGGTCGTCGTGATGACGAAGAACCCGGATTGTTCGAGCATCCCCCGCAGGCGCTCGATCCAGCGGTCGCGCGGTCGGCTCATCGCGGGTTCCCTCAGAATCGAGTACGGCTACTATATAAATAGGGGCTGTCGGGCCTCTCGGAGCGGGCTCAGCCGGTCCGCTGCAGCCACTCCGCGAGCGGCTGCAGCCGCTCGTAGAGGACCGTGCCGGCCGGGGTCAGGGCGTAGGCCCGGACCGGTCCGCGGTCGCCGTCGACCGTCGGTCGGCGGACGAGGCGGGCCCGCTCGAGCGCGCGGAGCGTCGTCGTGAGGGTCGCCGGGCTCACGCCCGTGAGGCATCGCTGGATCGGGCCGAACCGCACCGACCCGTAGCGCCCGAGGAGCGCGATGACGCAGACCGCCCACTTCTTCCCGACGATGTCGATGAGGCCGACCGGCGGGCACGGACAGATGAGGGGGCCGTCGCAGCACGGCGACACTTTCACCGTACGTAGCGGCGGCTTATGAGCGCTTCAGCGATTGAAGTGACGAGGCGAGATGACCGAGACGTGCTGCGACCGCGACGCCTGCTGCGACCCGACGAACGGCTGCCCGCCGGACTGCTGCCCGGACGGCTGCTGAGACCGAGACGCTCGGGTCCGCGCCTCGCTCGAGGGGGGCGGACCCGGCCGAGCGGCTGAGCCGCCCGGCACCGCTCGGCCGTCCGCC
>Ga0335074_10015513_pt1 | contig 10707 bp, 10 predicted proteins | sample Lox_Sample_23_FD_206715 | JGI IMG/M metagenome (GOLD analysis project Ga0335074, IMG submission 206715) | Soil microbial communities from Loxahatchee National Wildlife Refuge, Florida, United States - Lox_Sample_2.3 | ecosystem: Environmental > Terrestrial > Soil > Wetlands | place: USA...
CTGGACGCCGCTGCACCTGAATGACACCTATGCGAGCACGCTTTTCGCGCGCGATGGGAAGTATTGGGCGCTCGGAATGGAAATCGCGAACCGGCAAAACCGCGGCGGCTACGGCGTTCCGCTGGTGCTGAGCTCGGTTGACGGCCTAGATTGGAAGCACGGTGCCAAGTCGACGAAGGAATTTGAGGGCACGTGCACGCTCCAAGGTTGCATTCTTTACGACGGAGCGATCGTGGATCTTTATGGCGAGGCGCCCCGATACTTCGCAGTTCCAGGCGACGGAACGCTTTCTCCGAAGTGGGCGATGGTCCAAGGCCACGCCTGTACGATCAGTTCCGTTGTGCGGTGCGCACAGGCAACCGCAGTTGAGAAGCCGCCGGAAAGGCCGGAAGTCGACCGCCCGATCGCGTTGGGCGCAGGCCGCAATCTGGAGAATGCGCCGCCCGATTGCCTGATCTGCGTTCTCAATGCATTTGCTTTCGACAAGGATTTGCTGGGTAAGACGCAAGTGATGGGCGGTGGTCCCGGCGAGGCACCGCACGAAATGACGATTCCAGGGTTGCAGGCCGTCGTGGACGTGAGCTACACGATTCAGAGCGATGGAAGCGTCGGCGAAGTTCAGATCTACGGCGCTGCCAAGGCCATCGAGTCCCACCTGTCCGCCGATATCCAGGGATGGCTGTTCGATCCACCGCCGGCCGGCACCGCCGCCGACAATCAAGATCAAAGCCGGCACTTGAGGCTGCTGGTCGATTGCACGTCTTTCCCCGACGACGACGAAGCCACGTGTACCGCAATGATTCCGCCACGCTGGACGCGATAGCCGACGCCAGCAAAAGTCACTCAGCTATACTGTTTGGTGCGTGAACCCGATCGGCGTTCGCTTGGAGGCGAGGAGCGTGGCGGAGATTGAGGCGGGTAGAGTGCAGCAAGCGGCCGACGCAACGGCGCAAGCGGGTGCGGCGAATGCGGTGGAGACGCGAGGGCTGACGCGGAGATTCGGCGACTTGGTCGCGGTGGACCATCTGTCGATTGCGTTTCCGCATGGGTCGATTTTCGGGTTGCTGGGACCCAACGGCGCAGGGAAAAGCACGCTGATCAAAATGCTGACGACGCTGCTGGCGCCGAGCGAAGGCGTGGCGCTGGTAGCGGGTTACGACGTGGTGCGCGAACCGCGCCAAGTGCGGCGCAAAATCGGCTACGTCTCGCAGATGCTTTCAGCCGATGGCGACCTGACCGGCTACGAAAACCTGCTGATCTCGGCAAAGCTCTACGGCATCCCGCGGGCTGAGCGCAAAGCCAGAATCGCCCGCGCCCTCGAATTCATGAAGCTCTCTCATGTGGCGAACAAATTCGTGAAGCACTATTCGGGCGGCATGATCCGGCGGCTCGAAATCGCGCAGTCGATGCTGCACCATCCGGCGGTTCTCTTCCTCGACGAGCCGACCGTCGGCCTCGACCCCTTTGCGAAGCGCGCCGTGTGGCAGGACATCCGCGACTTGCGTCGGGAATACGGCACCACGATCCTGATGACCACGCACGACATGCTCGAGGCCGACGAGCTTTGCGAAACGATTGCGTTCATGCATCAAGGCACGCTCGCTGCCATCGGTTCGCCCGCGCAATTGAAAGCCGCTCTCGGCCCGGACGCCACGCTCAACGACGCGTTCATTCATTACACCGGCTCCGGAATCACTGAAGGAGGAGATATCAAAGATGTCGCACGCTCACGCCTCACTTCCCAGCGCCTCGGATGAAGCAAGCCAGGTGCGGGATTTCGCGCGGCAGACGATGGCGGTCGCCGAAGCGGACATTCGCAAGCTGATCCACGATCCGGTCGAACTCGGCACGCGCATGATTCAGCCCATGCTGTGGCTGCTGATTTTCGGCGAGGTATTCACGCGGGTGCGCGCGGTGCCCACGGGCGGCATCCGCTACCTCGATTTCATGACGCCGGGAATTCTGGCGCAGAGCGTCCTTTTCGGCGCGATCTTCTACGGCATTTCGCTGATCTGGGAGCGCGATCTCGGCATCGTGCATAAATTTCTCGTCAGCCCGGCGGCGCGCAGCGCGCTCGTGCTCGGGCGGACGATTTCGTCGTCGGCGCGCAGCCTGTGCCAGATGGTGTTCGTGTATCTGCTGGCGGTGCTGCTCGGCGTGAAACTGCGCTGGACCGCGCCGGAAATCGCCGGAGTAATCTGCGCGGTGGTGCTGGGCTCGGCGGTCTTCTCGACGTTTTCGCTCATCGCCGCGTGCATCGTGAAATCGCGCGAGCGCTTCATGGGAATCGGCCAAGTGCTCACCATGCCGCTCTTTTTCGCGAGCAACGCGATCTACCCGCTCAGCCTGATGCCCGAGTGGCTGCATGCCGTGTCGAGGGTGAATCCGCTCACCTATCAGGTGGACGCGCTGCGCCACCTGATGATCGTCGGCGGCGAAACAGCCTTCGGGATGGGATTGGACTTCGCGGTGATGATCTTCGCGCTGGCGCTGATGGTCGGCATAGCCACGCGGCTCTATCCCACGATTATCAGCTAGAGCCTAGCAAGCGGGCGGCCCGGCCTGCGCGGAGCCGGGCAATTCGGCGATTTTCTTGATCTCCCAACGGTGATCCGAGCGCGTCCTTCCAGGGTCAAACGAGACGCGCTCCGGAATGCCTATCTTCAGTCCCGGCTCGCAGGTGACGAGGAGTATGTCCCCCATCGGCGAGACGAGTTCGAAGACGCCGCTTTCGTTTTGCAGTGCGGTGGAAGGGCTTTCCACCAGGACCACTTCATTCAGTTTGAGCAAGATGAAACCTCGGAGGTTTGGCCACGGGTTGCGCCGATTTTAGCCAGCGCAGGAATATAGACATCCCGCCGAGGCGTGTCTGTCGGGCGCCGAACACGCATTACAGACCGATCGCGGCGTTGAACTGCTGAATGACCGCGTAGCATTCGCACGCGGAGTTTTCCAGCTTCCTGCGATTCAGGATTTTCACGGCGCCTCGCGTGTACGCGATGTTGCGCTTCTTTTGCAGGACGCCGGCTGCAAGGCTCACGCTGGGGCGGTCGGTGCCGAGCATGGTGGCGAGAAAGTCGTGCGTAATGAAAAGCGACGCCGACGCCACCCGGTCCTGCGCCATCAACAACCAGCGCGCGAGCCGCTGCTCGAGATCGTGAAGCCGGTTGCAGGCGGCGGTCTGCGCTACCTGGATTCCCTGGACGACTGCGTAGCGGCTGAGCGTCATCTGCAGGTCCGGAGCGGAATTGAGGATGCGGCGAAGCGCGGCGACGTTCACCCGGAATGCCTCACCGGGTATCTGCACCACCTCGCGAAGCGGGCTCCGCATCAAGGAAACCGCCGAAGGCAGTCCGGCCGCACCTTCCCTTCCCACGACGGCGGCTTCCACCGTTTTTCCGTCCTCCATCGCGACGACCAGCGAGATCAATCCTGAATTCGGGAAATAGACATACTTCAGGTTCCGGCTCGGCTCGTGAAGAATGCTGTGGTGAGACAGAGGCAGAAATTCCAGGTGCGGGCGGATCACCCGGAACTCGGCGTCCGGCACCGATTCCAGAATCCGGTTGCGTACGATTTTACCCGCGAAATCCGTTCGCTCCCTCGAATGAGACCCGCGGGCAGGATCATCGGCGACGGTCATCGCCGTCTAATACTTTTCTCGTTAAGTCTGGTCACGGCGCGACTGTAGATGCGCGGCCCACCCGCTGTCTGTCGGGCGTCGAACACTTAGACCTATTTATTTCAGCAGGAGGTCGCCGTTGAACTGCTGAATCACTCCGTAGCACTCGCAAGAGAAGCTTTCGAGCCGCTTGTGGTTGAGGATTCTTACCGCCCCGCGGGTGTACTCGATCACCCGCTTCTTCTGCATCACGGAGGCTGCGAGGCTCACGCTGGGCCGGTCAGTGCCCAGCATCATGGCCAGGAAATCGTGCGTCAGGTTCAGCTGCCCGGAGTCCACGCGATCCTGCGCGAGCAGCAGCCAGCGCGCCAGCCGCTGTTCGATGGTATGCAAACGGTTGCACGCGGCTGTCTGCGCCACCTGCATGCCCTGCAGCACCGCGTAGCGCGTCAACATGCGCTGAAACTGCGGCGCGCATCGCAGCACGCTCTGCAATGCGGCCATGGCGACCCGAAATCCGTCGCCGCTGATCTGTACGACTTCGCGCGAAACCCCGCGCGACACGCCTACGGCCAGGGGCGCACCCGCGAAACCCTCCTTGCCCAGCACGCCCACTTCGACCGATCTTCCGCCCTCGGTGACGATCACCAGCGAGACCATTCCGCGATTCGGAAAGTAGGCATGGTGGAATTTCGCGCGTGGCTCGTGAAGGCTCAGATGGTCCGGCATATCGAGAAAGCGCAGATGAGGACGCAGCATGTGGTATTCGGCATCCGGAATTGCCAGCAGGATTTTGTTGCGAACGGGCTTTCCCTCGGGATTCGTTCGTTCGCCGGAGTGGACAGCCGGAAACAGTTCTTTCATCATGAGCCTCTCTCAGGGACCCGGGCGCGTCATCGCGGCGCAAAATCGGGCAGCTCCTCCACTAACAAGGATGCAGCAGCAAACCTTAGGGCTGCGTACAGCATTCGGCGTATTTACTGCCACGGCCAGTTCTGTAGGATACCGAACGTAGCGGTCCAGTGGGGGTGTTGTGCAGAAGCGCATATTACTGGCGGACGATCACGCCGAGGCCAGGCAGGCCACACGCCTGCTGCTGGAGAATCGTGCGGATTGGGTGATCTGCGGCGAGGCTGACAATGGATTCGACGCAGTGGAGAAAGCCGCGACGCTGAAGCCCGACATCGTGATCCTGGACTTGAGCATGCCAAAAATGAACGGCCTCGAAGCAGCCAAAATCATCCATACGGCGTCGCCCAGCCTGCCTTTGCTGCTGTTTTCCATCAATGCCGCGTATACGCAGGCTCCCGATACGCTTCGCGCCTCGGGATTCCGTGGCGCCGTATCCAAGGCAACCGGCTGGCTGCTGGCGGATGCCGTCGAGATGCTGCTTCAGGGCAAGACTTTCCTCAACGGCTCCGCGCTCGTCACCACGCCTCTGATCGACGCGGAGGCCCTGCCCGACGCGAATTCTCACGCCGCGGATGAGCCGCAAAACGCAAAGCAAGCGGCCGCGGGAGCGGATGATTCTTCTTCCAAACCTCCTGTTGCCTGACCGCCGGTTTCCTGCCGAGATCTGAGAGCAGCGGCCTTCAAGTCGTCGCGATCGCAGCGAAACGCTGGCGCCGAGGTCCGCCCGGCTTTCGAGTCATCGCGCGCGGTGGTATGATCGTGCGCTGTTTGGTTTGTTCTGCAGAGATCACGAACGCTGCCGGTGTAATTCACGCAAATCACGAACGGGGAGACACGAATGGGGAATGAGAAGCGTCTCGATGCGGACCGCCTGACCGCCATCGACGTGCACGTGCACATCGAGCACGAGGGAGAAGATACGTCAACGGACGAAGCGGCGAAGAAATACTTCGGCGAAGGCGCGCCTCGAGGCAGGAAAGAGCTCGCGGAGTATTACCGGTCGAGGAACATCGGCTGCGTGGTTTTCACCGTGGACGAGAGATTGTCGGGCCGGCCGCAGGTGTCGAACGACTCGGTGCTGGAATTTGCGTCGCAGAATTCGGACATCATGATGGCGTTCGCGAGCATCGACCCGCACCGCGGCGCCGAGGGCGTGCGCGAAGCGAAACGGCTGATCGCGACGGGCCTCGTGCGCGGCTTCAAATTTCATCCTCCCATCCAGGACTTCTTTCCCAACGACCGGCTGGCGTATCCGTTGTACGAAGTGATCGCGGAGGCCGGCTTGCCTGCACTCTTCCACACCGGTCACAGCGGCATCGGCACGGGCGTGCCGGGCGGCGGCGGAATCCGGCTGAAATACGGCAACCCGATGTATATCGACGATGTGGCGGTGGATTTTCCCGAGCTGCCGATTATCCTGGCGCACCCGTCGTTCCCCTGGCAGGACGAAGCGATTTCGATGTGCCTGCACAAGCCCGAGGTCTACATCGACCTATCGGGATGGTCGCCGAAATATTTCCCGCCGAATCTGATTCAGTATTCGAATACGCTGCTGAAGACGAAGGTGCTCTTCGGCTCGGATTATCCGCTCATCACGCCGGACCGGTGGATGGCGGACTTCGCGAAAGTCGCCTTCAAGGACGAAGTGCGTCCGCTGATCCTGAAGGAGAATGCGATGAAATTGTTCGGGCTCGGATCGAAGGCAGCATAAGAAAAGCAGTGACACCGGCCGAGGCAACGTCGAGTGGGTAAAACTCAGCGAGTGCGCGCAATTGTCTCGACGCTATCCGTGGCGCTGGCGGCGATGGCGTCCGCCGCGCCGGGAAACGCGCAAGACCGCACGCAGGGCCGTTCAATGGTGATTTCGCGCCGCGGCATCGTCGCAGCGGAGAGTCCTCTAGCGGCGCAGGCGGGAGCCACGATACTCGCGCATGGCGGCAACGCCGTGGATGCGGCTGTCGCCACGAATGCCGTGATGGGCGTGGTCGAGCCCATGATGAACGGCATGGGCGGCGATCTCTTCGCGATCGTCTACGACGCGAAAACGAAGAGGCTGTATGGCCTGAACGCGAGCGGATGGTCCCCCGCCGGGCTTACCATCGATTTCCTCAAGAGCAAGGGCGTCACGGAAATGCCGCAGGACGGCATTCAGTCGGTCACCGTGCCTGGCGCGGTCGACGGCTGGTCGAAGCTCCTGGCGCGATTCGGGACGAGGAAATTCTCCGAAGTTCTCGCCCCCGCGATCTACTACGCCCGCGAAGGATTTCCGGTGCCCGAGTGGGACGCTGTCTATTGGGCGAACGCGGTCGATCTGCTGAAGCACGATCCGAATGCCGCGGCCACCTATCTACCCGTCGGCCGCGCGCCTGAAGTCGGCGAGATTTTCCGCAACCCCGATCTGGCGCGTTCGCTCGAATCAGTTGCCGCCGGCGGCCGCGATGCGTATTACCGCGGCGAGATTGCGAAGCGCATCGTCGCATTCTCGGCGCACATGGGCGGCACGATGAATGCCGCCGATCTGGCCGAGTATTCGAGCGAATGGGTCGAGCCGATTTCGACCACCTACCACGGCTGGACGGTCTACGAAATTCCGCCCAATGGGCAAGGCATCGCCGCGCTGGAAATGCTGAACATCATGGAAGGATTCCCGCTGGCGCGCTTCGGCCAGAATTCCGCCGACGCTCTCCACGTGATGATCGAAGCGAAGAAGCTGGCTTATGCGGACATGTACCGCTACGTCGGCGATCCGCGGTTCAGCCGGATTCCCGTGCAAGGAATGCTCTCGAAACAATACGCCGCCGAGCGCGCCAAACTGATCGACATGTCGAAAGCGAACTGCGACGTTCCTCCGGGAGATCCTGGTTGGCCGGCGAAGGGCGACACGACGTATCTGACAGTCGTCGACAGCGACGGCAACATGGTTTCGCTGATTCAGAGCAACTACGCCGAATTCGGATCGGGTCTCGTGGCGGATGGAACCGGCTTCGCGCTGCAGGATCGCGGCGGGCTGTTCAAGCTGGATCCGAATTCTCCCGACGCGCTCGCCGGGCACAAGCGTCCCTTGCACACGATCATTCCGGCGTTCATGACCAACGGCAAACAACGAATCTCTTTCGGCATCATGGGCGGCTTCAATCAGGCGCAAGCGCACGCGCAATTCGTCTCGGATATCGTCGACTTCGGGATGAATATTCAGGCGGCGATGGAAGCTCCGCGATTCTCCAAGCAGACTTTCGCCGGTTGCGACGTGGTTATGGAGAACCGCATTCCGGCGGCCGTCCGCGATGACCTCGCGAAGCGCGGCCACCAGATCGTTCTTCATGGCGCCTACACCGCCGCCGTGGGCGGAGGACAAGCCGTCGAGCGCGATGTCGCGAGCGGAGTGAACTACGGCGCGTCCGATCCGCGCAAAGACGGCGAAGCGATCCCCGAACCATCTCCGCAGAACTGACACGCCGGTACGGTCGAGCAGCCGTTTGTTACCCGAAAAATGCCAGCGGAAAAATGAGGCTATTGGGAAACGCTGGACAGAGAACTTTGAGTCCCCGCCATGGTTTTGGTTTCAGCGGCGGGATCAGGATATAAGCCCGGCGATTCGCGCGTGATCGGTGCATCCGCGAAATAGTTGCGTTCGCTCAAACCGCGGTAGATGCGGCCCGCGATCTCGGAGGCGTGGGGCCCGCTGATGATGCGGCTGCGCCCGTGGAGTAAAACGACGAGCACGATTTTCGGATGCGCCTGATCGGCGTAAGAAGCGAACCAGCCGAGGCGCCCGCCAAGATCCTCGTCGTTGCAAGTGCCGGTCTTGCCAAGCGCCTGTTCGCCATAAGGATCGTAGCTCTGCCGCGCGGTGCCGTAGAGAACCGCGGCAAGCATTCCCTGCCGCAGGTCAGGAAGCAGCGGCGCGATATCGAGCTGCTGCCGCAGACGCGGCTGAAAACCCTGAATCGCTTGCTCGGTGCGCGGATACTGGAGGTAATACTGTGCGCCGCCCGTAGCGAGCGTGCTGACGAGCGACGCGAGCTGGAAGGGAGTCATGCGGATGCCTTCGCCGAAGCTCGACATGCGCGCCACGCCGCCAAACGCGGGTGGCGTCGCCGGCAGTGAACCCGTCTGCTCTTCGGGAATATCGTAGCCTACGCGCTGGCCGAGGCCGAGAAGCTCGTCATACTTGATGACGCGCTGGAAACCCAGCTCGGAGCCGACCGTTTCAAAAAAGTGGTTGTTCGAGTGCGCCATGGCTTCGGTGAGGTCCATGTAGCGGCGGCGGCCGACCTGAATCATCGTGTCGCGCGTGATGACGCCTTCCTGGAGTCCGGCGACGGCGATGAACGGCTTGATCGTGGAGCACGGCTCAAGAGCCGCAGAAAATGCCATCTTCTGATTCACGATTGCCAGGATGCGTCCGGTGGTCGGATCGACGGCGAGCACCGCGCCCTTTTCGTGGCCCAGCGCCTCGACCGCAATGCTGCGAATAACGGGATCGTCGTACTCGGTCACATCGTCCTGCCCCGGATCGGCGTATTCGACGTAGCGCCGGCGACGGATCGTCCGATGCGACGTGGCTCGTGCGGTGACAACCGCTGCCGCGCCAACGGCCCGGTGAGTGCTCACCGCGTGCCGGCTGCGGACCGTGCGACGCGAGCGCGTGGAGTGCGTAACCGTACGCTTCGTCGGGATTGGACGCGTGGTAGTCCGCGCGGCCGCGAATGCCGCTCCAAGATTGGCGATGAGAATCAGACAAACAATTACGAGGAATCTATGTAGGGCTGGGGTCCGTTGCATATAGTTTAGATGCCGTTTCCCTGTAGCGTAAGGCAATCCGTAGTGTAGAAAAGCCCAGCGCCGATTCGCAACCTAAAACATAGGCAGTTTCTACCCAGGCGACGAAATGCGCAACTGGTCAGGGGGACAGGAGTGCGCGAAAAGCCATATGCAGCCTGATTCTAGCTGGCCGACGCCGCGCGGGGAAACTCCGCCGACGCAATCACCTCTTCGGCCTGGGCGCGGTGGCGCTCGCCATGCGCCGCAATCAGCAGCAGCCACTGGTAGCAATCGAGGTGGCCGAAGCGTCGATGCGGAACGACGAGGGCGCGAAGATCGGCACTGGTGCTACCGGCAAAGTCGAGCGAGCGGGCGCGAACCTGCCTGAACTCCGGAAGGAGGCCATCCTGAGACCAGCGGCTTGCCGGCATGAGGGCCTCAGGACCCTTGGCTCGCTGGGTGCGGTCGACGACCGTTGCCACGATGGCGTCGTCTTCGCTGCCGCTCTTCGCCGCCTCAGGGGGCTGCTCGATAGCTTTTTGGATCAGGCCGAAGACGGAGTTCTCGACGACGATGATGTGCTCGATGCACTCGGCCACGGACCAGCGATCGGGCGCGGGCTTATAGGCGAGCTGCAATGGCGAGAGCTTTTCCGCCGTAGCGAACAGGCGGTCGCGGGAATCGCGGAGTGAGGTGATGGCACGTTCGCGCTCGGCTGGCGTCATGGAAGCCTCCTGATCTCGGGGTTCGGCGATGCCACTTTATCAGAATTCGCGGCTGTGGGGCTGGCTGCTGTGCCGCCATCCTACCTTCGCTGCACGAACTGCAGGGTGTAGGCGGTCGAAGGATCGAACTGCTTGTCGATCACTTTCAGGTCCAGAAGCTGCTGGTACATTGTGGTCCAGCGCGCGGGGTCCATTTGTCCGACCTGCGCGCCACTCGTGTCGCTTCCGGTGACGAACTGGCCGTCGCGCAGAGCCTGCCAGGTGAAGTGCATCCAGGCGGGATTGAGCGCGGGATTGAGCTTCGCTATCGCGGCGTTGGCCGCGGCGGGATCGTTGAGATAGTCGCGCCAGCCTTTGATCGACGCGCGCACGAAACCGGCGACGACCTCGGGATGTTGCGCGAGGAAGTCGCGCGTCGTAAACATGACGCGATACGGGTTGTAGCCCGCGTCGCTCGTGAGTATCACGCGCGTCGCGACTCCCGCTTGTTGCGCGAAAAACGGCTCCGACGTCGCGAACGCCTGCTGCACGTAATTCGGGTCCGCAACGAAATTCGCCACGTTCATCATCGCCGGCACTTCATGGACGTCGTTGAGCTGGTAGCGCTTGACGATGAATTCCCACCACGTGGAGCCCGTCTTGATCGCCACCGTGTGCCCGTTGAGGTCGGCAAACGACTTGATC
>Ga0335074_10015514_pt1 | contig 10707 bp, 10 predicted proteins | sample Lox_Sample_23_FD_206715 | JGI IMG/M metagenome (GOLD analysis project Ga0335074, IMG submission 206715) | Soil microbial communities from Loxahatchee National Wildlife Refuge, Florida, United States - Lox_Sample_2.3 | ecosystem: Environmental > Terrestrial > Soil > Wetlands | place: USA...
AGCATGCCCGATGCCAGCACCTCAATCTCCGCCGGCAATCCCTGGCCACCCGCGCGCCGCAGCCGGTCCAGCAGCCGCGGCTGCTCACCAACGTCCCACTCCGGATATCCCGGGCTCGCGTGGGGCAGCACCGCCATATTCTGCTGCTCGGCCCAGTCGCACAGCCGCGCGCCCAGGGCGGTCATCAGGCTTTCCACAACCGCCGATCCGTAAATCTCCAGGAAGAAATATTCGTCCGGCTTCTCTTCGGCCCAACGCCGCTGCGCTTCGTCTTCCGCTTCTCCGCCGGCCCCCACAGCAGCCAGAATCACACTGTGCGCTCCCGCCTCCTCCAGTGTGCGTTTCAGGCGCGGGCTGGCGAATGCGGCGCCGTCGATGCAGATCGCGTCACCATCCAGCGAGAGTTTCTCCACCTGGCGTGCGTACAACCATGGCCGGCCGCGCTCCGCATACCATGCGCGCGCCCACTCCGCCAGTTCGCGTGCCCGCCCTTCCAGCACATGACCGCGAGGATACCCCAGCAGCCGCGCGTACTCCTCCTGCGCCACCGAAAGGTCGCAGACGGTCTCCGCCAGTTCCAGCGCTTCGCCTATCGCGCGCACGGCAGCGCCTCCACAGGCTTGAACTGGCAACCCTCCACAAAAAAATCGAAGAAGCGCGGATGCGCCTCCAGCCGGCAATGCTCCACGCGCTTCACCAGCTCCTCCAGCTCCGCCCTCTTTCTGCGCGACAGCAGCGCCATGGTCGCGCCCTCGATCGCGATATTCCCAGCCTGCACCATTTTCCCCGGCAACATCCTCGGCACCAGCCCAATCCGCTGCGACGCCTCCACGTCCAGATGCCGCCCAAACCCTCCTGCCAGATAGAACACGTCGATGTCGTCGAAATCGATGCCGTAGGTGCTGAACACCACGTGCAGTCCGGCAACGTTCGCGCCCTTTGCCTGGGCCAGTTCGTTCACATCGCTCTCCAGCAGATAAATATCCTCACCCTCGTCGTCTCCACTCCACAGGGTCACACTCTGCTCGCCGTCCTCGAAGCGTCCCATCGCATTCATCCGGCCAGTGCGCAGCAGTTCGCTCAGCATATCTACCAACCCGGATCCGCAAATTCCCTCAGGGTCTAGGTTCCCGATCACGCCCAGACGAAAACTGCCATCGTCCGCAATCGCAACGTCTTCAATCGCTCCGTCCAGCGCGGGCATGCCGCAGGCGATCGCTCCGCCCTCAAACGCCGGCCCCGCCGGACACGACGCCACCAGGATCCGATGCCGGTTCCCGACAATCAGCTCCGTGTTCGTGCCGATATCCATGATCGCCACCAGCCGATTCTCGTGCGCCAGATCCACGGCCAGCATGCACGCCGCCGCATCCGCGCCCACGTGGCCGCTGATGATCGGGGCGCCATACACCCGCGCCCCGGGATGGATCGGCAACAGACTCCGCAGCCCAGTCTGCACCAGGCTTGTCGTCACCCGCCTGCCCTCCGCCATCTCAATCTCCGTGATGGATCGGTACGGCGTCTGTCCGATCGAATACACGCTCTGCCGGAAGAACAGATCGCGCATCGTCGAGTTCCCGACGACCACCATCTCGTAAATCGTCTTCGGATCCACCGGAAACTTCTCGATCGCGTGCGTCAGATACCCCGCCAGCGTCCGCAGCAGCAGCCGCCCAGGATGTTCTGTGTCGTAGGCGATTCTCGACATCACCTCTGCCCCGCCAAAGCGCTGCGGATTCTCGAGCGACGTATCCGCGATCAGCTCCCCGGTCTCCAGATCCAGCAGTCGCAGCACCACAGTGGTCGTACCCAGGTCCATGGCCAAACCATGAATGGGACCCGTTGAGCGATCCACCTCCACGCCGTCGATCAGAATCCGATCGCCATCGCGGCGGACTGCCGGATCCAGCGGCATCGCGGCATGGCTCACCGGCAGCCCCAGCGCCTGACGCTCAATGCGCATCTGCCCGCGCCGCATCGTGTGGCAGCGCACGTGTCCCCGATCGGCTACCACCCGCGTCTGGCACGACAGCCGGAATTTCCCCCTCAGGTGCCGCTCCGCCTCGGTTATCGGGGACAGCGCATCGAGGCCCTCCACCACCTCCACCATGCACTCGCGGCACTTGCCCTGCTTACGGCACGACGTCGGTACGTCGATGTCCAGTGCTTCGGCATGCTCGAAAAGCGACAACTCCTTCCGCGCCTCGATCGACTGCCCGTTGATGGTGAGCGTGAGCGCCATGCCCGCGTTGTCTACCAGCCCTTCGCCTCGAGCTCGGCTTTCAGCGCTTCGGCGACCTGGCGCGCCGAGCCCTCGCGTTCCTGTTCTTCGCCCCACTGCCACTGGGCGAGATAATCATCCGCCGATTGCAGTCCGCGCTTCGTGGCCAGAATATCGATCTGCTTCATAAAGCGCTCGTCCAGCTCCAGCGTGACATCTTCCTCATCGTCCTCCGCGCGAATCTGCGTGGGAATCTCCTGCCAGCACAGGATCCTGAACCTCGTCACATTCACTCCGCCACACACGCCTGCTCTGCCAGGCGCAAGAACAGATCCACGGCTGCCGAAGCGTTTGCGCCGTACCCATCCGCGCCGATCTCATCGGCAAACATCTGGCTGATCGGGGCGCCCCCCACGGCCATCTTGATATGCCCGAGCCCGGCCGCCTGGAATCCGTCGATCACCGTTTTCATGTACATCATCGTGGTGGTCAGCAGCGCGCTCATCCCGATAATTGTTGGCTTGCACTTCTCTGCCGCCGCCATAAACTTCTCCACGCTCTGGTCGACGCCGATGTCGTGCAGCTCAAAGCCCGCGCCCTCGGCCATCATCCCAACCAGATTCTTGCCGATGTCGTGCAGATCCCCACGCACCGTCCCCATCAGCAGCACACCCTTCGGCTTCGTATTGCTTTCTTTCGAAGTCAGCAGCGGCTTGAGCACGGCCATCCCCGCCTTCATCGCGCGTGCCGCAATCAGCACCTCGGGCACGTAGAGCACGTTATGCTTAAAGTCCTCGCCTACCACGCTCATGCCCGCAATCAGGCCCTCGTTCAGCACCTCCTGGGCGCTCCGCCCCTCGGCGAGCGCTTCCTTCGTCAGGCGCTCCACTTCCCCGGCGCTGCCTTCGTACAGATATTGGTTCATCAGCGCGTAATCGGGCATCCATGCACTCCGTCAGCGACTGCCGGCAAGCGCACCGGTGCGCTTACCGTTGTATTCGTTCAGGGCCTCCAGCATGGCCAGGATATTCTGCTTCGGCATCCCCGGGCTCGTGCCGCCGCCCACCGACAGGATGATCCCCTCGCCGCCCGAGCCTTCCAGCACCTCCAGCGTCTCGTCCTTCACCTCTTCGGGCGTCCCGCGCACGCCAATCTCCAGGGGATTTACATTACCCATCAGGCACATCCGGTCGCCCACCCGCCGTTTCACTTCCGTAATGTGCCTCTGCTTGCCCCAGTTCAGCACGTGGAATCCCGCATCCGGCAAATGATCCAGGCACGCGTCCACTTCCGCGTCATTGTGGTACACCTTCACCCAATCCTTTGGAAACGCGTCGCAGATCCGCTTCAGGTACGGGTGCGCAAACTCCAGGTAGTGCTCCTCGTTGATGAAGCCCACAATGTCATCGAGGATAAAGATGCTCTCCACCGTGTCGCCCATCACCTTCTGCTGCGCCTTCAACCAGTCGATGATCACGCGCGTGCACAGGTCGATGAGCCTGTGCGCTCCTTCGGGATTTTCCACCAGATCGATCATGAAGTTCGTGGTTCCGCGCACAAACCCCGCCGTGCACAGCGGCCCGCGCGAGGTGGCCATGGGCAGGATGTACCCTGCGTCCAGGATCCGCTGCTTCGCCATCTTAATGCGGTGCAGCGTGAGTGCCGCGAACGCGTCGGCCTCCACCTCGTATTCCGGAAACTGATCGATGTCCTCCACGCGATACAGCGTGTGGTATTCGCTCGGCGTGTTGTCCTGCCAGAATTTGATCTTCGCACCCAGCACGGACGGCTCAGCCGCCATCCCGTACTCCATCCACCACGACGGAACGAAGATGATCTCCGGGAACTCCCGCATGATCTTCAGGTTCGACTGGAACCACAGCTCCGGATCGAGGAAATAGTCCATGTGACTGATGCCCAGGTACCCCGGAATCCACGGGCTGTCCACAATCAGCGCCATGGGAATCCTGTCCATCTTCTCGCGGCGAGCCGCGCGCTTAAATGTTTCCCATTGTTCGGGGAGCATATTTTCCTTTCCCGCGCCGTTCCGCGAGAGCAAATCCGGCCACCTTTGCCAATACCGGCTGAGGGATGCCGGCTCTTCCCGGAGGATATTGTTGTACCACAAAACAAATGCTCTAACGAGGCCTGGTGCAGGTGCTGTCCTCTCCAGTGTAAGAGAGCCGCAGGAGCTCTCTTTCCCCTCGCAAACCCCATCGGGGAATACCCGCCAGACAGAGGGACGCCCGCGCAGCAGCCGGGCCCGCTCCACGGTGCCTGTGTTAGTGTGAGGTTAAGTCGTCCCGGACGCCTGAGCGCGACTCAGGGCTGCCGGCGCCTACAGCGGTTACAGGGTTGCTGTACCCCGAAGCCGCGCCACTCAAGTTGACGCGACCCACCCCAGGGTCCCCGGCAGGCCAGCCGATGGCAGACTGGGGCGGGAACAACAGGGAGCGGCGACCTTGAATGCAAGTCGGGAAGGGTAGCCTGCCCGGGAACCGCCGTATGTCCTTTTCGCCCAATTTGGCAACGCCGCCTTCCCCTTCCGCTCAACCCCCATCTGCCCCTCCGCCTCAGGCGCAGCACTCCGGCCGCTGGCTTCATCGCACCGATCTTTTTCTCCGCGTCATGGTCCGCCTTTACGCCGGTCTGATCCTCTTTTTCCTGCCCTGGACCCACCTGTGGACCTTCAACCGCTTTTTCCTCTATTACGCGCCGGTCGCGCACCTCGTGGAAAGCGGCGCCTTTCGCGGGGTAGTCTCGGGCGTGGGCCTCCTCAATCTCTGGATCGCCATCTCCGAGGCGATCCATTACCGCGAGAACTGACCATGTCCCGCAAGCCGCCATCGCCCCTCGCCAGCGCCTCCCTCGCTTACGAAAACGACGCCTTCCTCAACAGCCCGGACGGTCGCATCATCCGCATCCTGGCAGAATACTCGGAGCCTCTGGCGCGATTCCGGCGCGAGCGCATTCAGGACACCGTCGTCTTCTTCGGCTCGGCCCGTTTTCGCGCCCTCGACGAGGCGAACCGCGAGCTGGAGCTCCTGGAAAACACCGGCTCCAGCCAGCCTGCGCCCGAAGAAGAACAGCCCGCCCGCGGCCCGGTAGAGGAGGAAACGAGCGAGCTTCGCCGCCATCGCGCTGAAGCGGCGGTGGAGATGGCCCAGTATTACGAGGACGCACGCCGCCTCGCTTCCCTCCTGACGAAATGGGCAAAGGATCTGAAGTCGCGACGCAATCGCTTCGTCGTCACCTCCGGAGGGGGGCCTGGCATCATGGAAGCGGCCAACCGCGGCGCGTGGGAAGCCGGCGGCAAGTCGATCGGCCTGAATATCAAGCTCCCGTTTGAGCAGATGCCGAACCGGTACATCACTCCGGCGCTCAACTTCGAGTTCCATTACTTTTTCATGCGCAAATACTGGTTCGCGTACCTGGCCAAGGCGCTGGTCGTCTTCCCGGGTGGGTTCGGAACCCTCGACGAAATGTTCGAAATCCTCACGCTTTCTCAGACCCAGAAGCTCGCAAAAAAAATCACCGTCGTGCTTTACGGAGGCTCCTACTGGGAAAAGGTCATCAATCTCGACATCCTCGTCGACAGGGGGGCCATCTCACCACGTGATCGCGAGCTTTTCCAGATTGCAAACACGCCGGAGGACGCCTTTGAGATTCTCCGCGACGGCCTTACGCGAAACCACCTCGAGCCTGAGCCCGCCCAGGAATCTGAAGTGCCGGACATCGCACAAACCCGGCGATGACGAACCTTGGGTTAACTCATTGGCGTCCCTTCGGTGCCTGGCAGCAACGCCCTCCAATCGGATCAATTCTTTACAGATTTCCCGCATTATCAGCAATTTGTATAGGCTCACAGGGCCTTGGCCGCACGTTACCTTCGGGGATACTGTCTTGCATTTGACCGACCTTTTTTCGCCCCGTAATGCCCTATTCACGGTGCAATCGCGACAATGGAACCAGTTGGGCGCTCTCGGAGGGACCCCATGGCCGGACTGCGACGCATCTCGTACCTGTGGAAGGATGTAGACGCCGCTCGCAATTCTTCGACCGCCGTCTCGCTCCACAGTCATACCAATCAGTCGAAGGAAACCCTCGACTTTTTGGCGAATCTTGGCAACCAGTACCCGCTGCTGCGACCGGTTCTGGCGCGGTATGAGCGGCGCGCGCGCGAGCTGCACGGCAATCCGCTCAACTACGCCGCAGCCTACTGGACTCCGCCGCTGACGCCGAAACTGGCCTTCGATCTGGAAAGCAATCAGATCGCGCAGAAGCTCAATCTGCGCCCGCTGGTCTCCATCACCGACCACGACACGATCGCGGCGCCCATGCTGCTGCGCACCGTGGCCTCCGCGCGCCACATTCCCGTATCGGTGGAGTGGAGCGCCCCCTTCGGCGGCGACCAGGCTTTTCACCTGGGCGTCCACAATCTGCCCAGCGACTCCGGCGCCGCATGGATGAAGATTTTCGAGGAATACACGGCCAGTCCCGGCGAAAAACGGCTGACCGAGATTCTGGCTGCGCTGCACGAACTGCCCAACGTTCTGATTGTCTTCAACCATCCCTGCTGGGACCTTTATCTGATCGGCAAGGACAAGGCCGCGCAGCGAGTGCAGGACTTCCTGGCCGCGAATCACCAATTCATGCATGCCTTTGAGCTGAATGGGCTGCGCCACTGGCGGGAGAATCGCGAAGTCATTCAGCTGGCAAAGCAGTGGAACAAGCTGCTGATCTCGGGAGGCGACCGCCACGGCCGCGAGCCCAACGCGAACGTCAATCTCTCCAACGCATCGAGCTTCACCGAATTCGTGCATGAGGTCCGGTACGAAGGGCGCAGTCACATTCTGTTCATGCCGCAATACGCGCAGCCCTGGAAGCACCGCATTCTCCAGTCCACGCTCGACGCTGTCCGCGACTATCCCGATTTCCCGCTGGGCTCGCGGCGCTGGGATGATCGCGTCTGGCATCCAGGACCGGACGGCGTCATCCGCCCGGCCAGTGAGCTTTGGCCCACGGGCCAGGCTCCGGCACTGCTGAATTTCGCCATCCGGGCCGTACGGCTCATGGGCACCAGCCCGGTTTCGGACAGCCTGCGCCTGGCCTGGAGCGAATCCCGCGAACTGCGCTTCGCCCTGGGCGAGGACGCGATCGGATGAGGCTCCCTGACGGCGTTGGCAAACGGTGCGATCGGCTGCGTTGATCCGCGTCGCCTATTTCCCCGACTCTTTCCATGAAGTCAACGGCGTGGCCCACACTTCCCGCCACTTCGAGGATTTCGCCCGCCGCCGCAAATTCCCTTTCCTGTGCGTGCGCGCCGGGGATCGCCGCGAGGCGTTCCGGATCGAGGGAAATCTTTCTACCCTCGAGTTGCCGCGCGGAGTTCTCTCCCTGCCGCTCGACAAGGACCTGCGCTTCGATCCCGCCTGGATCCGGCACGTGCCGGCGATTACACGGGCTCTGCGCAAGTTCCGGCCGGACATCGTTCATATCACCGGCCCCAGCGAACTGGGCATGCTGGGCGCGGTGCTGGCGTCGCATCTCGGCGTGCCGCTGGCGGCCTCGTGGCACACCAATATTCACGAGTACGCGGCGATGCGATCGCGCTGGCTGCTCGACCGGCTCCCTGGGCCGCAGGCGGAGGCCGGAGCGAAACGGATCGAGCAACTGATGCTCGCCATGATCGCGTGGTTCTATCGCCACGCGCGGGTGCTGTTTGCGCCCAACCCCGACCTTTGCCGGCTGCTGGAGGCGCGCACCGGGAGGCCCTGCCACCTGATGCAGCGCGGGATCGACGCGCAGCTCTTTTCGCCGGAACGCCGCGAACGCGAACCTTCGGACCGGGAGCTGGTCCTCGGTTTTGTCGGGCGCATGAGCGTGGAGAAAAATATTGCCCTTCTGGCGCGCGTCCAGCAGGAGCTGGAAGCGAGCGGAGTGCGCAACTTCCACTTTCTCATCGTGGGCCAGGGCGGGGAGGAAGCTTGGCTGCGCGAGCATTTGTCCCGCGCCGAGTTTACCGGTGTGCTGCGCGGAGAAGCGCTCGCCCGCGCCTACGCCCGGATGGATGTCTTTGTTTTTCCCTCGCATACCGACACTTTCGGCAACGTGGTTCTGGAGGCGCTGGCCTCAGGAGTTCCCGCGGTGGTGACCCTGGATGGCGGCCCGAAGTCGCTGATTCGCGATGGATGCACGGGATTCATCGCACCGGATGCGGATTTTGCGGCGGCGATTCTGCGCATCGCCGGCGATGCGGAGCTGCACCGCCAAATGCGGGCGCACGCCCGGAGTTACGCTCTTTCCGCCTCCTGGGATGCGGTGTTTGAGAGCGTCTATGAAGCTTATGGTCCGGCGCTGAATCCTGGCTAATCGACAAACTGGACGACGGATTACGACGCGGGCGGCGTGAAATCGAGGCCGGCTTGCTGCGCCGCCTGCTGGGTAGCGGGCAGATTCAAATCGGAAAGCGGGATGCGGGGCTCGCGTCCCGAAGCGGCATCATCCATCACAACGACATCCGTGGGCGTGAGCATATAGTTGCGGATGGCCTGGGTGTGGCCGTCCCTGAAAACCAGTGTCAGCTGCGGCTCGGACTGCAGCGGCGCGGGCGATGCAGCGCGCGGTGCGTACGGCGCAGGAGCATAATCCTCGCGGTACCCTTCGCCGGGCGCAGCAGCGTCGTCATAGTCCGGCGGTGGAGCCTGCTGGACCTGATCGGAGGGCTGAGCCTGCGCCTGGCTGCCTTCGTCCTCTCCGTAGCCGGTGAAATCCGGATAGCCCAGGTCCCACGGCAGCAATCCCCATGAATTGGCGTAGGGATAGCCATATCCGTAACCGCCGTAGCCGTAGCCGCGATAGGGAGCTCGATAGCGATGGTCCCAGCCACGGACGCTGCTGTAAGACGGCCGATAGCCTGAATAAGCGCCGGAGCGAGGAACAAAACTGTAGCGAGGAGCTGTCCAGTTCATCCGCGGAGCCGCGCCGAAGCTGCGCGAGCCATAGCCAGAGAAACCGCTGAAGGAGCGGGGAGCGGAGAAACCTCCGCGGAAGCCGCCGCCGGAAAAGCCACTGGCATGTCCGCCGGAGTGGCCTCCTCCGCCATGTTGCGCGAAGGATGCAGGAGCCAGGGTGAGCAGGAGACTCAGAGCCGCGACTGGAAAGACCCGCCGCATGGTGACGATCCTATACCTATAAGAAAGACGTGCGAAAGGGGCAAATTGCTCCATAACTTTGCTCCGGAACCTGGCACAACGGTCAGATCAGCTCGGTTCCCCACAGATCGTGGAGGTGAATGACGCCCTCGATCCGTTTGGCTGCGTCGACGACGATCAGGGAGGTGATTTTTTGCTCCTCCATGGTGTGCAGAGCGCGGGCGGCGAGCTCTTCGCCGGAGATCGTCTTCGGTTCGGGGTTCATCACGTCCGCGGCGGATTTGCGCAGGCCATCGGGCCCATCGCGCTCGAGGAGGCGGCGCAGATCGCCGTCGCTGATGATGCCGGCCAGCTGCCCGTCCTGCTCCACGGCGGTGATGCCGAGCTTTTTGCGCGACATCTCGTAGATGACGTCCTTCATCGGGGTGGTGGCGGCCACACAGGGAATGGCATCGCCCGAGTGCATGAGCTGGCGGACGGTGGCCAGCCTTTTGCCCAGTTTGCCGCCGGGGTGGAGCGCGGCAAAATCCTCGGCGCGAAAGCCCTTGCGGAGGGAGACGGCAATGGCGAGCGCATCTCCAAGCGCCAGCATGGCGGTTGTGGAGGCCGTGGGCGCGAGACCGAGGCCGCAGGCTTCCGCCGGAACCGAACAGTCGAGCGCGACGTCGCCGGCTTTCGCCAGAGTCGACTGCGTGTCGCAGACGAAGGCGATCAGGGCGTTCCCGAGGCGCTGGATGGTGGCGAGCAGGCGCAGAATCTCCTCGGTCTCGCCGCTGGCGGAGAGCGCGATGACCAGGTCGCCCTCGGTGATCATGCCCAGATCGCCATGCACGGCCTCGGCGGGATGCAGGAAGAGGGCCGGGCTGCCGGTGGAGCTGAGGGTGGCGGCGACCTTTTGCGCGACGATGCCGCTCTTGCCCATGCCGGTGACGACGACGCGACCGCGCGCCTGGCCGCAGCGAAGCACATGCTCGACGGCGCGCTCGAAATCGGCGGCCATGGGACCTTCGAGGCGTTCGGCCAGGGCCAGCAGCGCATCGGCTTCGATGCGCACCAGCCGGGAGGGTGTATGGGAATCCGTCATGCTCTGAAACACCTGATGCTATCACCAGCGCGACCCCGCGATGGGCGCGCGAAAGCGGCTGCGCGGCTAGAATAGGGAGGAAGGCGGAAACGGCTTGCGACGCAATCTTTTTGTTCTGACAGCCATGGTGGCCGCGGTGGCTCTGATGATCGCGGCGGGCGTGGTGAACTTCGTCCACCGCCAGCGCGAGCAGCGGGCGCGGCTGGAGGCGATGCGGATGCAACTGGTGCCCGCGGACGGATCCGGCG
>Ga0335074_10015515_pt1 | contig 10707 bp, 1 predicted proteins | sample Lox_Sample_23_FD_206715 | JGI IMG/M metagenome (GOLD analysis project Ga0335074, IMG submission 206715) | Soil microbial communities from Loxahatchee National Wildlife Refuge, Florida, United States - Lox_Sample_2.3 | ecosystem: Environmental > Terrestrial > Soil > Wetlands | place: USA: Florida...
CTTTTTGCTTAACGTATTATTTGTACGCGTTGTTAATGCGCTTTAAGGCTGCTTGTACTACCTTTAAGGCTCTCTCTTTAATAAGATAAGTAGTAATTGTTTTAATGTTTGCTTTTATATTAGTTTGCAAGCACTTTATAGTTTTTAAAGGGGTTGTACGGCTTAAGCTAGTTGTATTGTTAAACGACGTGTTACTAGACTGACTTCCCTTAAGGCTCTACTAGCTTAACACTAGCGTTTTCCTAGTTGGAGCTAGTCGAGCAGCTATTTTATAGTTTGCTTATATGATTTAAGGTTTATAAGACTAGGTATTAGATTCTAATGTGTGTAGAAGTTTTCTAACTATAATTAAGCTTTATTTGCATTCTCTATCTTATTTGTAAAAAAGGCTAATAATAGCTTATACTTTTACATCGACTTTTAAAAGCTAAATGTAATTACTTATAAGGATTAATACCTTCTCCTATTAATTAATAAGACTTTAACTTGCTTAAGCAAAATAAAAATCTTTATAAAGCTAGATATTTACTAAGCGTTTTATTATATACAAATAGACTTAGTGTTAAAGGACCTTATAACCTTTTAGACTTAATATAAGATATATAAATATAAGGTCTTACCCTTTAAACTTACAAATAGCTTAGCAACATATTAATACTATATAAATAATATGCTATTCAACTACTTTAACAACTTTTATACTGCTTACCTTAATAACATTATAATATACTCTAACAACAAGTTAGAGTATAAAACTTATATAAAAAAGGTCTTAAATTGCTTTTGTAATATAAGTTTACAAGCAAATATTAAGAAGTACAAGTTTAAAGTAAAACGTATTAAATACTTTAAATTTATTGTTAGTACTAGTAGCATTAAAGTGGACTTAAAGAAGGTTAAAGTTATTTAAGACTAAGTACCTCTATTTATAGTAAAAGGAATCTAGTCCTTCTTAGGCTTCTACAATTTTTACTAGTAATTTATTAGAGACTACAAAGTAATTGCTAAGCCCCTAACTCGCCTTACTAAAAGCAATACTCCCTTTATGTTTAATTAGAGCTGCTAAGATGCATTTAAAGAGTTTAAGTAGCAACTAATAAACTTTCTAATTCTTTAATACTACAACTCCAACTTTAAATTTAAAATTAAGACTAATATATTAAATAGTATTATAGCAAGCGTACTCTCCTAGCTCTACCCTAATAGGGACTAGCACCTTATAGCCTACTTCTCTAAAACTATAACCTTAACTAAGTACAACTATAAGATTTACAACAAGGAGATATTAGCTATTATCTGCTTATTATCTTAATAGAAAGTAAAGCTTTAAGGAATAAGCTTTAAAGTATTTTATAACAACAAAGCAGCTTACTAGCTAATAAGCCTAATAGGCTAAGATACTCTTTTAATTCTTTTTTACAATTATATACTACTTAGAGAAATAAAACGCTTAAGCTAATACTTTTATTTAATAAAAGTAAAATGTAAAACTTTAAGACAAGCTTAAAGCTTAATATTAAACGTATACCTTATTGCAGCTAAATCAATTAGATCTTATTATATTAAATAAGTTATCTAATATTAAGTTGTTAGCTATTAAGGAGCTAAACGAGTCTATTAGTCTAATTAATCGAATTATTACTACAAATTATATAGCAGTTTTACTTAAAGCCCTTTAAGTTTAAGCGTGTACAAGTAATATAAACTTACAATTAAAAGATAACTTGTTACTTTATTAAAGCAAGTTAATTGTCTTTAATACAAACAACTTGTATACAAACTTAATTAAGGAAGCTTATAAGTAATTGTTTATAGCTTATTTAAGTCGAACTAAAACTATACGACTACTAGCTAACTACTACTATTAGAAAAGATTAGTTGCTAGTATAAAGCAATATATTTACAACTACTATGCGTATAAAAGAGCTAATGCTTTAATTAATTGATTACTTATATACTAGCCTAGCTAAGTAGCTATATAGAACTTCTATAACTTGTACAAATTAGGAAAACTAGAGAACAAATAAAAAACTTAATTGCAATATGTCCTTGCTTGTAGTAGCCTTATAAGCTGCTAGCATGCTACTTGCATTCTACTTGTAACTAGCAGCTTGTAATACTATAAAGTGTTTTAGTTAGAGCTTGCTTAACTGTATAATAAGGTCCTTGCTAAAGAGAATTGTTAGAGCCGTTTAGTCTTTATAAGCTACTAGCAGAGCTATTTTGCTCCTTCTAGCAAGTTGGTTAGCTAGTAGTAATTTAGCGTGCTACTTGTATAAAGCAGGTGACGTCTCTCTTCTTCTATTTTGTAATAGATAGCTATATGTTTTAAGGTTTTAGCACCTTCCTTGTACTAGCACTCTTCTACTAGGACTCTAAGGACTCTCTTGTATTATAGGAAGTGCGCTAGGCTTATACATCCTATCCTAGCTTGGACTAGGAGTAAGCTTTCAGCCTTTTAGAGGTGCTTGTAAAGTTAGAGCTGGTTGGGCGCTAGCTTTTTGCTAGCTTAACACTGCTTGTTTATGTCCAGCCTTGTTGTCTTCTTCCACCTCTCCTTCTAGTAGTATAAGATGGTCTGTTAGGCCCTTAGCGTCTTACTAGGGGCCTACCTGTCCCTAGCTCCTCTACTTGTCTACCTCTTCGCCTACTCGTTTAAGGCCTTACTGCGAGCTTCTAGGTCCCTTCTTCGTTTATAGCTATACGTGCATAGCTTGGCTTGTATGCTAGTACAAGCTTAGCGTATTACTACTACCTAGCTAGAGTCCTTTAGCCTCTTATAGAAGCTTGCAAGTTTGCTGTCTAAGTAGATATCTAATAGTAGAATGTGGGTTTCCATCTCTAACCTCTTTATAAGTATAGCCTAGAAGGCTCTAGCTACTATGTGGAAGTAGGAGTTTTAGATGGGCCTTATTCTTGCTGTTATACCTTTAAGTTTTACTAGCATCTTCCCTAGCTAGTGCTAGTACGAGCTTGCAAAAGCTAATAGTAGTCGTATAACTGCTATGTAGATTGTTTTAGCCTTTAAAAAGGTAGCTCTTTAAGTTGAAGCTGTAACCCTAATTAGTGCTAGTATTTGTTGTATGGCATACTAGTATAGCTCTTATAAATAGCCGTTCTAGTTTAGCTTTATATCTAGCTATACGCTTAAGACCTTAACGTCTAGCTTTAATTTTATAGCTAAGCCGTTTAAGTTGACAGTTGCTAACAAGTTAAAAGCGTTCTACTAGCATGTAAAGTGCACTAGCTTGTATTTGTAAGAGGCAAACTTTAATTCGAACTTTTTTGCTTAAGCTGCACACTTACTATGTGTACGCTTTAACTGCTAGCAGTTTCCTTTTATACTAGGCTTATATGCTAGCATGTTAACGTTATCTATAAACCTTATACTAGAAGTCCTTATTTTAAAGGCGTTATAAATTTCAAGAAGCTTTATATTATAAAATAGGAAGAGAATTAGTAAGAGGGGGGACCCTTATAGTACGCCTATATTAACTTAGAGGTTCGCAGACTCCTCTCCTTAAACTATTAGGGTTGTCGTTTAATTTGTTATAAACGCTTTAACTTAGCATACAATCTATATTAAAATGTGCTATTAGCATAAGACATCTAGTAGTCTAATAGCATTTACTATATTAAACGCTCTAAAAATGTTTAGTAATAGCATTAATACTACGTTTTTCCTTGTGTCTTAAACTTTGTAGATTTGCCTGACTAAGAGTTCTAGTGCTATTTCTACTAACCTACTAGGTCTAGCTTCTATTTGCTTGTTAGGGAGTAGCTAGTAGTCTTCTACTAACTGTTAGATTTATTGTGCTATAACTGTTTCTATAACTTTTCTAATTGTACTAAGTAGTACTATTAGTCTTTAAGCTTTAAGCTCTTTATACAACTCCTTGCCTAGTTTTTTTAGTATAATCGTCTTTGCCTCTTAGAACCTTACTAGGTAGTAGCTAGCCGACTAGTAAGCGTCTAACAGGCTAGTAATAGCCTCTACTATTAGCCTTCTTATAGCTTTTAGAAAGTCTGCTAGTAGCCCGTCCTTCCCTAGCGCTTTACTAGCTTTCTACTTGCATATTGCCTGCTCTACCTTTTTAATTGTAGCCTTACATTTTAACTGTAAGGGTCTAACTCCTATTAAGTCTGCAAATGTAATATTACTTATATTATTAAGGTCTATTTTAATAGTAAGGTAGAACTGCTTGTAGAGCAGCTCTGTTTTTTCTTAGATGGTACAGGCTGTATGCTAGCATGTTGCTAGTATAAGTATAACTAGTAGCTCTCTTAGCTAGCTTCCTTTCGTTTTTGCCTACTTAGCAAGCTTCTAGATACCCTTTAACAACTAGCTAGCATTATAAATGTCCTTTTAAAAGGCTCTTCTTTTTTCCTTAGCAATCTTCTTTTTCTTAGTGTAGCTTGCTCTCTTTTACTTGCTATCTATTAGCAGGTTGCTAGTCTAAATCTAAGCGTTTTAAAGCCTTCTTTCTTCTTAGACTAAACCTTTAATCTTCTTTGTCTACTATAAAGTAGCTTTAAGTAAAGGTTTTACTTAGAGGACTATGCGTTCAACTAGGTTTTATACGAAGTTTAAGAGGTATTTAGTGTATAACTTAATCTCTTTTAGCGTATTACTAGCTTTTAGCTTGTAAAGGGCTTATACTTCTTATACTATAAGCTTAAGATCCATCTTCTTCCAGCTTCTCCTTTTAGACACTAGTGCCTGTTAAGGCTTTAATGCTAGAATAATAGCTATAAGAAAGTAGTTTGAACCTTAATTTAAGTTTAAGCAGACTTTGCATTCAATTAGTTTAATATAAACTAGCTCTAATTTGAAGACTAAGTCTATTATGCTTCTACCTCTATAAGCTTCTTATATTGTAGCACCTAGTAGGAGTAGTAGCTAGAGGTTTACTTGTACTACACAGTTAAGTAGCTAGTCTGCTACGTCGTATTATATAACTGTTTAAGGGCTATTTTATATTAAGTGGTATAAGTTGAAGTTGTTAAGTATTATATGTTCTCTAAGTGTTTATAGTAGCTCTAGCAGCTTAAAGATTAATGTCTTATAAGTAATATTCTAGTAGTTCCTTAGTAGTTAGCTGTAGAAGTTGTAGATATAGACAGTTAGGCCTTTTATTGTTAGGCTTATTGTACTTGTATTTAGCGTTATACTAGTATACTACTAGCTATTTAAGTCTAATCTTTTATTTATAAAAAGGCATGCTCAGCCAGCTTCTAACAGGTAGGCTAAGTGGAACTAGCTGTTTGCTAGGTTGTATGTTGTTAGTATAAAAGGATTAGTTTAAAGCTCTTATATTATTAGAATATTAAAGTCTTAGACTTACTTACTCTCTAAGAGTAGCACTATAACTTTATCCTTGCTTTTTTATATGTTGTATTATAAGATCTTTAGCTTTTTTATAATTAGGGGGTTATAGTAGGAGTTAGTATAGTTATAATGTTCTAGTTGCCTTTCTTAGGTTTGTTAATGTTCCTAAGTCTTCCTTGTAGGGCTGCTACTCTAATGCTAGTAGCTTATATGCGTTTAACTTGCATATAGCCTTTTAAATCTAAGTTGGACTTAGCTATTATTATTGTTCGTTTTAAGGCTGTTAGGGCATACTAGCTATCTACTTGCATCTTACTAGCACTTCCCCTACTTGCTACAACTTTCTTCTCTTATATAATTAGTTTTGTTTTCTCTTATTCTACTCTTACTATTAGAGTTGCTGCTATAATATGCTTTGTGTTTTTAGGGACTTAAAACCATACGGGCTGCTAGGCGTATACTCGTTTAACTGCTACAACCCTATTTTTCCAAATTAGGCAATTTGGGGACTAAGCTTAATATCTTGCTTTTAGTATAGCATATGCTGCGCACTAGTACTTTGCTAGGTCGTCTTGTTTTAAGCATATACTTATACTATGCCCTTATCCTTTATAAAAGCTGCATCTAGCTGTCTCTTTACAAGTCTGTTTAGTATGTTTATACTTAAAGCACTTAAAACATTAAGTAACTTAGTAGTCCCTAACAAACAGCTTATAGTTATAAAGCTAGTTTCCCTAGCACATACTAGCGTCTATTAGGCAGTTTGCTTGCTCTAACTCTATTACACTTATATATAGCAAAGCTACCTTTTTCTTATCCTATAAGGTCTTCCTTAACTAGGCTACTACTAGGATCTCTATATCCGTTTAGTTGTTATTGCAGCTGTATATTGCCTTTATAGCTTCTAGTTTGTTTGTAACATTAATTGTGTTAACTTGTATTTTATAGACTATAACAGTATAAGTCTTCTACTAGAAAGACGCCCTTTTTCCAAACACCTATATTTATTCTATCTCTTTCTGCATCTCTTAGCGTGTAGCCCTATTTGTAGTTGTTACTAGTACATCGCTGCTGCCTAGCTTGCATGCTACTAGCACTTTGCTTGCATACTACTTGTTTAACTCTTTAACAAGCTCTTTCCTATTTCTACGTGTTTGTTCCTCTATCTCTTTACCTGCTACTACTACTATCTCTCTTTAGTGTCTACTTAGAGCTTTAACCTCTATTAGGGGGGGTGCTGCTAGGGGCGCGCTTGTACTATACAGGCTCTTCGTTATATCTACATACAACAGCTTCGCTAGGGCTCGTACGACCTTCTAGATGGTTTTAAGTTTATTATCAACTTTGCTCTTAAGCTACTAGAGGCCTACTTTAAGGCGTTTGTTAATAATGTTTGCAATTTCTTAAGCTGTTATGTCGCCCTTTCTTTTGTTGCTAGTAGACTGTAAAGCTTTTACTTGCACTTCACCTGCTTTTTGTATGTGTTCCTATACGTCTTTTATCTTCCCTAATAAGCTTATTATAGCTAGGTAGGCTTTAATGTCCTTAATTGCTTTTTATAGTTGGTCTCTGTCGTGCTATCCTTATATGTCGCTCGCATTCTACTAGTACGACGCTAGTAGCCCTCTAGCTAGTGTCCTAGCTTTACTAGAAGGCATCCCTTTCTCTTTAAAGTGTTCTTAATTGCTTTAAAATGTAAATAGTTAGTTTGAGTTTTAATGTTGCATTTTTTTACAGACGCATACTCCTTTTCAACTTTAAGATCGAGCTAATACTTTATAAGATTATATGTTAAGTTTGCTATATCTATTATTAATCTTAAACTATTTTTAGTAATATATTACTATAAATTTCTAGTTTCTACTTAAAGACTCTTATAGCTATAATACAGCTTTTATAGTTATAAACAGACTAAGCAAGCAATCTATTTTTATCTTATACTTTAAGACTACTACTACTAAGAAGATAGCTTGCTTGTACATCTAATATATCTATTATATTTAAAGTGCTTCTAAATTAATCGTCTTAAATTGTAAACTATAATTTATATTTAATTTTTAGGAGGAGTTTTATTAGACATTAAAAATTAAGCTAAAGCTGTTTACAGCCTTTTATTTACAAACAAATAGACAGATAGAAATTATAAACTAATATTTAGCTTAACATCTTAAGCCTTTTATAAACTACTACTAAGACAATTAGTTAAAGCTGCTACTAATAATAAACTACGTGTAGCTTACAAACTAGTATAAAAGTATAAGGATGTCCTTATTTAAGTTGTTATACAAATTCAAACTACAAACGTCTTTTAACTAAAAGACTTTAAAGGAGCTTGTTATTATTTGTAAGCGCTTAAATAAAAAGGAAGTATAAGCGCTTATTAAAAGCATATATTATATATAAGAGACAGTGAAAACAATTATAAAGTAGGCTTAAAAGAAGAAGGAGTAAGATGTAAATTGCTATTGTAATTAATTAATTGATTCTTCATTTACTATTTCAGCTTATAAAGCTATATTAAAGTACAATATATTTAAGTAAAAGAAACCCTTTAAGGAATAAAACCGCACTTCTATTACTCTAATTAGAAGTTTGTAAAAGACATCTAATTAAACTAGTATTAATAGCATATAATAGTAGTAGCTATTATATAAAAGACTTTAAAATAAGAGAAAGAGAGAAAGGGAGGAAGAGGGTAAGTGTTCTACTAGCTGCTAATGTTATCTTATAATAGTTTGCATGCAAGGTGGAATTAGGGGAGTATGTTAAGGCTTATAAGCTACTAAACGGCTTTCTTAAGGCTAATAGCATTTGTAAGTATTAAGTTGAAGTTGGATAAGGGGCTAAGATTCTTGTTTGAGCGATTAATATCTAAATAGAAGAGTACAACATGTTTAACAGACTAATTTAAGTATTTGCACATGCAATTTAAGGATACATTTAGGACTCTTTGTCGTACTAGGAACACGTTGAATCCTATCTTTTTAATATAAAGTTGTATAGCTAAAGAGCTTTTAGCCTTATATAAGTTTTTGTAGAAGTAGTAGTCCTTTAAGGCATTATCTTATACGTATACTATAACCCTTTTGTCTAATAGGACTTTGTTCTTTTACTTCATCTAGTTCCTTGCCTACTAGCTGTAAATAGTCTTATTAATTTAAGATTAAAGTGTAGCAGTTTAGCTTTAAGTGTTTATACAAAGAAGCTTTTAGTACTAAGTGAGTTTTTAAGCACTTAAAGTAGTAGGGTAGCACTATATGCATCTCCTACTACCTTATAGCTATCTTTAAATTTGTTTGCAAGTAAAAGTAATAAGTCCTTCTTTAAGGGAGTTCTACTTCTTAAGCTAGTATTATACTTAAAGTTTAAAGAAGTAGTCTTATACAAAGAGGACACCTATTTCTAATTCTAGTAATAAGATAGGTGTAGCTTTATAAGCTCTAATAATTGTTTGAAAGTACTAGTTTTAAATTACTTTAAGTAAGCAGATTAGGAAGGGCTTTATAGCCTTTTTCCTTTTAAGTGAGAACTAGATTAGTGCTTTATATACTAGTACAAGTCGTACGACTACTATGTAAACAAGTTTGAATTTTTTAAATATAGCTTTTTAAGTTGATATTGCAATTCAAGTTAAAGTGTTAGTTTAATATTCTATTTTACTTTAAATCCTTTATATATAAAGGCCCTATTAGAGTTTTAAGTTTATTTCAACTCCTAGTATTTAAACGTAAGCTTTTAAAAAGACCTTTATTGTTTTAAACGATATAGTCGCTTTAAAGTTGAATTTTTTAGGATGTTAAGTAAGGTGGATAAGTTTGTATTTAATAAGGGAGAATGTAGCCTTATATTTCCTAGCTTATTTGTAATATTAGCTGTAAATCCTAGTTAGTATGATATAGTTGTTTTTAGTTAAGTTGCTTTAAGCAAGAATATTTATATCATCTATAAATCCTATAGCACTTAATTAGAGTCTAAAACTGTTACATATTCGTACGAGCTCCTTATTAAAGAATAAGAATAAAATAAGTAAGATTGGAGAGCCTTATAAGATCCTACTTTAAACTAGATGAAGATCTAATTCTTTAAAAACAATTTAGAAGGTGCTTTGTTTATCTTAAAGGAAGCTTTCTACTTAATTAACAATTCAAGTAGGGATTTTATACTAATAGAAGATGTAGAGTAGCTAGGGATAAAAGACATAATCGAATGCGCCTATTACGTTAAAATAGAACATGCTAGCTACCTATTAATTTTTATAGTTCTAAATAGTATGTATTTATTTTATTAGTAAGTTAAATATAATAATTGTATTTCTTCTTAAACAAGCACCTATTTGGAATTTAAGGAGTAAGTTGTAGTTTTTAGTAAGGGTAGAAAGCTAAGAAGTAATAATTCATTTAAGGGCTTTCTTAAGGGATTCTAATAGAACAATAAGGTAGTAGGAGTTAACCTTAATGTAGTCCTTGTCTTTTCCTTGCTTTTTTAAGGTGATTGTACAAGCTTTCTTAAACTTTAAAGGGTAATATTTAAGTGTAAGGCAAGCTTGAAATAGGTTGGTAATAGTTTGCAAGGTAACCTTAATCGATTTTTAAATAATAAGGTAGGAGATCCTAATAATCCTTAATACCTTTAAGGGCTTTAACTAGAAGATTACTGCTCTTATTTTGTTTATAGTAAGTTGGCCTTAATTGGAAAGCTACTATAAATAAGTATATCCTTTAATGTTGTTTAAGTTAGCGTTTAATAAAGAGGGGAAAAACTTTATATAAAATACTTGTTTTTTTCCTTTAAAGGTAGTTGCTAATCTATTAGGGGTAATAAGATTAAAGCATTAAAGGATAAAAAGGGGCAAGTAGCTTTTTATACAAGCCTATTTTGCTAGCCTTTAAATCCTATTAGGACTTTTTGCTGCTTTATAGACTTATATTTAAAAGTGTATAGTTTTTGCTTTTTAAATAGTATGTTTCTTAGCTTGTATAGCTGCTTTATATTTGTTTGAGTTTGAGGCTTAACGTTAAAGTTGTTTAGTATAAAAGGTTGTTTTTATATACTATTATGTCTAAAACCCTTAAGAGTATTAGTAGGGCTTTCTTTAAAGTACTAAGTAGTTTATAGCTTTTAAGAAGGCTATGTGAATTTAAGAGACTTACTAATTAATTTGTTTCTTTGTATAAAGCTTAATAACTATATTAAATACTAAGTTTAAATATAAGTTTTATAATAGTAAATCTTAGTTGAATTTGTCTTAAACTTATTTTAAAGTGGATTTTTAGTATGTTATTTAAAGCTAAAGCTTTATACAAATTAGAAGGTAGTTGGATTAGTAGTTGAAGTTGCACTTTAAGTCGCATTTTACTAAAGCTTCTAATAAGAAGGGG
>Ga0335074_10015516_pt1 | contig 10706 bp, 9 predicted proteins | sample Lox_Sample_23_FD_206715 | JGI IMG/M metagenome (GOLD analysis project Ga0335074, IMG submission 206715) | Soil microbial communities from Loxahatchee National Wildlife Refuge, Florida, United States - Lox_Sample_2.3 | ecosystem: Environmental > Terrestrial > Soil > Wetlands | place: USA: Florida...
GTCTTCCAAGTCCAATACCACCAGCCCCATCCCTTTTCAAAGCTTGCCATTTGAGCCTCGGCAAACATCAATAGCCACTGTTTATAAGTGCTGCTATAAGCTGAAGGATCCGCATTTGCATCGTTGCACTCGCAGTTAGTCTTCGCCGGACAGAGTGGGGACAGGACTTGAGTCAGAGGATCTCCTGTGTTATAAGTTCCGGTCCAACGGTTGCCCACGTTGACATCATTCAGATAAGTAGCGCAATCTGTGTCTGCTTGTGACCATTCGGCAAACATTGTTGGACCATAACCTGTAGAGGTAGACATACTTTGCTCGGCCTGTTCAGTCCACCCGCTACATGCATAGTTGATCTTCTCTGTGTGATTGTAGATAATCTGTGCGACGTTGAAAATAACGTACTGATGCACATCAAGTATCAGCCCGCTGTAGCCCTGAAGTTGGCCTTTCCAGTTCGGAAGTCCCAAAAACCCATCGCCGAAAACAATGTTTGCTTCGACGCCATTCTGCCTGATTATTTGGTAAGCGCTCGTGGTCCACTCATTGACCGCTGATACATTAAGCGCGGTCATCCTGGGCTCGTTGACTAGTCCATAGAACGTTATGATATTTTTGTACCGGTCTTGTGCAAAGAACTGAGACAACTGGTTATGTATATCGAGGGATCTCTGCGCGTTGAGGGTTCCGTCCGTGCCATTCAACCATCCGATTGTACCTTGACGCCCACTATGATTCCAACCATTTTGGCTTCCGGGCAAACCGTGCACATCAAGATTGACCCTCAGTCCATACTTTCGTGCCCACTCAATACCTCGTAAGAGATAGCGCCATGACGTTCGGAAGACGTATGGATCACCGTCGTAAGTTACAACAGCCCAGTATGAGTAAGGTATTCGAACATGGTCCAATCCTGCATTTGCAATGTCGATAAAGGTTTGTTCTGTCACAAAGGTGGCGTAGTGACTCTCTATTGTTGACGCTGCTTGACTAGGTCCAAGATGAGAGCTTAGCGTCCACTCGTCAATTATGCCCAGGTTGGAGTCATAATTAAACAGAGAAGGAGTGATGAATGGTTCTAACGAGAGCCAACCACCTAAATTAACGCCTCTCGCCGGCGTGGTGGCGTAAGATCCCCAAGACGCATTCAACGGTGGAGTGTTGGTATTTGCCTGTGTTGAGTCGTCCCAGGTTGAATTCAATCCCATAATAGGAAGCCCCCCGACTGTCTCATTTGTATATGTGGTATTAAAATCTGTTGTATCTGCCCAAGTCGATGGATCAAGATATGTCCCTCTAGCGGCTATAGGTACATCTGATGTATTTACGCCATTCGAATATGTCCCGTTTCCAAACGAGCCCGAATTTGAGTTGTTCTTATTGCTAACAACAACAGCAACCGGTATTATGATAGCAAGAAGTAGGACGATAATACCTGCAGCAATCCCTGAAATCTAAATTAGTTCGAGGTAAATGCAAAGGGGACGGCTGTCATGTTTACAGATTCGCTTTTTTCGTTTGCCAATCCCCTCTATCTCATATCTGTCACCACTTTTAATGCCCTGGAGTCGTCTGCCGTCCCCTTCTTCCAATAATGCGCCACTAACTACCCTTCTACTTCTTTCCTTTCTATATCTTCTTTCTCTCTCTACCACCACTGGCTTTTCATTGATAATTTCGCGCTCTCGTCTTCGTCTTGTTCTCTTCGTCCTTGTTTCCTGGTCCCTTGATGACCTCTCATTCAGAAGATTTAGCTTTGCTAAAGAATCGGCGGACAGGGTCTGCGAGCTTGTAGCCGATGATGGTGTATCTCCTCGAGACCGTCTATGTGGGTTATCGCTACGCGGCCTTCGACTGTCGTGACGTGCTCTCTCTCGGGGTCTGGGACGGGGTGACTCTCGAGGAGCCATCCTATTAGTGGTATCAATGCCTAGTAAGCGCAGCTGGGGAGAATGCGATTATCGCGAGTTGAGGTGAGTGGCGTAGTCGTATTGCATGCTGGAATGCTGAAGGCATCTCGAAACGCCATTGTTTGATTTTCGTGGTCGTCGGAGCAACAATCGCAGTGCAGTATCAAGCGACGAGGCTGCCACGCGGCTGCCACTCGGCAATTGAGGTGGGCTTATGCCGGTCCTAGCCGAAGACGTCCGCCTTTCAACTCCAGTATTGTATCATGGCCCAGGAGCTGCTGTCCTTTGATCCAAGACAGTGTCGCAAACAGGATGAGGATCAAGATAATTCACAAAGCGTGTCGCAGCATACTGGTCGCATCAGGGCCTTCTCCATGGCGACTCTTACAAACATCTCGTCTCTACTCCACACATCCCCAAGACGCCCGCCTTAACATCCCCACCGACTTCTCCACAACCCCTCTCCTCGCACATAGCTCGCAGCTCGCTCTTAAAAACCCAGAGCTCTCTCCAGAAGCCCGCAATGGCACCACCAAACGGATGAATCTCTTCCAATCCATCAACGACGCCCTTTCAACCGCCCTCGCATCCGACGATTCCGTGCTCCTCTTCGGCGAAGACGTTGCCTTTGGCGGAGTATTTCGCTGCAGTATGAACCTCTCACGAGATTTCGGCGCAGACAGAGTATTCAATACTCCCTTATCAGAACAAGGGATATTAGGCTTTGCTATAGGCGCTGCAGCAGAGGGGATGAAAGCCGTGGCTGAGATCCAATTTGCGGACTACGTATATCCGGCTTTTGACCAATTGGTCAACGAAGCCGCAAAATTCAGGTACAGAGATGGCAAGGAAGGACGAAACGTGGGTGGACTCACAGTGAGGATGCCTTGTGGGGGAGTTGGACATGGCGCATTGTAAGAAACGAGTACATATCTCTAATAGCTACTAATACTTCATCGACAGATACCACTCCCAATCCCCCGAAAGCCTATTCACACACATCCCCGGCCTCCGCGTAATAATGCCCCGCTCCCCCCTCCAAGCCAAAGGGCTTCTCCTCTCCGCCATCGCCAGCCCCGACCCTTGTGTGTTCATGGAACCCAAGGCCCTCTACCGCGCAGCTGTCGAACAAGTCCCTGTCGGTGCCTACACTTTACCTCTATCAAAAGCCGAGATCCTCAAGCCTGGCACGGATCTGACCATCATCTCCTACGGCCAACCGCTTTACACCTGCAGCGCGGCGATTGAGAAGGCCGAGAAGGATTTCGGCGTGAGTGTTGAGCTGATTGATCTTCGCACTGTGTATCCATGGGACAAAGAGACTGTCCTAGCAAGTGTGCGCAAGACCGGGAGGTGTATGGTGGTGCATGAGAGTATGGTTAACGCGGGTGTTGGCGCGGAAGTGGCAGCTAGTATTCAGGAAGACAAGGATACGTTCTTGAGGCTGGAGGCGCCGGTTATGCGGGTTGCGGGGTGGAGTATACATATGCCGTTGATGTTTGAGCGGTTTAATATTCCGGATGTTACTAGTGAGTTTTTCTCCTTCCTCAATACTTGTAATTGGGGAAGGTGCTAATACCTGGATAGGAGTTTATGATTCTATCAAGCGTACTATTGAGTATTAGATGACTGGGAATATAGAAATTCAAGGACTCAATGCTATATCTTAGTATATATAGCACAAATATGACTCACGCAGTCACAATCTTTCCATTCCGTTAGAACCATCGGGCTAACTGTTCACTTATGCAAACAACTAATGCTCCATCGCCTCCTCAAACAACATCCGTAACTGCTCTCTCTCCTCGCTTACCTCCTCCGCCAACCCGGGCGCCAACATCAGCACTCTCCGCTGAGGAATCGTCCCCTCTACCAAATCATCGATATGTTCCCTCTTGAAACCCAAATCCTTCAAGCCCTTCGGCTGATCCCCCAAATCCGCCAAGAATTTCGTCAAAGCTTCGCCGAGAACTTCACCAGCACTCTCCTTCTTCACGGAACTAATGTCCACTCCGAATACTTCGGCAGCAGCGAGATGGCGTTCAGGGTTGGAAGGGCCGGTAAATCTGAAGACGGCGGGTGCGGAGACGGCGACCGAGACGCCGTGCGGGATTATGGGGGAGTCTACTTGGTAGCCGGGGTGTTTATATCCAGGGTTCTGACCGGAGATGGGGTAGGACATGCCTGGTTTTTTGATAAGTGCTGCCCTGCAAAACGCATAGAACCTTTGAGAGTGAATATTAGGACTTACCATGGCAGAGATGTACGCCAGCATTTCCAAAACCGACACCAGCTAGTGTAGCGGCTAGTAACATCTCGCTCTGTGCTTCGTGGTCTTCAGGATCCTTGACTGCTCTGGGAAGATATTTGACTGTTTGTCTCAGGGCCTGCAGAGAAAATATATCGCTAATGGGATTCGCGCCTTGGTATGCAGGCCGATTGATCGGATTTGCAGGTCTAGGTATCCTTTCAAAATACGGAATCGCAGTCCAGCTCTCTAGGCTGTGACATAGCACGTCAAGTCCAGAGCTTGCATGAACAGCTGAAGGCATTGTGCGTGTGTTTAGTGGATCACATATACCGAGCGTGGGTTTGAGATTTCGATGCGCTATGCCTGTCTTAGCACGTTTGGAGACAAGATCAAATATTGCTGTGCCAGTAGTCTCGCTGCCTGTGCCAGCAGTTGTCGGGACGGCAATGAGAGGCTTGAGAGGTTTGTCAATTGGGAGGCCTTTGCCTAGGGGTGCATTAACAAAATCCAGGAAGTCGGCATCGGGATAGCAAGTGTAGAGATTCATGAGCTTGGCTGTGTCGATTACAGATCCACCTCCAACAGCCAGAAAGGCGTTGGGTTGATAAGGCTTTGCGAAAGCAATGGCTTCCTTAATCCTATCATAATTGTCAATAAGGGTTTGAAGCCGGCATTTTAATTGTATAAAAGACGTAAATACGTACGAACTATCTTTGGGCTCGACACGACTTCCGTCATAAACAGTGTATTCAATTCCTTCTCTAGTCAGGCCATCCTCGACCTGTCTCATGGCATCCAATCCCCTGACCGTGCTATCCGTCACCACGCACACCTTCTTAGCCCCCATATTCTTGAAGTCCATGCCTACTTCTTTTGTGACGCCGGGCCCAAACCTTATTGAAGAAGCAGCCATCTCAAAAGCATACTCTTTCTGTCGTGATAAATCGACAGGGGTGGCATAATTACGTTGCAGGCCTTTTTTAGCGTGTGACAGAAGGCTAGTTGGCGGATGGTGATGGTGATGACCGGGGTTACTGTGGCATGGACATGACGGCGGGTGTGTGTATTGGACTGTACGAAGGAGATTCATTGCCCGAGCAGCCGCCTTAATTATGGTCGCATTAGCATAGCCAACGTAGGGAGAATAAAGTTGACTAACCGTAGGGGCGACGCGAATTGGAGAAACCATATTGACAACTGAATGTTCTGAGCCCGGAGATGCCAGTCAGAGGTCAATTCCTACCATTTTTCGACTTGCAGTGAAGCTAAGATTTCGATTGCTCCTCCGAAAAGACATAAGAGAAACAGAGCAAAAGGAGCATGGTGATGAACAGCCATGATGATCTACATATTGCTTTGTAGTCATTAGGTGAGCGTGGGTTCGTTGTGCGGGGTCGTTCTTGGAGATCCCCACTACCGATTGCGGAGAAAATGGCCCGAGAGCCGAGCGGCCTTTCACCCTTATTGCTTGAAGCAGGTCAATCATAGACTGGCAAGATCAAGCACACTTAAGTTTTCTTTCAAGTTTGCTCATCAATGGAGCCAGATATGATAGTACATATGAACATGCAGATGCTTCAGCGGCCCTGCAGATGATATAGGAGGCTTATTCCTCGATGGCCGCGTTCCCTATTGAACGAAAGTATTGAAACACCCAGACGCTATGCATTTGATGTATTTAAGCCGAAGAAAGATTTCAGACCAAAAAACACCGACGAGAAACTGCCAACGCACGCAAGCACCCCTTCCTGCACCCGCTTGCTCCTTTGAAAAGGAAATGCCAACATCGCTGCACCTCGTTCCTAGCTCCAAGCACCTCGATTTGTACATTCAGAGAGAACTGAATCAACAGACTACCACATCTCACCGTCATCATCGTCGTCATCGTGAGGATGGCTTCCGTGCCCTGTTGCGCCGAAGCCATAATAATCGTGCCCTTGCCGGCTGTATTGATTCTGTGCCGCATAGCCATTCTCAGCTGTATGTTGAGCAGCTCGTGATTGTGGCCGATCAGATCCTTGTCTGCGCCCGGGATCTTTTTCTTGTTGGTCGTAGTCGTAAATTTGCGAATCATCAACATATGTCACTCCTCCTGGTGGCTGGGATTGATGTTGTTGCTGGTCCGCATATTCTGCAACCCCCTGTAGGGAAATTAGTGCATCTTCAACTATGTAGAGAATTACTTTCATACCTGATGATAATCATATCTGTAGTGGTCCACTTGCTGCTGCTGCTGTTGTTGTTCAAGCAATTGTTGCTGCTCTTGCTCCTTCCGCTTCCGTTCTTCTTCCTGCTGTTTTTTCTGCTGTGCTGATTGTGGAACCTGCACATGAGGGTGCATTTGCTGCACCTTAGCTAAGTAGGAATACATAAAATTGCTCAGTAGCACTTGACTGTATAAAGCTCGCCGTGGATTTGCAAGTTTGATATGAGCCATTCGGTAGATCGCTCGTTCCTCAAGAATAGAGAACCTTGTCCAATTATAATCGATATCGGGTCTGAGGTTTCGATATGGTGGGTCAGGGGACAGGGTGCGAAGAGAGCTAGCCTTCTTGCCTCCAGCCCCATCTTTTTTTTTACTGCCACCAAAAAGAGAGGAAAAGATACCATCCTTCTCTTTCTTGCCTTCTCCGCCACTTTTGCGAGTACTCTCCTTCTTTCTCTCATCCGCAAGCTTGTGATCAATACTCTCCCGGTCTAGCAACAAGCTTTCCCTCCCTCGAGTGACTGCTGTGTCAATTGAATGTTGCAAGACATCTAGGCGAGCCGTATCATGAGCCTTGTCTGGTGCTGTCCGTGTTTTGCCCTTCCTGACTTCCTCATCTTTCTTCTTATCCTTTTTGTCTTTCTCATCGCTCCCTTTGAACCAGCCCCAAGTTGATTTCTTTGCTCCCGACGTTTCTACATCTTCCTTCTTTGACTTCTTTTCTGGCTTCCTCTCTTCACTGAGTGTTGGTATAAACGTTAATATGTCGGTACTTGCGCCATTTCCGGGCAACTGTGATGGTTGCTGCGCCATTTCTGTCAGGGTCTGCGCAACTGTGATTTTAGGTATTGACTGTGATGTTGAAGATACCTGTCGTCCCATGACTGGGCGTTTGCTCGACCGCGGAGGAGGCTCATCAGGCCGTGGAGGGTCATAGGATGCTGAAGGTAGACCTTGTGAAGATGAAGATCTTTCTGGGTACTGAAAATTTTGTTGATGTGCTTGTTCTTCGGGTTGGTTATCGGAAGGAGGTGGAGTCTCAACTATCCGAGGAATAGGAGTCTCTACCCTTGTAAACGACGATTTTCTCGGAGGCAAGGAATTCTGCGAATGCTCAGGCTGTGGTGTGTCCAGTGAAGAAGCTCTGATGGAGGTAAAGCTAGACTCTTTACCATTCATGTCCTCATCAAACGTTCCGTGACTACTGGAGGGAACGGAAGAGCTTTGCTGAACATTGGCACCTCGTCGCCCAGGCCGACCCGGTCGCGAGAAATTCTCAGTAATGGGTTCGGAGTTTACTCTGTTTAATTTATTACCGGACGTCGAGGTGATCGGAGACGATATAGGTGACTCATCGCCATCCGTTTCATTGCCAAGTCTGGCTCCTGCACGCTTTGAGAAAGGCACCCGCTCTCCCTTCCGCAAGCTACCTCTTCGATAGGTTGTTCGAGTAGACCTTCGTAGACCAACACCCGGTGCGGCCGGTAAAATGGGCATATCTTCGTTCGCTGGAACCTCCATTCCAGCATCTTGACGCAGACTCGTATCGAGAGTCAACTTCTGCATAGCCTTTGAAGGATCTCTGACCAGCTCATCCAGCTCCTTTAGATCTGAAATCTTCAATTCAGGCCCTCCCTGTTGTGATAAAGACTTCTTTCTCTCCAATTGCTCGGCTCCGTCTTTATATCCTATTCCCCCACGCCCAGATGAGTTGTCAATCTGTCTCGATAACATTGACTTTTTCCGCCGTAATCCTCCCCCAGATCCAGTCCGCTCCGGTCCATCGGGCGATAAAGATGAATATTCCCCCGACCGCCGCTTGATTGTTTGCACTCTATTCTCCAAAAAAGTCTTAAATTCCATAGGGGCTAGTTCTGGGTGGACTCTTGCAGGCACCCAGAACAGCCTGGATGGATCATCTTCATCATCTCCTCCTGTCGGCGCTACCGTTGGCATGAGTGAAACTCCCTGAAACGAAGGTAAATCTGGATCACTCGTATTGCCTACATCCATCGACATTCGTCGTAAAGCTTGCAAGTTGCTTAGTTCCTGAGCTACAGCCGCTGGAGTCGATTCATAGTCGATATCGTTCAAAGGAAATTGTGTATTAGCGGTGTCAGATTTTCCATGGTTACCTTCTCGTAGAGAGAGGGCAGGCGATAATGGCGTATGTTCGAAGTGGCTATTCCGTTGACTAGGCAGTACTGCTGGAACTGTATGTGACTTCGTTGTGATATGCCCATTTGGTGAAGGCACAGGCCTCGATCGAGAGCTGGAATTCACGGATCCGTCAAAGTATGAATTATTAAAATCGACATTCTCGCTGAGGGGTGAGGCCACAAAACTTAACGGTCGCGAGTCGCGTATGCCATAGTCATCATCGCCATACATATCGCCGATTGCTTCTGTGACATGATGGCTTGTATCACTGATCGAGAGTTGGGCTCCATGGCCGCGTCTACTGTTAAAACTTCCTCCCAGCTCTCGAGGTCTTGATGAGGTCTGCAAAGGAGAGCACTTGTCAGTCAAAGCCATATGAGCGTGGTAAGATGGATGATTGGAGCAATTCGAAGCTAATAAGCTCGTGTACGCTGCAGGTCTAGCCCACAAGGCAGAGAGAGCCAGATGAGGTGAATCAATGAAAAAGCATTCACTAGAGAGATACAGACCTTCATGGAGCTTGTGTCAGAAGGGCGATCCCCAAGCAGGATCCCCTTGCCGTCTTGAGGCCTTAAACCCAAAGCTAAATCGATTGGAATGAGGGACGGTCATTTGGAGGATCTTATTATAGAGTCATAGAGGTCGTCGGGAACATGGCCCACGTAAGGCATCCGTAGAGAGAGACGAGATAAAAGAAGGTGTTGTCGATGCGCGCGATGCTCGTTGCTTTCTCAGAGCTGGATGTATTAAATGAAGTCGCTGCTCACCCTCGTGATTTTACACACTCTGTGCCGGTAGTTAATGGAAGCGGCGCAATATAATGAATGTCAATGCGCTACAGGCAGAGAAGACCAGTAAGGCAGCACAAGGGAAGGCGTTGGTAGGGGTGGTGCGGTAGTCTAAGTCTGGCGATAAGGATCTTTATTGCGCCGCCCAGTCGATCGCTCTTCAATCGCCACTTAAATACCTTGACTGCAATCTGCAACCTGCAACCTGCCGTGCCAAACCCTCTCTACTATGCGAGTTCTTTTACGTGCAAGGCAGAGCTGTCAGGCCACTCTTCCATCGAGATCTCCTGTCCTGCAATCCCCCCAAGCTATGCCCTACAGAGCATAGTCAGCCGTCCTCATGTTTTCTCCTTTTCTGACTCTATGGCGCTTAGAGATTGAGCCCGCCCCAAGCCTACCCCACAGCCACTGCTGTCAAATCACAGGCATCACAACCTGTGGTGAGATATGGCGCCAGTGCCTTCACAGTTGTCTCCACATTCACAGGCGCTTTGGATTAAGCTCTTTGTGATGCGAACAACATCAATCACGTGCTAGCTCCGTCAATGTGGTCATCGTGTTCCCTTACGAGAGGATCCAACAAGCATTGCCACCTCCATCCCAAACCTGCAAAACGATCAGGGAACATTGCCACGCCATATCGGTGCTGTTGCACTCATATTTTGACATCGGGCTATTAACTAGGATACGTGTTTATAAATTACGCTCAGTATACCAATCCCGCATTTTAATGATCCGCAGTCTACAGCTTTTTTCCGCCGTCGACCGTACATTCAATAACCCGAATTTGCAGATGCTTTGTAAGTGAAGGTCTCTTGTATTAATTTTAAATCTTCTGTCTTTGACAGCCATTTCAATTGGTATATTCTGCACTGCTTACACTGCTTGGTTGAAAATGTGTTGGAGCAATCCGTTTTTCTTGCATTCTCCCTTCCTGTGGATCATATGCCCAGATGTGTTGGCGCAACACAACTCACAGTGGTCCACTTAACACGGCTTTCCCTGGAAGGTGGCAAGCCGACATTTACGCGCCATCATCGCGCACTGTTATCTGTAACACCTGGCGATGTGTTTGCAAATTATCCTGATATACCCGCATTGATTGGCAATGGCTCAATTCTTGTATCCGACTTTGGTATCGAAGTAGGCGGGATCGCTACAATTGACTTCACCTCAACAGATCCCAGGGCCATTAGAATCGCTTGCAAGGTCCTAATAGAGCCATCTACGGAATTTCACTTCTAGAGGCAATCAAACATATGTTATGCTAAACATCAGGCTCAGAGGAGGCTTCAGGTACATGTCCATATTCCTGGTGACCAATGGTTCTAATCGCGTCAGCATCTCCAATATTAGCCTTGAGATTGGATTCTAACCTACTTGGTCAAACTTAC
>Ga0335074_10015520_pt1 | contig 10705 bp, 7 predicted proteins | sample Lox_Sample_23_FD_206715 | JGI IMG/M metagenome (GOLD analysis project Ga0335074, IMG submission 206715) | Soil microbial communities from Loxahatchee National Wildlife Refuge, Florida, United States - Lox_Sample_2.3 | ecosystem: Environmental > Terrestrial > Soil > Wetlands | place: USA: Florida...
GAGCGCCTGCGCCTGACCACCCCACATCTGCCGCGCCCGCAGGATGGCGAGGACCAGGTTGACCCGCGCGGCCCCCTCCGGCGCGGCCCCAAGGACGTGCAGCCCGTCTCTGATCTGCGCGTCCTTGACCTCGCAGAGCCAGCCGTCCACGTGCAGGATGAAGTCGTCGAACTCGGCGTCGTGCGGCCGGTCGTCGAGCCCGAGGTCGTGGTCGAGCTTGGCCGCCTGGATCAGCGTCCAGATCTGGGCGCGGATCGCGGGCAGCTTGGCCGGGTCGAGCGCGGCGATCTGCGCGTGCTCGTCGAGCAGCTGCTCCAGGCGGGCGATGTCCCCGTAGCTCTCGGCCCGGGCCATCGGCGGCACCAGGTGCCCGATCAGGGTTGCGTGCGCGCGCCGCTTGGCCTGCGTGCCCTCGCCCGGGTCGTTGACGAGGAACGGGTAGATCAGCGGGATGTCGCCGATCGCGGCGTCGGCGGCGCAGCCGGCCGACAGGCCGGTGGTCTTGCCCGGCAGCCATTCCAGGTTGCCGTGCTTGCCGACGTGCACGACCGCGTGCGCGGCGAACTCGTCCCGCAGCCAGTGGTAGGCGGCCAGGTAGTGGTGGCTGGGCGGCAGGTCCGGGTCGTGGTAGATCGCGACCGGGTTCGCGCCGAAACCACGCGGCGGCTGGACCATCACCACCACGTTGCCCGCCCGCAGCGCGGCCAGCACGATCTCGCCCCGCGGGTCGTGGCTGCGGTCGACGAACAGCTCGCCGGGCGGCGGCCCCCAGTGGCCGGCGACCGCGCGGCGCAGGTCCGGGTCGAGGGTGGCGAACCAGTCGGCGTAGTCGGCCGCGCCGATCCTGACCGGGTTGCCCGCCAGCTGCTCCTGCGTCAGCCACGCTTCGTCCTGGCCGCCGGCCGCGATGATCGCGTGGATGAGCGCGTCGCCGTCGCCGTCGGCCACGCCCGGGATCTCATCCCGGCCGATGTCGTAGCCGGCCTCGGCCATCGCCGCCAGCAGCCGGACCACCGACGCGGGGGTGTCCAGGCCGACTGCGTTGCCGATGCGGGCGTGCTTGGTCGGGTAGGCCGACAGCATGATGGCGATGCGCCGCCCGGACGCCGGGACGTGCCGCAGCCGGGCGTGCCTCACCGCGATGCCCGCCACCCGCGCGGTCCGCTCCGGGTCGGCGACATAGCTGGTCAGCCCGTCCGGTCCGGTTTCCTTGAACGAGAACGGGACCGTGATCAGGCGGCCGTCGAACTCGGGGATCGCGACCTGGGTGGCGGCGTCGAGCGGGGTCAGGCCGTCGTCGCTGTCGGCCCACTGGGCCCGCGAGGAGGTCAGGCACAGGCCCTGCAGGATCGGCACGTCCAGCCCGGCCAGCGCGCCGATGTCCCATTCCTCGTCGTTGCCGCCCGCGCCGACCGCGGCGGGCAGCAGCCCGCCGGCCGCGAGCACGGTGACGACGATCGCGTCGGCCGCGCGCAGCGCGTCGATCATGGCCGGCTCGGCCGTCCGCAGCGATGAGCAGAACACCGGCAGCGCCCGGCCGCCCGCTGCCTCGATCGCGTCGGCCAGCGCGTGCGCGAAACCGGTGTTGCCGGCGACGTGATGCGCTCGGTAGTAGAGGATGGCAACGGTCGGCCCTGGCGCCGGCTGTCCGGCTTCCGCCCGCCCAGTCGGCCGGGCGGGGCGGTCAAGGAGCCCCCAGGTCGGCATCGGGGCCGGCGGCTCGAACCCCTCGCCGGTGAGCTCGATCGCGTCCGACAGGAACCGGGCCAGCTGCCGCAGGTTCTCCTGGCCGCCGTGCGCCAGATACGCGTGGGCCTCGGCGACGATGCCGCCGGCCACGGTGGACAGCTCCATGAGCTCCGCGTCCGGCGCCTGCTCGCCGCCGAGCACGATGGCGGGCACCCCGGAGGCCAGCACCGCATCGAGCCCGTCCTGCCACGCCCGCCGCCCGCCCAGGATCCGGACGATCACGGCGGTCGCGCCGTCAAGGAGCGCCGGCAGGTCCCCGATCTCCAGGCGCGACGGGTTGCCGAGTCCGTAGTCCGCGCCGCTGGCGCGGGCCGACAGCAGGTCGGTGTCCGAGGTGGACAGCAGAACGATCACAACCGGGCCTTCCTCGGGATCTTGCGTCCCACTCGCGGTCAGGCGTCGTGACGGCCGAGTATCCGACTCGCCGGCCGACAACTGCGGCTGGCTTACGATGGCGCGACCGTGCTGGATTCCCACCAGCTTCCTCGGCGCCGTCACGTGCCTCGGACGCTACAGGCGGCGTCCGACGTCCGTCAAACCTGGGCAGGTCGGCACCGACGCACCTCCGCGGGCTCGCGTACAATCCGGCCGTGCCCGCGACCAGCTCGGAGTCCAGTCCCGCGACCAGGGCAGCGGCCGACCGCTGCCCGGGAGCGCTGCGCCTGGCCCAGGCGGCCGACGGGTACCTGGCGCGGATCCGGCTGCCCGGCGGGTTCGTCACCGGGGAGCAGCTGCGGGTGCTCGCGGGCCTGGCCACCGAGCTGGGCGACGGCCGGATCGAGCTCACCTCGCGGGGCAACGTCCAGCTGCGCGCGCTGGCGGCCAACGCGGCCGGGCCGCTCACCGCGGCGCTCGAGCGGGCCGGGCTGCTGCCGTCGCTCGATCATGACCGGGTCCGCAACGTGCTCGCCTCGCCGCTGGCCGGACTGGACGACCAGGGCAGCGGGCGGGATCTGTCCGCGATCGTCGCCGCGCTCGATGACGGGCTGTGCGCGCGGCCCCGGCTGGCCGGGCTGTCCGGCCGGTTCCTGTTCGCGATCGACGACGGGCGCGGCGACGTCGCCGGGCTCGGCGCCGATGTGGTCGCCGTCGTCCGCGCGGACGGCATCGTGGTCAACGGGCTGGCGGTCAGCGAGCCGGCTGCCCTCGCGTCCGCTCCCCGCAGTGGCGTGGAAGCCGCCACCGGTGACAGTGACATCGCGGCGGTGATGCTCGGGTTCGCCGAGGCGTTCCTTGACGAGCGCGCCGCCGCCGGCTCGAGCGCGTGGCGCATCGCCGATCTACCCGACCGGCCCGACCGGCCCGACCGGCCTGGGCTGCCTGACCAGCTCGACGGGCCGGGCCGGCCCGGCGGTGCCGAGCGCGTCCGGGCCGCCGTCGCCGGCCGGTTCGGCCTTGCCGCCGTTCCCCAGCCGTCGACGCCGGTGCGAGCCGCCCGGCCGGTCGGCCTTGTCCGGTGCCAGGCGGACGCTGGCTCAGGGGTGGAACCACGGTCCGTTACCCCTGCTGGTTTGGATTCTGCCGTGCTGATCGCTCAGCTCGGGCGGTTGACCGCGGCGCAGGTGACCTGGCTGGCGGCCCGCGCGACGGGACGGGCGGCGCGGCTGACGCCGTGGCGGAGCGTGGTGCTGCCTGACCAGCCCGACGCGGGCCAGTCGCTGCGGGAGGCGGCCGGGCTCGGGTTCGGGGTGGACGACCGGTCGCCGTGGCTGCGCGTCACCGCCTGCGCCGGGCGGCCCGGCTGCGCCAGCGCGCGGGCCGACGTGCAGGCCGACGCGGCCGCGTTCGCCGCCCGCTGGCCGGGGCGGATCGTCCATGTGAGCGGGTGCGAGCGGCATTGCGGGCGGCCGGCCGCGACCGAGATCGACGTGACCGCGACCAGCGAAGGGTACGAGGTTGCCGAAATTTGACTACGTGCATGACGGCGCGGAGATCTACCGCCGATCCTTCGCCACCATCAGGGCCGAGGCTGACCTGGGCCGGTTCCCCGACGACGTCGCGGGGGTGGTGGTGCGGATGATCCACTCCTGCGGGATGACGGACCTGCCGGCGGATGTCGGCTACAGCGACGGCGTGGTCGCCGTGGCGCGGGCGGCGCTGCGGGCCGGCGCGCCGGTGCTGTGCGACGCGCGCATGGTCGCCGCCGGGATCACCCGGGGGCGGCTGCCCGCCGCCAATGAGATCGTCTGCACGCTGGGAGACCCGGCCGTGCCGGGGCTGGCCGCCGCGCTGGCGACGACCCGCTCGGCGGCGGCGCTCGACCTGTGGGGCGAGCGGCTGGGCGGCGCCGTGGTCGCCGTCGGCAACGCCCCGACGGCCCTGTTCCGGCTGCTCGAGCTGCTCGGTGACGGCGCGCCCCGGCCGGCCGCGGTGATCGGCGTCCCGGTCGGCTTTATCGGGGCCGCCGAATCGAAGCGGGCGCTGGCCGAGTCCGGTCTCGAGCACCTGGTGGTGCACGGTCGGCGCGGCGGCAGCGCGATGACCGTGGCGGCCGTTAACGCGATCGCGAGCGAAGCCGAATGAGCGCGACGGACCGGGGCGGGCCCGGGGTCCTGTACGGGGTGGGGCTCGGTCCCGGCGACCCCGAGCTGGTCACCGTGAAGGCGGCCGGGATCATCGGCGCGGCCGACGTGGTCGCCTACCACTCCGCCCGGCACGGGCGATCGGTCGCCCGCTCCATCGCCGCCCCGTATCTGCGCGACGGCCAGATCGAAGAGCAGCTGGTGTACCCGGTCACCACCGAGACCAGCACGCACCCGGGCGGTTACGAAGGCGCGATCGAGGAGTTCTACTCCCACGCGGCCGGGCGGCTGATGGCGCACCTGGCCGCCGGGCGCGACGTGGCCCTGCTGGCCGAGGGCGACCCGCTCTTTTACAGCAGCTACATGCATATGCACAAGCGGATCAGCAGTCGGTTCGCGACCGTGATCGTGCCCGGGATCACCTCGGTCAGCGCCGCGTCGGCGGCGCTGTCGATGCCGCTGGTGGAAGGCGACGACGTGCTGACGGTGCTGCCGGGCACACTCGGGGCCGAGGAGCTCACCCGGCGGCTGCGGGGCACCGGCGCCGCCGCGATCATGAAGATCAGCCGCAGCTACAACGGGGTCAGGCAGGCGCTGAAGGAGTCGGGTCGGCTGGGACAGGCGCACTATGTGGAACGCGCCTCGGGCGGGGCGCGGCAGCTCGTCGACTCCGCCGCCGACGTCGACCCGGCCTCGGTTCCGTACATGTCGCTGGTCATCGTGCCCGGCGCCGAGGCGGCGGCCGGGGCGTCGCCGATTGCGCCAGGCGGGAAGTCGGCGGCCGGGCGGACAACCGTCGGCCGGGTTGACGTGGTCGGTCTCGGCCCGGCCGGGCGCGACTGGCTGACCCCGCAGGCGCTGGCGGTGCTGGCGGCGGCCGATGACCTGGTCGGCTACGCCCCCTACGTCGACCGGGTGCCGCCTAACCCGCGGCAGCGGCGGCACGGCAGTGACAATCGGGTCGAGTCGCAGCGGGCCGAGTTCGCGCTCGATCTGGCGCTGCGCGGTCACCGCGTCGCCGTCGTCTCATCCGGCGACCCGGGCGTGTTCGCCATGGCCACCGCCGTGCTCGAGGCGGCCGCCGCCGACCGGCGGTTCGCGCGGGTACCGGTCGACGTGATCCCCGGGCTGACCGCCGCGCAGGCGGTCGCGAGCCAGGCCGGCGCCCCCCTCGGCCACGACTACGTCGTGCTCTCGCTGTCGGACAACCTGAAGCCGTGGGAGGTCATCGCCCGCCGGCTCGAGGCGGCGGCGGCGGCCGACTTCGCGATCGCGATCTACAACCCGGCCTCCTCCTCGCGCCGCCGGCAGCTGACCGACGCCCGCGACCTGCTGCTCGCCCACCGCGACGCGGGCACCCCGGTGGTGATCGGCCGGGCCGTGGGCAGCGACGAGCAGCAGATCACGGTGACCACGCTCGGCGATCTCGATCCCGGGAAGGTCGACATGCGCTGCCTGCTCATCATCGGCTCCAGCCAGACCCGGGTGGTGCGGATCGAGGGCCAGGACCGGGTGATCACGCCCCGCCGTTACCCGCCGGCCGGCTGAATCCCCGCGCTGACCCAGCTCACCGCCTCGGCCACCGTCGCCGCGGTGCTGCCGCCGGGCGGCAGCGGCGGCAGCGGCGGCAGCGGCGGGCGCTCGACCATCACCACCCGCACCGCCAGGTCCCGGGCGGCCTGGAGCTTGGCCGCTGTCATCGGGCCGCCGCTGTTCTTGGTCACCAGCAGCCCGATCCCGTGCTCCCGCATCAGCGCCGACTCGCCGGCGACGGTGTACGGGCCGCGGTCGAGCAGCAGCGTCATCCGCGGCGGGGCCGGCCCGCCGGGGTCGGGCGGGTCAACCGCCCGGACCAGGAACCGGTGCCCGTCATCGGCCGCGAAGGCGCCCAGGTCCCGGCGGCCGGTGGTGAGGAACACCGACTCGCCCGGCCAGCCGCGGACGGCGGCGGCCGCCACCACGATGTCGGGGACGCTCTCCCAGGCCGGGTCGGCCGGCCACGGCGGCCGCCGCAGCACCAGCAGCGGCACTCCGGCCGCCTCGGCCGCCTCGGTCGCGTTCGCGCTGATGGCGGCGGCGAACGGGTGGGTGGCGTCGACCACGCCGGTGATCGCCTCGGCCCGCAGGAAGTCGGTCAGCCCGGCCGCGCCGCCGAACCCGCCGGTGCGCACCGGGCCGTCCGGCAGCCGGGGCCGCCGCACCCGGCCCGCCAGCGACGAGAGCACGTCGACCCCGGCCGCCGTCAGCGCGGCCGCCAGCTCCCGCGCCTCGCCGGTCCCGCCGAGGATGAGAATGCGCATCCCGGCAGGGTAACGGGTCGGGGGGAGACGCGATGAGGCGGGCGCGAGGTGATGCGGGAGACTGGGCGGATGCGTGAACTGCTGGTCATTGGCATGGGCCCGGGCGACCCGGATCAGATCACCGTCGCCGCGGTGGCGGCGCTCAACCGGGTGGAGGTCTTCTTCCGCATCGACAAGGGCGACGCGAAGTCCGGCCTGAACGCGGCCCGCGAGGAGATCCTGCGGCGGCACGTCACCCGGCCCGGCTACCGGGTCGTCGACATCCCCGAGCCGCCGCGCGACCGGTCGCCCGCGCTGACCGGCGAGGGCTACCAGGATGCGGTGCGGGACTGGCACGAGGCCCGGGCCGGGCTGATCGAGTCGGCGCTGGCGGCCGAGCTGGGGGAGGACGGCGTCGGCGCGTTCCTGGTCTGGGGGGACCCGTCCGTCTACGACTCGACCCTGCGCGTCATCGACCGGCTGCGCGACCGCGGCCGGGTGGCCTTCGAGTACGCCGTGATCGCCGGGGTGACCAGCGTGCAGGCGCTGGCGGCGGCGCACCGCATCCCGCTCAACCGGATCGGCGAGCCGATCCACATCACCCCCGCCCGCCGGATCGCAGACGGCCTGCCGGCCGGCCTTGACAGCGTTGTCGTCATGCTCGACTCCGGGTTCACGGCCGGCCGGCTGGAGGACCCGGCGCTCACGGTGTTCTGGGGCGCTTACCTCAGCACCGCCGACGAGACGCTGATCTCCGGACCGCTGCCGGAGGTCGCGGCGGAGATCGCCGCGACCCGGGCCGCGCTGCGGGCCAGGCACGGCTGGATCATGGACACCTACCTGCTCCGCCGCGACGAGCGCTCCCGCCCGGCCGAGTAGAGGTGACTGTCGCGGAAGCCCTCGGCTGCCAGCACCCGCCCCACGATGATCACCGCCGTGCGCCTGACGCCGGCCGCCGCCACCTGCGCGGCGATATCGCCGAGGGTGCCGCGCAGCACGATCTCGTCGTCGCGGCTGGCGTAGGCGACCACCGCCGCCGGGCAGTCCGGCCCGTAGTGCGGCGTCAGCTCGGCCACCACCTGCTCGGTCCGCTGCACGGCCAGGTGCAGCACCAGCGTCGCCCCGGTCGCGCCCAGGCTGGCCAGGTCCTCGCCCGGCGGCATCGGCGTGGCGCGGTGCGCGATCCTGGTCAGGACGACCGTCTGCCCGACGCCGGGCACGGTGAGCTCGCGCCGCAAAGCGGCGGCGGCGGCCGCGAACGCGGGCACGCCCGGGGTGATGTCGTAGTCGACGCCGGCCTGGTCGAGCCGGCGGGCCTGCTCCGCGATCGCGCTGAAGACGGCCGGGTCGCCCGAGCAGAGCCGGACCACGTCCAGGCCGGCCGCGTCCGCCTCCGCCATCGCCGCGACGATCTCGTCCAGGGTCAGGTCGGCGGTGTCGATCAGCCGGGCGTCGGGCGGGCAGTGCGCGAGGACCTCGGCCGGGATGAGGCTGCCGGCGTACAGGCACACCGCGCACTCCGACAGCAGCCGCTGCGCCCGGACGGTGAGCAGGTCAGCGGCGCCGGGGCCCGCGCCAACGAAACGAACGGTCACGCGCTCTCCTCCAGGCGGAAATGTCTGCTGCCGAGGATACGAGGGGCCGCCGCCGACATTACGACTTGCGGGCCGACCACTGCACGACCGGCAGCGCCGGCCGCCAGGCGGTGAAGCCGCCGAGCCCGCCCGCCCGCTCGACCGCGACTCTGGTCAGGGTGCCGCCCAGCTCGCGGTGCCAGCCCGCCAGGGCGATCTCGCCCTCGATGGTGACCGCGTTGGCCACCAGCCGCCCGCCCGGGTCGAGCGCGTCCCAGCAGGCCCCCACCACACCCTCGGCGGTGACGCCGCCGCCGATGAACACCGCGTCGGGTCGCGGCAGGCCCGACAGCGCGCCCGGTGCGGTCCCGGGGATCACCACCAGGCCGGGCACGCCCAGCGCGGCCGCGTTGCGGGCGATCCGGTCGCGGCGGTCGGCGCGCGGCTCGACCGCGATCGCCCGGCTGGCCGGGTGGGACCGCATCCACTCGATGCCGATACTGCCCGAGCCGGCCCCGACATCCCACAGCAGCTGACCGGGGACCGGGGCGAGGGCGGCCAGCGCCAGCGCCCGGATCTCCCGCTTGGTGATCTGCCCGTCCTCCTCGAACGCGTCTTCCGGCAGGCCGGGGGTGCGCGGCAGCGGCGCCCGGCCCGGGTCGAGCCGGCCGTCGATCGCGACGATCGCCAGCCGGCTGTGCGGCTGCCCGTCGGCCGGGCCGACCGCCTCAGCTGGCCCGCCGAGGTCGGCCAGCACGGTGACCGGGCTGGCGCCGAAGCCGCGGGCGTCGAGCAGGGCCCGGATCCCCGCCGCCGCCGTGGACTCGGCGACCAGCGCCAGCACCCGGCGTCCAGGCTGGAGCGCCGGGTGCAGCAGCTCAAGCGGGCGGCCGACCAGGCTCACCACGTCGACGTCGTCGAGCGGCCAGCCGAGCCGGGCGGCGGCCAGCGAGACCGACGACGGATGGGGAAGCACCCGGACGCGTTCGGGGCCGAGCAGCCGGATCAGGGTCGAGCCGATGCCGTAGAACATCGGGTCGCCGCTCGCCAGCACGACCAGCCTGCCGTCGCCGGCCGTCGCGCCGTCGCTGGCGGTCGCGCCGCCGTGCTCGGCGACCAGCTCGGGCAGCCCCGGGAGCAGCGGGCTGGGCAGCGGGATCCGCCGCCCGGCGACGGAATCGGGCAGCAGCGCGAGCTGCCGGGGGCCGCCGACGACCACGCCGGCCTGCTCGATCGCCGCCGCGGAACGCGGGGCCAACCCGGCCCACCCGTCGGCTCCGATGCCGGTCACGGTCACGATCGGAGGGAGCACGCCGTCCAGTCTGCCGCACCGCTGTGAGACGATGGCGCAGAACGGCTGCTGAGGAACACCGGTGAGAGTCCGGGGCGGTCCCGCCACTGTGACCCGTCGCCCGACGGGAAGCCAGGGCTATCGGCAGCCGTGCCGTCGGCCACCCCGTCCGGCGGTCGTCGCTGTCGGCGGGCGTGGACACCCGCCGGGTGAAGGGCTGTGGGCGTGACCCAGTTTCCGTTCAGCGCCGTCGTCGCGATGGACGACATGCGCTTGGCGCTCATTCTCAACGCGATCTCGCCCGCGATCGGCGGCGTCCTGGTGCGCGGCGAGAAGGGCACCGCGAAATCGACGGCGGTGCGCGCGCTGACCGACGTGCTGCCGCCGGTCGAGGTCATCGCGGGCTGCCGGTTCTCCTGCCGGCCGGCCGCGCCCGACCCGGACTGCCCGGACGGGCCGCACCCGACCGGGGGAGCGACCGAGCGGCGCCTCGCCCGGCTGGTGGAGCTGCCGGTCGGCGCGACCGAGGACCGGCTCACCGGCTCGCTCGACGTCGGGCGGGCCCTGACCGAGGGCGTCACCTCGTTCCAGCCGGGGCTGCTGGCCGCCGCGCACCGCGGCGTGCTCTACGTCGACGAGGTCAACCTGCTGCACGACCACCTGGTCGACCTGCTGCTCGACGCGGCCGCGCTTGGCACCAGCTACGTGGAGCGCGACGGTGTTTCTGTTCGCCACGCGGCCCGGTTCCTGCTGGTCGGGACCATGAACCCGGAAGAGGGCGAGCTGCGGCCCCAGCTGCTCGACCGGTTCGGCCTCACCGTCGAGGCGGTCGCCCCGCGCGACCCCGCGACCAGGGCCGAGGTAGTGCGCAGGCGGATGGAGTTCGACGCCGACCCGGCCGCGTTCACGGCGCGGTTCGCCAACGGCGAGGCCGAGCTGGCCGCCTCCATCGCAGCCGCACAGGCCCGGCTGCCCGCGGTCGTCCTCGGCGACGAGGAGCTTGAGCGGATCGCCGGGGTCTGCGCCAGCTTCGACGTGGACGGTCTGCGGGCCGACATCGTGATCGCCAGGACCGCCGTCGCGCACGCCGCCTGGCACCGTCGCACGCGGGTGAACCGCGAGGACATCCGAGTCGCGGCCCTGCTGGCGCTGCCGCACCGCCGCCGCCGCAACCCGTTCGACGCCCCCGGCCTGGACGAGAAGCAGCTGGACGAGGCGCTCGGCGACGATCCCGGGCCTGACGACGAGCCGGATCCGCAGCCCCCGGACGCCGGGCCCGAGGACGACGGC
>Ga0335074_10015521_pt1 | contig 10705 bp, 10 predicted proteins | sample Lox_Sample_23_FD_206715 | JGI IMG/M metagenome (GOLD analysis project Ga0335074, IMG submission 206715) | Soil microbial communities from Loxahatchee National Wildlife Refuge, Florida, United States - Lox_Sample_2.3 | ecosystem: Environmental > Terrestrial > Soil > Wetlands | place: USA...
CTAACAACCTGCTGCGCATCGCCGAGATGTTGCGGACCGCCCAACCGGCGCGCCGCAAAAAGGCAGCATGATCTCCCTCTGGAAGCAATCATCCTCGGCCCATCCACAGTCGAAGTGCGTCCTAGCAAGGAAAGATCCCGTCGGAGAAAGGCGGCGGCGGCACTTCGAGGTGCTCCGATCCGGCCGGGGCGAGCGGCGTTTTGGGCGCGTCCGCCGCAGGTAGGATGGACACGGATAACAGCAGGAGAAGCAGAAGACCGATTGCCGACACGCGCGGCTCCGACCAGAGACCCGACCGTAAGGGAGCGGAGACCCTACGCACAGCGCATCTCCACCATTCGCTGGATTTCGCGGAGCCACATGGCCTGGAAGAGTTGCAGGCGCTGGCCCATGACGCTGGAGAGGTTCAGCGAGACGGCATAGCCCGTATCGGGGTGGGAGGCCAGGTACGCGTTGAGCGCTTCGCGGGGAAACGCAATCACCTCGGTTTCGAACTGCGCCGCCGCGGTGAGGGTAAAGCGGTGGGGAGGGATCAGGGCCGCCCATCCGACCGTCTGTCGGGAAGATCGCTCCTCCACCAGGATGTCCTCCTCGTGGCTACGCACCTGCATGGGGAGGGTGAGGCGGAGGCGGCCGCGCGACACCAGGTAAATGCACTGGGCGGCATCGCCCAGGTGGAATAGTTCCGCGCCGGCCGTCAGCAGCAGGCGCTGGCCCAGCGCCAGCACGCGTTCGGCTTCCGCGGGTGGCAGGCCTTTTAAGAGATCGGCCTCGATCATGTCAGTTCACCAATGTCGCGCCCAGCGGGGGTTGCAGGTTCCACCCGATCACGCGGGATCCAGCCGGGTGATCGAAGCGCGCAGCGGCGAGGTGTTGCGCACGGTGGTGCCCATCAAAAACCGCGCCGAGTGCTACGGCTGCCATGCCATGACCCCAGCCACAAGATTAACGGCGTCCTGATTCTGGATTACCGTACCGCCGAATTGACCCAGGAGATGGCCCATGACCTCCGCTGGATGGTGGGAGGCACGGCGGCCATTAGCCTTCTGTTCGTGGGCGCCATCGGGGTGGTGATCCGGGTGGCCGTGCTCCGGCGCCTGCAGCGCTTCGAGACGGCCGCTCGGCAAATCGCCGGCGGCGACCTGGAAAAACGCTTGCCTGCGCGAGGCAGCGACACCATCTCCTGGCTGGCCCGCGAGTTCAACACCATGGCCGATTCTGTAACCGGGCTGGTGGGCGAGGTGCGCCACCAGCGGGAGCGGCTGGAGACGGTCATCAACAGCATCGATGACGGTATCGTGGTGTTGGACCCGCAGCGGCGCGTGCTCGCGGCCAACGATGCGTTTCTCGAGCGCGCCCGTCATTCGCGCGAGCAGGTGTTGGGCTGCCAGTGCCGTGAGCTGACTCCGGGTGGCTGCACGGTGACCGACTGTCCCACGCTGGCTTGCCTGTGCAATGGCGAGCGGCAGGTGCGGCTGTGCGAACGGCGCACGCCCGAAGGAAAGGTGGTGTGGGAGGAGGTGCACGCCTCGCCGATTCTCGACACCCACGGGGGCCTTCTGCACGTTGTGGAGGTCTGGCGCGACATTTCGGAACGGCGCGCGGCCGAAGCCCACCTGGCCGAGTCGCACCGGCTGGCTTCGCTGGGAACCCTGGCATCGGGCTTCTCGCACGAGTTGAACACCCCGCTCGCCACCGTGCTGATGTGCGTCGAGGGGAGTTCGCTGCCGGCCGAGCGCGACGCACCTGCGCGTTTGTCTCGCCGACGAGGCAGAGCTACCGCGGACGCCGGGCTGCCACTAGGTCAAGACCGTAAGCTAGAGCTCTGCCTTGCTGCCATCGCGGTTTTGTAACCACAAGTGGCGGCCTGCTTCGTCGCTTCAATACCCTCTTCAGTTGTGAGAAGCGGCGTCGTTTTGAACGATCGGCACGCTCCGCCAGCGCCAATTGCGATTGCGGACGCCGCGGCTGAAACGTTACTCGGCATCTCGACGACTCCGACGATATCGTATTCGCCGAATGAAAGCCAGAAACGTTCCATTCGTCCGCCGAGTTTTTCAATCACGGGGCCAACCGCCGCGGAGCGGTCCTGGGGATTCCTGACCATCGCGGCCCACGCCTCGGGCGTATAGCCCACCTGAACCAAGAAGTACGCCATTAGCAGATCCTCCTTTTGAGGTAAATACATAATACGTGGATTTCCAGGAACCGACGAGGTATTTCGCGGCGCGAAACGGGGTGGAAGCGACGGAAATGCTTGCCGGGCAACCGCGCCGTGGCTTTCGCCGGTGGCGAGCGAGACGCGCACTCTCGCATTCGCTTGGCCGACGGACGCGGCGAATCGCCCGCGACGCTCGCAGCCTCCCGCTGCGCGATCGTCGCCGGGCGCCACGTGGGGTGCGCGCCGGGACGGCGACCCCGACGCATCGAGACGCTGATGCGTGAACGCGAGCGCATCGAGGCCCAAATCGCCCGCGGCCCGTGCCGGTTCACTACCGACTCGCTCTGGAAGATCCAAGATCTGAAGAACCGGGAAGATCCGTCGCCACCCAACGCAATGCGGCCGGATCGATCAATCGTCTAAAAACCATAACACCCTCTCCTTGACTTAGTACCGGCGGCATGGAAACAGAGCATCGGCGCAAATTGCGCGAAGTAGAGGCGATCTGCCCTTCCCGGTTGGATCATACTGTTGGCCAAGCTTCAAGCTATACCAATGCACGTGCTTGGCCGTATGCAAGTAACTTACTCGTCTTCAGGTGGGTCTGGCATTACCGGCAAGACCTCCACTTAAGCGCACGCCGGTTACGGCCGGGTTAGCCCGGAGTTAACCGACTGCCGGCGCGGTGAAATAAAACGTCGATCCCGCTCCGGGTGTCGATTCGATCCAGATGCGCCCCCCGTGCCACTCGATGGCTTTCTTGCAGAATGCCAGCCCGAGTCCGTTGCCGGGGCGTTCCTTTCCGTGCAGGCGCTTAAATGCTCCGAAAAATACGGTCCTGGAACGCCTGAGCTATTCCGGAGCCGTTGTCCTGTATGGAAAAAACCCAGTCGGAATCTTCTTGCCGGGGAGGAAATGTGAACGCGGGGAAACGGTGACTCGCAGTCGGCGATGGCGTTTCGAACCAAGTGGTGCAGGACCTTGGAAAGAAGCGCAAAGTCTCCGTACACGCGCGGCAAAGGGTCATGGGTAACGATGGCGCGTCGTTCGGCGAGCAGCGGGTCCAATGACAGCAGCGCCTGGCAGAGAACCGCTTCCATCTCGATCGGGGAGGATTGCCGGTCGCCGGCAGTCGAGGACCAGTAGTCCACCACGTCGGCGAGCAGCGACTGCATCTTTTGAGATCCGTCCCGGATTCGGTCGAGGCATCCGGAGGCTGCGGAATCCAGCCGGCCGGCACAGGCTTCGGCCAGCAATTGGCTGAAGGCCGTCACGTCGCGCAGGGACTCGCGCAGATTGTGCGCCGCCATGGACATGAACTCTTCAAATCTGGCGTCCTCCCGGTCCAACTGCTGCACCAATTGAGATGAGTAACTCCGTCCAGGAACACGGCGAAGACGAAATCCAGCGCCTGCGACAGGCGCTCGAAGGGCAGACCCGTCGCTGCCTCGAACTGCAGCGTATCGCCGGTGAAACCCCAGATGCATACCACCACTCTGAGTTTCGGGAAGCGTTCTCGAATCTGCTTATGGTGTGGCCGTTGATATCGTAGACATGGCCCACGGTGGGAAACTCGAACCGGTAGAACGCCTCCAAATCGGGGAGATTGGCTCGATCGAAGTAAATATAATGGATGGCGCCGGCAATCAGAGTTAGGGCGACGATGGCCGCGCCGGCTGAGAAGCAAGCGGCGCCGCGTCCCCAGGGCAGTCTACCGAAGCGGCTGGCCCGGATTCTCCGGGCGGCCGCCAGGGCGCTTGCCAGTATGTGCTCCAGGAAAACTCGACCGGACATGGCCAAGCTCCGGAGGCGGGCCGGGCGATCGCCGATTCCAGGGCCGCGTTCAGCAGAACGATGCCGCTTTTGCGGCTGGCGTTCGCGCGCCATTGCCGCAACGAGATACGGTAAGCCTCGTCGAAATTCTGCACGGCGCCCGCGGGCTCGCCGAGGTTCGGATGGGCCACCTGGCCTTGGGCGAGACCGAGATGAATGTACGCTGCGGCTATTTGGAGCTGGAGTTCCTGATCGTTCTGCCTTCCTTTGCTCAACCGACCGAGATACCGCACCACGGTTTCCGACAGGCGGCTTTGACTGGCGGCGGTTCCGGCGTCGACATTCGCGATCATGTCCTGGGCAAAGGTGCGAAGTTCTTGATAATCGCGCTGAGCTTCGGCCAGGTTGCGACCGGCGTCGTGCCATTTCCAGACCGCGACTCCGGCGGTAGCCGCGAGGGCCGCGACCGCCAGCGAAGCGACTGCGATTTGGAGGCGATTGCGACGTAGGAAGCGGCCTGCAATGTACAGCCGCGATGCGTGACGCGCGAGTACCGGACGTCCGTCACAATGGCGCCGGATGTCAGCGGCAAATTGCTGCACGGAAGGGTACCGTTGCCCCGGGTTTTTCCGAATAGCCTTCAGGGCGATGTCGTCCAGATCGCCAGCGATTTGCCGGGCGGATATTTCGGCGAGAAGGGCACACTTGCTGGGCGGTACGGCCTCCTCGTGGGGAGCCGCCCAGAACTTGCCGCCATCCGGCACCTGGGGGAGGCGGCCCGCCAGAAGTTCGTACAGCACCAGACCCAGCGAATACACGTCGGTGGCAACGCTGACGGGGTGGCCTGCGATCTGCTCGGGACTGGCGTAGCTGGGCGTGAGCGCCCGTTGCAGAACTGTGGTAGGTTCTGCTCGGGAGTCCAACTCAGCCGCAATGCCGAAATCCAGTAGCTTGACGACGCCCGCGTCCGTCACCAGGATATTGGATGGTTTGAGATCTCGATGTACCACCAGGCTGCAATGGGCGTGTTCGACAGCGTTGCAAACCTGCAGAAACAGCCCCAGACGAGCCGCAACGCCCAGTCGTTTTCGCGCACAATACGCGGCGATATTTTCCCCGGCCACATACTCTATCGCTAAATAAAAGATGCCCTCCGAAACTGTTCCCCAGTCCCTCAGCCGTGCAATGTTGGGATGATCCAACCGGGCCAGCGCCCGCAGTTCCCGCTGAAAGGTGCGCCGGGGAGCGCCTCGCAAGAAATCGCGCTCCAGGAATTTTAGGGCAGTTTCCACTCGGATGCCGGCTTCTTCTCGTGTCGCCAGCATGACGGTTCCAGAGCCGCCGCGCCCAATCTCGCGCACGATGGTGTAGGGCCCAATCACCCGTCCGTGCAAGTCAAGCGCGGTTGGCTCGGACTGCTCGCTCTCATCTTCACCACCCTCGATTTCGGCAATCAATCGCTGTAATTCGGCACAGAGCTCCGGATCGTGATCCTGAAGCCTGGCCATCAGCGCGGGTCGCATGGCGGGGTTATCGAGAGCATCATCCAACAACTTCCGGACCGACGACCATTGTTCCCTGCTCATCATTGCAAGCTCGCTTTCAGCCAGGAGCGTGCAAGGGCCCAGTCGCGATTGACGGTCTTCGAAGAGACGCCCAATTCGTGCGCGATTTCCAGCATGCTCAGCCCGCCGAAAAACCGCATCTCCACCACACGCGCCTGCCGCTCGTCAATGTTGGCGAGTTCCGTAAGCGCGCGATCGAGGGCTTCTACGCCAATGCTGTGGCCTTCGTAGATGTCGAATTGGAGGCTCGCAAGTTGTAAAGGCACCTCCGAACCGCCACGTTTTTGACGGTTTCTAGCTCTGGCATGGTCCACTAGGATGTGCCTGATGATTTTCGAGGCTGCCGCGACGAACTCGCCCTCACTGCGAAACGGCCTGTCGTTGTGCGCCAAACGCAGGTACAGTTCGTTTACCAGGGCTGTGGTGTTGAGGGTATGATTCGGCCGCTCCGTGGACAGCCGTTGCCGCGCCAATAAACGGATCCCGCGATAGAGAAGGACCAGTAGTTCTTTGCCGGATGTATGCTTTCCCTCACCCGTGGTCATTGCCCGAGGTCGCTCCGATTGTGAGGAGCTTTAGCATCCTATCACGAAAGATTCAGGCGATCGCTGTCCTTGTTGGACTCCCCAGGGTTGTTATCCCGTTGGAGGCACGGTCCGGCACGCACGGATCGAGCCGGTGGGGTGCTTTCCCTTTGGTTTGCGAACTTGGAGAATTTTTCCGGCGGTGTGTCCGTTTTGCTTGCCGGATGTCGCTATTTAATTGCAGGAGCCCTCACCGCGCGGGTAATGCCTTCGTTGGTAAGGATTCATAAGGGTGTGGCACAGGAGGAACCAATCAATGAACGGCTTGATCACTGGCACGAGTCGCTTTCGGATCGCGTTGCTGGCTTTCCTGGCGTTTTCCGCATTTCCAAAGCTGGGGGCACAGCCGGCGATCTCCGCCGTCGAAAACGCGGCCAGCAACGTCGGTCCCGGCATGCCCAACGCGGGCATCGCGCAGGGCTGTATCTTCATTGTCCAAGGCAGCGGTTTGGGCCCCTCGCAAATTCAAATCGCCACGGCGGCTTTCCAAAACACCGCCCTCGGCGGTACCTCGATTTCAGTCGCCGTGGGATCCACTACTGTGAACGCCCTGATGTACTACACCTCGGCGGCCCAGCTTGCCGCTCTGTTGCCCTCCGATACGCCCACCGGCGCCGGCACCCTCACCGTCACCTATAATCAGGTCAGCGGCACCGCGCCAATCACCGTCGTGGCGAACAACCTCGGCATCTTCAGCATCGATTCGAGCGGTTCCGGGCCCGGCATCGCCACCTACCCTGACTACAGTCTGGTGTCCGCAACGAAGGCGGCCAACTGCGGAGGGCCGGATACGACCTGCGGCGCAGCCAACACCGGCGACACACTGATCCTGTGGGCAACGGGATTGGGTCCGGTTAACGGAAGCGATGCGGCCGGCGCGGGGCTGGGACAGCCCATCGACGTTCCCTTGACGGTGTGGCTCGGCGGCGTACAGGCTCCGGTGGGGTATCAGGGCCGTTCCGGTTGCTGCATCGGCGAGGATCAGATTGTGTTTACGGTGCCTGCGGGCGTTCCCACCGGATGCGCGGTGCCGCTGGTGGTGGCGATCGGATCGGAGATCAGCAATAGCACGGTGCTGCCGGTGGCAAACGGAAGCCGTAGTTGCACTCCCGCCAATTCCGCTTTTTCCACCGCGCAAGTCGAACAATTGATCGAAGCCGGACCGGTCACCTTTACTTTGATTCGCGCGGCAATCCGACGGTGGAAGCCGAAGTGGAATTGGCGGGTGGAAGCATCGCAACTGCCGCCGTTCCTTCCGGCGCTTCGACCGGCGAGAAGGAGGCCGTCGAACTGAGGGATGGCGACAAGAGCCGTTACAGCGGCAAGGGCGTTTCCAAAGCGGCGGCCAATATCAACACGGAGATTCGGAAAGCCGTAATCGGCCTGGATGCCACTATGCAGCGCGCCGTTGATGCCGCCATGATCGCCCTCGATGCGACTTCGAATAAAGCCCGGCTCGGGGCGAACGCCATCCTTGCGGTGTCGATGGCCGCCGCCCGCGCCGCGGCTGCCGCGCATCGCCTGCCCTTGTACCGCTACCTGGGGGGCGCGAATGCCTGCCTGCTGCCGGTCCCTTGCATGAACGTCCTCAACGGCGGCAAGCATGCCGATAATACGGTCGACTTCCAGGAATTCATGATTGCGCCGCACAACGCCCCGTCCTTCGCCGAAGCGATCCGCAAGGGCATGGAGACATTCCACTGCCTCAAACAGGTGCTGCGCGCCAAGGGCTACAGCACGGCCGTAGGGGACGAAGGCGGGTTCGCTCCCAACCTGAAGTCTAACGATGAAGCCGTGGAGTTGATTCTCGAAGCCATCTCGAAGGCCGGTTACCAGCCCGGGACTGACATTTCCATCTGCCTCGATCCCGCCGCCAGTGAGATGTGGGAAGACGGAAAATATGTTCTGTTCAAGTCGACCAGGAAGGCCATCGGCTCCCAGGAACTCATCAAAATTTGGGAGTCGTGGGTAAGTCAGTACCCCATCGTCCTCCTCGAAGATGGCATGGGGGAGAACGACTGGGAAGGTTGGAAGGCTCTCACGGCGGCACTCGGATCGAAGGTCGAACTGGTGGGAGATGACATCTTTTGCACGAACCCTCAGATTCTCCGGGAAGGAATCGGCAAAGGCATCGCGAATTCGATCCTCATCAAGCTCAATCAAATCGGGTCGGTCACCGAAACTCTCGACACTATCGAGCTGGCCGTGAGGAACAACTACCGCTGCTTTGTCTCGCACCGCTCGGGCGAAACCGAAGACACCTTCATTTCGGATTTGACCGTGGCCACAGCCGCCGGGCACATCAAAACCGGCTCCGGATGCCGTAGCGAACGGGTCGCCAAATTCAACCAGTTCCTGCGCATCGAAGAGCGCCTCGGCTCGCAGGCTCGCTTCGCCGGCCGTGCAACTTTCGGGCGCGCCCGCACCTGCTAACAACACCCCGGCAGAACAAAAGTATACTTGCTGCTCCCCGGTAACTGTGCTTGAATTGAGAGTGGCAATGGAGTTTGCCGCCCTGGAAACTGCCGGGGTAAACTGCCCTCATCGCTGACGGGCTGATAACTCCTCCCAATTCTGATGGAGGTGGTGCCCGTAAGGGCCTCCGATGGGAGAAGTTGCCCGGCAACGTCGCATCCGTAGCATACCCGCTCGCCAAACGCCGGCGCACGGCCGTCACCGGCTCCTCTCTCGTCGCGAATCAGACTCATGACCCAGACCATCGCCTACAACGCTTTGCAGATATTATTCGTGCTTGCGTTCGCCCCCCTGTATGCCGGTGTTCTCTCCCGGCTCAAAGAGATTGTACAGAGCAAACGCGGCCCCAGCATCTTGCAACCGTATTGGGATCTTTGGAAGCTCTTCCACAAAGACGAGGTCGTTTCGGCGGACTCCACCTGGATCTTCCGCGCCGCACCCTGGCTGGTGTTCGTGACGCCGGTTTTCGTCACAATCCTGATTCCCGTCTTGACCGATTATCCTCTGGCATTCGCTTTCATGGGAGACATGCTGGCGGGCGGCTTCTTTCTGGGGCTTGCCGGCTTCTTCGCGGCGCTGGCGGCGGTCGATACCGCCAACCCCTACGGTCCCATGGGAGCCAGCCGCACCCGCATGGTTGGCTTTCTCGCCGAACCGGTCTTCATGATCGTCTTCTTCACGGTTTCCTTCGTGGCCCGGTCGACCATTCCTTACATCGTGCAACAGCGGTGGGTCGCGAGCGCGTCGGCGTTCTTCTCTCCGGCCCACATTCTCCTGTTGATCGCCTTCCTCATGCTCATCCTGGCGGAAGGCGGAAAGATACCGGTAGACAATCCTTCCGGCCATTTTGAACTCGCGATGATCGACGAATCGAAGGGTCTGGAGTATTCCGGACGCGGGGCGGCTCTCATGAAATGGGGCGGACAAATGAAGTTCCTGGTCCTCGCCTGCATTTTTCTCAACGTTCTGGTAGCGCCATGGGGCCTCGCCAGCGCCCGGGCAATCGGAGACGTCCTGCTTGCCGCGCCCCTCATTCTGGTAAAGGTTCTTCTGTTCGCGCTGGTCCTCGTGGCCATCGAAACATCCCTCGCCAAGCTGCGTCTCTTTCGCATCACCGAGTTTCTGGGCGCCGCGTTTATCACCTCGGTTGCGGCCATGGTGGCCAGCATCTATCCGGGAGCCTAAACAAACATGCCTGCTTCTATCCCGGATGCCTTGAACACCCTCAACGCGGGCCTGATTCTCATTTCGGCCTTCGCCATGGTAGCCACCCGCCAGGTGCAGGGTGTCCTGCGCTTCTTCGTGCTCCAGTCTCTGCTGCTGGCTGCGTCCTCGTTTATTCTGGCCTACGGCCATCATTCGATCCATCTCTGGGCGCTCGGCGTCATCACCATTGCGGCCAAGGTGGTGGCGATTCCCCGGGTTCTGCGCCGCCTGCTGCCGGCCGATCTTTATGAGCGGCGCGAAATCTCGCAGGCCGTCAACATCCCTTCGTCGTTGCTGCTGGTCCTTTTGCTGACGGTGGTCGCGGAGTTTGTTGCCGGACCCTTGGTCGCCGGCGCGCAGGACCCCGTCGTCCGGGTCAACGTACCCATCGGACTCGCCGGGCTCCTGATCGGCGCCTATTCGCTGGTCGCCCGGCGCGAAGCGATTCCCCAGCTCATCGGCATCCTGGCAATGGAGAATGCTGCCTTCTTCGCCGGCATCGCCATCGCGCCGGAGTTGCCCCTCATCGCCGAACTCGCCGTGGCCGTAGACGTCGTTCTGATCGCGGTCATCGTCGGCCTGCTCACCCGGAATATCCAGCAAAGGCTAGGCACCACAGAGGCCGCGGCCCTAAGCGAATTGAAGGAGGAACCCGCCGTATGGCGCTGATTGCGGTGGTCGCGATTCCCGTCCTGGCGGCGCTGCTGTGCTGGTTGAAGCCGTTGCGAAGGTACGCGTGGCAGATTACCGTCGCCTCCACATCGGCGGCTTTCGCCTTGACGGCATACCTTTGCGCACAAGTGATCGCCAGTGGCCGAATCATCGCCATTCCGGGCTGGCTCGAATGCGATGGGTTGAGTGCGCTGATCCTGCTGTTGGTGAGCTTTGTCTCCGCGCTGGCGGGCATTTTCGCCGGAGGCTACATGCGCCATGGCGAGCAT
>Ga0335074_10015522_pt1 | contig 10705 bp, 8 predicted proteins | sample Lox_Sample_23_FD_206715 | JGI IMG/M metagenome (GOLD analysis project Ga0335074, IMG submission 206715) | Soil microbial communities from Loxahatchee National Wildlife Refuge, Florida, United States - Lox_Sample_2.3 | ecosystem: Environmental > Terrestrial > Soil > Wetlands | place: USA: Florida...
AAGAATTACAAGGAGTGGGAGTTTATCTTCGATCCTTCCAAGTGGAGGCCGCCCGCTAATCCGCTGGCCGGCTCGCCGCCTCCCGGCACACCCGCCAGCCAGATAGGCAGCATGCCGCAAGGCCAGATCGGGACGTCGGTGAACGACATCGTGTCGCAGCAGAACGGCACCGCCGGCGCCAGCGGGAGCACCGGCGCGACGGGGTCTACCGGAGTGATCAAGCAGCAGTAGCGGGGGAACCGCAACCCACCGGGCGCGGAGACGCGCAGACGCGGAGAAAAAAGGCGGAGAAGAGGGAGAAACATCGCGTTTCTTTTTCTGCGCGGAGTCTTTGCGCTTGTGGGTGTCCGCGGTGCTGAGCGCGCAGTGGCCGGCGGGATGCCGCTTCTGCCGTAGGGGTAACCTGGGCGCAGGAGATTTCTCTGCGTCTCCGCGCCTCCGCGTCAGGTTTTCTCACCCCCGCACCCGAGTTATCCTGTCTTATTGACAAACTTAGCGACAAGGCGGGTGGTGGTGGCCATTGACGGGCCGGCGGGGGCAGGGAAGAGCACCATCGCGCGGCGGCTGGCGGACCGGCTGGGATTCATTTATATCGATACCGGGGCGATGTACCGGGCGGTGGCGCTGTGGGCCCTGGAGCGGCAGGTGGATTTCTCCGATATGCACCGCATGGAGCAGCTTGCGGTGGCGGCCGAAATCGAATTGGCGCCGGGGCGCATCCTGCTCAATGGCTTGGACGTCACCGAGGCGATTCGCCGGCCGGCGGTATCGGATGGCGCCTCCAAAGTGGCGGTGATTCCGGGGGTGCGCCGCGCTATGGTGGCCAAGCAGCGCGCCATGGGAGAACGCACCAGCGTGGTGATGGAAGGCCGCGACATCGGCACGGTGGTCTTTCCCCAGGCGGACGTGAAGATATACCTGGATGCCGACCCGCGTGAGCGCGTGCGGCGGCGGGCGCTGGAATTGCGCGGCAAAGGGCAGCCGGTGGCCGAGAGCGCCCTGGCGGCGGAGATGAGGGAGCGCGACCAGCGCGACAGCACCCGCTCCGACGCGCCCCTGGCGCAGGCCGCCGACGCCATCTACCTGGATTCCACGGGCCTGGGCATTGAAGACGTGGAGGAGGCCGTCTTGAAGCTGGTGCGCGCGCGCGTTTCGAACGGAAAGGACTTCAGTTGAAAGACCTGCTGATCATGAAATTCGGCGGCACCAGCGTGGGGTCTGCCGCGCGGATGCGGGTGGCGGCGGAGCTGGCGGCGCGCGAGGCGGCCCGGCGGCCGGTGGCCATCGTGGTGTCGGCCATGTCGAAGGTGACCGACCTGCTGCTGGATACCATGCGCCACGCGGAAGGCGGCGACCGCGCCGGCCTGGAGACCAATCTGGCGGCGCTGCGCTCGCGGCACGCGGATGCCTGCTGCCAACTGCTGCCGGAGACGCGCCACGCGGCCATGCTGGCGCGGCTTCACGAAATCCTGGGCGAGTTCGAGCGCATCGTCAACGGCATGGCCATGCTCAACGAGAGGCCGCCGCGCTCGGTGGATGAAGCGGTGGCGGTGGGCGAGCGGCTGTCGGCGCTGCTGGTGGCCGACTACCTGAGCGTTTCGGGAACTCCGGCGGAGGCGGTGAACGCTGCTAGCGTGGTGGTTACCGACGCCATGTTCGGCAACGCCTCGCCCCTGATGGAGCCGACCCGCGACAAGGCCGCGCAAGTGCTGGCGCCGCTGATCGCGCGCGGGATACTGCCGGTGGTCACCGGCTTCAACGGCGCCACCGCTGACGGGCGGCCGACCACGCTGGGCCGCGGCGGATCGGATTTTTCGGCCTCCATTCTGGCTGCCGCGCTGGACGCCGCCGAGCTGTGGATCTGGACCGATGTGGACGGCATTATGAGTGCCGATCCGCGGCTGGTTCCGGACGCCCAGGTGCTGGAAGAGGTGACTTACGCGGAGGCGGCCGAACTGGCTTACGCGGGCGCCAAGGTGCTGCATCCGCGCACGCTGGCGCCGCTGGTGGCGAAGCGCATCCCGGTGTGGAGCAAGAACAGCTTCGCGCCCCACAAGCCCGGCACCAAGATTGTGCCGGCGCTGGCCGATGCCGACGCGGTGGGCACGCGCGCGGTGACTTCCACGGCCAAGGTGGCGCTGCTCTCGCTGGAGCCGGCTTCGGCCGAGGTGAACGGCGTGCAGGTGATGGCGCGGGCGCTTGAAGCGCTGGCGCGGGCGAATGTGGAGGTGCTGGTGTTTTCGAGCTCCAGCTATCGCCAGAATTTCTGCTTCCTGGTGCGCGAGGAAGAGCTGGAAAAGAGCGTGCAGGCCTTGGAATCGGCGCTGGCGCTGGAGCTGGCGCACGGGTATGTGCATCCTATCCACGTGAATCGCGATGTCGGCTTGCTGGCGGCGGTGGGAGAGGGAATGCAGGGCAAACCGGGCCTGGCGGCGCGCATCTTCACCGCGATTTCGCGCGTGCAGGTAAACATTATTGCCATCGCGCAGGGGTCCAGCGAGCTGACCATCGCAGTAGTGGTGCGGCGAAGCGGCCTGGAGAAGGCGGTGCAAGCCGTGCATGCGGAATGCGGGCTGGGCGTGCGGCCGCCGGTGCCGGTCTTCCGCTTCCCCATGGAGCGGCGGCCGGAGTAGGGTCATGCCCAGCCGCGAGGAACATCGCAAGCAGGTACTCAAACAGAGGCGCGCCGAAGAGCAGCGAAGCTCCGACCTGCGCGAGGCGAACCTGTTCTATGGCGATGCCCACAACGCGCATCGCCAGGGCGACCTGCCCGCCGCGGCGCGCTTTCTGCAGAAAGCGTTGCACCTTAACCCGGACCATGAAAAGGCGCTCCTGCTGCTGGCCGGCATTCATACCGAGGCGGGCCACATGGGCGAAGCCATCGGCTATTGGCAGCGCCTGTACAAAGTCAGCGGCAACCCCTTCGCCCTGTACAATGTGGGCGTTCTATACCGCGACCTGGAACAGCCCGAGAATGCCGTCAAGGCCCTGAGCGAGTTTCTGGAGGAGACGAAGTCCGCGAGCAGCCCCAAGGTGAAACGTCTGCGGGAATTGGCCCAGACGCAAGTGGCAGTCAGCCGGATGAAGCCTGCGGCGCCGCAACCGCCGCCGGCCGCCGTGCCGCCTTCGGCTGAGGCCGCATCGCCTCCCACTGCCGGCCCGGCGGCTGTGCCGCAAGCGGAGAATCCTCCCGCGGCGCCGCGCGTCGGCCTGCGCTTTCTTCCCGCCCCTACGCCGGCCTTCGAGAGCCGCGGCTCGCTGGCGGATTATTTTCTGCGGCGGCGGTGGATCGCCCTGCGACTGGAGCAGAATTTCGAGGACCTGCTGTGCCTGCCTTCGCTCGAAGGCGTGGATGCCTACGTCTACCAGCAGGAAACCGTGCGCAAAGTGCTGCGCCAGTTCAAGGGACGGGCGCTGCTGGCCGATGAAGTGGGCCTGGGCAAAACCATCGAAGCCTGCATGGTGCTGAAGGAATACTGGATGCGCGGGCTGGTACGCAAGGCGCTGGTGCTGACGCCGCCCTCGCTGGTATCGCAATGGAAGGGTGAACTGGTGGAGAAATTCGGCCTGGCTCCGGTGTCGCCCGATACGCCCGCATTCCGGCAGGATCCGGCGCAGTTCTGGAAGGACGAAGCGCTGGTGGTGGCCTCCATCGCCATGGGCCGCATGGAAGCGCACGCGCCGCACATCGCGGTGGTGTCCTGGGACATGGTGATCGTGGACGAAGCTCACAACCTGAAAAACCGCACCAGCGCCAACTGGCGGCTGGTGGATTCGCTGCAAAAGAAGTTCATCCTGATGCTCACCGCCACGCCGGTGGAGAACAACCTGGTGGAGTTGTACAACCTGATCACCTTGTTGAAGCCCGGGCTGCTGGCTACGGAAGCCGATTTTCGCAAGACCTATATGACCGCGGCCAAACCGAAAACGCCGCGGAACGCCTCCCAGTTGCGCGCCATGCTGGGCGAGGTGATGATCCGCAATACGCGCGCCGCGGCGGACGTGCAGCTTCCGCATCGCATTGCCGCCACCGTAACCGTGCCGCCTTCGGAGGCCGAGGCGGAGGTGTACCGGATGGTGTCGAAGTTTGTAGGCGAGCGGTACCGGCAGACGCACGCGAATCGCACGCCGGGCATGGTGCTCGACCTGATGCAGCGGCAGGCCGGGAGCAGTCCCATGGCGCTGCGCCATTCGGTGGCCCGGGCGCTGGGCGAGAAGACCTGGGTGCGGGCCGGCGACCGGCAGGAACTGGAGGCCATCCTGGAAGTGGCCGCGGGCGTGGGCGAGAGCGGCAAGGCCGCGAGGTTGGGCCATATGCTGGCGACGCATGGCGGCAAGGCCGTGGTCTTCACGGAGTTCCTGCCCACGCTGGACTACTTGCGGCGCGTGTGCGAAGCGGGCGGCATATCGTATGCGCTGTTCAGCGGCGACATGGCGCGTGCGGAGAAGGACGCGGCCATCGCGCGCTTTCGCGATCACAGCCGCGCGCTGCTTTCCACCGGCGCCGGCGGCGAAGGGCGCAATTTGCAATTCGCCGATACAGTGATCAACTTCGACCTGCCGTGGAACCCCATGCGCATTGAGCAGCGGGTGGGCCGGGTCCACCGCATCGGCCAGACGCGCGACGTGTTCGTCTTCAATTTCTGCCAGGAAGGCACGGTGGAAGAGCAGCTTCTGCGCGTGCTGCACGATAAGATCAACATGTTCGAACTGGTGGTGGGCGAGATGGATGCCATCCTGGGGTCGCTGGACGATTCGCGCGATTTCGCCGAGATCGTGATGGACCTGTGGATCTCGGGCCAGGAATCCGGCCAGGTGGACCGGAATTTCGAAGAGTTGGCGCGCCGGCTGCTGGAGGCCAAGAAGGTACACGTGGCGGTGCAGGAGCTGGACGAGTCGCTGTTCGCCCACGATTTCGAGGTATAGATGGCCGGGATTCTGGATTGGGCCAAGGACCTGCTGGTGAGCCGCGGAGCGCTGGTGGAAGCCGAAGAGGCCGGAGCGCTGCGGGCCATGCTGCCCGACGGCGTGGCCACCACGCTGGGCGCGAGCGACTGGCTGTCGCTGCGCTTCGGGGCGGGGGCGGGATCGGACGATGAAGGAGATTGGCTGGAGCGGTTGGGCCGCCTGCTGCCGCCCGAGTCCCGCACCAGCGCCGCGCGCCTGCGCTTTCCGAAGATGCTGCGGTCGATTGACGCGGCGGCGGTGCTGGACCGCGAGCTGGTGCTCCAAAACGGCATCTACCGGCTGCCGGAGGAATCCCAATCCACCGCGCGCTACTACTTCCTCAGTTTCCAATACACCATCGAATCGGACGAGACCAGCCTGGGCCAGTGGACCACCTGCCTGAATGCCACCGCGCACTCGGTGGCGCCGCGGGCGGAGCTGCTGCTGAATACGCTGAGCGAGGATCTGGAGGACGACCCGGATGGGGCCATTCCGCGCGAGGAGCTGGCCGGAATGTTCGGCGTGGCGCTGGCGATGGCACGGCCGGAAGTGCGCCTGGCCGCGGCGGCCATGGAACAAAACGCCAACCGCCGCCTGGCGCGCGACAGCGACCGCATCAACACCTACTACGGCGATTTGCAGCGCCAGATTGCGAAGCGCATCGCCCGCCACAGCGGCGATCCGCCGGCGGCCGAAAAGGAGCGCAGCCGCGCGGCGGCCACTGAGCTGGACCGCGCGGCCAAGCTGGACGACCTGGCGCGACGGTATTCGCTGAAGATTCGCATCGAGCCCGGCGATGTTCTGGCGGTGACCCTGCCCGTGCGCGAGATCCAAGTGCGGGTGATTCGCAAGAAGGCTGAGCGGGTGGCCCGGCTGCATTGGAATCCGGTGCTGGGAGCGCTGGAATTTCCGTGGTGCGAGGCTTGCCGTGCCCCGGCGCACCCGGTGTTTCTGTGCGACGAGCGGGTCCACTTTCTGTGCAAAGCCTGCCAGGCGCCGTGCGCGCGCTGCGGCAGGGTCTATTGCCGCGCCTGCCAGGCCCGGTGCCGCTGCGGCGCCCAGAGCGGCCAACCGGGCGAAATGCCATAATAGTCCACATCACTCCACAAGGACATTTATGAAATTACTCACCGCCGCGTTGCTCGTGACCGCTGTGGCCTCCGCGCAGGAGACCCCGGCCAATCCGCTCGTCACCGTTTCGAAAAACGTTTATGGCATCGCCAAGAACGACATTCTGCGTTCCGCGGAGAAGATTCCCGAAAGCCTGTGGTCTTTCCAGCCGACCCCGGAGGTTCGCACCATCGGGCAATTGTTCGCGCACGTCGCCGACGGCCAATACGAATTCTGCGGCGTGGCCGCGGAGGGGCACAGCGTCTCCAAGGGGATTGAGAAGACGGACAAGACTAAGGCGCAGATTCTGCCAGCGCTGCAAGAAGCCTTCGCGTTTTGCGACGCAGCCTACGCCAAGATGACCGACGCCAATGCCGCGGAGATGGTGAACTTCATGGGAATGCGGATCACCAAGCTGGGCGCCATGGATTTTAACACCGCCCACACCATGGAACATTACGGCAACCTGGTGACCTACATGCGGCTGAAGGGCATCGTGCCGCCTTCGAGCGAACCGCGGCAGGCGGGCGGGTCCAAGAAGAAATAGGGCCCGTGGGACTGGAGTTTTGCGACCCCTTCCATCACCCGCCAGTGGAGCGGGCTGAATACCAGCATTACCAGCCCGGCGTTCGGGTCGGTAACCTCGGCGATCTGGCTCGGAGAAAGCGGGCGGGGCGTCGCGCTCACCGGCGTAGTGTACGGGAGATTTTAGCCTTTATCGGGGCACCCAATCTCCAAACGCCGTTACTCCAGGAAGGGCTCAGCGAAGCCGCCATCGCCCGGCGGTAAAGTCCGCCATATCCTCGTTCCATACGCCAAACTTGGATGCCATCTGGCCGCCATCCACGAACAGCGTCGCGCCGGTAATATAAGATGCCGCCTCGGAAGCCAGGAACACGCAGGCCTGCGCCACCTCCTCAGGCGAGCCGCCGCGACCCAACGGAATGTGCCGGAAATAGTTGCGCAGAACTTCCGGGTCGGAGAAATGACGCTCGGTCAAACGCGTGCGAATCAGCCCGGGGCAAACTGCGTTCACACGGATGCCGTACGGTCCAAGTTCGTTGGCCGCCGTATGAACCAATCCGAGCAGACCCGCCTTGCTGGCGTTGTAAGCAGCCAGCCGCGCCTCGCCGTCGTACGAATTGGTGGAGGCCGTGATCACTATGGCGCCGTGACCCTTCGGCTTCATCAGCCGCGCCGCCGCCTGGATGGTGTGGAACGCGCCGGTCAGGTTGATGGCCAGAATCCGCTCCCAGCGTTCCGCCGCATGGTCCAGGAAATCTTCTTCCTCCGCGATGCCGGCGTTGACCATCAGGATGTCGGGCACTCCGGAGGCGGCTAAACCGGCTTCGATCGAAGCACGGCTGGTCACATCGACTGCGCAGTACTGGGCGCCGTTGTTCTCCGGCGGCGGTTCGCGATCGAACACCCACACCGAAGCCCCCTTGCCCGCGAGCAGCCGGACGCTGGCCGCACCGATGCCGTTTGCCCCGCCAGTCACGACCGCGATCTTTCCGGCCAGCCCTTCGATCACGGCCTCGATCCTCCCAGAAACAGAGTGCGCCATTGGCTATAGGACATCGGCTCTCTGCAATCCGATGGACCGGCGGACGGAACTGCGCCCGGCGACGCGGCGGTCGGCGTAAACTCCAGCCGGCAGCCGGAACGCTGCTGCCACAATTGCACCTTCCAGTCATACCGCACCAGGATGTTGTGAAGCGCATACGGCCGGTTCTCCCGCCTCCATGCCTGTTCGTAAAGATCGTGCAGAAGTCCGTAGCCGTAGACGAGGTCCTGATAGTAATAATCCTGGTGAAAGAGCGGATCTCCCGCGTGCCGCCCCCCGTTATGCTGGCGATCGGCCATGGCATACTGATCGGCGATCTGTTGCGCCGCTTGAAACTTGTAGACGATAAAATCCATGCGGCGGGCACCCAGTTCCATCGCCCCAAGTGCGTCTGTTTCGCGCAACGGGCCAGCCGCTTCCGCCTCTTTGATGAGGGTAATGGCGCGTTCGGCGTGCAGGCGAATTTCGTGCCCCAGGGGCAGTAGCCGGGCGGATGTCTCCTGCCCCTGCCGCGACCACGGATCCATCCAAAACAGATCCGCCATGGCCCCGTGTGTGGAGCCGGCCCGGCTGAAGGATACCTGCGCCGCCGACAGCTCCTTCTGGGCCTCATTAATCTTGCCGGTAAGGTCCCCGTGAAACACCTGCCCGAAGCTGTTTTCGAAATTCGATATGCTGCTCTCGCCCGGCTGCCAGCCTGCCGCCGCCCCGAACAGCAGCCCATACCAGTTGGCGTTGAAGAGGCTTCCATCATCCGAGTTCCAGACGGTGTTCAACACCCCGGTGGCTCCCAGCCGCTGCCCGTCGCGCACGAAACGCTGGATATTGAGCAGCGCCTCGTAATAATTCGGGTAAACGCGATCCCAGTTATTCAAACCCGGGGACACCCAGGTTTCTATCCCGGCGTCCACATAAGGCCGCAGCCACTTTTCAAAGCCCTCGGGGCGCGGTCCGTACTCCCAGGCCACCGCGATCACATCTTTCGGCAAGGTCTTCACCAACTCCGGGTTGTTCATCGCAATGTCGCCCCAGAAAAGCATCCGCTTGTGGAGCGGCTGGACGATTCCATAGATCTGCTTCAGAAAATCCATGTAGACCTTGGCGGCGCCCTTCTCCGCCACGGCGGGTTGGCTTTGACCGGTCCCCAACTCGTTCACCTCGTCCGCCCCGACGTGGAGGAACGGTCCCGGGAACATGCCGGCCAGTTCGGTGATCCATCGGCGCACCAGGTCGATCGATCCCGGCTGCCCGGGAGCGAGCGCGCTGCCGTGGGGCGTCTCCCCCAAGGGCAGATACTGTTCGAACATCAGAGTGTGATGCATATGGCCGAAGGCTTCCTGCTCGGGCACGATGGTCACATGAAACTGGCGGGCATAGCGCACCAGTTCCTCCACATCGGAACGCGTCATCGATCCGCCGGGCTGTGCTGGAAGAGGATCGCTCCGGTATTCCAGCGAGTTTTCCATGTATGGCGAATAGATATTGATTTTGTATTCGGAAAGCACCTGAATGATGTGTTTTTGAAATTCGAGCGTCGAGATCGGACCGCGCGAGATATCGTGCGAGATGCCGCGAAAAGCCATCGCCGGCCAGTCGCGGATTTCGGCAGTTTGGAATATGGCGCCCGTCGCAGTCACGGAAATCAGTTGCTTGAGCGTCTGCGCGCCGTAATAAACGCCGGCGGCGGAAGAGCCGATGTCATAAGTGATCGCGCCGTCTGTGATCAGTACGTAACCCTCGTTGCGCATTTCCGGGGAGAGCGCCAGGCGCCTGGACGAGAGAACCGCGGCCGCGAGCTTGTTGGTGTCCCGCAGCAGCACGATCCTTACCGCGCCGGTGGTTCCGTTGCGGGCCGCAATTCCGCGGCTCTTCAGGGTGGCCATCAGATCGTCGGCGGCAAATCGATCTGCGGAGTCCCCGTCGGGCGCCGAGATCGCAATCCCCTGGCCCAACCGCAAGATGGGGCCGGACCGTATCTCTCGGGGCAACGGAACCAGCGGCAACGAGGCGGCCGCCTCCTGTGCCAACAGGAACGAATTGCCGGCAAGGATACAAAACACCGGACACCAAAAACGCATTCCAAACGATGGACCTGTGAGCACGCCGTCTGCCTCCCGTTTCTCTCAGAAGTATAGCGAAGCGCTCCCGCACCCAGCCGGATCGACGTGCGCCGAGGGGATCACGTCCGGCTGAAGGGCGCTGAGAACCCGACTCTGCTAAACGTGCGCGGCGAGAAAGACCGGGCGTGGGTCGTGCTCATGGCGGACGCAGGGATAAGCAAAGCATCTCCACATATCCGTCCGCGCGATGCATCCGGATGGGCCGTCCGTCCTCGATCCAAAGCTGTCCGTTCCTAATATTCACCGCAGCGAGACAGAGAAGGCGGAGAAAGACAAAGTGGTAAGGCGGGTGGTTCAACGCCGGAACGACGCCGGCGATGCAACTTAGGACTTGAGTTTTTGGAGAAGCCACGCCATGTTGCGGCCGAGGACCTGCATGGTGCGAAGGGCCTCTTCATCTTTTTCGACGTCGCCGGGTTCGCGGCCGATGCCGATGTTCCAGTAGGAGGAACCGGGGACGATCATTTCGCTGATGAGGAAGAAGTGATTCAGGGCATCGAAGGCGTGAATGGCGCCGGCGCGGCGTACGGCGACGACTGCGGCACCGACTTTATGGCGGAACATGCCGCCGTTGGCGCCTGAGACGAGGCAGGCACGGTCGATCAGGGCTTTGATTTCGGGGGAAATATCGGCGACGTAGGTGGGCGATCCCAAGAGGATGCCATCGGCGGCGGCCATCTTGTCGATACAGGCGTTGCCGATATCGCCGGTCTGGGCGCAGTGGCCGTCCTTACGAATGGAGCACTTGCGGCAGGCGAGGCAGCCATGGATGTGGGAACCGCTCAACTCGATCAGTTCGGTGTGAACGCCGTGCTCCTCAAGTTTGCTGAGCACGTGGCTGAGAAGGATGGCGGTGTTACCGCCTCTTCGGGCACTTCCGTTGAAGGCGACGACCTGAATATCGGGCATGGTGTGATCCGGTTGGTTCCCGCTTGGGGAATTTGGGTGAGCTGCCGGAAGG
>Ga0335074_10015523_pt1 | contig 10705 bp, 8 predicted proteins | sample Lox_Sample_23_FD_206715 | JGI IMG/M metagenome (GOLD analysis project Ga0335074, IMG submission 206715) | Soil microbial communities from Loxahatchee National Wildlife Refuge, Florida, United States - Lox_Sample_2.3 | ecosystem: Environmental > Terrestrial > Soil > Wetlands | place: USA: Florida...
AGATTTCCTAAACACCGGTAGGAATTGACCTTCAGATCAGGCGTATCCCTATCGCTCGTGGTATCCTTGTTCTCGGACACGCCATGGAGCCAGGCACGACAGAACTCATAAACGCAGATCGGGAACACCTGATTCACCCGCTACACCACCCATCCGAGCACGAGGACCCCATCATCTATGTCCGGGGGCGCGGCGCGACCGTCGAGGACATTCATGGGCGCGAGTATCTCGACGGGCTGTCCGGGCTGTGGAACGTTAACGTGGGCCACGGCCGCGGTGAACTGGCAGACGCCGCGGCCGCTCAGATGAAGGAACTGGCCTATTTCTCAAGTTACATCGGGTCTTCAAATATTCCATCGATCAGGCTCGCGGAGCGCCTCATCGAACTGACCGGCGGCGCCATGCAGGCGGTCTTCTTTATCACCGGCGGCGCGGAAGCGAACGAGGCGGCATTCAAAACCGCGCGATTTTTCTGGAAGGCTTGCGGCCAGCCCGGCAAGGTGAAGGTGATTGCCCGCCAAGAGGGATACCACGGTGTCACGCTGCAGGCGATGAGTGCCACCAAGATGGGGAGCTACTGGAAGATGTTCGAGCCGCGGGTGCCGGGTTTCGTTCATATCCAGAGCTGTTATCCGTACCGATACCAGGGGGCAAAACCGGGCGAAACGGTGGGGCAGGCAGCCGCGCGGGAACTCGAGGAAGCCATCCTCCGCGAGGGGCCGGATAGCGTGGCCGCTTTCATCGGTGAGCCGATCCACGGCGCCGGCGGGGTCATTTATCCCACCGATGACTACTGGACACGCGTGCGCGAAGTGTGCACGCGATATGACGTACTGCTAATCGCGGACGAAATCATCACTGGCTTCGGCCGCACGGGACGGTGGTTCGGACTGGCGCACTGGAACGTGCAGCCGGACATCCTGGCTTTCGCCAAAGGCGTAACTTCCGGTTATCTGCCGCTGGGCGGAATTATGGTGACTAAGCCCATCAAGCAGGTCATGGATTCAGTCAATCCGCAAGACCGCTGGATGCACGCCGCCACTTACTCGGCGCATCCCGTCTGCTGCGCGGTGGCGCTGAAGAACATCGAGATCATCGAACGCGAAGGGCTGTGCGAGAACGCGGAGAGGATGGGTTCGCGGCTCGACGCCAACCTGCGGGCGGCCTTCGGCGATCACCCGCATGCAGGCGATATTCGCGGAGGCAAGGGACTGCTGGCGGCGGTGGAATTCGTGGAAGATCCGGCGACGAAGAAGAACTTTGCGGGTGAGCGCAAAGTGGCGGCACGCCTTCACGCGGAGATGGTGCGGGGGGGAGTTGTCACGCGTACGCGTCCCGCGGGAGGAGCGCATCCGGCCAACGGCGATATCTTATACTTCGCGCCGCCGCTGGTGGTTACCGCGGCGGAGATCGACCGGCTGGTCAGCGTGTCGCGCGCGGCCGCCCGCGCGGTGTTCGGCAGGTAGGTTGTGGGGCAGGGCTACTGGGCTTCGGCCATCGGCTGCGGCGCGCCTAAGCCAACCGTGCGGGCCCGTTGCACGTACTTTCGGCGGACTCTTTTCTTGGCTTGGCGCTCCTGCTGCGCCTGCAGACGCGCGAGCCAGTTCGCGTACAGCCGGGTGGACGCTGCATGCCATGTTTTCGAGATATTCTTCTCCGCCTCAGCAGCCGGAAAATCGGCGAGCAGCTCCACGCGCCGGTGCGACAGACAGCGCACCTGAAACGCAGCAAATAGCTCCGCGGTGCACTGGTCGAAGTAACCCTCCGGCATAGGCGGGTAGGTGTCTCTCTCGCATCTCAGGTAGCGTCCAATGTCCCTGCGATATTCAAGAAGCAAAGTATTCGCTTGGTACTCGGGATGACCTTGGAAGAAGACAAACAGGCTCTTGCGCGGCTTAGCGAAGGCATCCACGCCTCCGTCCCTGGAGCGCGTGAGGATGCGATAGCCACAATCCGTGAGCGCGGATTCGGGCAAATCGTTCCACCTGGAATGCGGCATCCGCAGATGCGCGGGAACGCCGGCTGTCAGTGGATGGTGCGCGGCGCGATCGCATTCGAACACACCAAATCGCTTCTCGGCCAGGCGCCGCCGGCCGACGCCATCCAGGTGCAGAACCGCGGCGTGCGCGGCCAGGCAGGACCAGACGGTCGAATGGGTGTGGTGTCCGGCCCAGTCAATCACCTTTGCCAGAATTTCCCAGTATGGTTCATCCCGCAAATTCTGCGTCTTGGGCTCGGTCCCGGTGACGATCAGACCATCGAGGTGGCGATCCCACACATTCTCGATGCCGGAGTAAAAGCGGTCGAGATGGGACTTGGCCATTTCCGAGCGGGGAACACCCGGCAACGCATAAAGCGACAGGTGCACTTCGATGCCATCCGCCGCGGCGTCGAGCAAAGACAGGAACTGGCGCTCGGTGGCTTTCAGCGCGGCATCCGGCATGTTATTGATCAAGCCGATGTGGATAGACGGCGCCGCCGCGGATTCATGAACGCCGCTTTCCCCAACTAAATAGACAGGCATCAGAGTTCCTCCGATTATTTCGCGGCGTCGAGCGCTTGATCCAGATCGGCGAGGATATCATCTATATGTTCAATGCCGATGCTGAGGCGGATGGTCTCCGGCCCCACTCCGGCCCGGCGCTGTTCCTCGGGCGACATCTGCCGATGGGTGGTTGAGGCGGGATGGCAACACAACGATTTCGCGTCACCCAGATTGACCAGCCGCTTCACCAACTGCAACGCATCGTAGAATCGCTTGGCGGATTCAAACCCTCCCTTTACACCGAAAGTCATCAACGAGCACGCCCGGCCGCCGAGATACTTTTGCGCCAACGCATAATGAGGACTGTCCGGGAAGCCGGCATAGTTCACCCATTCCACGCGCGCATCTTTACGCAGGAATTCGGCTACGCCTCGGCCATTTTGCACATGACGCTCCATCCTTAGCGGTAGCGTCTCGATCCCCTGCAGCAGCAGGAAGGCGCTGATGGCCGGCAACACCGACCCGGTGGCCCGCTGATACACGCTACGGCAACGCCCGAGGTACGCCGCATTACCGTAATGCCCGGTGTAGACGAGGTCGTGATAGGATGGGTCGGGCCGGCTGAACATGGGAAAACGCTGGGCATGCTCTTTCCAGGGGAACTTGCCGCTGTCGACGATGATTCCGCCGAGCGTGGTGCCGTGTCCCCCCATAAACTTCGTCAGGGAATGCACCACGATGTCCGCGCCGTATTCGATCGGACACAGCAGGATGGGAGTGGCCACCGTATTGTCGACGATTAGCGGCACGGCGTGTTTGTGGGCTACCACGGCCAGCGCTTCCAGGTCGCAAATGTTTCCCGCCGGATTGCCGACAGTTTCGCAAAAAACGGCGCGCGTCTGTCCATCGATCAGTTTTTCGATATCTGCGGGACGATCCGAGGCGGCGAAGCGGACAGTTACTCCCTGACTCGGCAGAACGTAAGCAAAGAGCGTGTGCGTGGTCCCATATAGCTGCGGAACCGAGACGATGTTGGCGCCTAGCTCCGTCAGGTTGATTGTGGCATAGTAAGTGGCGGCTTGCCCCGTGCTCACGCACAGCGCTTCCAATCCGCCTTCGAGCTCGGCCACGCGCCGCTCGAGTACGGCCACGGTAGGGTTGGAGATGCGGCTATAGCGGAATCCATCGGCTTCCAGATTGAACAACGCCGCGGCATGATCGGCGCTGTCGAACTCATATGCCACCGTCTGATAGATCGGGACAGCCACCGACTTAGTGGTTGGATCCGTCTGGTAGCCGCCGTGAATGGCGACGGTCTCTTTTCTCATGGGAGGAGACTCATCTGGCCCACTACGCTTTTGATATCCGCCGCGGTGGTGCGAAAACTGGTGACGCACGCCCGCAGGACCGGCGCACCGTTGCCCAGCCGCACTTCAGACATCCACGCGATGTGCCGCGCATGCAAAGCCGCCAGGAACTTGGTGGTGTCGAGGCCCTCGCGGGTAAAGCAGATCAACGGCAGCGGCGTAGTGTTCACGATCCGCCATCCCGCGCGCTTTAATGTTTCACGGAGTAGGTCGCCCATGCGCGCCTGGTGCTCAATCATGCGAATGCACTCCGTTTCGCCGTTTTGAGCGAGCGCCAGAAAGAGCTTCAGACCGATAAAGCGGCGGGACCATTGTACCGAGGCGGTGTACGGATCAGTGGCTCCGCCGGTGGTTTTGCCCGGCATATAGGATGTTTCCGCGTGAAAGGCCGCGGCCACGGAATCCACATGCCGGCAGAAAAACATACCAGCTCCCATGGGCACCGAAAACCATTTGTGGGCATCGCAAGTGATCGAATCGGCGGCTTCAAGTCCCGTGAGGTGATGTCTGAGAACGGGCGAGATGGCCGCGGCGCCACCCCAGGCGGCATCCACATGCAACCACAGATTCTCGCGACGGCAAAAATCTACGAGATGGGACAGAGGATCGATCGCGCCAGCGGCGGTGGTGCCGGCGGTACCAATCACCAGGAAGGGCGCGAAGCCGTCCCGGCGGTCCTCGGTCACTCGTTTGGCGAGATCCGCAAGGTCCATCTTCAGATCCCGGTCTGTGGCTACAATGCGGAGCGCCTGCCGCCCCAACCCGGTCATGTGTGCGATCTTGTTGAAGGAGTGATGCGCCTCACCCGTCAGGTAAACCGTTGGCGTGGCCGGAAGGCTGCGCAGACCACCTTCGCCATATGCGGGGAAAGCCCGGGTTAAAGCCACGATCACGGCTGAGAGATTGGCCTCCGCTCCACCGCTGGTAAAGGTGGCGGCGGCATGGGCGGGGAAGCCGAACTTGGCAGCCAGCCAGGCCAGAGTGTGCCGTTCGATCTCGTTTGCCGCCGGTGAAGTGCGCCAGGAAGCCAATTGAGGGTTATACATAGCAACCAGCGTGTCCGCCACGATGGATGCCAGAGTCACACTGGGATTGAAGAGGCCGAAATAGCGTGGATGAGTAACATGCACCTGCCACTTATGTAACATCTGCTCGACATCTGCAACTACTTCATCGAGCGGCGCTGCTTTTTTGAAATCGTAGCGGGATGCCAGATAATTTCGAATCTCATCGGGCGTGACGTGCGGCGTGATTGGACCGGCTGCGATATCCGACTGTAATGTAGTAACGGCATCCCGGATGGCGTCGAGAGCTAGAGGGCTCAAAGTGACTCCTTCGGAAGCCGCCCCACACGTCATAGCCGGATCTCCCCGGACTGGATGCAATCGTAAAGCGCCGCGCCGAGCCTTACGAATGCCTGGCGTTCTGGATGGTTGAAATACAGAACATCGGCCGTGGCGGCGGGATCGTATCCCTGCCGTACGAGTTCGCTTTTCGTAAATTTGAAGGTGCCGGTAACTTCGAGTTCATTGCGAATGCGCAGGAACAGGGGACGCGCGTAATGCGGGAGGCGGCCGATTAAGTGAGTCCGGAGGGCTTGCAGATCGATCTGGGGTTCGGCGACCAGTGCGGCCATGCCTGCGCGTCCATCGCCGCCAGGCAGGGTCACGCCATAGACATTGGCTTGCCGTATTCCTGGAAATGCGCAGAGCGCCTCGGCGACTTCCGAGGTCGCGACGTTCTCACCCTTCCAGCGGAAGGTGTCGCCGATGCGGTCTATGAAGTAGAAAAATCCCTGCTCGTCCTTTCGCATCAGATCGCCGGTGCGAGCCCAGGTGTCTCCAGGCAGGAAGACGTGACGCAGGATGCGTTTCCCGGAAGCCTCCGGGCTGGTGTAACCCTCGAATCGGCTGCCGGCTTGCGAAGGGTCATCTACAATCTGGGCGATGGCTTCTCCAGTTTCGTTCGCAGCACACCGAATGCAGAAACCGTTTTCGTTCCGTACCGGCTCGTCTTCATCGACGTCATACCGGATCAAGACCGGCGCGAATCGATGTGCGAGATACGCGGGGACGCGGCCGATGGAGCCGCATTTGCCTTCGACGTTGAACAACGAGAGTCCGCCTTCGGTGGCGGCATAGAATTCGACGATCCGCGGAATCCGGAACCGGCTTTGGAACTTGTCCCACACATCCGGCCGCAGGCCATTGCCACAGGCGATCCTGAGTTGGTGCGCATTTTCCTCGGGACAGGGCGCGGCGTGGAGTAAGTAGCGGCAAAGCTCTCCGATGTATTGGAAGAGAGTACAATCCCAACGGACCACTTCGTTCCAGAATAGGCTGGCCGAGAAACTCTCGCGGATGAAGACCGACCCGCCAGCCGCCAGCATGGCCCCGGGCGCCACCACGCCGCCGACGCTGTGATACATCGGCAGGCAATCGTACATGCGGTCCGCCGGCCGGGCATCCAGCATGCCGGCGAACCAGGCGCTCCATTGCATGAGCCGCGCGTGACTGACGTTAGCGGCTTTGGGCAATCCGGTGGTTCCGGAAGTGTAGATGTGGAGCGCACGATCGTGAATGGTTACGGTCCGGCGTTCGCCGTCAGTCAACGCGTGGCCCGGGAGTTGCTCGATGTGGCGATCGATGCGGCGGAACGAGCTATCGCCGGCGCCGTGAACCCAGATGGCTGACGCCGCCGGCGTCGTTGCAAGATCGGGCAGCGCGGTGGAGAATCGGGTGGCGAGGTCCGCAGCTACGATTATGTGTTTGGGCGAGACGATATGGATGGAGTGCGCCAGCGAGGGACCGGTCAGATTGGTATTGAGGAGAGCCACCACGCCGCCGACGCTGGCGATGCCCAGCCAGATGGCCATGTACTCCGGCCGATTGGGCATCATCAGACAAACGACTTCCCCCTTGCCGAGGCCTTGGCCGAGCGCCCAGCGGGCATATTGATTGGAGCGCGCGACCAGCGTGCCGTAGGTAAGGCACTCGTGCGCGGAGAGCAGGGCCGGATGGTCACCCAGTTGGGCGGCGCGTTCCGCGATGACGGTGGGAAGTAGGCGATGGGGATGGCGGGAGATGGGCGCCGTCAGTTCCAGCGCGCGCGCCCAGGCTTGGGCCGCCGAGTGGTGACTGGCCGGTGGTTTCTCTGTAAAGCTGGCGGTCATGCCGTGCTGCCGGCGTCAACGGTAAGAACCGTACCCGTGATGCTTTTCGACTTTGAGCCTAGCAGGAATTCAACCGCTTCGGCCACATCGTCGATTTGCGTAAGGCGCCGCAACGCACTGCGCCGGACGATCTGCTGCCTCTGCTGGTCCTTGAGACTCCGCGTCATTTCCGTATCGACGAAGCCGGGCGCTACTGCATTCACGTTGACTCCCATGTGTCCGACCTCTCGCGCCAGCGATCGGGTGAAGCCGATCAATGACGATTTAGTGGCGGCGTATACAGAGAGACCGCTGTACCCGGTGAAGGCGATAATCGAAGCGATGTTCACGATGCGCCCGCCGCCATCGGCCAGCATGTAACGTAAGGCGTACTTGGTAAGAATGATGGGGGAGATCGTGTTCAGACGCACCAACTGCTCGATCTGGGAGTTGGGCATGAGTGCCAGAGTGCCATCGAAACTCATACCCGCGTTGTTGACCAGCCCATAGATGGGACCGAATTGCTTGCGCAGCGTTTTGACCAGCCCGCCGATTTCTTCGGTCTTCGCCAGATCGAAGGAGACGAAGTGGAATGATCCGGGGTGAACGGCTTCCGCTTCCCGCATGGCAGAGGCAAGCGGATCGGTCTGGTTCCGTGCCACTGCTACGACATGGTACCCCTCCGCTGCCAGCTTACGAGCGATTCCCAGGCCCAGTCCGCGGCTCCCACCGGTTACGACGACATTACGCATGGCGTAATATCTTGCCGGTGGCGGCGACCGGCAGGTTGCGCACGAAGTGGATAGCGGCCGGGACTTTATGGCGCGGAAGCGCTTCCCGGCAAAGCTCCAGGATCTCGTGCTGAAGCGTGCCGGCCTGGCCGTTCATGGTAGCGGGATCCATCGCCAGAACCACGTCGGCTGTCACCAGCGCGCCCGTGATGGGGCTTTTTCTGGCCTGCACGAGCGACATCCTGACCTGCGGGTGCCGATTGATGACGGCTTCCACTTCCTCCGGATGTACCTTCAATCCGCCGACGTTGATGACCCCGTCCCGCCGCCCGACGAAGTAATAGCGGTCGCCGCGCAGTTCGAGCATGTCGCCGGTATCCACGAAGCCGTCGGGGTTTGCCAGAGGTTTGGATGAGCCGCCTAAGTAGCGATTCGCGTTGAGCTTGGAGCGGATGCGCAACGAGCCATCCTCGACTTTCATCTCCACATCGGTACTCCCTGCGATCAGGCTGGCCGAAAAGCCCGCCAGACCATCGGTAACATCGAACGCCACGCCGGCCTCGGTGGAGGCGAAGGCGTGGGCGATTCCGGCCTGGGGGTAGAAGGAGCGCAGATGGTCCAGGATTGCCTGGTCGGCGATTTCTCCCGACAGCCGCACGTATTGGGGCGCCAGCCGGCGCGCCGAAGGGCTCATCAGCGCGCGCCGCCAATGAGAAGGCGTTCCGGAGATATGCGTCACCCGATAGGCGGAGGCCCGGATGAGAAAATCTGCCATAGATCCTTCAGTGCTGGACACCACCAGCGATGCGCCGGTGAGGAGTGCGCGCAGAAAGATCCGCAGCCCGCCGTAGCGGCGAATGTCGTAGAAGGTGCTCCAGACCACCGGAGTTGGCGAGGAGCGGGTGTTTTCGATCGCTCCGGCGAGACTGGCCAAGGTATGGGCGACCAGCTTGGGCTGTCCTGTGGTGCCCGAGGTGAGGAGTATCCATTCGGTCTGGCACCCTGCGCCCCGATCATAGTTGGCGGGTACGATTTTCGGACTGCAAGGGATGAACGAGCCCACGCCCGGAATGTCCGATTCGAGCGCGGTGCGATCCGAAACGATGGCATCCAGCGCCGCCTGGTCGATGACGAAGGGAAGATGTTCGTACGAGAAATCGGAAGGACAAAGCACCAGGCGGCGCGCCAGGCCGTCGAGCTCGATGAGCGCTAAGGCCGCGGTGAGCTGATCCCTGGTCCAGACCAGCACCGACCGGCCGCGCAGTTCCCCGCCCCGGCCACCCAGGCAGGATCCGCCATCCAGAGCGCCTAAAGTGACCGTCGCATCGGCTCCGGAAAGAAAGCGATCCGACAGATTTCCGGCGGCGCTGGTCCCGTCCCAGAGCGACCCAGCATCATTTTGCGGCATCTTCGTAAAACTTGACGAACTCACCCAGGGTTACCGGGAAGCCGGCAACTTCGGCGGCAGTGAACGGGTCTACGCCCAGCGAATCCTCGAGCCGGGCCACGATGACTGCCATACACAACGAATCCAGTCCTGAATCCACAAGCTCGAGAGCATCTTCTAACGGCGCCAGGTGTTTGTCCTGCTCCTGAGCGACCTGCGTGATCTGGGCGATAATCTGCGACCGAACAGACATATTTGTTGTTTCCGGACCGGCCGGCGTTGAACTTGACGATACCATCATAGCCGGAAGCCCACGCTTTACGCGGCGTGGTGCCCGGACAGGGCATGCTGCGCCTTGATCTCCGGGGTCATGATGAAATCATCTTTGCTGCGCAGATTCACCCCCGCCTCGAACTCCGGCGGTTTTGTTTCAGTGTATCGCAGCCGCAGTTGTTTGGCGATCATCATAAGATGGATCTGCATCTCGACCCGTGCGAATATGTCCCCAATGCATTTTCGGGGGCCTGCCGAAAACGGGAGCATGGTTAAGACGTGCCGGTCCCGCGACTGTTCGGGATCGAACCGATCCGGGTTGAAGCGATCCGGATCGTCCCAGAGAGCCGGGTGGCGTTGGATCAGGTAGGGTGAGATGTAGATTTCCGTACCGGCGGGAACGAAATAGTCGCCGAGTTGATCGTCCTTAAGTGCCTTGCGCGTCATCAGCCAGCCAGGTGGATAAAGGCGCAGCGCCTCCTCCAGGACTTGGCGTGTGTAGGTAAATTTCGGCAAATCGCCCATTTCCGGGCAGTCACCGCCGGGTAAGCGATTGAGCTCTTCTGACAGTCTTTGCTCAACCTCTGAGTTCTGGGAGAGTAGGTACCAGGTCCAATTCAAGGTGCTGGCGGTGGTTTCGTGTCCGGCGACGACGAGGGTCAGGATCTCGCTGACCAGTTGGCGGTCCGGCATGGCTTGGCCGGTGTCGCGGTCACGCGCCTCCATCAGCATGCCCAGGATGTCCGTGGATCTGCGGTTCTCGTTGCGCCTTTTGGCGATGACTTGTCCGACCAGCTTTCCGAGCGACCTGAACGCCTGGGCAAACTGCAGGTCGCGGGCCGATTCGCCGGAAAGAATGCTGAAATGCGGGGCCACGTCCTGGTAATCGTCTCCGAAAATAGAAACGAGCACCACGTCCAGGATCATGAGACTGACATCGCGCGTAACGTTGACGCTGGCATGCTCGCGCGCTGCCCGCTCCCATTTCTTGAGCAACGCAACGTTTGCCGTGGTGATGATGGTAATTAGCGCGCTGATGGCTTCCTGGTGGAACGACGGCTGGATCATGCGCCGCTGGCTTTTCCAGAATTCCCCTTCGCTCACCATCAGGCCGTTGCCGAGGAGCCAGCCCACGCGTTTGATGGCCTGGCCTTTTTTGTAGTTCTGCCAGTTTTCGCGCAGGACGTAATCTGCCGAGCGAGGGTCGCTGACCACGTATACGTCGGTACCGAAGACCGAGGCTTTATAAATATCTCCGAAGCGGCAGAAGTGATCGCGCATCCAGCTCCACAGATCCTGAGAAGGGTCGTA
>Ga0335074_10015524_pt1 | contig 10704 bp, 10 predicted proteins | sample Lox_Sample_23_FD_206715 | JGI IMG/M metagenome (GOLD analysis project Ga0335074, IMG submission 206715) | Soil microbial communities from Loxahatchee National Wildlife Refuge, Florida, United States - Lox_Sample_2.3 | ecosystem: Environmental > Terrestrial > Soil > Wetlands | place: USA...
GCCAATTCCAGGTCCGTACGTGTGGCCGGCGTGCCGTGATGTCCCGGCACGATCACGTCGAAGTCCATGGCTCCGAGCTGCCCGAAGAACTTGAGGTACTCATGCATGTTGGCCGTCAGATCGAGCCCCATGAACGGCGTGGCACCGGCCGAGAAGGCGTCGATGGCAATCACGACTCTCTTGTCCGGAATGTCGATGAGCAGGTCACCTTCGGCGGTGTGCCAGTGACCGACCTTGATATCGGCGACCAGCGAGCCGCGCTCGAGGCGATAATGATCCCTGAACGTGTCGGTGGGGAGCGGTCGGTGCGGATCGTGCATCTCCCGCAGAAACTCGGCGGTTCCCTCCTCTGCCAGGATCTGCATCCCGGGAACCTGCTTCAAGATCAGTCCGGCTCCGCCGATGTGATCGACGTGTATGTGCGAGTACACGAGCTCCACGATGGGCTCCTTCGTCGTCTCCGCCACCGCCGGAACGATGTGCCGAGCGAAGGAAGGCGGAGCGTCGAACAGCACCACGCCCTTGCCGGTGATCGCGAAGACGGACTCATAGGCGCCGTCGGTGATCATGTATATGTCCGGCTTCAACCGCTCGACGACGTAGCCCCGCCTTGGATCGATGACCGGCGCCTTCGCCTTTACCTGCGGAAGCACCGGAACGTAGTCGGGCAGGTTGTCGCTCGACTGGGCGCGCACCGTCGTACTGAGGAACACGGCCAGCACCAGCAGCCCGCATTTCGACGCCGTGACCGCTTTCCAACCTCGGCTGCTCATGTCTCGCATGCAGGTGACTTTGGTGATCGGCATTAGCCCCAAACCGCGGGAATCACTTTCCCGGGATTTCATGGGCGCAGCTGCTGACGGCGGGCGGAGCGAGACACCGCGGCAGTCGGAAATGCAGGTCAACCGCGTCGCCGGCGACCTCGCGAGCCGCATCGGCCGCCGACCGCAGGGCCCTATCGAACGCCCCTCGCAAGCCATTACCGCAGACGTCTTCGAGACTCGACGCGACGCGAATGCGATAGGCCCCCGAAGACCACGGCAAATTCGGTGCAAAGCTCCACCGTCTCTCACCCTGGTCGATGGCGATGCGGCCATCCATCGGCCGGCCGCCTGCCGATGCGATGGTGATCGCATGCGGGAGCAGCGCCCAGTCCAGAGGGTGCGGGAACAGGAGCTCGAGGGCTGCGCGACTCCCGCTCGGAGGTACCACGACTTGCCACCGCTCGACCGCAATGGGCTCGCGGATCGCCGCGGTGACGTGGAACGACTTGTAGCAGCTCTGCAGCGCACGCCCCGACCGGTCGACCATTCCCGGACCTATGGCAAGCGTGTACTGCTGACCGGCCCGGAGCGGCGGGCCGAGTGCCCGGTTGGGCCCCAACCCTCGCTTGATCCTGCCTGGATCGAGCAGGATCGTCAGATCCGTCATGCTCCTGTCCCAGAGCTCAACGGGAGGGCGGTAGAGCACGTCGGGCGCCGGGCGCCCATCGGGACCGAGCAGCGTGATGTGATCCAGCGCCTGACCGCGCTGCATGGGAGCGGAAAAGCACGCGTGAAACCGCAGCAGGTTTTCCGGCAAGGAGTCGCCGGAGGGGAACACGCGCTGCACCTGTGCGCGCACCATGCTGGTCTTCCTCGGAAGCGAGAACTCCAGAGTCAGCCGTTCCGAGTCCGGTCGACCAAGCGGCCGCGGGTCGAAGGTGGCGCGAAAGCGAACTCCCCCTGCGAATGGAAAATGCGGGATGAAACGCACCCCGTCTTGCACAACTTGATGACGGCCGAAAACGTCCGGAAGATCCTCACCTTCCGGCCCCTCCGCCGCCATGACCCTTACCCGGAGCACGGAGCGCGGCAGCTGACCCGCCCGTGCGCATGCCCTCAGGGAGGCGATCAGATCCGGGTGCAGCTTGCGCACGCGGACGCACGCCATTGCGCGCCGACGCGGATGGCGTTCGATCGTCAATGTCGGCTGGCGGCCCGGCACAGCGCTCCCCGACCCGCAATCGGTCGTCGTCAATGATCGATCTCGTTGCGATGCTCTCGATAGTGGAACGGATCCGGGCCATCCGGCCAGTTCATTTCCGACATGCCGAATCTGCGATCGAAGAAATAGGGGATCATGAGCGTGCCGACATCCAGTCGATACGATGTCTTCGGGTGCCGCCAGATCGCGACCGCCCATCGGGGATTGAGCAGAGCCGTGTGCTCGGCCCGGATGGGAAGATCGCGCTGCGTGCGACCGAGCCCGCCGGGCCCGAAGTCGATCGGACCGCCGGTCGGCTCCGGCTGCGCGGTTTCCAGATCCGAGATCCCGATGCGTGACGCGCTGCGCACGTCGATGGTGACCAGGAGATATTCCTTGTGATCGAATGGGTCCGTGAAGCTGAGCATGTCCAGGGGATTACTCCCGTAGCCCAGCTCACCGATGGTGTCCCCACGAACATGAGCACCGTCCTGCAACGAGCCGAGCGGGAATCGCACCAGAGGCGTGCAACCGTAGACCGCGAACAGGTATGGCTCGCCGCGCACCTCCCGGATGAGCTGCCGGACGATCGGCGCGCGCGTCTCGAATTCGCCGTGCACCGGGTGCCAGATCTCGACGGTGCAGGTGGACGCTCGGGCCTTGAACGGGTACGGGATTCGGTGCAGCGTCGATGCGAAGCGCCGATTCGAGATCCCGGTGACGAAGATCTCTCCCTTGTAGTATTTGATGTCCGTGATTGCGTATGTTCGCTGCGGCTCGAACTCGAGCATTGCCTGCGCGTCGGGCTCATCGGGGATCGCCACTTTCGAGTGCGGGATGCCGTCTAGCTCGAGCACCTCCAGATTGCCATGATTCACTTTCACGATCGCCGCAACGGCATCCGTGCCGCGGCCGCGCTCGACCGACAGGAAGATCTGCTGAGAGGGTTGATGAACCGCCATGTCGTTGACGACGATCTGGTCATGGGTGGTGCCGAAGAGCGCGGCCAGCTTGTGATCGAGCCCGGGCACGAGATCGCGGCCTTCGAAGTTGTGAAAATTGCCGAGCTCGACGTCCGTTTGCGGGGTCAGATCCTTCTGCCGCAGCGCGAAGGCATGCACCGCCGCGCCGCTGATGTCGCCGACGAACAGGACATTCTCGGACCCGAACGCGAGCACGCCGGCTGATTGCAGCGGACCGGCCGATGGCGCCAGAGCGGATCCGCCCGTCGCGGCGCCGGCGCGCTCGGACTCGGCGAAGATGCGCCCGGACAAGGCCGTCCCGACCCAGGATGCGGCACCGAGTCGCATCACTTCCCGTCTCGTACGGGGACGAAAACCGGGGGAATTTTTCATCTCAGTGCTCTCTCCCGTGTCGATGTTGCCCGGTTCCGGCGAATGGCGCCGCTTGCGCCTCAGATCTCGACGCGCTCGCCGTTCGGATTGCTGCGAAATGTCCATGTCCCTCCGCTGCGAAACGACGCCGCGGTGGCGAACGTGTCTTCCATGAACTGAAGATGGCTGCAACGGCCGTCCTCGCACTTCGCGAACACGGCAAATGGGCTGGTGACGAGCTTTGAGAGGACGGTGGATTTGTACGTGAAGCGCCCGAACATGGCGGCGTACTCATCGGCACCGAACAGCGCTTCGCGCTCGAATGACTGCATTTCCCAGTATCGACCGACGTCCACGAAGGTCTTGACGATGCTCTCGGGTCCCCGGGAGGTGCCGCACCACGGCATGATCCGCTTGAGATCGGGATCGGCCTGGTTGAGCGACACGTAGGTGACGTCGGGCGTGACCAGCGATCGAACGTGGTCGAGGTCGGTCGGCTTGTCCAGGATGGCGGACAGAATCTGCATTGGGGTGAGCATCGAAGAGCTCCAATGTCTCTGCAGGCTGCGATCGTCGGCTTCCAGCTATCGCCAGCAGGCTACACCGGGCGGTGAGCTCGCTGTAGATGCCAGAACCTGAAATGACCTTCCCGCAAATGGAATAACGACGTGATCGCCGCGACTTCACCGTCCGGCGCATCCGCCGGCTCCCCTTTGATGACCCTACCCTGACGCTGGAACGCGAGAACGGGCTGCCTTGCACGGACGTCTACGCGATCGATTCCTCTCCGCGCAGCGTGCTGCGATCCATGAGCCGCTTGCTGTTGAGGTCATAAGGCGCTGCCTTGTGCATCGTGCCCGTGTTGTCGAACAGCAGGAAATCGCCGACCGCCCATTTGTGGCGATAGACATATTGCGGCTGCGTCGCGAATTCCTGCAGCCGGCAGAGCAATGCCCGGCCTTCTTCGAAACCCATGCCCTCGATGTAGTAGGCGGTGGCGCCGATCAGCAGCGACTTGTGCCCGGAACGGTGGTGCCAGACCAGCGGATGGAATCGCGACGTGTGGGTTTGCCAGCGCATCAGCTGGGCGTAGGTCGGATCGGGATTGATCATGCGCTGCGTGCTTTCGAGGCAGTGACGGGCGCGAAGTTTGCCGAGCAGCCGCTTGTCCTCCTCCGGCAGATCGGCGTAGGCGGCGTAGGTGTTGGCGATCATGGTATCGCCGGTGCCCTCGTCGGCCAAAATCCGGCAATTGAGCATGGTCGCCTTGGCCGGGACGTCGTCATTGGCGCCGTCGATATGCCAGTAGAAGGCGCCGCGCGTGTAGTCGGCCACGGGGTTGATCTCCGGATCCATGGAGATCTTCTGCACTTCCTTGCCGCCCACCAGGAAGATCTCACCGATGGTGGCGGCGAAGGCAAGCTGCTCCTCGATGCTCAGATGCATCTGCGGAAAGACCAGGGCGCTGCGCTCCGGAAGCAGCCGCCTGATCTCTGCGGCATGGGTACCGTCGACCATCTCTTGCTTGGTGGTCCGGATGATGGAGCCGACACGGGGAGACGCATTGAGTACTTCGAACATGTTGGAACCTACGTCAAAATCAGGCGGCAGACACCGGCTATCCACGTTCTCGTCGAGGAGATGGTGCCCCAGACAGGCGCCGATTCCAATACGCCGGGGCGGCGGCGGCAAGTGCGGATGCCCTCTCTCCGAGATGGCCTCAAACTTACAACGCCTCGAGCCACTCAAGCCCACTAACGGCCGCGTTTGGCGCTGCCGTGGACGGCCGCGACGAAGGCCCATACGAGGAATAGCGGAATCAGCAACGGCAGCATGAATGGAAACGCGAAGAGCGCCGCGACGAAGCCGATGACCACCAATGCAGCCAGTATGATCAAACCGGCCCCGGCAAACAGGAAGACGAGCAGAATCGCGGTACAGAAGAGCGATACGATCGCCACCAGCATACCCCATCCTTCCACCGCAAGACCTGCAGGTCCCGCGAGCCGCCGACCGTTCACGATGATGGCGATGTTGCTGGATTGAACCAGCACCCACACCATCACACCGAGCAGGGCGATGACCAGCACTGTCGCGAATTTCTTCATCGGCCTGTGCCTCTATTCCGATCGTCCGCACTCACATGGCGCCGGCGCCATCGGGCGCCGCCACGCGTACGCGGCACCATCGCCCGAGCGCATCGCCCGTTGGCGTTACGCAGAGCAAGCCCGGTTTGGGCTTCATGACTGCCATTTGCCTGCCGATCTGTCCGCACACATCGCTTGATCAGCACACCGTAACGCGTTACATTGTAACGCGTTACACTGTGGAGGGAAAGCCATGGCACAGACTGCCGAGCGAATGAAGGCGATGCGCGAGCGACGCCGTGCCCGTGGCTTGCGCGAATTGCGGTTGGTCGTACCGGATGCACGCTCGAAGGCGGTCCGCAAGCGCATCGCCAAACAGGTCGCGGGTTTGGATCCGTCGCTCGAGTCGGCGACGATGCGATGGATGGAGTCGGTTTCCGAATTTGATGCTCAATGAAGCGAGGCGATGTAGTAACAGTTGCGGCGAGCGGCGGCTATGGTAAGCCGCGCCCGGCGGTGATTGTGCAGACGGATGCATTCCCAGCCGGCCATGCGTCTGTGGTGATCTGCCAGATGACCTCTGACTGCAGCGATGCGCCCGACTTCCGCGTCACGATCGATCCGACTGCGAAAAACGGGTTGCGAGTGAGATCGCAGGTTATGGCCGATAAGCCTGTCACCGTTCGGCGGGAGCGAATCGGACGACGGGTCGGCCATCTCGACGACAGGGACATCTCGCGGCTGAATATCGCCTTGGCATTCGTCATGGGTTTGGCGGACTAGGCAAAGCCCCGCGGCACCCGATTTGCTCCACTGGTCGCGAACGGTGACAGCGACAAAAGCATTAACATTTCTCTGGGTCGATGCACGTCGAGCCGGTGGCCATTGCCGGAGTAGCTGGGATGCCATTCGTGCTATTGGCAATTTGTTCGATGATCGTGAGCCGGAAATCCAAGTCGGCCGATCACCAGGACACTCGTAACGAGCGAAGTGACCAACCCTTGTCACTTGCCGCCCAACTGTATACGGAGCAGCAACTTCTCGGTGTTACCGAAGGCATCTAGGGCGCGGAATCGACGCTCAATCTGCCCGCCGTTGGCGAGAATGACACGCTGGGATGCAACGTTGTCGGGATCTGTGGCCAGGTCGACGTGAGCCAGCCCGCGCGCTCTCGCCATGGGTAGCATCAGCCGTAGTGCTTGAGTTGCATACCCACGCCTTCGCTTCCAGGGGACAACCGAGTACCCGATGTGACCCAGACAATATGCAGGTAAATCGGTCGTCCCCGCCTGCCAGCGGAGTTCGATGGAACCGCAAAACTCGCCGTCCCACATCCACAGCCGAAATCCAGGTAGACGCGGTACCGTAGACCCGTCCGGCAAGGATATCGGCGATCCCCTCGCCTCTGGGTCAGTTAGGCTCTCGACGAAATCGATAGGACTGCAAGCAATTCTTTCCAACTCCTCCTCGGCAGCAGCCAAGCGCAAATTGTCATGCGCCCAGCCGCGCCGCAGGGCATCCGAATAACTCGGTAGGTAGCGCAACGCCGGGCTGACCAGCTCCATACTTGTAATCTTAACCACGATCGACGGCGGTAGCTGCCCTGCTGCCCCGGAAGCAATCAGTCGCGACTTCCGGTTTGGGTCGTGATTTGCCGGATGCCGGCGTATTCCGGAGTTTGGACCGTGAACTGGCGCTGTCGGCCAATAGCAGTCAGTGACGGTCTGCAACCCGCCGCCATTGACCTGCAATTCGCAATATGATCCTTGAGCTCGTTATCATTGTCGCCCGCCTGAGGTACTCTGGCCGGAGGCGCCATTGCACCGGGAAAGACTAGGTACAGCTATCCTGCTGGCGTTCATTGCGGCGCGCGGGATGACGCTGGAACATCAGCCGGCGAATGGCGAGAAGCTGGGCGAAGTTCACTTCGCCACGTCGTGCAATGAGCCGGCGCAACGCGATTTTGATCGCGCGGTCGCCTTGCTTCATTCTTTTCAGTTCGACCGTGCCATCGACGGATTCCATGCGGTCTTGCGCAAAGACCCTGCGTGCGGGATCGCGTATTGGGGAGTCGCACTGAGCGATTGGGGCAATCCATTCGCCCCGGGGCAAAAAGACGTGGGCCAGTTGCAACTCGGGCAGCAGAGCAGCGAACAAGGCAACGCACTGGGCGCAAAAACGGAACGCGAACGCTCCTATCTCACGGCAGTCGGTAAGCTGTACGTCAATTTTGCAAGTACACCGCAACAGGTCCGCTTGCTCGCCTATCGCGATGCCATGGCAACGGTTGCCGCAAAGTGGCCTAAGGATCACGAAGCACGGATCTTCTACGCGTTGGCGCTCGCGGCCGCGGCGGACCCGGAGGACAAGACCTACGCGGATCAACTCGAGGCGGGGAATATTCTCGAGAAGCTATTTACAGAGGAGCCGACACACCCCGGTTTGGCGCACTACATCATCCATGCGTACGACGTGCCGGCGCTCGCTGCCCGCGCCCTAATCGCGGCACGACGTTACGCGGAAATTGCCCCCGATGCGCCTCACGCACTGCACATGCCGTCGCATACATTTACCCGCCTGGGGTACTGGCAGGAGTCGATTGACAGTAACGTTGCCGCCGTAGCGGCCGCGCGGCGACAGGGGCAGACGGCCGAAGAACTGCATGCCAGTGACTACGAAACCTACGCGTACCTGCAAACGGGCCAGGACGGAGCGGCAGCCCGAATTGTGGCTGCGCTGCCGGAAATAGCGTTGCGCTTCGATCCGAAGGCACTGTTGATAGGGGCCGGCCCACCCTCGGCTGGCTATTTTGCGCTCGCGGCAATCCCGGCACGATACGCCTTGGAACGCCAGGACTGGGAGCAGGCGGAGAGGCTGGTGCTGTCAGAGACGCCGTATCCCTATACCGACGCGATAACGTGGTTCGCCCGAGGGATGGGCGCTGCGCGGTTGCGCCATACCGCAGCGGCAATCGAAGCGGCCAACGCATTGCTGCGAATCCGAGAGCGCCTCTCGAAGGCCAACGAGCGCTATTGGGAACTGCAGGTGGAGATTCAGGCCACTTCGGTCTTGGCATGGTCTGCGCTGGCGGTGGGCAATGACAAGGAGGCTTTGCGGCAAATGGAATTGGCAGCGACCATGGAAGACGGGACGGAAAAAAGTGTAATGACACCGGGGCCCTTGTCCCCCTCACGGGAGCTGCTCGGAGAGATGCTTTTGGAAATTCACGAGCCTGCTCAGGCGTTGGTTCAATTTCAAGCGACGCTCAAGAAGGAGCCGCGGCGATTTCGGTCATTGTACGGGGCAGCGCGCGCTGCGCAGCTCAGCGGGCACGGCGATCTGAGTCAGAAGTACCTTGCCGAACTGCTGACGGTATGTGCGCACTCCGAAACGCCTGGAAGACCCGAGCTCGAGGAAGCGAGGGTGGCCTTGGCGAAGTACAAGGGCAGGCTGCTCCGAAGCGGTCACTGATAGTCGCCGGCAACGGGTCGGGAGTACGCGCGTTGGCGGTCGCCATCGGCTTATGAAGACGGCCCTATCTCATTCATGGCTTTCCCGCGCCGCCCCCTCCGGTCTGTACTCAAGAAAACACAGATGCAGGCAAAAGGTGCACTTCGGGAGCCCTGGATTCGAGGAGTTGCCCGGGTATCGCCGCTGGGCGATGTTTATTGGCGCCGTTGGATCGATGAATCCAAATAAATCAGCTCCGGCTAGGCTGGGACAACGCGGCCACGTGCCGCTCAGCTCCGACGTCAGGCGCCCGAGTTATGCGCACAGTACCGAGGTGCTACGAGCCCGTATTTGGTGGCATCGTCGCCATTCTGGCAGCCGCGTTTCTTTGCTTCGGGCTGTGTATGCCTTCGCCGCGACGCGTAGACAGCGCGGCGATGCACTTGATGTGTGCCATGAAGGCGCGCTTACAGGAACCGCTTGCCGCATACGTGCGCGCAAATTTGCGCAGCGGAAACTGCGCCGCGAGGAACGCTATGTTTCGGAGACGACGGATGCCCTTTCTCTGCGAACGTTGCGACTCCGTTCGATTTCAACGCAAAGTGGATGAATTCGCATCTCCGGCAGCGGCAGCATGGTGTTTGACGTTGAGGGATTGGGTTCCTCTACTCGACCGTCACGCTCTTCGCCAGATTGCGCGGCTGATCGACGTCGGTGCCTTTGAGCACCGCGACGTGGTAGGCGAGCAGCTGCATCGGCACCGCGAAGATCACCGGCGCCTGCAGGGGGGTGACCGCCGCGGGCATCTGGATCACCGTCACACCGTCGGCGCTGCGCATCTGCGCCTGCGGATCGGCGAACACGAACAGCTGCCCGCCGCGTGCGCGCACTTCCTGCAAGTTGGACTTGAGCTTCTCGAGCAGATCATTGTTAGGCGCGACGGCGATGACCGGCATGTCCTCGTCGACCAGCGCGAGCGGTCCGTGCTTGAGCTCCGCGGCGGCATACGCTTCGGCATGAACGTAGGAGATCTCCTTGAGCTTGAGCGCGCCCTCCATGGCGATGGCCGACAGCGCGCCGCGGCCCACGAACAGCGCATGGTGCTTGTCGACCAGCGCTTCGGCCAGCCTCTGGATGCCCTCGTCGAGCGCCAGCGTCTTCTCCACCAGCCCCGGCAGCTGCAGCAGCTGCGCCATGAAATCGCGCTCGCGCTCGACGCCTTCCGGGCGATTCTTGGCGAGCGCGACCATGAGCATCGCGAGCGCCGTCAGCTGCGTGGTGAACGCCTTGGTCGAGGCGACGCCGATCTCGGGCCCCGCGCGCGTGAGCAGCACCAGCTCCGATTCGCGCACCATCGAGCTTTCCGGCACATTGCAGATGGAGAGAGTGGAGACGTATCCGGCGCGCCGCGCATTGCGCAGGGCCGCGAGCGTATCCGCGGTCTCCCCGGACTGTGAGATGGTGACGAACAGGGTGTCCGGCGTGATCACCGGGTCCCGGTAGCGATACTCGCTCGCGATCTCCACGCGCGCCGGTATCCGGCAGTATTGCTCGATGAAATGCGCGGCGACCAGGCCGGCGTGGAAGCTCGTGCCGCAGGCCGCGATGTGCACCGCCTGCACGCGCTTGAAGACCTCGCGCGCACCCGGCCCGAAGGCTGCATCGAGCAGCTTTGCGCCCGACACGCGCTCCTCGAGCGTCTGGGCGATGGCCCTCGGCTGCTCGTGGATCTCCTTCAGCATGAAATGCCGGTACGGGCCGCGCTCCGCCGCGTCGGCCGGCAGCTCGCTCTCGCGCACCGCGCGCACGGCACGCTTGCCGTTCGCGTCCAGGATCGTGACCGACTTGCGGCGAATCTCCGCGACGTC
>Ga0335074_10015525_pt1 | contig 10704 bp, 8 predicted proteins | sample Lox_Sample_23_FD_206715 | JGI IMG/M metagenome (GOLD analysis project Ga0335074, IMG submission 206715) | Soil microbial communities from Loxahatchee National Wildlife Refuge, Florida, United States - Lox_Sample_2.3 | ecosystem: Environmental > Terrestrial > Soil > Wetlands | place: USA: Florida...
AGGTCCGAACAGATCATCGGCCGCTGGTTCGCCAGCCGCCCGGCCGAGGTCACCGAGCCGGTCGTGCTGGCCACCAAGGGCCGGTTTCACCTGGGGACCGATAACTCGCCGAACGGCGCCGGGCTGTCCGCGCGCCACCTCGGGCGAGCGTTGGACGCCTCGCTCCGGCGGCTCGGGCTGGACAGCGTGGACCTGTACCAGGTCCACGCGTTCGACCCGCTGACGCCGATGGAGGAGACGCTGCGGACGCTGGACCAGTTCGTCCGGACGGGCAAGATCCGCTACTACGGGCTGTCCAACTTCACCGGCTGGCAGCTGACCAAGGCCGTGCACCTGGCCCGGGCCCTGAACGTGGCCGGGCCGGTGACCCTCCAGCCGCAGTACAGCCTGCTGGCGCGGGAGATCGAGTGGGAGATCGTACCGGCCGTGCTCGACGCCGGGATGGGCCTGCTGCCCTGGAGCCCGCTAGGCGGCGGCTGGCTGTCCGGCAAGTACCGCCGTGACCAGCGCCCGGCCGGCGCCACCCGGCTGGGCGAGGACCCGGGCCGGGGCATGGAGGCCTACGACCGGCGCGGCACCGACCGGACCTGGCACGTCATCGACGCGGTGCAGAAGGTGGCCGAGGACCGCGGCGTGTCCATGGCCGAGGTCGCGCTGGCCTGGGTGACCGCCCGGCCCGCGGTCAGCTCGACCATCCTGGGCGCCCGCACGCTGGACCAGCTCGAGACCAACCTCCGCTCGGCCGGCCTGCACCTGACCGCGGCCGAGACCGCCGCGCTCGACGCCGCCAGTGATCCGCACCCCGTCGACTACCCCTACGGCGAGCTGGGCGTCGACCAGCGGTCCCGCAGCATCTGATCGCGTTCACGGTCAAATCACGCCACGGCCGATCGTCATATAAGCAGAGCGACAACGACCGTCACCATGAAGGAGGACCGGATGACCACACCGCAGCGGCCCAACCCGATCCCCGGGGGCTACCGCCGGGTCACGCCCTGCCTCACCGTCTCGGGCGCCGCGAAGGCGCTGGAGTTCTACGCCGACGTGTTCGGCGCGACCGAGCGCATGCGCACGCCCGGGCCGGGCGGGACCATCGTCCACGCCGAGATCGAGATCGGGGACTCGGTGGTGATCATCGCCGACGAGTTCCCGGCCCAGGGGACCAGCGCGCCCCCGCCCGGTGGCCTGCCCGGCTCGCCGGAGTTCCTGTTCATCTACGTCGAGGACGTCGACGCGGTCATCGCTCGCGCCGTGGAACTCGGCGCCGGCCTGCAGCGCCCGGCCACGGACCAGTTCTACGGAGACCGCGACGGGTACATCATCGACCCGTTCGGGCACGGATGGACCATCGCCACGCACACCGAAGACGTGACCCCGGAGGAGCTGGGACGGCGGATGGCCGAGCTGTTCGGCTAGGTCCGATCCGGGGCGGGAACAAGCTGCGGCCGCCGGAGACGGCGACGACCGTGCGGCTGGACCGCGGCGAGCTGGCCTGGGTCTTACAGGCCGATGGTGGAGTCGGATATCGAGCGCGGGTCGCGGGGGTGCCAGACGTCGCGGGCCACGGCGGCCAGGAAGCCGTCCACGGCCCGGTTGAACACGTCCGGTTCCTCCAGGTTGGCGGTGTGACCGGTGCGGGGCAGGACGACCAGGCCCGAGGTGGGGATGGTGCGCTTGAGCATCAGCGCGGGCTCCAGGCAGCCGTCGTCCTCGTCGCCGACCAGGACTAGGACCGGGATCTTGATCTTGGCCAGCTCGTCGGTCAGCGCGTACAGGGACGGCCGGGCGGCCTGGACGCCGCGCATGGTCAGCGCACTGCCCAGGTCCGAGTGCCCGGCCAGCGCCGCGGCGAACTCGGCCCAGCCGCGCGGGTTCTTGTTCTGGAACTGGACCCGGGCCGGGCCGATCGCGTAGCGCTCGGCCACCTTGGCCGCGCCCTCGGCGGCGAACGCGGCGGCGGTGAGCATGGACTCGGTCCGGAAGGCGTCCGCGCGCTCGGGCTGGGCGCCGTACCCGGCCCCGGCGACGACCGCCGACAGGACCCGGTCCGGGCGGGCTAGGACCAGGTGCAGCGCGGCGAACCCGCCCATCGACAGGCCGACCACGTGGGCGCGGTCGATGCCCAGGCCGTCCAGCACGGCGACCGCGTCGGCCACCGCCCGGGCCTGGGAGTACGCGGCCGGGTCGGTGGGCACGTCCGAGGGCGGGTAGCCGCGGGCGGCGTAGGTGACGCAGCGGTAGGCCGCCGAGAAGAACCGGACCTGAGGTTCCCAGCTGCGGTGATCACCGGCGAACTCGTGGATGAAGACCAGCGGCTCGCCCTGGCCGGCTTCTTCGGCGTGCAGCGTGACGCCGTCGTCGGTCACGATCGCTGCCATTCGCGGCTCCCGCGATATCAAGGATCTGTTTCGGTTACTTTTACCGGATCGGCGCCCATGATGTGCTGGTATGTCCGCGCCGCGGCACCGGCCGCGTCACGGTCATACAGTGCCTCGATGATCTCGCCGTGCTGGCGGGCGGATTCGGCGTGCGTGCGCGTCACCCGGGGCCCGCCGTGCAGGGACGCCCACAGCAGCCGCATCAGCGACAGCAGCAGCGGGCTGCGGGCGTACTCATAGATCGCGAAGTGGAACTCCCGGTTCAGCTCCGCGAAGCCCGAGTCGTCGTCGGGCAGGGCGCGCATCTGGTCGTTCAGGTCGCGCAGCCGGGCCAGGCCGGACGCGTCGATCTTGCTGGCCGCCAGCGACGCGCCGAGGGACTCCAGGGCCGCGCGGATCTGGAAGTTCTCTTCGACCGGGCCGAGCTCGGGAGCCGCGACGGTGAAGCCCCGGTGGGTGTCGCAGACCAGGAGCCCCTCCGATTCCAGCCGCCGCATCGCCTCCCGGACCGGGGTCTGGCTGACGCCGAACCGCTGGGCCAGGTCCCGCTGGCGCAGCTGCTCCCCCGCGGCGAGCTTGCCGGTGATGACCAGCTCGCGGATGAGCGCGGCGACCAGGTCCGTCTTGCTGGTGTAACCCGAGGTCACGACGTTCCTCCCGCACAATCGCATAGGGCGCGGACGCGCTCCGGGGTGAGCGGCAACTGGCCGACGCCGCCGCTCAGGCCGAGCGCGTCCCGTACCGCGTTCGCCACGGCCCCTCCCGCCGCGCTGACGCCGCCCTCGCCCGCGCCCATGACGCCGAGCGGGTTGCCCGGCGACGGGGCGTCCTGGCAGACCAGGAGGTCGACCGGCGGGACTTCGGCGGCGGTCGGCATCCGGTACTCGATGAACGTGATCGCCTGCGGCTGGCCCGCGTCGTCGTAGCTGAACTCCTCGAACAGCGCCCCGCCGATGCCCTGGGCCACGCCACCCCGCAGCTGGCCCTCGACCAGCGTCGGGTTGACGGCCCGGCCCACCTCGTAGGCCACCAGGTAGCGCAGCACCCGGACCTGCCCGGTGCCCGGGTCCACCGCCACCACCGCGGCGTGCCCGCCGTACGGGTAGGTCATGTGGGTGACCTCGAAGCGGCGGCGAGCGGACAGGCCGGCGGACTCGCCGGATCGCAGGTGCCGGCTGGCCGGCTCGGCCGCCGCGGCGATCTCGGCCAAGGTCAGCTCGGCGCCGGGATCACCGCGGACCACCACGGCCCCGTCGCGGACGTCCAGGTCCGCCTCGTCGACCTCGAGCATGCGAGCGGCCAGCTGAACCGCCCGCTCCCGGACCGCGGTCGCGGCCTGATGCACGGCGCTGCCGCCCACCACGGTGGACCGGGAGGCCCAGGACCCGGCGCCGAACGGCTGGGCGGCGGTGTCGCCCGTGGTGACCCGCACTACGTCTGGATCGACACCGAGCGCGTCCGCGGCGATCTGCGCCATGACGGTCTCGATGCCCTGGCCGATCGAGGTGCCGCCGGAGTACACGTGCACCGCGCCGGACTTGCTCACGGTCACGTCCGCGGTCTCCTGCGGCCCGAGGCCGCTCTTCTCCACGAACATGGCCAGGCCGAAACCGTGCCGCACGTGCGGGCCCGGGTGGCCGGCCAGCGCCCGGTAGCCCAGGCGGTCCGCTTCGGCGACCAGGGCCGCGAGCAGGGCCGGGTAGTCGCCGGTGTCCAGGATCATGTCGGTGCCCAGGGTGGCGATCGGGCGGCGGTGCGGGATCTCAGTAGCAGCAAGCAGGTTGCGGCGGCGCAGCTCGATCCGGTCCAGGCCGAGCTGGTCGGCGGCCACGTCAAGCAGGTGCTCGCGCGCCGCGGTGCCCTCGAACCGGCCGGGGGCGCGGTAGGTGCCGCAAGGTGTCTTGTTGGTGAGGACCACGCGGATCCGGCCGCGGTAGGCCGGTACCCGGTAGGGCCCGGGGAGCATGGCCACGGTCAGCTCCGGGACCGCGACGCCGTGGGTGCGGCAGTAGGCGCCGTTGTCGTGCGTGACCTCGTCCGCGAGACCTAGGATCCGGCCAGCCTCGTCGAAGGCGGCGGCGATGCGGTGGTGCTGCTGGCGGGAGTGGTTGACCGCGACCAGGTGCTCGGCCCGGTCCTCGGCCCACTTGACCGGGCAGCCGAGCCGCAGGGCCAGCCACGGGACCAGGAAGTCCTCGGGGTAGAACTCGCCGCGGACCCCGAACCCGCCGCCCGCGTCCACGCCGTGCACGTGGATCAGCGTCTCGTCCAGGCCGAGCAGGCCGGCCAGCAGGTCACGATTCCAGACCGGAACCTTGGTCATGCCGAAGATGTCCAGCGTTTCGCGGTGGGGAACCGCCAGCAGGCAGCGCGGTTCGAGCGGGACTCCGCTGTGCCGGCCGATGGCGAGCTCGATCCGCACCACGTGCCGGGCGCGGCTGAAAGCGTCCTCGACGTCGCCGTAACCACGGATGAGTTCGGCCGCCGGGATCGCGGAAGGGGTCCGGGCATCAAGCACCACGGCCCGTTCAGAAATATCAAGTTCAATGAGTTCGGCGGCATCCTCGCAGGCGTAGGGATCCTGGCCGACCACGACCGCCAGCGGTTCGCCCACGTAGCGCACCGCGGTCGCGGCCAGGACCGGCTGCAGGTAGCCGCTGAGGTCGGGACCCGGCACGGTGAGGCGGACCGGGATGGCCAGCCCCGCGGGCAGGTCGGCGGCGGTGACCACCGCGGTGATGCCCGGGGCTTTCGCGGCCTGCGTGACGTCGAGGTTCTCGATGTCGCCGTGGGCGCTGGGCGAGCGGACGATCCGGGCCCAGAGCTGGCCGGGGACGCTGATGTCGTCGCCGAACCGGCCCCGGCCGCGCAGCAGCCGCGGGTCTTCCTTGCGCGGCAGCCGGGCGCCGATCGAGCTCACGTGGCGTCCCCCGCGGCCGCACGGCGGGCCTGCGCGGTGGCCAGGACCGCCTCGACGATGCCCTGGTAGCCGGTGCAGCGGCACAGGTTCGAGGCGACGAGCTCGCGGGCCCGTTCCACGGTCAAGTCGGCGGCGCCGGCGTCGCTCAGGTAGGCCTCGATGAGCATGAGGAAGCCGGGGGTGCAGAACCCGCACTGCAGCGCGTGATGGTCGCTGAACGCCTGCTGCAGGTCGGACAGCTGCTCCCCGTCGGCCAGTCCCTCGACGGTCAGGACCGAGGCCCCGTCGGCCTGGACGCCGAAGATCAGGCAGGCCCGGGCGGGCTGGCCGTCGAGCACGACCGTGCACGCGCCGCAGATGCCGTGCTCGCAGCCCAGGTGCGTGCCGGTGTAGCCCAGGTCGTGGCGGAGCATGTCGGCCAGCGTCCGGCGGGCCTCGACGACCAGCTCGTGGTGGCGGCCGTTGACGTTCAGGGCGATGGAGTGCAGGTCCATACCCCCTCCTTGCCGGCAAGAGCGGCGCTCAGGTCCTGCGGGAGCACCGGGATGTGGTCGAAGCTGACGCCCGCGCTGCTAAGGGCGTCGTTGATGGCGTTCAGCACCGCCGCCGGGGCGCCGATCGTGCCGCCCTCCCCCATCCCCTTGGCGCCGGTCTCGCTGAACCGGGACGGCGTCTCCAGGTGGACGATCTCGATATCGCACATCTCCGCCGCGGTGGGCGCCTGGTAGTCCATCAGCGTGGTGCTGACCGGCTGGCCGTCCGGGTCGAAGCAGACCCGCTCCAGCAGCGCGGCCGCCGCGCCCTGGGTGACTCCCCCGCGGACCTGCCCGTCCACCACGATCGGGTTGATGACCACGCCGCAGTCCTCGACGACCAGGTACCGGTGCAGCCTGATCGCGCAGGTATCTGGGTCGATGGCCACCATCGCCACGTGGCAGGCGTTGGAGAACGTGCCGGGCGGGTCGAACGTGGCCCGGGCCTCCAGTCCGTACCGCAGTTCCTCGGCCAGCCGGTGGGACTGGAAGTGGACCACGCGGGCCAGCTCGGCGATCGGGATGGCGGTGCCCTCGTCGCCCCGGATCCGGGCGCTGCCCTCGGCCAGCTCCACGTCGGCCGGGCTGGCCTCGAGCAGTTGCGCGGCGACGCCCTTGAGCTGCCCGGCCACGATGTCCGCGGCGCGCCCGGCGGCGCCGCCGCCGATGACCACCGAACGGCTGCCCCAGGTGCCCCAGCCATAGGAACTAAGGTCGGTGTCGCCCTGGCGGAGCTTGATGTGATCGGGGTGCACGCCCAGCCGGTCGGCGACGATCTGGGCGAACGTGGTCTCGTGTCCCTGGCCGTGGCCGCAGGTCCCGGTGGTGACGATGACCTCGCCGGTCGGGTCCATCCGGACCAGGGCGGTGTCGTAGCCGGGGGTCATCCGCATCCGGCGCTGGGACATGGTCGGGGTGCCGTACGCGGTGCGTTCGGAGAAGCAGGCGTAGCCGATCCCGGCGAGCTGTCCGCGCGCGATCAGCCGGTCCCGCTCGGCCGGCCACGCCCTGTCGTGCACCTGCTTTTCGGCGAGGTCGAGCGCCTCGCGGTAGCTGCCCTCGTCGTAGGTGATCAAATTAACGCCCGTGTAGGGGAACTCGCCGGGGCTGATCAGGTTGCGCCGCCGCACGACCAGGGGATCCAGGTCGAGGGCGGCCGCGGCCTTCTCCATCAGCCGCTCCATGACCAGCACGATCTGCGGCCGGGACACGCCCCGGTACGGGGCGGCGGGAGCCTTGTTGGTGGCGATGGCCCGGCCGCGGGCCCGGTAGGCGGGGACCTTGTAGACCCCGGGGAGTTCGGTCGCGGCCATCAGCGGCTCGACCGCGCAGGTGAACGGGAAGACCGAGTAGGCGCCGGTGTCGCAGTCGATCGCGGCGTCCAGGCCGAGGATCCTGCCGTCGCCGTCGAAGGCGGCGCGGACCTGGTACCGCTGCTCGTGGCCGTGGAACGCGGCGGTCAGGTTCTCCTGCCGGTCCTCGGCCCATCGCACCGGGCGCCGCAGCCGCAGCGCGGCGGCGGCGACGGCCACCTCCTCCCGGCCCACCACGCACTTCAGGCCGAACCCCCCGCCCACGTCCGGGGCGATGACGCGTATTTCAGCTTCCGCGATCCCGAGCGCCTGGGCCACCCCGGATCGCATCTGGTGCGGGACCTGGGTGGACACGTGCATGACCAGCTGGCCGTCGCGATCGTCCCATTCGGCCAGGCAGGCGCGTCCCTCCAGCGGCAGCGCCGCGACCCGGGCGCTGGTGAACGTCGCGCTGACGGTTAGGGCCGCGTGCTCGAAGATGCCGGGGAGCCGGTCGTCGTCGAACATCAGCAGGTCCACCAGGCGGTTCCGGTCCGCCTCCTCGTGCAGCCGCGGCGCGTTCTCGGCTTGGCTCCCGGCCATCGAGGTCACCGCGGGCAGCGGATCCCAGTCCACCTCCACCAGCTCGATCGCGTCCTCGGCCAGGTACGGGTCATCGGCGATCACTACCGCCACCGGCTCGCCGACGAACCGGACCGTGTCGCCGGCCAGGATGGGCATCCGCGTGGGCCTGAACTCCTCCCGTTCCAGCGTCGCCAGCAGGTAGGGGTGGCCGAGGCTGGCCCCGGTGACCACGGCGACCGCGCCGTCGGCCTTGAGCGCGGCGTCCGTGTCGATGGCGCCGACGCGGGCGTGGGCGTGCGGGCTGCGGACGAATGCGGCGTGCAGCAGGCCGGGCCGCATCAGGTCGCCCGTGAAGCGGCCCCGCCCGAGCAGCATCCGGCGGTCTTCCTTCCGCGGCACCGCGGCACCGATCCACGGGCTCACGTGGTGTCCCCGGTCCCGCTGGCTGCGCTTCCGCCGGCGCTGTTGCTGGCCTCCTCCAGGGCACGGCAGACGAGGGTCGCGGCCAGCCGGCGCCGGTACTCGCTGGTGCCGTGGGTGTCCTCCGGCGGGTCGATCTGGCTGGCGGCGTGCTCGCCCATGGCCTGCCAGGTGCCCGGGCCGGCGGGCTGCCCGGCCAGGGCGCTGGTGTCCACCCGGACCGGCTGCGGGCCGACCCCGCCCAGCACGACCCGTCCCGACCGGCACTGGCCCGCGTCGAGATCGAGGGATACGGCCGCGGCGACGACGGCGAAGTCTCCCTGCCGCGGCGCGAACTCGGTGAGCACCGCGTGCGGAGCCGGCCGAGGGAACCACAGCTCGGTGATCATCTCGTCGGGACCGGCGGCGGTGGTGTAGTAGCCCTCGAAGAATTCCGCCGCCGGGACCTCGCGCTTTCCGTCCGGCCCGGTCAGCACGACGACGGCATCGAGGAGGACCGCGAGCAGGCACCATTCCGAGGACGGGTCCGCGTGCGCGATGCTGCCGCCGAACGTGCCGCGGCTGCGGATCGGGTAGTGCCCGATCCAGCGGGCCGAACGAGGCAGCACCCGGTAGCTGGCCAGGACGGCCGGGTCCCGGGTGGTCTCGACGGCGCGGTGCGTGGTCAGCGCGCCGATGCGCAGGCCATCGGCTGGATCAGCCCGCAGGTAGGACAGGCCCGCGATCCGCGTGATGTCGATCAGCGCGGCCGGCCGGGCCAGCCGGAAGTTCATCATCGGGACCAGGCTGAGCCCGCCGGCCAGGATCTTGGCCTCGTCGCCCAGTCCGGCGAGCAGCGCGACCGCCTCACCCACGCTGTGCGCTCGGTGGTAGGCGAACGGCGCTGGCTTCACCCCGGCTAACTCCCACGGTATCAAGGCCTCAGTTCCATTTGGTATACCATATTTCAGACCTTCCGGGGAGCCGCGCATGCCGCATCCGCACCTCCAGATCGAGCACCATCCCGACGGCTACCGCTGGCTGCGGCTGGACCGGCCGGAACGGCGGAACGCCCTGGACCCACGGTTCCTGGCCGCCCTGAGGGACGCGCTCGCCGACTCGCCGGGGACACCCGCCGTGCTGGCCAGCGCCGACCCCCGGGTGTTCTGTGCGGGAGCGGATCTGACCATTCCTGATGCCGAACGAGCCGTGGTTTCCGATCTCATATACGACACCTGCGAAACCATGGTGACCAGGCCCGGGGCGGTCATCGCCGTGATCACCGGGGCAGCGGTCGGCGGCGGCGCGCAGCTGGCCGCGGCGGCCGACATCCGGATCGCAGGCCCGGGCGCGCGGTTGCGCTGGATCGGGCCGCCCGGCCTGGACCTGGCCGTCGGCGCGTGGCTACTGCCCGACCTGGTCGGCCGCGGCGCGGCCCTGGATATCACGCTGACCGGCCGCTGGGTGGAGGCCGCCGAGGCGCTCGCCCTGGGCCTGGTGAACCGCGTCACCGACGACGCGGCCCGGGCCGCCGGGCAGATCGCCGCGGACCTGGCCGCGCGCGGGGCGGGGAGCGGGGTCAAGGCGGTGACGGCGGCCGGCGGCCTGCTGGACCGGCTGCGCGCCGAGCGCGAGGTCAACCGGGCGGCGTGGGCTCGGGTGAACGCCGTTGGCCAGCGGTTACCGGGAGTCCAGCGCTAACCGGGAGTCCAGCGCTTACCGGGAGTGGAGCCTGGCCGGCTGGCGGGAGCACCTGCCGGGACGGCCCGACGTGGAATCCCTCGCGACCGCCCTGGCCGGTGAATCAATCCCCGCGCTGGCCGCTGCGTCGGCGGCCGCCGAGCCGGGCCGGGTCGCGGTCACCGTGGACGGGGAGCCGATAACCCACGCCGAACTGGACTCTTCGGCGGAGCACGTGGCGGGCTGGCTGGCGGGACGGGTGCAGCCGGGTGACCGGGTGCTGCTCGCGGCCGGGGCCAGCATCGGCTTCGTCCGCTGCTACCTCGGCGCCCTGAAGGCCGGCGCGGTGGTCGTGCTGGCCAACCCGCAGTACCAGGCGGCCGAGCTCGGGCACCTGGTCACCGATTCCGGGGCCGTCCTGGCCTTCGCCGACCCCGGGCCGGGACGGCTGCTGGCCGCGCTCGGCCTGCCGACGGTCGATGTCGCCGAACTGCCTTCCGGCGGCCGCCGGGCTTCCGAGGTGGCGGTCGGCCCGCAGGACGTCGCGTTGCTCGCCTACACCTCGGGCACCACGGGCAAGCCCAAGGGCGTGCCGCTGACCCATGGCCGGCTGGCCGTCTCGATCCGTTCGGCCATGGCGGCCTGGCGCTGGAGCGCGGACGACGTGCTGGCGCACGCGCTGCCGCTGTACCACCAGCACGGCCTCAGCGGCCTGCACGCGGCGCTGATCGCGGGCGGCACGGTGCACATCCGGTCCCGGTTCTCCCCGGCCGACCTGGTCCGGACGATTGGCGAGTGCGATGCCACCGCGCTGTTCGCGGTGCCCACCATCTACCAGGCACTGATGTCAGCGGAGGTGGCTGCTGCCCCGCTGCGGCGCCTGCGGCTGGCGGTCTGCGGCTCGGCCCCGCTGAACC
>Ga0335074_10015526_pt1 | contig 10704 bp, 9 predicted proteins | sample Lox_Sample_23_FD_206715 | JGI IMG/M metagenome (GOLD analysis project Ga0335074, IMG submission 206715) | Soil microbial communities from Loxahatchee National Wildlife Refuge, Florida, United States - Lox_Sample_2.3 | ecosystem: Environmental > Terrestrial > Soil > Wetlands | place: USA: Florida...
AATCTTCGATGTCAGCTCGAAATCGCTGGGCGTGGCCATGCTCGATTACGATCAGGATGGCTGGATCGACCTGATGGTGGCCAACGATACGCAGCCCAATAAGCTGTACCGCAATCAACGCGACGGCACATTTCAGGACATCGCGGTGAAGGCGGGCGTGGCTTTCAGCGAGGATGGCAAAGCCCGCGCGGGCATGGGCGTGGATGCGGCCGACTACGATAATTCGGGCGTCACGGGCCTGGCGATTACCAATTTCGATAACGAAATGATCGGGTTTTACCGCGGCACGCGCGGCGGTTTATACGTGGATCAGGCGGCGCGCTCGGATGTCGGGCGGCAATCGCGGCGCAGCTTGGGTTTCGGCTGCTTCTTCTTCGACGCCAATCTGGATGGCCTGCTCGATCTGCTGGTGGTGAACGGGCATATCGACCCCGGCATTCGCGAGGCGCGTCCGGAAACCGGCTATGCGCAGCCGCCGCACCTGTTTCTGAACAGGGGCAACGCGGGGTTTCACGATGTGGCGGCCGACTTGGGCGGAGGATTCGCCGATCCCAAAGTGGGACGCGGCGCGGCCTTTGGCGATTTTGACCGCGATGGCGATCTGGATGTTCTGATCACCACCAACCAGGGACCGGCTCACCTGTACCGTAACGATCAATTGAACGGGCATCGCGCCATCCGGTTTCGATTGGTGGGCAGCAAATCGAATCGCGATGGCATCGGGGCGGTGGTGCGGGTAACCAGCAACGGCGAGACTGGATCGCGCATGGTGAAGAGCGGATCGAGTTACTTGTCGCAATCCGAATTGCCGGTGACGTTCGGATTGGGCAGCCGCGACGTGGTGGAGCACGTGGCCATACATTGGCCGAGCGGGCAGGTGCAGGAATTCAAGAATCTGCGCGCGGGGCGGACGTATGAGTGCGTGGAGGGTAAGGCGATCCGCGATACCGGCAGATTCTGAGCACGATGGAGACAGATCCACAGAGAAACCAACGCTGAATTGGCCGCAGACGCACGCAGATTCACGCGGATAAACCAGTTTCGGCTGACCCCATGCCTATTTATCTGGGTGTATCCGTGTGCATCTGTGGTTTACATGTTTTCTTGGCATGCAGGGCCGCGCGGATAGATCAAGCCTGAACTTATGCTGATTCATCCGCGTGAATCCGGTGCATCAGCGGCTAGTTCAGCGTTAGTTCTGGATTACCCGGTTACTTCCCAACCACAGATGGACACAGATGGAACACGGATCGCGATACGGGGCACGGCCACTGAGGGGGGAGCGCGTTCACTGTACGCGCAACGCCACCACCGGATCCACGCGCAGCGCGCGGCGCGCGGGCAGGTAACTGGCGAGCAGGGCGACGCCCACAAACAGCACCGTGACCGAACCGAACACCAGCGGGTCAGTGGGTTTCACGCTGAAAAGCATGGTCGCCAGAAACCGCGTCAGTCCATACGCCGCCGCCAGCCCCACCGCGATGCCGATGGCGGCCAACAGCATCGCCTGCCGCACCACCATGTTGCGCAGCATAGCGAAGTCCGCGCCCAACGCCAGCCGGATGCCGAATTCGAGCGTCCGCTGTTCCACCGCGTAAGCCATCAATCCATACAGTCCGATGGATGCCAGCAAGATGGCGAGACCGGCAAAAATTCCCAGCACCCAGGTGTTAAATTGATCGCGCGCGGTCGATCCGATCACAATTTGATCCATGCTGCGAATGTGCGCCGCGGGCAAATCGGCTGTGTCCTGAAACGCGCGCTGAATCGGCGCGGAAAGCGAGAACGGCGCCACCTTGGTGCGCACCACCCAACTCAGCGGCATAAAGCGGTTGTTCAGCGCCATGTAGGCGTCGCCCACCTGCGCCAACGGGATGAACGTTTCGGGTTCCGGATCGTTATTTAATCCGCCATCCCGCGCATCGCCCACAATGCCGATAATCTCGCGCGGCGGCTGCTCGAAGTCCGGACCCATCCCGCGGCCGATGATCAGCCGGTGGCCGATCGGATCGCTGCCATCCTTCCAGTATTGCCGCGCGAACGCCTGATTGATCACCACCACCGGCGGGGCCGCGGCATCGTCGCGATCCGTAATAATGCGGCCGCGCACCACCGGGATCTTGAAGACATCGAAGAAGCGCGCGGTCACGTAATTCCAACCCGTGCCGCCGTGCTGTTGGCCGTTGGTCAGCGGGCGGCCTTCGATGATGAAGCCCAATCCGAGTCCACCTTGGAGCGGCAAGTAAGAAGTAGCGGCGGCGGCTTCCACGCCGGGAATCGCATGTAGGCGTTCGAGCGCTTGGCGCGCCATATCGGCGGTAGCGGCGGTATGGTCAAAACGGCTGCCGGTCAGCGCGGTATCCATGGTCAGGACGTTATGCGCATCGAAACCCGGCGACACGCTATGCAGCGCGGAAAAGGTGCGGATCAGCAAACCCGCCCCGATCAGCAGCACGACAGCCAGCGCCATTTCCACCACCACCAGCGTTCCGCGCATTCTGTTTTGGCGCAGGCCCGACCCGCCGCGCGCGCCCGCCTCTTTCAGGGTGATGTTCAGATCCGCGTGCGACGCTTGGATGGCAGGGACCAGGCCGAACAGGATGCCGGTGATCAGCGATAGAGCCAGCGTAAAGCCCAGGACGCTCCAATCGAGCGAGACCGCCGCACCCTGCGGACCGATACGCGGGATGTTGCCGGGATTCACCGCCAGCAACGCCCGCACGCCCACGGCGCCGATCGCCAGGCCCAGAATCCCGCCCGCCAGCGACAGCATTACACTTTCCGTCAACAGTTGGCGCACGATGCGCCCGCGTGCCGCGCCGATGGCCGCGCGAATCGCAATCTCGCGCGCCCGGCTGGTGGCGCGCGCCAACAACAGGCTGGCCACGTTCGCGCAGGCGATCAGCAACACGCAGCCTACCGCTCCCAACAGAATCAGCAGCGCGGGGCGGACGTTGCGCACCAGAATCTGCTGCATAGGCTCCACCGAGAAGCTATCGTTCGGGCCGAGCGTGCCGGGATACCTGCGCCGAAACTCCGCGCCGGCCAGTTTTAAAGCAGCTTGGGCGGAGCTCAGAGAAATGCCTGGTTTTAACCGGGCTGCTGCGCGGAAGTAATGGCCCTGATTGGTGCTGTTCGGATCGGCCTGGAAGGGCAGATAAAGATCGGGCGCGGGATCGAAAGTAAATCCGGGCGCCAGCACGCCGATAATCGTGTAGGTTTCCTCGCCCAGCGGCAGCGACTTTCCAGCGATTTGCGGATCGGAGCCAAAACGGCGCCGCCACAAACCGTTCGAGAGCACGATCACGTGGCCGCCCCGCGGCAGATCCTCCTGCATGGTGAAGGTGCGTCCGATGATGGTCCGCGCACCGAAGAGGTGGAAGAATTCGTAAGAAACGTGGATGCCCTGGAGCTGCTCCGGCCGGTCGCCGCCGCCCAGATTCAATCCGGGACCGCCGGTATCATAAGCGCTTACGTCTTCGAGCACTTTTGTCTGCCGGCGCCAGGTGTTGTATTTGGGCACCGAGGCCGCTGGAAAACTGCCCTGTGGCGACCAGTTCATCAGCGTCACGATGCGCTCCGGATCGGGGAACGCCAGGGGCTTGAGCAAAACCGTGTTGATCACGGAAAAGATGGCGGTATTCGCGCCAATGCCCAGCGCCAGCGCCGCGATGGCGGTCGCGGTGAAGCCGGGGCTTTGCCGCAGCAGGCGGAAGGAGTGCTTCACATCCAGCCAAAGCGTTTCCATAGTGAGATTAGACGCCGCGGCTGTAGTTATGTTTGGGACGTGCGGCAGGCATCCGGGGAGATGCTGTCAGGCCGGGTTCCCGCGCCGCTGGATCGCCGGTTTTACGTCTTTCAATGGCGGCGCGGGAAACGTGTTCTTTGCGCTAAGAGGCCACCCGGAGTTTGGAGATTATGGCCGCGAACCGCGCCCTCACTGGATGCGGCTGAAAACCTAACTTCAGCCCCGCCGGTAACGGCGGGGTTAGTCGGCAGACTAATATCGTGAAAACGAAGTTGTGGGGCGGGCAATCCTACCCCTAGCCGGCTTTCCAGCCGGCTCCTCCGGCAGAAGTGGATGCCCCAAGAGCGGCCTGAAAAGGCGTCTCAGAGTTCGCTGACAATCTCAGCCAGGAACCAGGTACGGCGTTCCGACTGGTCGATCCAGACTTCAATGAGGCTGGTGGTCGAGACATCATTGTGTTTGGCGCAGATCTCGTGCGTCTCACGCAGGAACTTCGTGAACTTCAGGTTGTCGTTCTTCAGTTCCGTCAACATTTCCGCGGGTGAAACATTCTCGTTATTGTTATCCTTCAGGCGCTGATGACGGGAGATGTCGGATATCGAGCGCAGCGTGGTTCCGCCTATTTTGCGCGCGCGCTCCGCGATATCGTCGGTGATGGCAAAAATCTGATCGGCGTGCTCATCGAGGAGCAGATGATAATCCCGGAAATGACGGCCAGTCATGTGCCAATGGAAATTCTTCGTTTTCAGATATAAGCTAAATGCGTCGGCCAGTAATGGCCGCAATGCGTTGGAAACTTCCTCGACCGCCCGATCGCTCAAGTCGGTCGGTGGGACGGCTAATGCCTTTGCGCCCGCGCTGTGAGTCATGATTATCCTTCCTATTGCTTGGAGAATTCCCAGCGCCTCAGGGTTGCACGTTCCACGCCGTCGGCTTAGCCGCAACTGTACTATTTCACCCGGAAAGCAGGCGCCGCTGCGTTTATTTCACGCTGGGACTGTCGTCGGCTTTCAAGTCGCCGATGGCGTACTGGATGCCGGCCAGCATATGGTCGACAAAGGGGCGTAGATAGTACACCTTCTCATCGTGCCCGTGTGCTTCATAGAACACGCGGCCATTACCCACGCGCTGAATGTAGCTTAACGCGTAGTCGCCGTCAGTACGTTTGGTAGCCGCCGGCTCTTTGGCTTTATCTTCCGCGCTCATCCTGGCGTAGTTGATGCTGGTAAGAACATGCACCCGCTTCCGGCTGAATGAATCTTGCGCGAAGGTGTAAGTCTCATCCACCATTACGAAGCCGCGCGCCGGAAACATCACCGTAAGGGGACTCCGGGGATCATCCACCTTCACCGGAATCAGCGTCGGATAGCTCCAGTGAAATTTGAAGAATCCGCCGATCATTAGGTTGAACTCCGGCCAAGTGCCCGCCAGATTAGGGCTGTTGGTATGATAGCTGTCGGACGCGGCGTGGACGCCCGCCAGTCCCTTGCCGCCTTTCACGAAATCAAGAAGGGCCTGGCGGCGAACGTCCGTGATGGCTTTATCATTCGGATCATCCAGAAACTCGCCGGTGGTGTTGTCGAGGAATATGGCGTCATATTGCTTCAGGTTCTCGGGCGTGATGGCGGCTGGGTCGTAGGTAATGGTCGTCATCCAGGCGCCGGTTTTGTCTCCCAGGTATTCCACCATCTTGGCGGCGAGTGGAATGGAAGTGTGAACCCAGCCCACCGCCCGGCACAGGACCAGCACATGACGCAGACTCTGCGGTGTGGCATACGGCTTCTCGGGCAGCGCGGCCATCATGGCCGAGATGTCAGCAGGATTGGCGAACTGCTTTTGCGGGCATCCGTGGCTGAAGCCACCGCTGAATCCGTCTGGCGGGCAATTCCCGGGCTGCGCGGAAGCCGGGCGCTGTGCCAAGCCCGCGGAACCGCTCAACCCCAGCGCCGCTAACAACGCGGCAATTCCGAACGCTTTCAAATTACTCATTATTATGCTCTCTCCCTTATCGCACTGAAAGCGTAATTATATCCCCGTGGTTCAGCTTAGTGGGGCAGAGCCGGCAGGCGCGGGAGAAGGGCTGTCGTTGCTTTTGTATTCGGGGCTTCTATTCTTCCCGCAACGCTTTCATGGGATCGATGCGCGTGGCGCGGCGTGCGGGCAGGTAATTGGCAGCCAGGGCTACCATCAGCAGCAACGCCGCCACGCCGCTCATCACCGCCGGATCGGCCGATGTCACGCCGAACAGCAGCGCGCGCAGCGTCGAAGCCAATAGCGCCGCGCCCGCCATTCCGGCCAACAAGCCCACCGCGGCGGTTCGAATTCCGCTTCTGATGACCAGCGTCTTTAGCTGCGCGGGCGTCGATCCCAGCGCCATACGCAAGCCGAATTCGCGCGTGCGCTGCGCCACGCCATAAGAAACCACGCCATGAATTCCCAGCGCCGCCAGCAATACCGACATGGCCGCGAAGACCAGCAGCAGCGTCATCGAAATGCGCGGCGCGGTTTCCGCCAGCGAGAGATAATCATCCATGCTGCGAATGCGGAAAACCGGCTGGCCGGGATCCACCGACCAGATCGTCTGCTTGACGGCTCTCACCACCGCCGCGGTATCCATCGTAGTGCGCACGGCCAGCGCCATGGACTTATTGGGCATCTGTTCAAACGGCGCGTAGATGGTGGGCTCGGGCTGCTTCTCCATTCCATAATGGTGCACCGGGCCAACGATCCCCACAATCTGCCGGTACTCACCCCATATCCGCATGCGCCGTCCGAGGGGATCTTCATGCGGCCAATATTGATGCGCCAATGTTTTATCGATCAGGATCACGGGCGGCGCATCGGCGCTATCGCGATCGGAAAACATGCGCCCGCCGAGCAGCGGGATACCCATGGTCCGCAGATAATTCGCGCTGATACGGCGGAAGTCGGCCACCAAGTCTTCGCCTGGCGGCAGCGGCCGGTTTTCGATCGTAAAATACTCGCGAATGTTTACTTCGCCGAGAGGCAGCACATCGCTCAAGCCCGCCGATTGAATGCCCGGCACGCTACGCATTTTATCGATCACGCGCCGGTAGAAAGCTGCTTGCTCGCCCGGACTCTTATATAGATTGTCGGTAGGCAGGCGCATTTGAAACGTGAGCACGTGATCCGGCCGCATGCCCGGATTCACGCGCTGCAGATTTACAAAACTCCGCATGGCGAGACCCGCGCCGGCGAGCAGCATCGCGGCCAGCGCGATCTCACCGGCCACCAACAGATCCCACACGCGGGCGCGTCCCGGCGACGGAGACGCCGCGCGCCCGCCAATTCGCAATGCATCGTTCACATCGGCGCCCGCTGCGGTGATGGCGGGAATCAGCCCAAAGACGAGCGCCGCGCCGGCGGAGATCAGCAACGCGAACAGCAACGCGCGGCCATCCACCGCGATGGGCGGCCGCACGATTACCGCGCCCCCCTCCGGCATCGGCAGGGTGTTCGGCAAGACGGCGCCCAGCAGATCCACGCCCCACCCGGCCAGCAGAATTCCGAGCGCGCCTCCCGCCAGGCTCAGCAGCAGGCTTTCGCCGAAAATCTGGGTGACCAGGCGCCGCCGCGGCGCACCCAATGCGGCGCGAATCCCCAACTCCCTGCGGCGGCCGGTGACGCGCGCCAGCAGCAGGCTGGCCACGTTCACGCAAGCCAACAACAGCAGCAGTCCGACCGCGCCGAGCAGCAGCAGCATCGCGGGCCGGATGGATTCGAACAGAACGTGATTCATTCCCAACACGGTCACATCCCAACCGGCCAGGCGCGGCGTTTGCGCATCGATGCGGCGGGCGATGGTGCTTAGCTCGCTCTGCGCCTGCGCGATGGTGACGCCCGGCTTCAGGCGGCCAATGACTCCGAAGTCATGGGCCACGCGGCTTTTCGCGCGCAGTTCCGCAATCGGCCAGGAGACGTAGAGATCGGTGGGCAAGGGATGGTAGAAATCAGGCGCCAGCACGCCGATCACCGTGTACGGCTCGCTGTTCATGATGAACGTCCTGCCGATCACGTGCGGGTCGGAGCCGAAATGGCGCTTCCAGTATCCGTTGCTCAGCACGGCCACGGCATAGCGCGACTTGCCCGCGCCTTCGGCCGCCGTGAATCCACGCCCGAGGATGGTGCGGCCGCCCAGCAGCGTCAGAAAATTCGTGGTGACGCGCAATCCGGTCACTTGCTCAGGTTCGCCTTCGCCGGTAACCGTGCCCGTGCCTACTTCGAGCAGCGCCATATCTTCGAAGGACTTTGTCTGTTCTTTCCAATCGAGGAAGTTGGGCCCGGATACACCTTCGCGCTGAATGCCGTCTTTGAGATCGGTTTCCCACATCAGCACCAGGCGGTCGGCCTGTGGATAGTTCAGCGGATGCAGAACCACCGAATTCACCACGCTGAAGATGGCCGTATTAGCGCCAATTCCCAGCGCCAGTACGGCTATGGCCAGCAGGCTGAAGCCAGGCACTTTGCGCAAGTCCCGAAAGGAATAGCGCAGGTCTTTGAGGAAGGTCGGCATCGCGCGTGTAGGGGCACGCCAAGGCCCGTTCCGCGAGACGCGAAGTGGCTGTTATGACTGGTTGATTCGTGCAATGCGGGCGAATGGCTGTCCGTTTATGGGAATCGGCCGTCCGGTTGTGTGGGGCAGGCCCGTGGCCTGGCCGGCGCCGCCCGGAGAGGCCGAGGCGGCCTTTGGGCCGGACCACAGACCTTAGAATAAATCCGGCTCAAAAGTTCGTGACCCTTGGTTAGAAGTGGGCCAGCCCACCAACGAACAGGGCGGACACCGGCAGGTAATCATCGGCTGAGCGGCGTTCGCAGGCACTTCCGCAGGTCGGCATTACGGCCAAGTGGAAGCGGTCCCGTTTGTTGGAATGGCCACATACTGGGGTGTAGGGATAATGGAAATGCAGCTAAACGAGCGGGAGGCTTCGCTGCTGGACGCCTTTCGACGCCTGCCTCCGGATACCGCGATGGAGTTGTCCGCGCTCGCCGAACGATTAGCGGAACTGGCGCCGAACCGTCGGATCGACTGGTCGGATTCCTGGTCCGATGAAGACCTGCACGAGTTCCGAGCCGCGCCGGTGCGACGCCTCGACGCTGAGGAATCAGAGGATCAGAGTTGAAGCCCGGTGACGTGGTGGTCGGTGTCCTGGTCGGCACCCACGAAACCAAGGTTCGGCCAGCCGTTGTCATTGCCGGTTCAACCTACCTTGCCGGACGCCCAGACGTACTGGTTGGGATCCTCACCACGAAATTGCCCAAGCCGCCGGGCACAACTGATCGCATTCTCCTGGACTGGCGATCGGCCAGGACTTCGCGCAGAGTCCTTCCGGGCCTACGTGCTGACCGCGCGCCGTTCGGAGTTAAGCGTAATCATCTCATTGCGCGCGGCTGGGATGCTGTGTGAACATGCGCCCGTGCCACTGATTTTTGGTTCAGCCTCGCCGCGTATTCATTTGCCGGGGCGTGGAGGCCCCGCTTATGAAACGCGGACTTCCGCAGGCCGGCGATTACGCGTCCAAGTGAAAGCCGTGTCTCAAACCAAACGATCGTACTCCTGGTGACTTCCGACCCAATACCACACGACCCGATCTTTGTTCATGACCGCCAGGGCACGGTACTCCAGGCCGATGCGAACCGAGTAGATGTCATGTTCGCCTTCCAGCTTTTTGAAATGCAGACTGGGGTGTGCCGGATTGGTCCGGAAGAGACGGTATGAGCGCTTGGCGTCGCGTTGAGCGTCCGCCGGAAGATGGGAAAATAGCCGCCAGAACTGGCGGGTGGTGCGCGACTGCATTAAAGCAGGTCGTCCATCGGTAACGTTTCCCCGCGCTCATCTTCCTCAATAGCTTCCCGTGCCATCCGGCGGATCACATCGCGTTTTTCAGCGAAGCGCGCCTTCCAAGCGCTTTCGTCGGCTATCGAGGCCAAGATCTGCGAGGCTATCGCATCCTGCTCGTCCTGGGGCAGCGCGACGACCCTTTCCAGCGCCTTCTCCAACAACGTAGACATGCCACAATTCTATCATTCCAGGAGGGGCCGCCATGCCGCGCCGGCGACATTGCAGAGGACGTTCTCAAACGGGCGAGTTGGCGACTACACGTCAATCTGGATGGATGGACTTCTACATGTAGTAGCGATAATGCCGGGCTGGTTTTTCGGTGTTCGCAATCCTGAGGATATCTCCGGCCCGCCGGCTGAAGGCGATCGTGATCGGATCTACACAACAAAACGCTGCCGTATTCCAGTTGAGCTTGGTCAGCCGCAGGAGATCCTCGGCCACTTCACGAAAAGACAGCGATCCCCAGTTCTCCGTTACCTCCAGCGGCTGCGGTAACTGAGCTAGCAACACGGATGACTGTCGCGCACCGCTCCTTTGCCTAGAGTGCCTGCGGTTCCCGGGGGCCATGAAGCGCATGTGCATCTTGAGCAACACAATATTCATAAAGCTTACGGGCGGCGCGCTCGACACCGCGCAGCACCGGTTTGGACGGCGGCTCGCCCAATTCAAATCGCCGCGCCTCAATCCCGTACACCGTGAGCCGCCGCGGCAGCCTGCCCACTGTGCGCCCCAGCGCGATGGCATCCGCCAGTCCCAGCGCGTGCGAGGAACTTATCCGCGGCCGGCCAGGCAGGGGCGCGGCCAGCCCGTCCCATATCGAAACCGTGCCGGGACGCTTGCCGCTTACCACCGCATCCACTAGCACCACCTCGTCCGCGCCTTCCCACGCATCGATCAGCGAGAGCGCATCGCCGGCATGCTCACCCACGTCCGTCACCATGTCGCTCGTCATCTGCCGCAAGCGCCGCGCCACCAAAGGGCCGGCCGCGTCATCGCCGCGATCAGGATTGCCGCAGCCGAGCACCAGCATCTCAATCCACCCGCTCCACCTTCACAAAATGCGTCGCGCAGGAAATGCACGGATCGTAGTTGCGCA
>Ga0335074_10015527_pt1 | contig 10704 bp, 10 predicted proteins | sample Lox_Sample_23_FD_206715 | JGI IMG/M metagenome (GOLD analysis project Ga0335074, IMG submission 206715) | Soil microbial communities from Loxahatchee National Wildlife Refuge, Florida, United States - Lox_Sample_2.3 | ecosystem: Environmental > Terrestrial > Soil > Wetlands | place: USA...
GCCGGCCGGCTTGAGCTCCTCGACGAGCTCGACGCACCTGCTCAGCACCTGAGGTTCGAGCCGGCGCACCGCCGCCGGGGAGAACCAGCGGTTGAGCACGCGCCGCATCGTTGTGTGCTCCGGCGGGTTCAGGTACTGGGGCAGCAGGTCGATCGTGTGCTCGGGGGTGAGCGCGGACAAGACCTCGTTGCCGAACACGTCGGGCATCTGCAGAGCCTCGATGACGTGCTCGTACTCGGTGACCATCCAGAACGGCGTCCTGCGCGAGTCGTTCAGCAGGAACGGGGCCAGCTCGCGGTCCGAGTCCAGCAGGGTGCAGGTCTCGTGCAGCGGGCGTTCCACCGTGTAGTCCGTGTGGATCACCGGGCAGCCGCGGGAGTCGATGGTCTCGGTCATCTGCCCTCCGAACACGTGCGCCTAAAGGCACGCGCTAGCCAATCAACTTGGATAATGATGAATATGAATCGGCAGGATTGTCAATGCGGGGGGCCGGCGCGGCCGGTGCGGCTGACGCAGGGTTGCCGATGACCGGGCCGGGCGCGGCCGGTGCGGCTGACGCAGGGTTGCCGATGACCGGGCCGAGCGCGGCCGGTGCGGCTGACGCAGGGTTGCCGATGACCGGGCCGAGCACGGCCGGTGCGGCTGACGCAGGATCGTCGATGAGGAGGGGCGGGCATGGCCGGTGCCACTGAGGGTTCTGGGCACGCCGGGTGGGACGGCACGACCGCGTACCCGACGGGGCTTGCGATGTTCCGGGCCGCGCTCGCCGATCATCCGGGCCGGCCCCTGATCTACTTCGGCGACCGTCTGCTCACCATCGGTGAGGTCGGGGAGCAGGTCGAGGCCATCGCGGCGGCGCTCGCCGGCAACGGGGTCGGCCCCGGTGACCGCGTGGCGATCCAGCTGCAGAACGTCCCCGAGTACGCGATCGGGATCATCGCGGCCTGGCGGGCCGGCGCCGCGGCCGTGACCGTGAACCCGATGGCCACGCCGGCCGACGTGCTGCACCTGATCGCCGACAGCGGCGCGCGCGCCTACATCGGAGAACAAGCCGCGGCCAGCGCGCTGCGCCCGGGCGCCGTGCCGTTCGTGGCGACTACCGACGGCACCGGCCCGCGGTCTTGGCCCGCGCTGCTCGCGGGGTACGCGGGGCGGCACGCTCCGGAGCCGAACCTCACACCGGACTCGGTCGCGCTGGTCACCTACACCTCCGGAACCACCGGCGCGCCCAAGGGCGCGCTGAACACGCACGGCAACGTCGTTTTCGGGGCCGAGGTCTACCGGCACTGGGCCCGGCTCGAGCCCGGCGATGTCGTGCTCGCCATCGCCCCGCTGTCCCACATCACCGGGACGATCGCCCATCTCGCGGTCAGCCTGCTGCTCCCGGCGCCGATGGTGCTGCTCGGCCGGTTCGACCCCGGCGCCGCTCTTGCCGCCGTCGAGAGACACCGGGCCAGCTTCACCGTGGCGGCTGTCACCGCGTTCATCGCTATGAAAGATCATGAAGACGTCCGCCATCGTGACCTGTCGTCGTTCCGCAAGGTGTACAGCGGGGGAGCACCGATCCCGGCGGCCGTGATCGCCGACGTCGAGGCGCGGATGGGCTGCTACCTGCACCCGGTGTACGGGCTGACGGAGACCACGTCGCCGGCCCTGATGGTGCCGCTGGGCACTCGCGCGCCGCTCGATCCGGCCGGGGCCTTCGTGTCGGTCGGGCTCCCGGTCACGGCCACGTCCGCGCACGTCGTCGACGACGAGGGGGCGAGGCTGCCGCAGGGGCAGACCGGGGAGCTGGTGATCACCGGCCCTCAGGTCGTGCCCGGCTACTGGCGCAAGCCCGAGGAGACCAGCCACGCGTTCCGCGCGGACGGGCTGCACACCGGCGACGTCGGGTTCGCCGACGCCGGCGGCTGGTGCTTCGTGATCGACCGCAAGAAGGACCAGATCAACGCGGCCGGGTTCAAGGTGTGGCCGCGCGAGGTGGAGGACGTCCTGTTCGCGCACCCGGCCGTGGCGGAGGTCAGCGTCGTGGGGGTACCGGATCCGTACCGCGGCGAGACCGTCAAGGCCGTCGTGGTGCTGCGCCGCGGGGCCGAGGTGACCGGGCCCGAGCTCATCGCGTTCGCGCACGAGCGGCTGGCCGCGTACAAGTACCCGCGCGTCGTCGAGTTCCGCGACGAGTTGCCAAAGACGATCAGCGGCAAGGTCCGCCGCGCGGAGCTGCGCTGATGTGCGGGCCCGCGTGGTGGAGTTTAGGGCGGACTGTGTGGCCTGGGTGCCCCGATAGGGGCACCGGCTCCGCACAGATGCTGGGAATCGGGCTCAGGCCAGTGACTCGCCGCCGTCGACGGTCAGCAGGGCACCGGTGACGAACTGGCCGGCCGGGCTGCACAGGTACAGCGCCGCCTCGGCCGAGTCGAGCGGGGTGGCGGCGCGGCCGAGCGGTACCGTGTCGCCGATCTGGTCGAACACCTCGGGCACCCGCTCCAGCGTGATGTCGGTGGCGGTGATGCCGGGCGCCAGCGCGTTGACCCGGATCCGGTGCCCGGCGAGCTCGTAAGCGGCGATCCGCACCAGCTGGTTGACCGCGGCCTTCGTCGCCGAGTACGCGGCCCGGCCGGGCAGGACCGTGGACGCGCGGATCGAGGTCACCGCCAGGATCGCGTGGTTGTCGCCGGCGGGCTCGGTGAGCATGCGGCGGGCCGCGGCCTGGCAGGTGAGGAACGTGCCGGTGAGGTTCAGGTCGACCAGGCCCTGCCAGTCCTCCAGCGACATCTCGGCGAACGGGCTCATGCTGCCCGAGCCGGCGTTCGCCACGAAGACGTTGAGGCGCGGGATGCGCTCCGCCATCGCGGCGAAGCCGGCCGCGACAGACTCCGGCCGGCTGGTGTCCATCACGATCCAGTGCACCTGCTCGTCCCCGAGAATCTCGGCCTTGAGCGAGTCGCACGCCTCCTCGAGCGTGGTCTCGCTCCGGGCGAGCAGCACCACGCTGGCGCCCGCCTGGACGAACCGCCGTGCGATGCCGAGGCCGATCCCCTTGCTGCCGCCGGTGACCGCGGCGAACTGCCCGGCCAGCGGGCGCTCGGCGCCACTCAAGGCTTGCTCCATGTCGTTGACCGTCACTTCTTGTTGGAGTAGCCGGCGTCGACGGGCAGCGCGACCCCGGTGACGTAGCGGGCGTCGTCGCCGGCCAGCCACAGCACCGCGTTCGCGACGTCCTGCGGGGTGATCATCCCCACCGGCATCGCGTTCGTGGTCGCGTTGGCCTGGCCGGCGGGGGAGCGGAAGAACGCCTGCATCGCCGGGTTGCTCACCATGGGGGTGTCCACCCCGGTCGGGTGCACCGAGTTCACCCGGATCCCGTGCTGGGCAAGCAGGTTCGCGTACGACCGCATGAGCCCGACGCCTCCGTGCTTGGCCGCGGTGTAGCCGAGGCTCCCGGCCCCGGGGCCGCCGATGCCGTTGATGCCGGCCGTTGAATTGATCATGATGATGCTGCCGCCGGCCCCGTGCGCGAGCATCTGGGGCAGCGCGACCTCGACGGTATGGAAGACGCCGGTGAGGTTGACGTCGATCACGTCGCGCCACTGTGCCAGGTCGAGGTCGGTGCCGGGCGTCATCGGGGCGATGCCCGCGTTCGCGACGACGATCGTCGCAGGCCCGAGTTCGTCCGTCCCGGCGCCGAGCGCCTCCGCCAGCCCGTCGTGATCGCGGACGTCGGCGTGCCGGGCGACGATGCGCCGGCCGAGCGCGGTGACCTCGCGCACTGTCTGCTCGAGGTCCTCCTCGCTCGCGAGGGGGTACGGAACCGAGCCGATGTCGCGGCACAGGTCGACCGCGATCACATCCGCGCCGGCCGCCGCCAGCGTGAGCGCGAAGCAGCGGCCCTGGCCCCGGGCCGCGCCGGTGACGAACGCGGTCTTGCCTTCGAGACGGGTCACGTGCGGCGGTGCCCCGTCAGCCGGAGCGGGTGAGGCTGAGCGCCCGCTCCGGGCAGGCGGCGACGGCCCGTTCGGCCGAGGCGAGCTGGCCGTCGTCGATCTCCATCGACGAGCCGCGCAGGGTCACGTAGCCCTCCTCGTCGTCCGATAGCAGGTCGGGGGAGACGGTGTAGCAGCGGCCGTGCCCGGTGCATCTGTTCTCGTCAACCGAGAGTGTGCTCATCTATCCACTCCTTTCCAGCCGCCTTAACGGTCACGTGCGCTGGCCTGCCGGGCCGATCGCTGACCCGCCAGCGGCCCACTTGCCGATCGCCATCGGCGACGGTCCGTGGATGACGGTAAGGCCAGCGTCGACGGTCATCGTGTGGCCGGTGATGAAGCGGGCGTCGTCGCTGGCCAGGAAGCTCACCGCGGCCGCGATGTCGGCCGGCTGGCCGGGCGGCCCGGGAAGCAGCGGGTCGCCGCCGAGGGCCTCGGCGGTCCGCTCCAGCGCCGACGCGTCGCCGGTCACCAGGTCGGCCGTCATCGCGGAGACGACGGCGCCGGGGACGATCGCGTTCACGCGGATGTTGTAGGGGCGCAGTTCCGCGGCAACGGACTTGACCAGGCCGATGATGCCGGCCTTGGCCGCGCTGTAGACGTGCGCACCGACGCCGCCGATCACACCGGCCGGGCTCGACGTCGCGAGGATCACCCCGCTGCGCTGCTCCATCATCACCCGCGCGGCGTACTTCATCGCGATCAGCGGGCCCTTCAGGTCGACCGCGAGCGTGAGGTCCACGTCGGAGATCCGGGTATTGGCGATCGACCCGTAGGCACCGATGATGCCCGCGTTCGCGAACATCAGGTCGAGCCGCCCGAAGGAGTCCACCGCGACGGCTACCGCCGCCTCGACGTCGGCCTCGCTGGTCACGTCCGTCAGCGCGAACCGGGCCGCCGGGCCCAGCCGGTCCGCCAGTGCCTCGCCGGCGTCGAACTGGATATCCGCGACCACGACGCTCGCCCCGTCGGCGACCAGGCGCTCGGCCGTCCCGGCGCCGATGCCGCTCGCGCCGCCGGTGACGACGGCGACCTTCCCGGCCAGTGCGCCGGTCATCGCGGCCCGCCGGACAGGTCGTCGGCGGGCGCGGGCTCGGTGCCGGGCCAGCGCACCGGGAGCCCGTCGACCAGTGCCAGGCCCGCCTGCGACCAGGGCAGCGCGTAGACGAACCGCAGGTCCCGGCTCGCGAACCTCCAGGCCCCGCCGACCTTGGCGTAGGTGTCGAAGTACCGGATCGCGCTCACCACGAACTCGCCGCCGATGTCGAGCTGGGCGCTCGAGGGCACGTAGCCGCGGGCGTGGTCGTCGTCCAGCTCCTCGAGGACCAGCCCGTACGCGGTATGGATCGTCCGCCCGTATCCGCTGCGGATCGCGCGCAGCGTCGCCACCACGGGGTCGCCGCCGGTCTGCCCGGCCATGGCCGCGTCGTCGGTGAACAGCCCGCGCAGCCGGGCCCAGTCGTTGTCATCGATGTACCGGCAGTAGCGCTGGCCCAGTTCCTGGATCTCGGCGCGGTCCTCGATGCGGCGCAGCCGGCGGTCGAGGTCGGCCGGGTCAGTGGATGTCATGCGGCGCCTTCCCCGATCGCGCCGGACGACACCGCGTGCGCGGCCCGGCTTGATGCCAGGAGCATAATGCTGATGACCATTCGAACGAAAGTGGCCACCATCAGCCCTCGACCTGGACGAGCAGTTTTCCGGTGTTTCCGCCGGTGAACAGGCTGGTGAAGGCCTGCGGGGCGTTCTGCACGCCGGCCACGACCGTCTCCGCGGTGCGCACCGAGCCGTCGAGCAGCCAGCCGGTCATCGCCTGCTCGAACTCCCCGCGCAGGTCCTCGTGGTCGCTGACAAGGAACCCGCGCATGTTCAGCCGCTTGCCGATCAGCATGCCGAGGTTGCTCGGCCCCGGGGGCAGCTCGGTCTCGTTGTAGACCGAGATCATCCCGCACAGGGCGATGCGGCCCCACCGGGCCATCGCGCCGATCGCGACCTCGAGCTGCTCGCCGGCGACGTTGTCGAAGTAGACGTCGATGCGGCCGTTGGCCGCCGCGCGCAGCTGGCCCGCCAGGTTGCCGTCCTTGTAGTTGAACGCGGCGTCGAAGCCGAGATCGCTGGTGAGCAGCGCCACCTTGGCGGCGCTCCCCGCGCTGCCGACGACCCGGCCGGCGCCGAGCTGGCGGGCGACCTGGCCGGCCAGGCTCCCGACCGCGCCGGCCGCCGCGGACACGAACGCGACGTCACCCTCGCGCACCCCGGCGACGTGCTTCATCCCGACGTACGCGGTGAAGCCGGGCAGGCCGAGCGGGCCGAGGTAGGCGGTTGCGGGCAGCTTCGCGGTGTCGACGACGCGGTACCGGGCCGCGGGTCCCGCCGACCAGGCCCGCCAGCCGTCGCCGTGCACGACGCTCGCCCCGACCGGGATCGCCGGGTCGCCGGACGCGACCACCCGGCCGACCGCGTCCCCGTGCATGATCTCGCCCAGCTCGTACGGCGCGGCATAGGACCTGGCGTCGCTCATGCGCCCGCGCATGTACGGGTCGAGGGAGAAGAACTCGTTGCGGACGACGACCTCACCCGGGGCGGGTTCGGGCATGGGCTGGGACACGACCTCGAAGCAGTCCGGCGCAGGCGCGCCCTGCGGCCGCCGGGCGAGGCGTACGGCCAGGCCAGAACCCTGGTCCGCCATCAGCCGACCGTAACTGCCTGGGCCACAGCCGTCTCCTCACTGCACACAACGTCCCTGGGGGACTAACATCATAAACATTATCCTGGTTTGTTCCGAAGGGTCAACGAAGCGTTGTGCAGGAGAACCGGCCAGCGGGCACGGACCGCGGCCGTGGGTCTCAGAACGAGATATATCTTGTTCTTTGCATGAATGAGATATATCTTGATTACGTCAGGCAGCCGCTACCTGAAGGAGCCACGATGTCGGCCAGAGCTACTCGTCAATTAAGCAGGCAGTGATCATGTCGGCCCGGGCAGAGCATGTGAGGTTCTCGGTCAGCTGGATGCTCGCGGTGTGCTGCGCCGCGGCGGCCCTGGCGGGATGCGCGTCCGGCAGCGCCCCGGATGTACTGACCGCACCCATACACACCGTCCACACCTCCGCCGGGACGGTCGCGTACCGCGAACTGGGCAGCGGGCCCACGCTGCTGCTCATCGCGGGAGCGGATGAATCCATAGACGGCTGGCCGCCGAATTTCGTCGACGCCCTGGCCGCCCACCACAAGGTTGTGGTCTTCGACAACGCTGGGATCGGCGCGACCTCCGCGGTCTCCGCGCCGGCTTCGCTGAGCATCACCGCCATGGCCAGCCAGACGAGCGCCCTGATCTCGGCGCTTCGGCTGCACCGCCCGGCCGTCCTGGGATGGTCAATGGGAGGCATGATCGCGCAGGCCCTGGCCATCAGCCATCCGGCCCAGGTAAGCCGGCTCATCCTGGCCGCCACCGCGCCAGGGACCGGGAAGGCAGTGCCCCTCCCGCCGGCCGCCACCGTCGTCGGCCTGAAACCCGCCAAGGTTGTGGCCCAGCTGTTCCCGAACAATCAAGCCGCCGCGGCCAGCGCTTACGTCAACGCCATCCAGCAGTACCCAGGCTTCTACGGGGTATCCGCCGCCACATTTCACAGCCAGTACCTCGCGGCTCAGCGGTGGATGGCGGGACAGGACGCCGTGGGCCGGCTGACACGAGATATCCGGGTGCCCACGCTGGTCGCCGGCGGAACCCGGGATCGCTTCATGGCGCCGGCCAACGAACGGCTCCTGGCCGGCAGCGTGCCCGGCGCGAAGCTGCTTCTCTTTGACGATGCCGGCCACGCCTTCCTGTTCCAGGACGCAGCCAGGTTCACCCGAGCCGTCGAGACCTTTATGGGCTGATGGGCTGGTCGGCGTCGTCGATGCCCCATTCCCGCAGCGCCCGTTCGGTGTCGGCGCCCGGTACCGGCGGCGACGGCGGCAGCGGCGGCGTGAACCGGGAGAAACGCGGGACGACGTTGGACTGCAGCACCCCGTCGACGGTGACGAGGCTGCTGCGGGCCGACATCTGCCGGTCGGCCCCGGCCTCGGCGAGCGACAGGACGGGAGCGGCGCAGGCGTCGGACTCCTCGAGCAGCGCGGTCCACTCGTCTCGCGTGCGGGTCCGGAACCGCGCCGCGAACCGCTCACGGATCGCGGGCCAGTTCGCCCGGTCGTCTCGTTCTGGCAGGTCCTCTAGGCCGAGCAGCTTGACCAGCTGGCCGTAGAACTGCGGCTCGATCGCGCCGACCGCCATCCACTTGCCGTCCGCGGTCTCGTAGACGTCGTAGTAGGGCGCGCCGGTGTCCAGCACGTTGACGCCGCGCTCGTCGAGCCAGGTGCCCTCCGCGTACAGGGCGTGCTGGGTGGCCAGCAGCGAGCTGACGCCATCCACGATCGCCGCGTCCACCACCTGGCCCTTGCCGTCGCTGCCTCGCTGGACCAGGGCTGAGGTGATGCCGAACGCGAGCACCATGCCGCCGCCGCCGAAGTCGCCGATAACGTTGAGCGGCACCTGCGGCGGGCCGCCCGCCCGGCCGATCGCGTGCAGCGCCCCGGTCCGCGCGATGTAGTCGATGTCGTGCCCGGCGGTCCCGGCCAGCGGGCCGTCCTGCCCCCACCCGGTCATCCGCCCGTACACCAGCCTCGGGTTGCGGCCCAGGCACTCTTGCGGCCCCAGGCCGAGCCGCTCGGTCACCCCGGGCCGGAACCCCTCGATGAGCACGTCGGCCCGCTCGACCAGACGCAGCACCGTCTCGACGCCTGCGGGGCTCTTGAGGTCGAGCACGACCGACTGCTTGCCCCGGTTCCAGATGTGGATCCTGGGGTCGCCGACCGTGGTCCCCGGGCGTTCCACCCGGAGGACCGTCGCGCCGAGATCGGCCAGCAGCATCGCCGCGTACGGCGCGGGACCGAGCCCGGCCAGCTCGACCACCCGTACGCCCGCCAGCGGGCCTCCCGCACCTGGCCCGGGCTCGTCCGCGGGCCGCAGCGAGGCGATGACCTCGCGCCGGATGACCTTTCCGGTCGCGGTGTGCGGCAGGGCCTCAACGAAGTGGACCTCGTCGGGCGTGCGCGAGCCGCGCAGCCGCGACCTGGTCCACGCCCGCAGGCCGTCCCCTGTGACGGCGCCCGGTGCCGCGACCACCACGGCCGCGATGCGCTCGCCCCACTCGTCGTCCGGCACGCCGACGACGGTGGCCTCGCGCACCGCCGGGTGCGCGAGCAGGGCGTCCTCGATCTCGGCCGGGGCGATGTTCTCCCCGCCGCGGATGATCGTGTCGTCGTCCCGGCCGCCGAGGAACAGGTAGCCGTCGGCGTCGAACGATGCCAGGTCCTTGGTCGGGAACCAGCCGTCCGCATCGAGCGCGCTGGACCCGAGGTACTCGCCGGACACCTGCGCGCCCCGGACCCACAGCAGGCCGGTCTCGCCCGCCCCGGTCAGCGCCGAGCCGTCCGGCGCGCGCACCTCGGCCTCGACGCCGGGGACGATCCGGCCCGCGGACGCCAGCCGCCGCCGCGCAACTGCGTCGCCCGCCAGAGCCGCCCGGTGGTCCTCCGGGCCCAGCACGGCAATGGTCGAGCTGGTCTCGGTGAGGCCGTACGCGTTGGTGAAGGCGGTGGCGCCGAACGCGGCGAGCGCCCGCTCGAGCACCGGCTGCGGCATGCGCGCGCCGCCGTAGGCCAGGGCGCGCAGCGTGGGCACCTCGGCGGGCGCGCCGTCGAGGTGATCGACGATGCGCGCCAGCATCGTCGGGACCACCATCGCGCTGGTGATCCGCTCGCCGCGCACCGTGTCCAGCCAGGCACCAGGGGAGAAGCTGGGCAGGTACACGATCCGCCGTCCCGCGTAGAGGTTCGACAGAATGGCCCCGAAACCGGCGACGTGATACGGCGGGGTGCTCACGAGCGCGGCCTCGTCCTCCTCGGCCGAGGCGAACTCGACGGTCTGCAGGACGTACGTGGTCAGGTTCTGGTGACGCAGCAGCACGCCCTTCGGCCTGGCGGTGGTACCGCTGGTGAACAGCACGACCGCGATGTCGGCGTCCGACACCGGCGCGGGCTCGCCCGGGACGTGCTGCCCGGCCAGGTCGAGGAACTCCGCGCTGGAGTAGGCGGCCACGCCGGTGCCCGCGAGTGCCGGCAGGAAGGCCTCGTCCGCGATCACAGCCGGCGCCTCGACCTGCCCGATCAGGTCCCGGATCTGTTCCGGGGCGAGACGGTAGTTCAGGGGCACGAACGGGACGCCCGCGGCGCAGGCGGCGAACGCGGCGACGGGAAGCGCCGGGCCGTTCTCGCCGACGAACACGGCGTGACCAGCCCCGGCTTCGGCCAGCACGGCGCCGCCACCGGCCGCGGCCGAGGCGAGCTGCTCGTAGGTCAGGCCGTCGGCCGGGCCCCCGACGGCTACCCGGTCCGGGTAGATCGACATTGCCATGTCCAGGACCATCGCGATTGTCATCCGTCTCGCCTTCCGTCCGGGACCGCTGCTCGCCGGGCAGCTCTGGCCGTAGTAGCGTCCTGCGTGGTTCCGGCGAATGATAACTATAGATTTCTTTACCGGACAGGTCAGCCCGTGGCTGTCGGCGGGATGCAGGCAGGTCAGCCGGCGGCGGGCGGTGGTAGCCGAGGAGGTCAGCCTGTGGCGGAGTCCGTGGTGGCCGGGGCGGTCGACATGACGGCCGTCGAGCGGTGGATGGACTCGGCCG
>Ga0335074_10015528_pt1 | contig 10703 bp, 5 predicted proteins | sample Lox_Sample_23_FD_206715 | JGI IMG/M metagenome (GOLD analysis project Ga0335074, IMG submission 206715) | Soil microbial communities from Loxahatchee National Wildlife Refuge, Florida, United States - Lox_Sample_2.3 | ecosystem: Environmental > Terrestrial > Soil > Wetlands | place: USA: Florida...
GGGGCGCATCAGGGAGCGGATGAAGGTCTTGTCGGTGTCGGTGGGGAGCCAGTGGCCCTTGCGTTGTTCCCACTCGCTGGCGCTCAGGACCTCGCCCTCGGGGGTGGATTCGATGCCGGAGAACGCGCCGACCTTGCGGTTGAAGGCGGAATGCGGCAGCTTGAGGCGCTGCGGCAGCCCGGCGTCGGCCAGGATGCGGTTCCACCGCTTGACGCCGCCCTCGCAGTCGGCGATGTACTCGCGGCGCAGGTCGGTGTTCAGGCCGGTCAGCGCGGAGACCTCGGTGTGGCCGATCTCGCCGTCGGGGGTGAGTGAGTCGACCATGATCGAGTCGTCGGTGAGCTTGTGGTCGTCCCGGCGGCGGTCCTCCAGCCAGCGGCCCTTCAGCCCGGCGGTGTAGTAGTTCGCCACGTTGGTCGAGGTCTCGGACCCGAACAGGTCCAGGCTCACGCTGTAGTGGAAGTTCAGGTACTTCTGGATCACCGGCAGGGGGATGACGCCCAGGGCCGCCACGTCGTCGGTCTCGTTCTCCACCATCACCTGCGCGGTCCGCTCCACCACGCGGTCCACGCCCGTGGTGCCCACCATCATGTGGTGCGCCTCCTCCTTGAGCATGAACTCGCACGTGCGGCTGAGCGGGTCGAAGGCGCTTTCCTTGAGGGTGCCGAGCTGGTACTTGCCGTCGCGGTCGGTGAAGTAGGTGAACATGAAGAAGCTCAGCCAGTCCGGGGTCTCCTCGTTGAACGCGCCGAGGATCCGGGGAGCCTCGGCGCTGCCGGAGTTCCGGTGGAGGAGCTCCTCGGCCTCTTCGCGGCCCTGCCTTCCGAAGTAGGCGTGCAGCAGGTAGACCATCGCCCACAGGTGACGGCCCTCCTCCACGTTGACCTGGAACAGGTTGCGCAGGTCGTACAGGCTGGGCGCGGTGGCACCCAGGTTGCGCTGTTGCTCGACGGAGGCAGGCTCGGTGTCGCCCTGGATCACGATCAGCCGCTGCAGCTCGGCCCGGTACTCCCCGGGGACCTGCTGCCAGGCCGGCTCGCCCTTGTGCTGGCCGAAGCCGATCCTTCGGTCTTCGTCCCGTTCGGCCAGGAAGATTCCCCAGCGGTAGTCGCGCATGGCGACGTGGCCGAAGTGCGCCCAGCCCTCCCTGCCCACGTTGACCGCGGTGCGGAGGTAGACGTCCTCGGTGGGGAGCGCCGGGCCCATCGACTCCCACCAGTTGAGGAAGTTCGGCTGCCAGGACTCCAGGGCGCGCTGGAGCCGCCGGTCCTCGTGGAGGTCGACGTTGTTGGGGATCTTCTCTTGGTAGTCGGCTTCGGTCACGGCTGTTTATACTCGCTTCCGGTCGAAGTCGGCCCGCTGGCCGGTGCCGAACTTGCGCAGCGCGCCGTCGGGCCCGGAGGCGTTGGGGCGGGTGAAGATCCAGTTCTGCCAGGCGCTGAGCCGGCCGAAGATCTTGGTCTCGAGCGTCTCGGGGCCGGCGAAGCGGTAGTTCGCTTCCAGACCCGACAGGGCGTCCGGGCTGAAGCTGTTACGTTCCTCGACGGCGATGCGCACCTCGTCGTCCCAGTCGATGTCGTCGGGGGCGAAGGTGACCAGGCCAAGCCGCTCGGCGTCTTCGGCCTCTAGTTTTTGGTTCTGTTTTTGCTCGGCTTCCGCCAGGGCCTTGTCGTCGCCGAGGAAGCGCGTCTGGAGGCGGGTCAGGCCGTTGGCCATCGGGAGCGGGCCCAGGTTCATCGTTCCGATGGTGATGGTAGCGGGCTCGCCGTTATTGGGGCCGTCCTCTTCCCTGGTCCCGGCCAGCTGGAAGCTCCGGTCGGCGGCTAGGGCGAGCTCGAGCAGCGAGCCGGCGAAGCAGCTGCCGGGCTCGATCAGCGCGATGAGGCTGCGACTGGTTACGTCTAGGCGCTTGAGGGTGCGCTTGAGGTAGCTGGTGATCTCGCGGGCTAGCCAGTCCGTTGGGGTGGCGGTTGCGTCGGTGTCGCTTCCGGTGTCGCTTCCGGTGTCGCTTCCGGTGAGCAGGCGGTCGTAGGCGAGGACTTTTTCCGGGTCGCCCTGGGTGCGCAGGACCCAGGTGCCGAGCTCGGGCTCGTTGGTGCGCAGGTCCAGGATCAGGTCGTCCAGCTCCCTGGTCATCGCCAGGGTCCAGAACTGGTCGCCTTGTTTGTGCAGGCCCTGGGCGTCCTTCGGGGGGTCGTCCTGAGGGCCCTCGATGGTGATCTCCGCGACGCCCCGGGCCGGGTCCAGCGTGGCATTGATGTGCCGGTAGCGGATCGCGTCGGCTTTCCTGTCCTTGGCGAGCGGAGTCAGTGTCACGCCCTGGGTGCCTGCGGGCCGTTGGCTGGTGGCGGCTCGCTCGCGGGCGCGTTCGGTGACGGTCTGCGCCCAGGCCGTTCTTGGTACCACCTCATCGACCAGCCGCCAGGCGGCGGCCTTCTTGCCGCCGACCCCCTCCGGGCGGGTGGAGAAGTAGTCGGCCAGGTCCCGGCGCACGTGCCGCTTGTCGACCACCCGGGTCAGGCCTCCGGTGCCAGGGAGGACGCCGAGCAGCGGAAGTTCGGGCAGCGACACCGCCGAGGAGCGGTCGTCGACCAGCATGATGTGCTCGCACGCCAGCGCCAGCTCGTACCCGCCGCCCGAGGCCGTGCCGTTCAGGGCCGCGATCCAGGTCTGCCCCGAGTTCGCGGTGGCGTCCTCGATCCCGTTGCGGGTCTCGTTGGTGAACTTGCAGAAGTTCACCTTGTCGTGGTGGGGGGAGGCGGCCAGCATCCTGATGTTCGCCCCGGCGCAGAAGATCTTGTCCTTGCCGCTGGTCAGGACCACCGCGGCGACCTCCGGATGCTCGAAGCGCAGCCGCTGGGTGATGTCGTACAGCTCGATGTCCACCCCGAGGTCGTAGGAGTTCAGCTTCAGCTCGTAACCGGGGACCAGGCCGCCGTGCTCGTCGGTGTCCATCGTCACCGTGGCCACCGGGCCGTCGTAGTCCACCCGCCAGTGCCGGTAGCGGGCCGGGTCGACGCGGAACTCCACGCTCACTGGGCTTCCTCCCGCCTCCGGTCTTCCGGGCTCCCGTCTCTCGTTTCTGGCTGCGGCCGGGACCGGCATCTCCTCTATATACTCCATAAATCTTGCTCAACGTCAAGAGTTCGTAGAATAATCATCGTGATCCTTTGGCCTTGTGATCCTCTGGTTCTTTGGTCCTCTGGTTCTTTGGTCCTCTGCTTTCTTTGGTCCTCTGCTTTCTTTGGTCCTCTGCTTTCTTTGGTCCTCTGCTTTCTTTGGTCCTCTGGTTCTTTGGGTCCGGTGGCCGGTCCGTTCGCTCGGGAGGTGATGGCGATGGCCGAGGCGGCAGGCTGGCCGGTCGGCCGGGCCGCGCCGGTCCCGTTCCGGCGGCACGCGGCCGGGGCCGACAGCGCCGGCGGGCTGCTGTTTACCGTGCTGGGCGAGTTCGTCTTGCCTAGCGGGCGGCGGCCGGCCTGGACGTCGACGTTCATCGACGTCATGGGCCGGTTGGGCGTGGAGGAAAAGGCCAGCCGCCAGGCCCTGATGCGGACCGCCGAGAAGGGCTGGCTGAGGTCCGACCGGGTGGGACGGCGGACCCGGTGGGCGCTGACCCCGGACGCGGAGCGGCTGCTGACCGAGGGCGCCTCGCGGATCTACGGTTTCGAGGGGTACGCCCGCGACTGGGACGGCCGCTGGCTCCTGGTGCTGACGCGTATCCCCGAGACCGAGCGAGCCGCCCGTCACCTGCTGCGGACCCGGCTGAACTGGGCGGGGTTCGGCAGCCCGGCGCCCGGGGTGTGGCTGTCCGCGCACACCGAGCGGCTGGCCGAGGCCGAGCACGCGCTCGGGCAGGCCGGCGTGCTCGAGGAGGCGCCGATCTTCGTCGTGGAGCACCGGGCCGGCGCCGACATGGCGGAGATGGCCCGCCGCGCCTGGGATCTGGAGGCCATCGAGCAGAGCTACCGCGAGTTCGTGACCGGGTACGAGGCGCGGGCGCGGGATGTCAGTGATCCGATGGCCGCGCAGGTCGATCTGGTCCACGCCTGGCGCCGGTTTCCGTGGCTGGATCCCACCCTGCCGCGGGAGCTGCTGCCGCCGGAGTGGAGCGGCGAGCGGGCGGCCCGCCTGTTCCGGCGGCAGCACGACCGGCTGGCCGTCGGCGCGAACGCGGAGTGGAGCCGGCTGGACGGCAGCGGGGAGTGATCCTTAGGTGGCGCGGGGCGGCCGGGGTCAGGAGGCGCGGGGCGGCTGGGGTCAGGTGGCGCGGGAGGCGCGGGCCCGCTCGCGGAAGCGTTCCTTGGCCTCAAGGACGGTCTTGCGCAGGCGGACCGCTGAACCGGTGACCTCGACGCACTCGTCGTCGGCGCAGAACTCGAGCGCCTGCTCCAGGCTGAGCAGCCGCGGCGGCACCAGCCGCTCGAGCTCCTCCCCTGTGGACTGGCGCACGTTGGTGACCTTGCGCTCGCGGGTGATGTTCACGTCCATGTCGTCGGACCTGGAGTTCTCCCCGACGATCATCCCCTCGTACACCTCGGTGCCGGGTTCCACGAACAGCGAGCCGCGTTCCTGCAGGTTGAACATGGCGTACGCGGCCGCGCTGCCGGGCCGGTCGGCGACCAGCGAACCCGTCGCCCGGCCCCGCATGGGGCCAGACCACGGCTCGTACCCCTCGAAGACGTGGTGCGAGATGCCGGTGCCGCGGGTCTCGGTGAGGAACTGGGTGCGGAATCCGATCAGCCCCCGGGCGGGGACCACGAACTCGAGCCTGACCCAGCCGGTGCCGTGGTTGGTCATGGTTTCCATCCGGCCGCGCCGCACCGAGATCAGCGAGGTAACCGTGCCCAGGTACTCTTCGGGGACGTCCACGGACAGTCGCTCCACCGGCTCGAACACGTCTCCGTCGATCTCGCGCGTGACGGCGGAGGGCCGGCCGACGGTCAGCTCGTACCCCTCCCGCCGCATCGTCTCCACCAGGATGGCCAGCGCGAGCTCGCCTCGCCCGCGGACCTCCCAGGTGTCCGGCCGCTCGGTGGGCAGCACCGCCAGCGATACGTTGCCGACCAGTTCGCGATCCAGCCGGTCCTTGACCAGCCGCGCGGTGACCTTCGCCCCGGCCCTGCGCCCGGCCAGCGGCGCGGTATTCACGCCGATCGTCATCGAGATGGCTGGCTCGTCCACGGTGATCAGCGGCAGCGGCCGCGGGTCGTCCACGTCGGCCAGGGTCTCCCCGATCATGATCTCGGGGATCCCGGCGATGGCCACGATGTCCCCTGGCCCCGCGGAGTCGGCCTGCACCCGCTCGAGCGCGTCGGTCAGGTACAGCTCGGAGATCTTGACCTTCTCGATCGACCCGTCCCGCCGGCACCAGGCGGCTTGCTGCCCACGGGAGATCGTGCCGTTGCGGATCCGGCACAGCGCGATGCGCCCGAGGTACGACGAGGCGTCCAGGTTGGTCACGTGCGCCTGCAGCGGCGCGCCGACCTCGTAGACCGGGGCCGGGACGGTGGCCTTGAGCACCTCGAACAGGGGCTCCAGGTCCGGCGAGTCGGGCTGCTGTCCGTCGGCGGGCCTGGTCAGCGACGCGCGGCCGGCCCGGGCCGAGGCGTAGACGATCGGGAACTCGATCTGCTCCTCGGTCGCGTCCAGGTCGATGAACAGCTCATAGCAGGCGTCCACCACCTCGGCGATCCGCGCGTCCGGCCGGTCCACCTTGTTGATGACCAGGATCACGGGCAGCCCCGCGGCCAGCGTCTTGCGCAGCACGAACCTGGTCTGCGGCAGCGGCCCCTCGCTGGCGTCTACGAGCAGCAGGACGCCGTCGACCATGGACAGGCCGCGCTCCACCTCGCCGCCGAAATCCGCGTGCCCCGGCGTGTCCACGATGTTGATGGTCAGCCCGCCGTGGCGCACTGCGGTGTTCTTGGCCAGGATCGTGATGCCCTTCTCCCGCTCCAGGTCGCCGGAGTCGAGCACCCGCTCGGCCACGTTCGCGTTCGCCCGGAACGCTCCCGACTGCCACAACATCGCGTCCACCAGCGTGGTCTTCCCGTGGTCGACGTGCGCCACGATGGCGACGTTGCGGAGGTCGTCGCGGGTCGCGATGGCGACCGGCGCGGTCACGGCCTGAGGGGCGGCGGGCATGGGTAAGTCTCGTTGGTCCTGGGGTCTGGGATGCGCCACGAGATCGGGTGGCTCCTTCCATTGTACCGAACGCGCGACCGTGACCCGACCGGATATAACGTGGCTCTGACCTGCGCTAAGACGGCTTAGACGGGCGTCGCCAGGCGGGCGGGAGACCTAAGTAATCAGGCCCGCGGAAGATAAGGCATTCGTCCGATGCCGGGGGCGGGGCCTTACAGCGAATCTTGAGGATGTGGGGACCAGAAGGGCTCCCAGGGGACCAGGAGGAACCATGCATCCCGAGATTGCGCGCGAACTGATTGCGCAGCGCGGCCGCGAACTGCGGGGGCGGGCGCAGCAGGCCAGCGTGGCCAGGACGGTAAGCCGGACGCACCGGGCCGCGCGGCGCGGCGCCAGCCTGCCGTACGAGGCCGACGACTTCACCTGCCCGGCCATCCCGGACTACGTGGACGGTTCGTTCCGGACCGTCTCGCCGACCGAGGACCAGGCGGCCAGCCCGGCGGGCCGCGTGCCCGCCGCCCGCCGCGCCGCCTAAGGCGGCCAGCCGTGACCGCCGGTCCGGCCTCAGCCGACCTATCCGTCTCCGGCCGCGTCGCTCCCTGCGACGCGGCCGGAATTTCGGGTCCATATGGCCTTCTGACAGCAGAGGCGCAGCAGAGATGAGCGGTCGGGCAATGAGTCCCGTCCTGGTCGGGCGCGATGAGCAGATGGCCGTCCTGGAGGCGGCCTTCGCGACCGTTCGCCAGGGCGGCCCTTCTGCCGTGCTGCTCGGCGGCGAGGCGGGCGTCGGCAAGACCAGGCTGGTCGGCGAGTTCGGTCAGATCGCGGCGACGGCGGGCGCCAGCGTGCTGACCGGCCCGTGCCTGGAACTGGGGACCGACGGGCTGCCTTTCGCGCCGTTTACCGCCATCCTGCGCGAACTCGTGCACGAGTTCGGCGCGGATGCGGTCGCCTCGATGCTGCCCGGACGGACCACGCGGGGGCTGGCCAGGCTGTTGCCCGAGCTCGGTGAGCCGGACACCGGAGGGGATCCGGGCGAGGCGCGAGCGCGCCTGTTCGAGGACATGCTCACCGCGCTCGACTACCTGAGCGCCAACTCGCCGGTCGTGCTCGTGATCGAGGACGCGCACTGGGCCGACCAGTCGAGCCGGGACCTGCTCACGTTCCTCATCGGCAACCAGCGGTCCGTGGGCGGCCTGCTGATCGTGGTCACGTTCCGCTCCGACGAGCTGCACCGGACCCATCCGCTGCGTCCGTTGCTGGCGGCGCTCGACCGGATCGCCTGGGTCGAGCGGGCCGAACTGCCCCGGCTGACCAGGAATGACACCATCGAGCTGGCCACCCGCATCCTGGGCGACCAGCCGACGCCCGGCCTGGCCGACGCGCTGTACCACCGCAGCGAGGGCAATCCGCTGTTCGTGGAGGCGCTGCTGTCCTGTGACGGTGAGCTCAGCGCCGAGCTGCCCGAGTCCCTGCGGGACCTGCTGCTGGACAGCGTACGCAGGCTCCCGGAGGCGACGCAGGAGGTGCTGCGCGTCGCCAGCGCGGGCGGCGAGACGACCTCGCACGCGCTGCTCGCCACCGTGACCGGCCTGGACGACGACACGCTGACCACGGCGCTGCGCCCGGCGGTAACCGCAAACGTCCTGCAGGTGCGGGCCGACGGGTATGCGTTCAGGCACGAGCTGATCAGCGAGGCGGTGCACTCCGACCTGCTGCCGGGCGAGCACGGCCGACTGCACAGCCGCTTCGCCGACGCGATCGACGCCAACCCCACGCTGGTGCCTCCGGGCCGCGCCACGGTCGAGAGGGCTCACCACTGGTACCTGGCGCACGACACCGCCTGGGCGCTGATCGGCGCCTGGCATGCCGCGGCGATGGCCGAGCGCGCGGTGGCGCCCGCCGAGCGGCTTTCGCTGCTGGCCCGCGTCCTGGAATTGTGGGACCAGGTGCCGGACGCGACCGAGCGGATCGGCGTCGACCACGCACGGGTCCTGGAGGAGGCCACTAACGCGGCGCACGACGCCGAGGAGTACGAGCGCGGGATCGCCCTGGCCACCTCGGCCCTGAAGGAGCTTGATCCCGCGACCGAACCGGTCCGCGTGGCGATGCTGCTGCAAGCGCGCGGGCACTTCAAGATGAACCTGGGGCGCGGGGAGTTTCTCGAGGACTACACCACCGCGCTGCGGATGGTGCCCGCCGACGCGCCCGCCGCGCGGATACCGATCCTGCTGTCCGCGGCGCACTGCGTCACCGGGATGTCGGTGGAGCGCTCCTACGCGGAGGAGGCCCTGGCGCTGGCGCGGCAGACCGGTGACGAGGCGAATGAGGCGAATGCGCTGCTGACCCTCGCGCTCTTCCACGCCGGGGCCGGCCAGCAGAGCGGCGCGGGCGATGATCCGCTCAAGCTCATCGCGCAGGCCCGGGAGATGGCCGAGCGCGCGGGGGCCCTCGGCCCCCTGGTCAAGGCGGCGATCAACGAGTCCCACCTGCTGGAAGGCGCGGGTGAGCACGAGCTGGCCGTCGAAGCGGCGCGCCGCGGCACCGCGAGCAGCGACGCCCAATACCTGGCCCGGGCGTCACGGAGCATGCTGGCGGTCAACGAGGTCGAGCCGCTGCTGGCGCTGGGCCGCTGGGACGAGGCGGTCAGGATCGTCGAGGGAGCGCGGGACTTCCAGCTCGCCTCGCTGCCGATGCACCGGGCCGTACTGCGGGTGGTGCAGGGCCGGATCGCGCTGGCCCGCGGGCAGGTGATCGCCGCCGAGGAAGCGTTTGCGGCGGCCCGCGGGTTGCGGCGGGCCTCACTGGTCGATGATCAGTACAAGCTCCCGTTTGCGGTACTTGAGATCTTGCTCCTGCTCGCCACGGCTGGGCCGGCCGCCGCGATCGCGGCCGCCTCTCGGTTCGTCGAGGACTACGAAGTGTCCGGCGGCAGCCCGCGGTACGCCTGGCCCGTGGTAGTCGCGGGGGTCACCGCCAACCTGGCCGCCGCGGCGCAGTTCCGTGACGAGCGGCTCCGGGACGACGCGGCCGCCCTCGAGGGCAAGCTGCGGACGATGGTGGAGAAACTGGAGACGTTCGGCCGGGCCCAGGAGGCCAACCGGCTGACCTTCGCCGCCGCCGACGCCCACGTGGGGTACCTGCTGGCCGCCGCCCTCCCCGCTGGTCCTCCCGGCGTGGAGGGCGGCATCGGCAGCTACCCAGACCCGGCGACGGGAACCGGGCCCGCCGAGCTGCGCGCGGCCTGGGATCAGGCCGCGGCCGCCTGGGAAGCGGTCAGCGAGCCTTACCCTCTCGCGCAGGCCCTGCTACACGCGGCTGAGACCGGACTGGCCTGCGGCGACCGCGACGGCGCGGCGGACAGACTCCGGCGCGCCGCCGGCCTGGCCGCCAGCCTGAGCGCCGACCCGCTGAGCCAGCAGATCGCCACCCTGGCGCGCCGGGCCAGGATCACGGTGCCCGGCCTGGATCGGGGCACCGGGGATGCCTCCTCTGCTCCGAGCCTCACCGAGCGCGAGCGTGACGTCCTGCGCCTAGTCTCGGCCGGGCGTGGCAACAAGGAGATAGCCGCCGAGCTGTTCATCTCGCCCAAGACCGCCAGCGTCCACGTCTCTAACATCCTCGCCAAGCTCGGCGTAACTACCCGGGGCGAGGCCGCCGCCAAGGCCCACGCCCTCCGCCTGTTCGACGAGAGCTGATGCGCGCGAGGCCAGCGCGGAACGGCCTTGCTAGGAGCAGGTGCGGCTGGCGGCGCCGAGCTGATTGAGGCCGGGGCCCGCGCGGCGGCGTACTGTCCAGCTAGCGGCAGCGGGGCTAGGCTCCGGCGACGACTGTCTTCAGCAGGGTACGGGTCCTTTCCCGATCCTCGCCGCGAGCGAACTCAGCGGCGACGAAGTCGGTTACCCCAACGTCCGCGAGCGCCAGGATCTGCGCCGCGACCTCATCCTCATCCCCGACGATCGCCACCTCGCCGGGACCGGCCGCGCCTTCCTTATCCAGCATCGCGCGGTAGGACGGCAGCTGTGCGTAGATGGCGAACTCGTTCTCCGCGCTCGCGCGGGCGGCGGCCGGGTCGCTCGTCACGCAGACCGGCAGGATGCACACGACTCGCGGGTTGGGCCGGCCCACGGCATTGGCCGCGGCCGAGATGGCCGGGACCACGTAGTCGCGGACGGTGGCGGGCCCGGTCATCCACAGCACGGTCCCGTCCGTCTGCTCCCCGGCCAGCTTCAGCATCTGCGGTGCCAGCGCGGCCAGCAGCACCGGTACCTGGCCCACCCGGGGCGTGGACAAGCCGATGTGCGCGCTGAGCGTGCTGCCATCGACGTTGACCGCGGTACCGTCCAGCAGCGGCAGCAGGACCGACAGGTATTCGCGCATGTGCCGGACAGGCCTGTCGAAGCTGTAGCCGTACATGTTCTCGATGACGATCTTGTGCGACAGCCCGATGCCGAGCATCAGCCGACCGGGGCCGACCGCCAGCGCCGCGGTCAGCGCCTGCTGCGCCAGCACCGCCGGATGCCGCGGGTAGGTGGGTACTACGGCCGTGCCGAGCTCGA
>Ga0335074_10015529_pt1 | contig 10702 bp, 7 predicted proteins | sample Lox_Sample_23_FD_206715 | JGI IMG/M metagenome (GOLD analysis project Ga0335074, IMG submission 206715) | Soil microbial communities from Loxahatchee National Wildlife Refuge, Florida, United States - Lox_Sample_2.3 | ecosystem: Environmental > Terrestrial > Soil > Wetlands | place: USA: Florida...
TCGAGCACGCTCACTCGCAGACCGCCGTCGAGCGGTCGCGGCGGCCACAGGACGAGTGCGGCCGTTACCGCCAGGCCCGCGAGTGCGACGGCCGCCCCGCCGGTCCGTCGCAGCATCCAAGGTACGGCGAGCAGCGCGGCGTCGTAGAGTGCGATGCACCACGCCGGCGGCGGCGTCATCGGAATCGACGCTCCGGGCAGCGACGCGATCGCCGAGACGCTTCCCAGTATCCACGCGAGCGGGTACGAGTTGAGATTCGCGAGCGCTTGCGAGACCGGCGGAAGCCACGCCGTCGCGAGTTGTGCCGCGCCCAGGGTCATGGTCGCGGCGACGCACGGTACGACGGCCAGATTGGCGATTGCCCCGTACGGCGCGAACTGCAGGAAGACCGCCGCTCCGAGCGGCCAGGTACCGAGCTGGGTTGCCAGCGACAGCACGAGCGCTTCCCGAATCTTGGACGGGAAGTTCGCGATCCGCTCGAGGCCGCGCTCCAACGTCTGCGCGCACGCGAAGATTGCGGCGACGCACGAGAACGAGAGGGCAAACGACGCGCTCGCGACGCTTTCGGGGCGCGCAAAGACGAGCGCGAGTGCCGCGAGCGCCAGAGCGTTCCACGAGAACGTCGCGCGCCCGAGCGCGCGGGCGCTCAGTGCAGCCGAGACCATCGTCGCAGCGCGGACTGCCGGAAGCTGCGCGCCGCTCCACGCTACGAAGAGCCACACGCCGGCGGCGGCGATCGCGCAGGTCGCCGCGCGAGGAAGTGCAAGCGCCGAAAGGAGCCCGACGACCAGGGCCGCCACGACGCCGAGATGCAGACCCGCCGTCACCAGAACGTGCACGGTTCCGGTTTCTTGAAACTCGGCGCGCAGTTGCGGCGGCAGCGCCGACCGTTCGCCCCAGAGCTCTCCCGCGACGACCGAGGCGGCCGGTTCTCCAAGCCGCCGCTGCAACTGTTCGTGCGCCCATTGGTGCGCGAGCGGCAGCAGCGTTCGAACGTCGGCCGCCGGCGGTTCGCGAATCGTCAGGATCGACGCGCCGTCGAGCCGCGCGTCGACGCCGCGTTCGCGCTGGATTGCGGCCTCGCTCGGCTCGTCCGGATTGCGCGGTCCGTCGAACGGCTGCAGGCGGCCGCGTACGAGCGCGCGCGCGCCGATCGGGGGAACGCTTCCGCGATAGACGTGCATCTGCGCGCGAACTCCGTCGTCGAGTGCGAGCAGGATGGTCGCACCCGATCCGTCGGCGGCGGGCGTCCGGTCGAGCACGATACCGCCATAGCGCGCGGTCCGGTCGTCGAAGGGCGGCGCGGTACGGTGGCTTGCAAAGGCGGCGCGCGCGCTCGCCGCGACCAAGGTGACGAGCAGCAGCGCACGAAACTGCGGAACTTCCCGAGCGCCTGGACGAAGGGCGAAGCCGGCGAACGCGGCCAAGCCGATCGCGACCAGCGGGCGGAGATCGCTCGGAGTCTCGGGCAGCAGCGCGAGGGTGCCGGTCGCGGCCGCAGCGGCGCACGCCACCAGCGTGAAGGGCGGCATCGCTGCAACGACTGCGACGGGCCGCCGGCTCGACAATCCTTGCGTCGGAAAGGACGGATTCTCTGCGCATCATCGTTACCGGCGGCGCCGGATTCATCGGATCGCACGTCGTCGACGCCTATTTGGCGCTCGGGCACGACGTGCTGGTCCTCGACTCGCTCTGGGAGCACGGCGGGGGACGCCGCGCCAACGTGCCCGAACGCGCGTCCTTCGTTCACATGGACGTGCGCGACGAAAACGTTGCCCGGATCTTCACCGAGTTCAAACCCGACGTCGTGAGCCATCACGCGGCGCAGCATTCGGTCGCCATATCGTCGCGCGATCGGATCTACGACGCACAAGTCAACGTGATCGGGCTGCTCAACGTGCTGGAGAACGCGGTCCGTTCCGGTACCCGCAAAGTGATCTTCGCTTCCAGCGGTGCGACGTTCGGAAATCCCGACGTTTTTCCGATTACCGACGAAACGCCCCAACGCCCGACCTCGCCCTACGGCATCACCAAGATGATCGCCGAACACTACTTGCGTTTCTACAAAAACGAGAAGGGGCTCGATTTCACGGCGTTGCGGTACGCCAACGTCTACGGCCCGCGCCAAGACCCCAACGGCGAGGCCGGCGTCATCTCGATCTTCATCGGCCGCTTTCTCAAGCACGAAGGAATCCGTATCGACTGGGACGGCGAGCAGACGCGCGACTACGTGTACGTCGGGGACGTCGCCAAAGCCAACGTCGAGGCGCTGGATCGCGCCTCGGGCGTCTGCTGCGCGATCGGGACCGGCGTCAAGACGAGCGTCAACGCCATCTACCGTTCGCTGGTCGAGATCAGCGGCTTCGATGCGCCGGTCGCGCACGCGCCGCGGCGCCCGGGCGACGCGCGCGACGCGCAGTTCGACGCCTCGCTGGCACGCCGCGAGCTCGGCTGGAATGCGGAAACGCGGTTGCTCGACGGGATGCGCGCGACCTACGAGTATTTCAGAGGGCTTGCTCCCGAGCCGCGACGCGCGCTCTAGCCGAACGCGTCGCGGGTTCGCACGCGTTCGGGCCGTACGCCGATGCCCAGGGCGCGGGCCGGCAGCGCCCGCAGGCGCGGAAACTCGTCGAGCAGGCGAAACGGCAGCGGCGGTTTGCGCACTTGGGCACCGCGCAGTACCGGATCGATCCCGCGATCTTGGATGAAGACCTGCACGGCCTGGGTGACGACCGTCGGGAACGTCCGGCGGGATTGCACCGCGGCCAGATCGCTATCGCCGAGCGTTCCGTCGAGCAGCGGGCCGGCCAACGCGTTGGCGGCGGCGACGGCGTCCTGGATCGCGAGATTGATGCCGACGCCGCCGACCGGCGACATTGCGTGCGCGGCGTCGCCGATGCACAGAACCCCCGGCCGATGCCAGCGGCGTAACCGGTCGACGCGTACTTCCAGCAGCGAGATCTTGCTCCAATCGTCGATCCGGCCGACGCGGTCGGCGATCTCGGGAACCACCTGCGCGAGATCGTGCTGGAACGACTCCAGACCGGCAGCCTGCAGCGCCGGATAGCTGCCCTTCGGAATGATGTAGGCGCACTGCCAGTAATCGCCGCGATCGATCATGACCAAGATGCGGCCGGCGTTCATCGTGCCCAAAGGCCGCATCGGATCTCCGGGCTTTTTGGTGATGCGCATCCACAGCACGTCCATCGGAGCGCCGACGTCTTCGACTTCGAAGCCGGCGCGGGCGCGAATGGTCGAGTGGCGCCCGTCGGTGCCGACGACCAGATCGGCCTCGATCTCAAAACGCGTGCCGTCCTCGGCCGCCGCAACGACGCCGGCCACGCGCCCGTCGCGTTCGATCAAATCGACGCCCTCGGTCCGCATCGAGAGCGCAAACGTGGGATAGGCCTTCCCCTTGGCCGCCAGAAAGTTAAGGAAGTCCCACTGCGGCATGAACGCGATGAACTTACAGTGGGTGGGAACGTGCGAAAAGTCCGCGACCTGAACGGTTTCGCCCGCTATGCAGGCCGCCATCGAGGACATCTCGTCGTGGGGCAACGCCAAGAACTCGTTCAGCCATCCGAGCTCGAAGAGCACTTGCAGGGTCGACGGGTGGATCGTGTCGCCGCGAAAGTCGCGAAAGAAGTCGCCGTACTTTTCGAGTACGCGGACCTGCACCCCGGCCCGCGCCAGCAGCACGCCGAGCATCATGCCGCACGGTCCGCCGCCGACGATGCAGGCCTTCACGACGCCACCACGTTGAGCAGCTTGTCGGGGACGAAGATGCGCTTACGCACGTCTTTGCCGTCGAGCTGCGCGCGCACGTTGGGTTCCAGCACGGCCAGCGCGAACGCCTCTTCTTCGCCGATTCCGGGCGACGCGGCGATGCGCGCGCGGATCTTGCCGTTGACTTGGACGACGAGAACGATCTCCTCGACGGACAGCGCGCGTTCGTCGGGTTCCAGGTAGCGTTCGAGATGCACGGACGCGGCATGCCCGAACCGTTCCCACAGTTCCTCGGCAAGGTGCGGAGCGAACGGAGCGATCAAGACCGGCAGCGCGTGCGCGGCGTACCGGGTGGCCGCGCCGCCGGGCGCCGAGCGCGCGGCTGCGGTCAGCGCATTGACGAGCTCGTCGAGCTTGGCGATCGTCGCGTTGTAGTGAAAGCGCCGCGAACGCGTCTCGTCGAGCGCCGACTTGGCCGCCACGTGCACGGCACGTACGAGCGCCTTCTCTTCGGGCGTCTCGCAGGCCGGAAGCGTTCCGTACGCGCCGGGGTCCGTCCCGAAGAACGGCTCGCACGCCCGCCACACTCGATTCACGAAACGAACGCGGCCGCTGATGCCCTCGTCGGTCCAGTCGCTCGTATCCTCCGGCGGCGTGACGTACAGCAAAAAGAGACGCATCGCGTCGACGCCGTTGCGCTCGGCGGTTTCGTCGATCCCGATGACGTTGCCGCGTGACTTCGACATTTTCTCGCCGTTGTAGAGCAGCATGCCTTGATGGAAGAGCCGCTCGAACGGCTCGTCGCTGCCCGTCACCCAGCCCCGGTCGTGGAAGAACTTGTAGAAAAAGCGCGAGTAGAGCAAATGCAGAACCGTGTGCTCGGCGCCGCCGATGTACTGATCGACGTTCATCCAGTAATCGGCGTGCTCGCGCTCCCAGGGCGCGCGCTCGTCGTGGGGATCCAAATAGCGCAGATAATACCACGACGACTCGAAGAACGTGTCCATGGTATCGCACTCGCGGCGTGCGGGACCGCCGCAGCGCGGGCACGTGGTTTCGACGAAGGTCGCGAGCGAAGCCAGCGGCGAGCCTTCGCCGGTAAACTCGACGCCGGGCGGCAGCAAGACCGGCAATTGCTCTTCCGGCACGGCGACCTCGCCGCAACGGTCGCAATAGACGATTGGGATCGGCGTTCCCCAATACCGCTGGCGCGAGATGAGCCAATCGCGCAGGCGCAAGTTGGCCGTCGCCTTTCCGGCGCCCAGCCGCTCCAGCCGCTCGGCGATCGCCTCTCGCGCGCGCGCGCTCGACATCCCCGAAAAATCGTCGCTGGCGATCAGGCGCCCGTCCTCGACGAAGGCCGCTTCGAGCGGCGCCTCGACGCCGGCGTGGTGGGCGGGAACGATAACGCGTGCGATCGGGAGCCCGTGTTTCTTCGCGAAATCGAAGTCGCGCTCGTCGTGGGCGGGAACGCCCATGACGGCACCGGTGCCGTACTCGGCGAGCACGTAGTTGGTCACCCAGATGGGGATCCGTTCGTGCGAGAGCGGGTTGATTGCGTACGCGCCCGTGAAGATGCCCTCTTTTTCCATCAAACTCGTTCGCTCGAGCTCGGATTTCGATTTCAGCGCATCGGCGAACGCCCGAATAGCGGCGGCGTTCTTCTTCGAGACGATGCCTTCGATGCGCGCGATCAGCGGATGTTCGGGGGCGATCGCCAAGAACGTCGCGCCGTAGAGCGTGTCGACGCGGGTGGTGAACGCGTCGATGCCGGCGTCGAGGCCGTCGACGCCGAAGCGAAGCTCCACGCCCTCGCTGCGCCCGATCCAGTTGCGCTGCATCGTGCGGGTGCGTTCGGGCCAGCCGTCCAGCCGGTCGAGATCGGCCAGCAGACGGTCGGCGTACGCGGTGATCTTGAGAAACCATTGCGACAGGTTGCGGCGCTCTACCAGGTGATCGCAGCGCCAGCAGCGCCCGTCGACGACTTGCTCGTTGGCCAAGACCGTTTTGTCGTGCGGGCACCAGTTCACCGGCGCTTCGCGTTTGTACGCGAGGCCGGCGGCGTAGAGCTGCAAAAACAGCCACTGGTTCCAGCGGTAATACTCGGGCTCGCAGGTCGCGATCTCGCGAGACCAATCGTAGCCGGTGCCCATCAACCGCACCTGGCGCTGCATGTTGACGATGTTTTGCGCGGTCCAGCTGGCCGGATCGACCCCGCGCGCGATCGCGGCGTTCTCGGCCGGCAGCCCGAACGCGTCCCACCCCATCGGATGCAAAACGTTGTAGCCCTGCATTCGCATCATTCGCGCGATTGCGTCGCCGAAAACGTAGTTCTTGGCGTGGCCGATATGCAGATCGCCCGACGGATAGGGCAGCATCTCCATCGTGTAATACTTGGGGCGCGCATCGCCGGGCTCGGCGCGATAGAGGCGCTCGGCTTCCCAGCGTTGCTGCCATTTACGCTCGACGGAACGGAAATCGTAGCTCTCGGCCATGGAGCGCTCATCGTACCCGATTCGCGCGCCGGCGCGCTACCTTTCCGGTCGGAACGATGCGCGTGAAGGTACGGCGTGATCGTTCGCGTCGCGCTGGTTCTGACCGCCGCCGGTTTGGCCGCGTTCGCCCTTCGGCATCCGGCCGTGCCCGCGCCCCCGGCGCAAGACGTCGCCGCGCCGGCGCCAACTCCGCCGGCAAGCGCCCCGCACCGGGCGCGGCGACCGACGTTCGCGCCGGCTGAGATCCTCGTCTACGTCGCCGGAGCCGTCGTTCGTCGCGGGCTGTATCGCCTCGCTCCCGGGGCGCGCGCCGTCGACGCGATCCAACGCGCCGGCGGGCTTACGCCTTCGGCCGATCCGGCCGCGGTCAACCTTGCCGCCCGACTCCAGGACGGCGACGAGGTGTACGCGGCGCCGTCCGGCGGCCGAACGCGGGCCATCGGTGCGGCAGCTCGCTCGCACCGGTCGCATCGACGGCGAAGCGCCGCGCAGCCGCCGGCCGGCGTCGACGTGAACGCGGCGCCTGCGTCGGACTTGGCCGCCGTGCCGGGGATCGGCAGCGCGGTCGCGGCGCGCATCGTCGAGATGCGCGAACGCGCAGGCGCCTTCGCTTCGCTCGACGAGCTGCTCGACGTAGCGGGTATGACGCAAACGCGATTGGAGCGCGCGCGCCCGTACTTGCAGCCTCCGTAATCGAAGCGGAGGTTGCCGCCAGAGACGAGCGAACTCGCTCTAAATGTCGGACCTGCCCGCGAAGGAGACGCTGCCGCATCTCATCCGCAGAGCGCTCGCGCCGTCGCGTGAAGAGCTCCTGGTCGAGCGCGTCGGCGGCAAGTGGACGCCCACGTCCAGCGCGCGCCTGCTCGAACGCGCCGAAAACGTCGCTTGCGGCATTCGCGTCGCCGGCTTGACGACCGGCGACCGCGTCGCGCTCGTCTCGCACGATTGCGTGGATTGGGTCGCTTGCGCGTTCGGCGCGCTCTTCGCCGGCTGCGTCATCGTTCCGATCTATCCGACGCAGGCGCTCGATCACACGGCGTACATCTTGCAGCACTCCGGTGCGAAGCTCGTCTTCGTCGACTCGCCCGCGACGTTGGATCATCTGCGCGCGAGCGGCGCGCCGATGCCGGAGGTGGCGGTGTTCGACTCCGAGACCGCCGGCGGGCTCCAAGCGCTCGAGCGGCGCGGAGCCGAGCTGCGCGCGGATCGTCCCGAGCTTCCGGGGGTCTTCGAGTCCGCGATCTCACCCGACGATCTGGCGGTGCTGATCTACACCTCGGGAACCACCGGCAACCCTAAGGGCGTGATGCTCTCGCACGATAACGTCGCGTTCGACGCCCAATCGGCGCTGACGTACGGGATGGAAGACGTCGAAGACGGGCAAGACGTGCTGTCGGTGTTACCGTACTCGCACATCTTCGAGCATACGATGATCTACATCTACTTGCTCGCCGGAGTGCGCTACAGCATCTGTCACGATCCGAACGAGCTGCTCGCCGATCTGCGCGACGTTCGTCCGGTGGCGATGACCTCGGTGCCGCGGCTGTTCGATCGCGTACTGGCGGGCGTGACCGGCCAAGCGCTGCGCGCCGGCGGCCTGCGAGCCAAACTCGTTCCGTGGGCGCTGCGAGCCGGACGCCGGTATCAGCGCGCCGTGAACCTCGGCGGAGGTGCCGGCCCGTGGCTGCGCTTGGAGTACGCCGTGGCCGAGCGGCTGGCATTGCGCAAGGTTCGATCGGCGCTCGGCATGGATCGCATGAAGTTCATTACCAGCGGCAGCGCCGCGCTGCACACCGACGTCGCGATGACGTTTTTGGCAATCGGCGTTCCGATCATGCAGGGGTACGGCCTGACCGAGACGTCGCCGGTGATCACGGTGAGCAAGCGGACTTCCAACGAATACGGCGCCGTCGGCCGGCCGCTGCCGGGCGTCGAAGTGCGCATCGCGGAAGACGGCGAGATCCTGACGCGCGGCCGTCACGTCATGAAAGGCTACTACCTCGAGCCGGAGGCTACCGCCGCTGCGATCGATTCCGAGGGCTGGTTTCACACCGGCGACATCGGGGAAATCGACGCCGCCGGGTTCCTGCGCATCACCGATCGCAAACGCGAAGTTTTTAAAACCGACACGGGCAAGTGGATCGCTCCGTCGCGCGTGGAATCGGCCATCAAGCGCTCGGTGCTGGTGGCGCAGGCGATGGTGATCGGAAGCGGGCGCCCGCATCCGGCCGCGATCGTCGCGCCGAACTGGGAGATGCTGCGTTTGCAGATGGAGTTGCCCGGCGATGCCGACCCCGAACATCTCGCGACGCGCCAGGACGTCCGCGATTTCATGGCGGCCGAAGTCCGCAAGCGCACCGCCGACCTGGCCAGTTACGAACAGATTCGCCGGGTCATCGTGATCCCGCGGGAGTTCTCGGTGGAGAGCGGCGAGCTGTCGCCTTCGATGAAGATCAAGCGCCGCGTGGTGGAAGACCGGTATGCCGCGGAGATCGACCGTGCGTACGAGACCGAGCTCGAACGTGTCCCGGCGGGTCGATGACGTCGTCCGCGGCCCAATCAAGAGCAAGACCGTCTTTCCGGTCTTGATCCTGCATCTGATCAAAGAGCAGCCCGACCACGGTTACGGCTTGATGCAGCGCGTCGAAGCGGTCTGCGGGGATCTGCTGGCGGTCAACACCAACAAAATCTATCCGCTGTTGCGCCGCTTGGAGGAGCGAGGCTTCGTCTCCGCCTCCTGGGACCACCCCACCAAACGGTCGCGCCGGGTCTACGCGATCACTTCGCAGGGAGAGGAGCGCTTGGAGCGGATCAAGCAGTCGATGCTGCCTTACCTCGACTCGATCGAACGCGCAGTCCTGCGGCTGAAAAAAGAGCTCTACGCGAAAGTGCCTGGATAATGGCAGAGGCGCCGAGGTTTCTGGCGGTAGTGCATCTGCGCGACCTGCGCTGCCCGCAATGCGGGCAGCGGTTGGCGAAAGCCGGCGCGAGATCGTTCGTGGTCGACGAGCGCGGCGATCCGGTCGGATTCGACGGCGACGAGTCGCCTTCGGAAATGCGTCTCGAACTGCGTTGCCCCGACGGCCATCCGCTCGCGCTGCTGGTTCCCAACGAGGTCGCGGCGGAAGACGTTGCGTCGACGCCGGACCACGCGCCGGTCGCGGTGGACGCGGTTTTGATCGACTTTTGAGAGCCGCCGCGACTTTGCGCTGCAGGTAGGCGCGCGCCTAGCAATAATCTGGGGTCTACCCGAGCTCGTGGAGGATCCAGCTTGCGCTTTCAACCGCTGCACGTCCTGTTCGCGGTCTCCCTGGCCGTGTCGTCGACCGGAACGTCGCCCGCTGCGGGGCCGCCGGCGATTCCCGCAACGACCCCCGACGGCGTCACTCACCATACCATCGTCCTGGACGGCAAAACGCTGGCGTATACGGCGAGAGCGGGCACGATCACGCTGCGCAACACCGACGATCAGCCCACGGCGCGCGTCTTTTATACGGCGTTCACGCTCGACGACGCGGACCCGTCGCAGCGCCCGGTCACGTTCTTTTACAACGGCGGTCCGGGCAGCTCGACGATTTGGCTGCGGATGGGGTCGTTCGGGCCGATGCGCGTTCAGACGTCCGACGGAACGATGACGGGGCCGCCGCCCTATCGCCTGGTCGACAATCGGTACAGCCTTCTCGACCGGACCGACCTCGTCTTCATCGACATGCCGGGCAGCGGCTACGGGCGTTTCATCGGCGTCGGGAAGCCGAAAGATTTTTGGGGCGTCGACCAAGACGCCGATGCCTTCGCGCAATTCATCCAGCGCTATCTCACGAATTTCAACCGCTGGAACTCGCCCCGTTTCCTATTCGGCGAATCCTACGGCACGACGCGCTCGGCGGTCCTCTCCAACCTGCTGGCGCAACGCGGAATCGCCCTCAACGGCGTCGTGCTGCTCTCCTCGTTTCTTAACCCGATGATCGACTATAACGACGGCGCGCCGATCGGCGGCGGCGATTGGGCGTACGTACTCTATCTGCCGACGGAGACCGCCACCGCCTGGTACCACCACGCGATCGGCGGAACGCTGCAAGGCGACGTCGATCAAGCCGAAAATTTCGCCAGCCACGAGTATCTCGACGCGCTCGCGCAGGGCGCGCAGCTGCCTGCGGACCGGTTCAACGCGATCGTGTCGCGGCTGCGCCAGCTGACCGGTCTCTCGGATCGCTACATTCGCAACTCGAACCTGCGAATTCCCTACGACCGGTTCGAAAACGAGCTCTTGCGCGAACGGGGCCTGACGGTCGGCCGTCTCGACGGGCGATTCGCGACGTACGTCCTCGACCGGCCGGAACTCTCTCCGGATTGGGACGCCACCGACGCGGCCGTCGACTCGGCCTTCGTCTCGACCAGCAACTACTACATCCGCCAGGTGCTCAAGTACGATACGCCGCTGCTCTACCGCGCCGAAATCTACGATCTGATCTTCGCCGACG
>Ga0335074_10015530_pt1 | contig 10702 bp, 8 predicted proteins | sample Lox_Sample_23_FD_206715 | JGI IMG/M metagenome (GOLD analysis project Ga0335074, IMG submission 206715) | Soil microbial communities from Loxahatchee National Wildlife Refuge, Florida, United States - Lox_Sample_2.3 | ecosystem: Environmental > Terrestrial > Soil > Wetlands | place: USA: Florida...
CCGGTGATCTGAAAGCTACCGGCCAACCCGAGAGCGTGATTGCAACGCTCCCTTCCAACCGTCCCCGCGATGAAGTTGCGTGGCGTGCTTATGATGCCGCGGTTGCCGCTGGAAAGCCCGTTCCCGACCATGGGCACTGGACGCGAGATCTCGCGTTTTCGCTCGACGGCGAACGTCTCTTCGTGGGTGTCGGTTCCGCATCGAACCTGGACGATCCGGACGACCACCCGAATGAAACGCATCGAGCGAACATTCTGGAGTACACACCGGAGGGCAAATTCGTGAAAGTCTACGCCTGGGGGATTCGCAATCCTTCCGGCATCGCCGTGAACCCGTCCACCAGCCAGTTGTGGTGCTCGGTGAATGAGCGCGACGGATTGGGCGACAACCTGCCACCCGACTACATCACGCACGTGGAAGAAGGACGGTTTTACGGATGGCCGTGGTACTACATTGGGGGCAACGCAGATCCGCGCCTTCAGGGCAGACATCCTGAATTGAAGGACAAGGCGATCGCGCCGGATGTGCTGCTTCAATCGCACTCGGCGTCGCTGCAGATGACTTTTTACGATGGCACTCAGTTTCCGGCTGAGTATCAGGGCGACATCTTCGCCAGCGAACATGGCTCGTGGAACCGGCGCGTGCGCTCCGGTTATGAGGTTGTACGGGTGCCGCTGAAGAACGGAAAATCGAATGGCGTTTACGAGGATTTTCTAACCGGCTTCCTCACTGGGAAGGGCGACGTTTGGGGGCGGCCGGTGGGTATTGCGGTTGCTCCGGATGGATCGCTGCTGGTTTCTGACGACGGATCGGGCAGCATCTGGCGCGTGAGCCATAGCAGCAAGTAATCCGCGCAACGAGCCATTCGGAACGGCGCCGCTTTTGCTACTCGTTCACCTAATGCGAACTGACGTCCTTGGGTGTGACATGAATCAACGCGCCGGGAGCAGCGTCTTCCAGCATCCACAGCGAGCCGTCGGGAGCTTCTTCCACATCGCGGATGCGCTTGCCCACATCCCAGCGCTCGGCGGATTTGGCGCCGCCATGGCCATCAAAAAGGATGCGGCTGAGCGACTTGGTCCCCAGCCCGCTGACGAAACCGTTGCCGTCCCATTGCGGGAAGGTCTGCGTGCCGTGGTAGAACATCAGGTTGCCGGGAGCGATCACGGGCGCCCAATACAGCACCGGCATCGCCAGGTCCGGCCGTGAATCGGGCTTCGGGATCGGCACGCCGTCATAATTGTTGCCGAAGGATACCAGCGGCCAGCCGTAATTCTTGCCCTTCTCGATGTGATTCAGTTCGTCGCCGCCGCGCGGGCCATGCTCCACTTCCCACAATTCGCCGGTGGATGAAAAGGCCAGACCATAGGGGGTGCGGAAGCCGCTCGCCCACGTTTCGGCCGGCGTCAGGTTGGGGGTCGTAAAGGTATAGGTGCTCACCACCGGCGCGGTCTTGGCGGCCTCCGTGTTACGGGCCGGATCGATCAACGGAATGGTGGAAGCGCCCGTTTTTCCGTAGTTGGGATTATCGGGCGAGGGTTTGCCGTCGAGCGTCAGGTGCAGGATCTTGCCTTCGGGCTGGTTCGGATCCTGGGCGGGGGTGAAGCGCTGGCGGTCGCCCACCGAGAGGAACAGAGACTTGCCGTCGGGAGCGAAGGCGATCTGCGCGCCTTCCTGGCCACCCTTGCCCTTGGGCAACTGGCGCCACAGCACTTCCAGGTGTTCCAGCCTGGCCACGGGGCCGGTGGTGCCCGGACCTCCACGGCCGCGGGTGTTCAGTTTGGCGCGAGCCAGCACCAAGCCCCCGCCGTAGTCACCGGGTTCGGAATAGGTGAGATAGATCTGTTGGTCGGTTGCATAGGTCGGCGAAAGGAAGACGCCAAACATACCACTCTGCCCCTGCCAATACACGGCGGGCGTGTTGTTGACCATGCTCTTGGTGCCGTCCTGCGACACCAGCCAAATGGGACCGACCTTTTCGGTGACCAGCATGTGCCCATCGGGCAGGAACGCTATCCGCCAGGGCAAGTCAAAAGTAGCCACCGTGGTCATGGTGAAGGGCACGCTGGCTTCGGGTTTCTGTTCGCCTATGTTGACCTGGGCCCAAGCCGCCATCGACGTCAGGGTGAAAAGCAAAGTCGCTTTCGCCAATTTCATCTTCATCTCTCCTCATTCTATTCCAACGCCGGACGTATGTTCCCGATCAGAACGGATAGTGCGCCTCGCCCTGCTGGATCGTGATCCACTCGAGCTGCGTCAGCTCCCCGCCGAAAAGCCGACACGCTCAGCCCAATATAACCGAAGGAAACCTCCGCTTCGGGCTCACTCGAGATGATTCGCCACAGGCGGGCGCCGTCGAGATAACCTGGAAGGAGCAGAGTTATAGGTGCCTCTCGTCTTGTATTGGCGACGTTGTCCAGTATAAATTGCACGCCGCCCGGGAGGTGATATGATTTCTGGTGTCGAAGAGCGAAGGAGATACCTCGATGTCCAATCCAATCGTTCGTTTCCTTGGCGCCGCCGGTCTAACCGGCGTGGTCGCCTGCGTGACACTGAGTGCCGCAAGCTTTCCCGGTCCCGCCGTGGATGAGAACCGCTCCCAGAAGAAGACCGAAACCGTCGTGCTTGCCGGCGGATGTTTCTGGGGCGTGGAAGCGGTGTTTGACGACCTCAAAGGGGTTTCCGATGCCGTCGCGGGCTACGCCGGCGGCAGCAAGAGCACGGCGCACTATGAAATCGTGAGCACGGGCACAACCGGTCATGCCGAGTCGGTTCAGGTGACTTTCGATCCTTCGGAAATCTCCTTCGGGAAACTGCTGGAGATTTATTTCTCCGTCGCACACGACCCGACCGAACTGAATCACCAGGGCTATGACGAAGGCACTCAGTATCGCTCCGAGATTTTTTACACAACGGACGAGCAGAAGCGCATCGCGGATGCCTACATCCAGCAACTGACCGAGGCGAAAGTTTTTCGGCACAAAATCGTGACCAAAGTGGCGCCGCTCCAGGCTTTTTACCAGGCCGAGGATTATCATCAGAACTACGTTCTTCACTGCCGGCAGAATTTGCCGGTCTGCACCAACAAGCCGTACGTCGTCTACAATGACCTGCCGAAGTTGACGAATTTGCGCGCCACCTATCCGCAACTGGTGAAAGGGGACTAATGGCGATGGATCGCAGAATGTTTCTCAAGGCTGCCGGCGGCGCCATCCCGGCGGTCGCTATTGTTGGCCGGTTGTCGGCGGTGGGGACCAAGAGCGGACAACTGGTACGGATTGTCGAGTTCGACACGTCCGGCGTGCGCACCCGCGTTGTCGAAGTGGAAAAAATCGAAAAGGCCGACTCCGAGTGGAAGAAGCAGTTGACGCCCGAAGAGTATCAGGTTACACGCCAAGCCGGCACCGAATACCCAGGCAGCGGCAAGTACGCCAATAACCACGCCGATGGGCTGTATCACTGCATCTGTTGCGATACAGTTCTCTTCGATTCCAAGACCAAGTTTGAATCCGGCACCGGTTGGCCCAGTTTTTGGCAGCCGATTGCGAAGGAGAACGTCCGCGTTCGCCAGGACAACTCTCTTGGAATGCAGCGCGACGAGGTTCGATGTACGCGTTGCGACGCCCACTTAGGTCATGTCTTCGACGACGGTCCGCCTCCGACTCATTTGCGCTATTGCATGAACTCGGCGGCCCTCAATTTCTTCCCCCGCGGCAAACAGCGAAGCTGACCGCCGAAGTTACGCGATCATCTTTCACGACGCAGAGAATTCTGCGAAAGAGACCACTGAACGGCTCGCGGTCTTCGGGCCATGGAAGCCGGCTCCATTGCTTGGCCTCATGCCGCTCGGGCCGGCCACACGACTGACGATCCGCCTGAAGCACAATCGAGCTGCGCCGATAAGAAACTCGGTCAAGATCCAACTCCGGCAAGCGATCCCGCGACGCCCATCACCCGCCAACGACGCCGCACCGTGAATTCCGATGGAAGCCAGCAGCCGCCAGGTCCGCGAACGATCCCACCGCCAACGCGAGACAAGCAGAATCTCAGGGCGTTATGATGGTTCGTCCCGGAGTCGCAGGATGCCGGAGCCGCAGGATGCCGGAGCCGCGAGATGCCGGAGTCGCAAAATGAATGACGCGCCCATCCCACCGCACCAGGCCACGGCGCCGTGGAGACCCCAAGCCCCGGCTCTCTCGCCGGTGCAAGGCTATGGCCTTGGCATTCTTTCTATTTCCACGGCAGTTGCCGGATCGCTCCTCATGGGACACTTCCAGGTCCGCAACGTGGAGGTGCCGTTCTATCTTTTTGCTGTCGCTCTAACCGCGTGGTATGGCGGAGCCGGGCCGGCGATCCTGGCGCTTCTGCTTTCGTGCATCAGCTTCGACTACTTCTTTTTAGAGCCTCGTTTTACTCTCTACGTCACGCGTACCGACATCCCTTACTTCGTTGTTTTCACCGCGTTCGCAACGCTGGTCACCTGGTTTAGCACCGTTCGACGCCGCGTCGAGGCAGAACTTCGTCAAGCTCGCGACAAGCTTGAAATCGAAGTGCTGGAACGAACCCAGCAAGCCAGCCTGCTCAATCTCACGCATGACTCCATCTTCGTCCGTCACCTGGATAACGTCGTCACGTACTGGAACCGGGGAGCCCAGGAGTTGTATGGGTTCACGGCGGAGGAAGCGATCGGGAAGCGCTCGCACGAATTTCTCCACACCATTTTTCCAACGCCGCTGGAGGACATCAACACGGAGTTGCTGCGGAGTGGCCGCTGGGAAGGCGAACTCAGGCACACCAGAGCGGATGGGACCCAGGTCGTCGTGTCCAGCCGCTGGTCGCTGCGGCGCGGCGAACGCGGTCAGCCCTCGGCCATCATGGAAACCAACAACGACATCACGGAGCGCAGGCGCCGGGAGGATGAGATTCGCGGCCTCAACCAGCAACTGGCCAGCCGATCCACGGAGTTGGAAGCCAAGAACAAGGAGCTGGAGGCCTTCGCCTATTCCATATCGCACGACCTGCGCGCGCCTTTGCGCCATATGTCCGGCTACGCGGAGCTGCTTCAGAAGAAGGCCGCTGCCGTGCTCGACGCCAAGAGCCAGCGGTATATGCTGATGATCCAGGAATCTGCCAAGCGGATGGGCGACCTGATCGACGATCTGCTGGCCTTTTCGAGAATAGGGCGGACGGAGACTCAGAAGACCCTGGTCAATCTGGAACAACTGGTGAAGGAAGCGGTCAGCGAGGTGCAGCAGGAAACGGACGGCCGCAACATCGTCTGGAATATCGGCAAACTACCCGAGTTCTACGGAGACCGATCCATGTTGCGGCTGGTATTTGTTAACCTTCTCTCCAACGCCGTCAAGTTCACGCGCACGCGCCCGCAGGCGGAAATTGCAGTCGGATGCGACCAAGCGAACAAAGATGAGGTAGTTGTGTTCGTGCGAGACAACGGCGTAGGCTTCGACATGAGGTACGTAAACAAGCTGTTTGGCGTCTTTCAACGCCTGCATACGTCCCAGACTTTTGAAGGAACCGGCATTGGACTCGCCACGGTGCAGCGCATCGTCCAGCGGCACGGAGGCAAGGTTTGGGCCGAGGGTATAGTCGACCAAGGCGCAACCTTCTATATCTCAGCTCCTAAACCGTAAGTAAGATAGAGGAGATCATGGAAAAACTAGGACGCATTTTGATGGTCGAAGACGACCCGAAGGATGTGGAGCTGACGCTGACCGCACTCGAGGAATACAACCTCGCCAATGAAGTTGTTGTGGTTGGCGATGGTGAAGAAGCGATGGATTATCTTCATTGCCGGGGCGCTTATGCAGCGCGCACCAGCGATAACCCCGCGGTCATGTTGCTGGATCTCAAATTACCCAAGGTGGATGGATTGGAGGTTTTGCAGCAAGTCAAGTCGGACGAAAAATTCAGGCTGATACCCGTGGTGGTGCTCACCTCCTCCCGCGAGGAAAAGGACATGGTGGCGAGCTACAAACTAGGGGTGAACGGGTACGTGGTCAAACCCGTTAATTTCCATGAGTTCGTGAACGCGATTCGGGAATTGGGCGTCTTCTGGGCGATCATCAACGAGCCTCCGCCAGGGAGCGTTAAAAAGTGATCCTCGGCTCCCCTTTGCAAATTCTGTTGTTGGAAGATGACGCAAGAGATGCGGAGCTTCTTCAGGAATTGCTCGAGCTGGAAGAATTGGCGTGTGAAATAACGCGCGTGGAGGATAAGGCCGGGTTCCTGGCGGCACTCGCACAGGGCGGCATTGACGTGATCCTGGCGGATTACACCCTGCCCTCGTTCGATGGGCTTTCCGCATTAAAGCTGGCGATGGCGGTCTGCCCGAACGTTCCGTTTATTTTCGTTTCTGGAACCCTGGGCGAAGAAGTAGCCATTGAGGCGTTGAAAATTGGCGCCACCGACTACATTCTGAAGACCAGGATGTCGCGGCTGGTGCCATCGGTACAGCGCGCGCTTCGTGAAGCCACGGAACGGTCTGAGCGCAAGCGGGCTGAAGAGGCGCTTCAAGAGAGCGAAGCCTACCTGGCCGAGGCGCAGCGGCTGAGCCGTACGGGCAGTTTCGGATGGAACGCCTCGAGTGGAGAGCTTTACTGGTCCGATGAAACCTTTCGGATTTTCGAGTTCGATCGGGCGATCAGGCCTTCCGTGGAGTTGGTAATCGATCGAACCCACCCGGAAGACCGGTCCTATGTTCTTGAAACCATTGGTAACGCAGCGGCGAAGAGAGTTGATTTTGATTATGAACACCGCCTGCAGATGCCCAATGGTTCGGTTAAATTCATACGGGTTGTAGGTCATCTCCCCTCGAGTGACGATCCGGCGAACTTGATCTTCGTCGGTGCGATCACCGATGTCACTGAGCGCAAATTTGCCGACGAGGCGCTGCGCGAGAGCGAGCAGCGCTTTCGCACCATGGCGGATACCCTGCCTGAGGGAATCTGGATCGGAACCATCGAACCCAGGAAAGTCCTGTATGTGAGCCCGAGCTTTGAGAGAATTTGGGGCTTGCCCTTAGAGGAGCTCTATCGAAATCCGCATCTTTGGGAGGAGGCCATTTATCCCGAGGATCGGGAACGCGTCCGCTGCAGGTTCACACAGTGGATTTCGGGCGCGGGCGAGCGTTATTACGACGTGGAGTATCGCATCCTGCGGCCCGACGGCGCCACTCGCTGGGTTCACGACCGCGGCGTTCTCTCCCTAGACAAACACGGGAGGCCTGCCCGAATCAACGGTATCTCGGCTGATATCACCGATCGCAAGCGGGCGGAAGCCGATCTTCAAAACGCTCTCCTCGAAATCAAGAAGTTGAAGGATCAGCTTTACGAAGAAAACGTCGCACTCCGCGAAGAGATCGACAAGACCTCGATGTTTGAAGAGATCGTCGGCGAATCGGGCGCTTTGCAGGCCGTCCTGGCTCGCGTGTCGAAGGTGGCGCCCATGGATTCCACCGTTCTGATCACGGGCGAAACGGGCACCGGGAAGGAGCTGATTGCACGCGCCATCCACAAACGGTCCAAACGCGCCGCGCACGCCTTCATCAGTGTCAACTGTGCGGCTGTCCCGCCCTCCTTAATCACTTCGGAACTGTTCGGCCATGAAAAAGGAGCCTTCACTGGCGCCGTGCAGCGGCGGTTGGGACGTTTTGAACTGGCCGAAGGTGGCACCCTTTTCCTCGATGAAGTTGGCGAGCTTCTCCCTGAAACCCAGATCGCTCTGCTGCGTGTTTTGCAGGAACGCGAGTTCGAGCGCGTGGGTGGCTCCAAACCAATTCGGGCTGACGTGCGATTGATCGCAGCCACCAATCGCGACCTGCAGGCCGCCATTGACGCCGGCACATTTCGCAGCGATCTGTATTACCGGCTGAATGTTTTTCCTATCGAAATGCCCCCGTTGCGCCAAAGAAGTGAGGACATCCCGGTCCTGGTGGAATACTTCATTGATCGCTTTGCCCGGAAATCGGGAAAAGAAATACGAGGCATCAACCGCGCGACACTCGAACGGCTCCAATCCTACGATTGGCCAGGCAACGTTCGGGAGCTACAGAATGTGATCGAGCGGTCCATCATTGTCTGCGAAACCGAGAATTTCACCGTCGATGAGAGCTGGCTCTCTCGCAGTACACAGCAGGCGGAACAAACCAACCGGCCGCTGTTGAGAATGCCCGCGTCTCAGGAGAAGCAAACGATCGAGGCTGCTCTCGCCGAAGCCCAAGGCCGGATCTCCGGGCCAACCGGCGCCGCGGCCAAACTCGGCATTCCACCCTCCACCCTGGACTCGAAGATCAGAGCGCTCAGGATCAATAAACATCGCTTTAAGACGACGTAGCAGCGCCGGGAAATTCGCGACCGGTAAATCACGAAGTTCGTGAATTCACGATTTTCGTGGGTCGTTTTGATTCCATAACTATATTATTTTCATCTGCTTAAAGACGGCTACAGACTTGCCATTACAAGCGACAAGTTGTTGAGAATTCGAAGATCGGAAGGCTCGGGTCCCGCAATCTTCGCTCTCAGCGGTCGAATCGAGGAACGCCACGTGCCGGAGCTGCAAAAGCTCATCGAAGCGGAAGCAGAAGTGCCGGGCATAACGCTCGACTTGCAAGAGGTGCGGCTCGTGGATCGGGAAGGCGTAAGGTTTCTGGCGGCCTGTGAAAGTCGTGGTATCAAGCTAAGGAATTGTCCACCTTATATCCGTCAATGGATAGAAACAGGGAGCGATGCAAGCCATGACCGATGATGTTTTGGAATTGGAGAACGGAATCGTTGGAGGCGCCGTGTGTGCCCACGATGTGGTCGCTCGGGCGACCGTGCGATTTCAAAGCTGGTTCCATCGCGCCGATCTGGAGCAATCGAACCGGGAAAACAACCTTCGTCTGGAAGAGCGGAACAAGGAGCGCGCACGCATCGCGCGCGAGTTGCACGACACCTTGTTCCAGGGCTTCCTGGGAGCCTCCATGCAGCTTTATAACGCGGTGGAACAGATGCCTTCCGATTCGCCCAGCAAGCCCTCGTTGAGCCGCGTGCTCAGCCTAATTCAGCGCGTTTTAGACGAAGGCCGCCTCGCTTTACAGGGGCTCCGCTCGTACTCGGTCGCGCCTGAGACTCTCGAACAGGCCCTCGCCGACCTGCGTAACGAGCTCACACCGGGGGGGCCGCTGTTCCGAATTTTTGTCACGGGTAAGTCAAGGGTGTTGAACCCTGACGTCCAGGGACAGATCTACCTGATGGCGCGGGAGGCGCTCCTCAACGCGCTCCGCCACTCTCGGGCGAACAGCATCGAAGTTGAAATTGAATACCTGCATGGCCGGTTGCGCTTGATTGTCCGTGACAATGGCTGCGGGATCGATCCTGAGGTTGTACGATCGGGACGCGACGGCCACTGGGGTCTGCTGGGGATGCGTGAGCGCGCCTTAAGTATCGGAGGGCGGGTCCGGATCTGGAGTAAACCCGGCTGCGGTACCGAAGTCGAAATTTGTGTTCCAGGCGGCGCCAACTTAGAGAACTTCGGCTGATTGGAACAGCGCAAGCTGCCCCTCGGTCGGCGACTTCGCCGCCTCCGGCGAATTGCCGAACACAATAAGGCTCTCGTTCTTCCCGTCGTTTATATTCCGAAACACGCCTCGATTGGTGATGGACAACGCTCCGGGATTCACAAGTCGTGACAGCACCGGTGCGAGCTCCACTGCGAGACGGGTACAAATCCAAACTGACCAGTAGACTTAGCTTTAATGAAGAAAATTGGTTTCCTCTCATTCGGCCATTGGACGCATTCACCCCAGTCCAGAACGCAGTCTGCCTCTGACGCACTCCTGCAATCCATTGACCTCGCCGTGGAGGCCGAGCGCCTGGGGATGGATGGAGCCTATTTCCGGGTTCATCACTTCGCGCGGCAGCTGGCATCACCGTTCCCACTCCTCGCGGCGGTCGGCGCCAAGACGCGAAGCATTGAAATCGGCACTGCAGTGATCGACATGCGGTATGAAAATCCTCACTATATGGCAGAGGACGCTGGCGCTGCCGATCTCATCGCTGGCGGACGCCTGCAGTTGGGAGTCAGCCGTGGCTCGCCCGAGCAGGTGATCGATGGCTGGCGCTATTTTGGCCACCGCCCGATGGAAGGCGAGGACGATGCAGACATGGGCCGGCGGCTCGCGGAAGAGTTTCTGGACCTGCTGCGCGGCAAGGGCTTCGCTCAGCCGAACCCCCGTCCTATGTTTCCGAATCCGCCAGGCCTGCTGCGGCTGGAACCGTACTCGGAAGGATTACGCGATCGGATCTGGTGGGGAGCGGCAACGAATGCGACTGCCGCCTGGGCTGCCAAGCTCGGAATGAACCTGCAAACCTCGACTCTCAAATTCGACGAAACCGGTGAGCCATTCCACATCCAGCAGGCCGCCCAGATTCGCGCGTTTCGCGCTGCCTGGAAGGAGGCTGGCCACGCTCGCGCTCCGCGCATTTCAGTCAGCCGCAGTATCTTCGCCTTGATGGACGACCGTGATCGTTCCTATTTCGGGCGAGGACGTCAGGACGAGGACTCGATTGGCTTCCTCGACGAAAACACGCGGGCGATCTTCGGCCGCAGCTACGCCGCTGAGCCGGATGTCCTGATCGCACAGCTCGGCAAAGACCAGGCAATCGCAGAGGCCGACACTTTATTGCTCACCGTCCCAAACCAA
>Ga0335074_10015531_pt1 | contig 10702 bp, 5 predicted proteins | sample Lox_Sample_23_FD_206715 | JGI IMG/M metagenome (GOLD analysis project Ga0335074, IMG submission 206715) | Soil microbial communities from Loxahatchee National Wildlife Refuge, Florida, United States - Lox_Sample_2.3 | ecosystem: Environmental > Terrestrial > Soil > Wetlands | place: USA: Florida...
CGCGTTGCTCTCCAGGCCGTTGGTCCACGCGAATCCGTCCCGGGCGCTGGCGAAGTCGATCGTGACGCCGAGCCGGGTGAGGTTGGCGCCCTGCGGTACCGGAGTCCAGGTCTGGCCGCCGTCGGCCGTGGTGTAGAAGGTGCCGCCGAACGCGCCCTGCGTTTCCCCCGCCACGAGCACCCCCTGGGTCGGGCTGAAGAACGTGATCTGCGGGTACTGCAGGCCGCCCGGCAGCGGCAGCTGCTCCCAGCTCTGCCCGCGGTCGCGGGTTTCCAGCAGGATGGCTCCGGCCGGCTCGGGCTCGACCGTCACGAATCCGGTTCCGTCGACGAACTGGGGACCGCTGACCGTGCAGGCGCCGCCCGCGCACAGCGTCGCGGGGATCGGCAGCGACTCGTCGGCCCAGCTGGTCCCGCCGTCCTGGCTGACCAGGAGCGCGTTGGCAAGGCCGGCAGTGCACGTGCTGGCGATCCAGCCGTCCGTCGCCACCGGGAAGGCCAGCCCGTTCTTGTCGCAGGCGGCCGGGATCTGCCCTGGACCGGGCCGGGAGACGACGGTCGTCCCGGTCAGGGCGGGGGTGGCGGCGGCCAGCGACCAGAGCACGCCGCCGTCGGAGGTGCGGTACAGCCAGACCGCGTCCTCCCCCATGGCGTCGTTGCCTCCGCCGAGCAGAAGGAAGCCCTGCTGCGGGTCGGCGAAGCTCACCTCGCTGACGGTGGACACCGCCCGGAGCGGAGCCGAGCCCGTCCACGTGCGTCCGCCGTTGGTGGTGACGAACACCATGGTCGTGTTGACGGAGGTGTTGCTCTCCTCGGTGGCCGCGGTCACCGCCAGGTAGGCGCGGTCCCCGCTGACCGGGTCAAGGACCTGGGTCGCGTCCGGCGTCGCCAGCATCGGCCGGGCGGCCGCGGGGGTGACGTCGGTCCAGCTGCGACCGCCGTCGGTCGTCCTCGCCAGCAGCAGCGCCCCCGGCGAGGAATTCGGGTTCCCCGCGTCATAGAACGCCCACCCGTCGGTCGCCGACGCCATCTGCAGCGATCGGAGCCAGATCGGCTTCGCCTGCGGCCGGGCCACCCCGGCGGGCGTCGCCGTCTTCGCGACGCGCGCGCCCGGGGACGCGTCCGCAGACGCGCCCGCGGACGCCGAGCTCCGCGTCGTGGCGTCGGCGCCAGCGCCGGCTCCGGCCGCGCTGCCGCTCACGCCGGCGCAGCCGGCCGCTACCAGAGCCACCGCCGCCGCCCACCAGGGACTAGTCATCCGCCGAGCCATGAGCATCATCCGTTCTGCCGCGAACTTCGCACCCACCCGTTGGGACTATCGGATCGGCCAACCGGTTGCGGGGAACTGGTGCTGGTTCAGAACAGCGTGGTCTGCTGGGCCCGGTCGCGACGAGGGGTGCGCTGGCCGGACGCGCCGGGGTGGCGGCGATCGAGCAGAGCCGGGTCAATCGAGGACAGGAACGGCGACGGCGCGCAGGCGGTTACCTCACCGCGCAGCATCCGCTTGGCCGCCGTCAGCAGGGTCAGCCGGGTGGTGGCCCTGGTCATGCCGACGAAGAGCAGGCGGCGCTCCTCCGCGTAGTCGATCTCGGCGCCGCGCCACGGCCGCAGCGGGAGCAGGCCGTCGTCGCAGCCGACGATGAAGACCACAGGGAACTCGAGCCCCTTGGCTGCGTGCAGGGTCAGCAGCGTGATCCGGTCGGCCCGAGGATCCCAGGTGTCGACCTCCGCCCCGAGCGCCACCTCGTCGAGGAACCGGTCCAGGTCGGCGCCGCACCGGCCCGCCAGCGGGGCGAGCACGTCGGCGGCCGACCGGATCGCCAGAATCGTTTCGGCAGCTGGCTCTGACGACAGCGCCAGGCGGGCCGCCTCATCGAGCAACTGCGTGACCGGGACTGCGCCCGAGGCCGGAGGAACCGCCGCGCCCGGGGCCTCCGGCTCAGGCAGGCCCGCGCCGGCCACGTCGGCCAGGCCGGCGTCGAGCATGCCGCGGTCGCCGATCGCCGCCAGGATCTCCGGGACGCCCGCCGTCTCCGCCAGCCGCGCGTGCGACCGCCGCTGGAACGGGAATCCCCGCCTGGCGAGGGCCTCGCCGACGGCGGCGGCCTGCGCCGACGTCCGGTACAGGACCGCGAAGTCGGCGAACGAGAGCTGGTGCTCGGCCCGGTCCCTGCCGTCGACCGCGCGGCTGTCGAAGGCGTGCAGCGAGGCGCCGCCGAGCAGCTTCTCGATCTCCGCCGCGACCGCCTCCGCCTCCTCGCGCTCGTCGGGCACGGCGCGCACGGTGACCGGCGCGTCGGGGACGTCCGTCCTGGCCGGCACCAGCTCTCGCCCCGGCACCAGCGTGCCCGGGCGGATCAGCTGCATGGCGGCCCGCACGATCGTCGGCGCGGACCGGTAGCTGCGAGACAGCTGCACCGTCGCCGCCGAGCCGAAGTCCGACTGGAACTGCAGGAAGTAGCCCACGTCGCCGCCGCGGAACCCGTAGATCGCCTGGTCCGGATCGCCGATCGCGCAGACTCGCGAATCCGGCGTGGTCAAGAGCCGCAGCAGCCGGTACTGCTGCTCGTCCACATCCTGGTACTCGTCGACGAACACGTCCGTCCACCGGGATCGGTATCCGGCCGCGACCGCAGGGTCGTCCTCGAGCAGCGCCACCGGGAGCGTGAGGAGCTCGTCGAAACCGTCGGGGGCGTCGAGGTCGACCCGGTCCTCGAGGCCGAGGTCGCACAGGATCAGCAGGCCGAGGCTGTGGAAGGTGACGACGGTGACCCGGGCCGCCGTCTCCGCGCCGAGCAGGGCGGCGAGGCGTTCCGTGAGCTCATCGCGGGCGCGGCGGGTGAACGTGACCGCCAGGCACCGCTCGGGCGGCAGCGCGTTGCCGATCCGGTGCGCGATCGCGTGGGTGAGCACCCGGGTCTTGCCGGCGCCCGGGCCGGCCACCACCAGCAGCGGTCCGCGCTCGTGGGTGACGATCGCGTGCTGCTCAGGATCGAGAGCGCCGGACACCGGGAGATCAGCCGACCCGGCCGGGCCGTGATCGGAGCCGTGATCCGAGCCCAGATCCGACCCGCGGTCCGGCCCATGCTCCGACGCCACGGTGCGCGTTTCCGCGGAAACGCCGACCGCGCCCAACCCGGCCCCGCCTGACCCGGCCGCTCCGGCCGCTCCGGCCGCTCCGGCCGCTCCGGCCGCTCCGGCCGCTCCGGCCGCTCCGGCCGCGCGCGGCTTACGCGACGCCCGCGGCAGGTCGAACAGCGCCGCCCCGGCCAGCTCGCCGGGGTCGAACAACCGGATCGTGCCGTAGACGCCGTCGTACCCCGCCTCGCGGCGCACGTCGCCGCGCCGAAGCCGGCCGATCGCCTCCGCCACGATCGACGGCGCGCCCGCCGCCAGGTCGGACAGCGGCACCTCGCCGAGGATGGACAGCTCGGGCCCGAACCGCTCCACCAGCGCGCTGACCTGAGCGGTGACCGACTTGGACTTCGGGCCGACGCCGGCGATCTCGCCCAGGATCTCGGGCAGCTGCACGAACGAGGTGAAGCCGGCCGCCCCGGGCAGCCGGTAGCCCTCCGGCCGGTCGGCCAGCAGGTCGACCCGGTGCTGCACGCCGATCGTCGGCTTCTTCCCGCAGGCCGGGCACTTTCCGCCCGCCGCCTGGGTCTCGGCCGGGGTCGTCCGCACGTCGCACGCCCGGTGGCCGTCGAGGTGGTACTTACCCTCCTCGGGGAAGAACTCGACCGTGCCGTCGAAGCCGTCCCCGGTCCGCAGCGCCCGCTCAATGCTGAAGTAGTCGCCCTCGCAGCTGAACGCGGTCGCCTCGCGGCCGAGCATCGGCGGCGAGTGCGCGTCCGAGTTGGACACCAGCCGGTACTGGTCCAGGCTCGACACCCGCCAGTTCATTTCCGGGTCAGAAGACAGTCCGGTCTCGATGGCGAAGATATGCGAGGCCAGGTCCGCGTAGCAGTCCGCCACCCGGTCGAACCCGGACTGCGAGCCGAGCACCGCGAACCACGGCGTCCACGCGTGCGCGGGCACCAGGTAGCACCCGTCACCGCCGGAGAGCGTGATCTCGAGCAGGTTCCGCGAGTCGAGCCCGAGGATCGGCCGGCCGTCCGAGGCGAGGTTCCCGACCCGGAGCAGCTGCCGGGTGACCTCGTCGACCGCCGCGAGCGACGGCGCGTAGAGCAGGTGGTGCACCTTCCGCGTCCGCTCGTCGCGCTTATAGATGGTGGAGATCTCCGACGACAGCATGAAGCGGACCGGCGTCCGGCACGCGGGCGGCAGCGTCTCGTGCACCGCCCGCTCGAGCTCCGGCCGCAGCCGGAACAGCCCCGGCGCGTCCGGCACCAGCTTGGCGCCGAGCTCCTCCCGCCACGCCGGGTGGGTGAAGTCGCCGGTGCCGACCACGCCGATGCCCTTGCGGCCGGCCCACCAGGCCAGGTGCTCCAGATCGCAGTCGCGGCTGCACGCCCGGGAGAACTTCGAGTGAATATGAAGGTCGGCGTAAAAGCGCACGACCGCCATCATCTCGAACAAACGCGCGCTTCGCCGGGCACTTCCGTTTTGTCACGTTGCGGGGCTATTGGCAGCGATGCGCCTTGTTGCCCCCATCAACCTCGGGTAAGTTACCCGCCAGTCATGACCAGGCTCAGCGGAGAGTGAGACGACAGCATGCGCACGCCAGGAAGATGGCGGCGGCCGGGCCGTGTGCTCAGCGCCGTCGGCGCCGTCGTCGTGTCCGCTCTCCTGCTCGGCATCCTCGGCTTCGGCTACGGAACGGTCCCGGCCCTCGGGCCCGCCCTCGACCCGGGACGGGGCGCGTGGACGTCGGCCTACGACGGCACGCCGGTCAGCTCGCAGGCGCTGAGCGTCCCCGGGCTGGCCAAGCCGGTCACGGTCTCGTTCACCAAGGACGGCCTGGCCTCGATCAACGCCGGCGACCAGCGCGACCTGTTCCTGGCCCTCGGCTACGTGCAGGCCAAGTACCGGCTGTCGGAAATGGACCTGGAGCGCCGTCTCGGCGAGGGCCAGCTCGCTCAGCTCGGCGGCCCCTCCGACCTCGCCAGCGATGAGTTCGAGCTGCGCCTCGGCCTGCTGCGGACGGCGCAGAACGAGTGGGCGCAGACCACCGGCACCGCCAGGCAGGCGCTGCTCGGCTACGCCCAGGGCGTGAACGACGACATCGCGCAGGTCCGGGCCGACGGCGACTGGCCGGCCGTGTTCACGCTGACCGGCGCCTACCCCAGGCCCTGGACCCCGGTCGACAGCCTGGTCATCCAGGGCGTGCTGACCCAGGAGCTCGACTACACGACCGGCCCGCTCGACTACGCGATCCTGCAGCGCTCGCTCGGCGCGGCCAACGCCACCGCCTGGTTCCCGACCGTGCCCGCCAACACCTTGTCCCCCTACGACCCCGGCCCCTACCTGAAGGAACCGCTCACGCCGGTCGCGGCCGACCTCGCCAGCAGCGCCCCGGCCGGGCAGTCGCCGACAGCGACGACGACGGCGACCGCCGGGCCAGAGCCTGCGCGACGTGCTGCAAACGTCGACGACGCGGTCACCGAGGCCGCCGGCCAGCTCCTCGACGAGCTCGGCCAGCTGCCCGCCGACCAGATTCACGAGTATCCGGACAGCAACGCCTGGGCGGTGAACGGGTCCAAGGTCGAGGGCGGCGGCGCCCTCCTCGGCGGCGACCCGCACCTGCCGCAGACGCTGCCGTCGATCTGGTACGAGGTGGCGCTGTCCGCGCCCGGTTACCAGGTGGCGGGGGCGTCGCTGCCGGGCGTGCCCGGCGTCCTGCTCGGCCATAACGCGCACATCGCCTGGTCGCTGACCGACACCCAGGACAGCGCCACGCTGTACTACGCGGAACAGGTCCGCGGCGACGAGTACCACTGGCGCGGCGCGTGGCGGAAGATGACCGTGGAGCATTACACGATCCCGGTCCGCGGCGGTGCCACCGTGCAGCTGGCCGTCGACATCACCGTCCACGGGCCCATCATGACCCAGGTCGGCCAGCGGATGGCGGTCGACTGGATGGGCAACGTGCCCTCCGACGACCTCGGCGCGCTGCTCGGCATCAACCAGGCGTCGGACTGGACGCAGTTCAAGGCGGCGCTGGCCGACTGGCGCGCGCCGACCCAGAACTTCACCTACGCCGACAACGACCCGGTGACCGGACAGGCAGCCACCGGCCAGACCGGGAACATCGGCGTCTACGCGGCCGGCTACTACCCGCAGGTGCCCGGCGGCTGCCAGCCGTGGCTGCCAATGTCCGGCGCCGGCCAGTGCGACATCGACGGGGTCATCCCCGACAACGCGATACCGCAGGTCTACGACCCGCCCTCGGATGTGGTGGCGACCGACAACCAGCGCCCGGTCGCCGCCGACTACCCGTACTACGTCGGCACCAGCTACGACTTCTACGACCCGGGCTACCGGGCCGCGAACGCCTACCAGACGCTTGGCTCGGCCAGCCAGCTGTCCGCGGCCGACATCGCCGGCCTGCAGAACAGCCTGACCGACCCGCTCGCCGCCCAGATCGTGCCGAAGCTGCTGACCGCCCTCGGCTCAGCCAGTCTGACCTCGGCAGAACGGGCGGCGCTGTCGGCCCTGAGCTCATGGAACTACTCCATGAGCGCCACGTCGCCGGCGGCCACGGTCTGGTGGACGTTCTGGTCGGACTACCTGACAGAGGTATTCGAGCCGTGGTGGAAGGCCGGCCACGTGCCGGTCGGAAAGGACACCGCCGACCTCGGCGTGAGCCCGAACCTCGCCTCGCTCGACGAGGACCTGCAGGCCTGGACGCTGACCTCACCGGACAACCGCGCGTTCGCGGGTCCGTCCGGGCACGGGCCCGCCGACGCCTCGGCGGCGATGGCGGCGGCGTTCGGAAAGGCGGTTTCCCACCTCTCGGCCCAGCTGGGCGGCGCGCCGTCGAGCTGGGCCTGGGGCCGGGTCCACTCCCGCGAGTTCCCGGCCGTGAGCGGCGCCGACGGCCTCGGGTACGGGCCCCGCGCGTCCGGTGGCGACCCGTTCACCGAGGACGCGGCCGACGGCGGCCTGACCGCGACGGCCGGGCCGAGCTGGCGGATGGTCGCCACCCTCGGCGCCGCCGGGGTGTCGGCCGAGGGCGTGTACCCGGGCGGCCAGTCGGAGAACCCGGCCTCGCCCTGGTACGCCAACCTCATCCCGCTGTGGTGGGACGGACAGTACCTGCCGGTCCCGGCCCCGGGCTCGGTCAGCGACGACCTGAAGTGGACCCTCAATGGCTAGGCGGCTGGCGGTCTTCGCGGTGGTCGCCCTCATAGTCGCGGGGACGGCGGCGGCCGGACTCTGGTTCGTGCCGTTCGTGGCGGGCGTCGCCGCCGGCCTGCTGCCGTTGCGCCGGCCCGGGATCGTGCCCGCCGCAACCCTCGGTGCGGTCGCGGGCTGGGCGCTGCCGCTGTGGATCCTCGCCCTGCGCGGACTCCCGGCGGGCGCGACCGCCCGCGCGATCGCCGCCTTGGCCGGGATCCCGCCCTACGCCGCCGTCGCCGTGGTGGTCACCCTGCTGCTCGCGGGCCTGCAGACGCTGGCCGGCGCCTGGCTCGCCCGCGCGCTCGCCCCGCGCAGATCGTCAGCCGCGAATGGCGATCTCGGACGCGAGCCGGATGAGGTCGGCGGCGTTGTACCCGGGCCAGCCGTGGACCGCTGACCGCCACTCCCCGGGAACCGCGGACGCGCCGAAGGCCGCGCCCACCAGGCCGCCGGCGATCGCGGCCACCGTGTCCGCGTCTCGGCCGCCGCGTACCGCGATCTCGAGCGACATCCGCACGAGATCGGTATGCGAAGCGCCGGCCTTCGGGTCCTCGCCGGGAACCGAGTACGGCGTGCGGACGATAGCGCACCACGCGGCCTGGAGCGCCTCGACGACCCAGCCGTTGTTGCTGAAGTCGCTCGGCCGCAGCCTCTCGGCAGCGTCCAGCCGCCCGGCCCAGACGCCGCGCTGTTCAGCCGGCAGGTAACCGAGCCCGACCCGCGGGTCGGGCTGCCCGGTCAGCACAGCGTGCCTGATGGCCAGGCACCAGAGCGCGCAGGCCTCGCCGGCCGACCGGTCGGAGTGGGTGAGCGCGCTGACCGCCATCGCCGCCTCCGCCAGCCCGACCGGATCGTCGAGGTAGGCGAGGGCGACCGGCGCGGTCCGCATCAGCGAGCCGTTGCCCGCCGTGCGCCCGGTCCGCTCGTGCAGGTCGGCCGACGCCGCCAGCGCCGCGGCGGCCGCGCCGGAGACGCCGCCGTCGAGCACCTGGCCGAGTACCTGGCTGGTCTGGACGCCGACATCAGGCGCAGTGCGCGACCACCCCACCCAGCGGGCCACGATCTGATCCTGGGCGTCGACGCCCCGCAGGTCGGCGCCGGTCGCGGCGACCTCGGCGATCGCGATCGCCATCGCGGTGTCGTCGGTCCACTCGCCCGGCGCCCAGTTGCACGCGCCGCCGCCCCGCATTGTCACCGGCGCGTCATCGGGCAGCGGCGGCCCGAACTCGTAGCCGGCACCGAGCGCGTCGCCGGCGGCGGTGGCGAGCAGCACACCGCAGGCACGGTCACGCTGCGCGGTAGTCAGTTCCACATCGCAATTTTAGAGCAGATCTGCTCTAATTGTCTACGGCATTGTCCGCGGCTCAGGGAAGGCGCCCCACGAGTCCGGCACGAATTCCTTGCCGGTGACCGGGTGCCGGTAGTGGAACGGCAGCGTGCTGGTGTCCGGCCATAGCCGCGGGGCGTTCGCGAGCAGCTCGTCCGGGCCGTACGGGTCATCCGGGTAGAGCACGCTCGCATTGGGCACGAAGTCCGGTCGCGTGCGCGCCCACCCCTCCTCCACAGACCCGTGCCAGAACGCCCGGTAGAACAGCTTCTTGATCTTCCACACGCCGTCGACGCTGACGTAGGTGTTCTCGTAAAGGCCGCCCTCGAACCACTGGCGCACCGGCGCCTGCTCGGTCGCGACCGACTCGTGCGTGCCGGCCTGCATCAGCGTGCGGAACCTGGCGTAGGCCGTGCGCCGGTCCTGATCGACGTGCACGATGTCCTGGAGCATCGGATGGTCGAGGAGCCGGCCGTGCTGCGGCCCGTTGTGCCCGTCGGTGAACCGGCTGCGGAACCGCCCGGTGTAGAGGCGCGCGATCCCGGCCCGCCCCCGGTAGACCCCGCCGATGAAGATGACCTCGCCATCCGGATCGAACAGGTCGACCACCTCGTCGTAGTAGCACTTGTCGAGGTAGTAGCCGTAGGCGTGCTGCAGGTTGCGGATCGCGAGCGCGTCCTCCACCAGGCCGAGCCGGTTCTCAAGCTCGGCGATCCGATCCTCTGCCGTCATCGCGACCTCCCTGTCGTGAGCGTCGTCAACCCGCGCGGCTGGCCAGCTGCTCGTCGGTGACCCAGTTGCCGTGCAGGCCGCCCGGCAGCCGGATCGGAATTCGCAGCGTCGCGACCGGTTCGGCGTCGATCCGCTGCGCATCCAGGATCAGCAGGTCGGTGGTACCGGTCGCGTGCCGGTCCACCAGCTGCATCACGTACCCCTCGCCGTTCCCGGTGTCGAAGCCGGGCGGCGGCACGAAGATCGCCTCCTGCACGGTCGAGTCGCGCCCGGCGAACCGCGTCCGCATCGCGCCGGAGGTCGGGTCGATCGACGCCAGCCAGCGGAACCCGGGCAGCCCGTCGTCCGGCCGCTCGCCCGGGATCGATGTCAGGTTCATCACCCCGTACCGGTAGCCCCGACCGGCCCACCGGTCGTCCGTGCGCGGGAACTCGCCCGCGCAGTCGGTCAGCCGCGCCTGGCCGAACGCGGTCGACCCCTCGCCGAGATCCGGCGGCGCCTGCGTGTCGATCGTCCACCGGGACAGGTACGCGCTGATCTTCCCGGGGTCGAACGGCGCCCCGCTGATGTCGGGGAACCACGGGAAGGCCGACTTCTCGCCGACCGGCGTGTCGATGTGGATGTACCGCCCGTCGTCGTGGGCGTTCATGATGTGCGAGGCGAACCGGTTGGCGCCGCGGTACCAGCGCACGGTCGAACCGCGCCGCGACGCCACGCCCAGGTAGACGTCCTGCGACCCGTCCCACACGTAGATCGGCCCGCCCGCCTTCAGCCGGTCAAGCGACGCGGTCAGCGGGATGACGGGGAAGATCACGAAGTTCTCGGTGACGGCCCAGTCGTGCACCATCGACGAGTACGGCGCCTCGAACCACGCCTCGTGCACGATCTTGCCCGACGCGTCCGCCTCGTAGTAGGCGATGTCCGGGGTCGTCTCGCCCCGCGCCATGTAGCCGAAGAAGACCAGCGACCCGTCGCGCGGGTCGATCTTCGGGTGCGCGGTCGCGGTCCGCGACGACAGGTCGCCGTCCCAGCTGAACTCGCCGACCGTGTCCAGTGTGTCCGGGTCGATCTGGACCGGCGGGCTGTCCTCCTTGGAGGCCAGCAGCCGCCCGCCGTGCCAGTACACGTTGGTGTTCGCGAGCCCGCGCGACAGCCCCGCGACCGACGGGTCGTCGCTGAACGGGTTACGGTAGGCGCCGAACAGCGACCGCCGCGCCGCCCGCTCGGCCGCGAACCGCGGCGTCCGCACGTACCGGGACCGGAAGTCGCAGAACCCGTTCCCGAACCGGAACATCGCGACCATGCCGTCGGCGTTGAAGTAGAAGTCGCGCTCGGCCAGCGG
>Ga0335074_10015532_pt1 | contig 10702 bp, 9 predicted proteins | sample Lox_Sample_23_FD_206715 | JGI IMG/M metagenome (GOLD analysis project Ga0335074, IMG submission 206715) | Soil microbial communities from Loxahatchee National Wildlife Refuge, Florida, United States - Lox_Sample_2.3 | ecosystem: Environmental > Terrestrial > Soil > Wetlands | place: USA: Florida...
GGCTCGACCGCGAAGCTGAGCTGGTCGACCGCGAGCACCGGGCCGAACCGTTTGGTCAGGCCGCGTACCTCGATCACGGGCATTTCTCCCCCTCGCTTTCTTCCCTCATCGGGTGCGGCTTCAGCGTGCCCGGCCGGCCACGGCGGTGTCGTCGGCCACGCGGGCCGTCCGCGGTCGTCTGCCGTGGTAGCCAGGGGCGCGGCTGCTACCCCGTCTGAGGTACCCGCGAACTCCCCGGCGCCACGCCGGGCCGATGACCAAGGCCCAGCGGGGCGCGTACCGTTCTAGGCAATGATGGAGGAAGCTGACCGGCCAGAACGTCGGCCGCGCGGACCCGGCGCCGCCTGGCCGCGCAGCGCGCGGAGCTGGGCCCTTGACGCCGTGATCGCGGCCGCGGTGATCACTTTTGAGGTGTACATCTCGCGGGACGCCGACTCCTGGAACCCTCACGCACAGCAGCAGGCCCCGCCGGGAGTGCTGGCCCTCGTCCTGCTGGGCCTGGGCGGCGCGGCGCTGCTGGCGCGCCGCCGCTACCCGGTCGCGGTCCTGCTCGTCACGCTCGTGAGCGCGATCTGGGCGCAGGCCCTCGGGGCCAAAGTGGTCTGGTTCGCGGTGATCGTGGCGTTCTTTACCGCGGTCCTGGCCAGGCGGCGGGCGGCAGCGATCGGGTCGCTCGTCGTCGGCTATGTCGCGTCGGTGTGGCCGCCGTGGCTGATCGGACAGCGGAACCACACCTCGGTCGCGTTCGCACTAGGGCTGGCCGCGGGACTGATGTTCATGCTGGTCATCGCCGAGCTGATCCGGATCCGGAGCCAGCGTGGCGCCGCGCTGGAACGCAGCCGCGAGGAGGAACTCCGGCGGCGGGCCAGCGAGGAGCGCATGCGGATGGCCCGCGACCTGCACGACGTGGTCGCGCACAACATCTCGGTCATCAACGTCCAGGCCAATACCGCCCTGCACCTCATGGACCGCCAGCCAGAACGCGCCCGCTCGGCCCTGGTCACCATCAATGACGTGAGCAAGCAGGCGCTGGTCGAGCTCCGCTCGGTGCTCGGCGTGCTGCGCGACGTCGACGGGCACGCTGACGCCCCGAGGACCCCGGCACCCGGGCTGGCCCGCCTCGGAGACCTGGTCGAGACCGCGGCGGCCGCCGGCCTCACCGTCCGCGTTCGCCAGGACGGCCAGCGGGCACCGCTGCCGGCGGACGTCGACCTGACCGCCTACCGGATCATCCAGGAGGCGCTCACCAACAGCGCACGCCACTCCGGTGGCACGACCGCGACGGTACGGCTCGGCTTCGGCGACGGCGGGCTGCGGGTCGAGGTGGACGACGATGGCACGACCCGCGGGACCGGCCAGCCACCCGCGCGGGCCAATGGCTCCGGCAACGGCATCGCGGGCATGACCGAGCGGGCGGCCGCGCTCGGCGGCACGCTCGAGGCCGGCCCCAGGCCGGAGGGCGGCTTCGGAATCCGGGCCTGGCTGCCGGCCCGCGGCCGTCCCGGGGAGGGTCTTACCGAGGAGGGTCTTACCGGGCAGGGGCTTACCGGGCAGGGGCTTACCGGGCGGGCGCTGGGCGAAGGCGGGGGCCAGCGATGATCAGGGTCGCGCTGGCCGACGACCAGGAACTGGTCAGGGCCGGGTTCGCCGCGCTGCTCGACGCCGAGGAGGACATCGAGGTCGTCGGGGAGGCCGCCGACGGGGAGCAGGCGGTGCAGGTCGCCGCGCGTGCCGCGCCTGACGTGCTGCTGATGGACATCCGCATGCCCCGGCTGGACGGGATCGAGGCGACCAGGCGGATCGCGGCGAGCCCGGGCCTGGGTGGCGTGCGTGTCGTCATCCTGACCACGTTCGAGCTGGACGAGTACGTGTTCGAGGGACTGCGGGCCGGCGCCTACGGGTTCCTGGTGAAGGACACCGACGCTGCCGAGCTGATCCGCGCGGTGCGGGTGGTGGCCGCTGGCGAGGCGCTGCTGTCCCCGACCGTGACCCGGCGCCTCATCGCCGAGTTCGCCTCGCGCACCAGGGAGGCGGCCAGCGTGGACGGCCTGGACGAGCTGACCCCGCGAGAACGGGAGGTCATCGCGCTGATCGCCTCGGGGCTGTCCAACGACGAGATCTCCCGCAAGATCTACGTGAGCCCGTCAACCGTGAAGACCCACGCCGCCCGGGCGATGACCAAGCTCCGGGCCAGGGACCGGGCCCAGCTCGTCGTCTTCGCCTACCAGGCCGGGCTGGTCCGGCCCGGCTGGGCCGGCTGAATGACCTGCCACCCGTGAGGCCGGGGCACGCAAGGCGCCCGCTTGTGCCAACCGCAGCGGACGGGGATAATGCTCGTTGCGGCGGGCTCACGGGCCTGGCGCTTTCGGTTTGTGGGTCCAGAGACGCGGCCCACCTCTCTTCTACCTGAGTGGTGGTGACGGCGCGTGGCTCAAGAACGCTTCCCGGTTGTGTGGCTCAGCAAGGTGGCCGTGGTCACACTGCCCGTCGAGATCGACATCGTCAATGCCGACCGGGTCCGCGATGATCTGCTTTCCATCCTCAACCGCGGGGCGGCCACGTTGATCGTGGACATGGGCGGTACGACGTTCTGCGATTCGGCCGGCGTGAATGCCCTCGTCCGCGCGCACAAGCGGGCGGCAGCCAACGACTCGGAAATGCGCCTGGTCGTCAGCGCGCCGGCCGTACGGCGAGTGCTGAACATCACCGGAGTTGACCGCCTGATGGCCGTCTACCCGAGCGTCGCCGCTTCGCTGGCCGGGGCGCAGCAGCCGGGCCTGGACGAGAAAGCGTCCCCGCCCTTCGACGCGTATCACGCCGCGCGTGCGGATCCCGACGACAAGGCCGTGCAACCGGGCTGACGGCGTTTAACCGGCCGGTCGACGGTAAACAGACGGCACATGACCAGACATGGGCTGCTCCAGAGCCGAGACGACCCCACACCGGAGCCGCCGTTCCCGCCGAGCCCTGGCCCGGACCCCGGATCCCCGCCGTTCCCGCCGGTTCCTGGCCCGGAGCCGGGACCGCCACCCGTGCCGCTGCCGGGGCCGCCCGGGCCTGGCCCACAGCCGGGGCCGCGTCCCGGTCCACCGCCAGGACCGCCGCCCGAGCCAGAGCCGGGGCCGCCCACCGAGCCGGGACCGCCGCGAGAGGGAGGATCACCCGGCTGAGCCGGGCTCCTGGCGGCGGAAGGCGAGCAGGGTCGTGTCGTCCGGGCACGGATCCCGGCCGACCAGCACCTGCAGCACGGCTGCGCACACCGTCTCGGCCGGCCCGGCGGTAACCGCCCGGCAGAGCGCGTCGAGGCCGTCATCGAGGACGCGCCCGGGGCGCTCGACCAGGCCGTCGGTGTAGAGGCAGAGCACGGTGCCGGCCGCCAGCGGCAGCGTGGTGACATGCCGGTCGGCAGTGGTCGACACGCCGATGAGGAGGTCGTTGGTGAGGTCGGCCAGCACAGCGGCGCGGCCCGGTGCCGCGATCACCGGCGGCAGATGCCCGGCGGACGAAATCCGGACATGCTCGAGGTCGTGGCCGAACACCGCATAGATCACCGTGGCGATGGTTCCGGACTCGAAATGCTGCATTTTGCTGTCCAGCCTGTGCAGCACGTCGGCCGGGTCGGGGGTCTCCAGCGCATAAGCGCGCAGGGCGCTGCGCATCCGGCCCATGGTGATCGCGGCCTGCAGGCCCGCGCCGGCCACGTCGCCCATGACCGCGCACAACTCGCCCGTCGGAAGAAAAAAGACGTCGTACCAGTCGCCGCCCACCTCTCCGTCACGCGGCACGTAGCGCGCCGCCATGTCCAGGCCGTCGACCACGGGCAGATTCGTCGGGAGCAGGCTGCGGGCCAGCGTGGCCGCTGCCGTTCGGTCGGCGAGCGACGTCATCGACTGCACCGCCGCGGCCGCGCGGTCAGCGGCCAGCTGGAGCAGCTTGGCGTCATCGTCGGTGAACGTGCGGGTACCGGTCGAGCCGACGTGCAGCACGCCGATCACCTGGCCGCCGGTGAGCAGCGGGACGCCGATCAGCGTCCGGATCCCCTTGGCCAGCAGGATCGGGTTGATCACGTTGGTGTGATCAACGTGATCAAGGATCACCGGGCGGCGTTCGGTGGCGACCCGCCCGGCAAAACCGCGGCCCACCGGTATCCGCACCCCCTGGCGCACTTCCTCCTCGAGCCCGCTGGCGGCCGTCGCGACCAGCTGCGTGCCGGAACGATCAAGCAGCAGCACCGCGGCGGTGTCAGCCTGCATGATCAACTTAAGCCGGTCCAGCAGCTTCACCAGCAGCTGACCGGCGTCGAGGCGGGAAAGCTCGGCGTCGGTGATCGCCTGGATATCGCGGAGCTTCTCCTCGGGGCTCAGCCGGGAATCGGCCGCCTCAGCTTTCACGGCGATCCCATCCGGCGTCAGCCCGGGTCAGCGCGGCCAGAGGCTTGATCGTCGTGCGTCGCAGGCAGTCAGGTCCGGGCATAGCGTTCAGCCGACACCTTTGGGAGGGAGAAGGTGGCCGCAGATGGGCCATCCGGGCCAGCCTCTGCCCGACTGACCCGGCGATCGTTATCGCTGATAGTAGCGCGCGGCTGACGCTGCGACCCGCTGCTGCTCGCGGGGAGCACGGCGACCCCGGGCCCCCGGCCGGCCGGGGCCCGGGGTCCGCGCTCGGAACCGCCCCAGGTTTGTCCGGCTGGCACCGGACAAACCTGGGGCACAACCTCTGGGGTGCCCGGCCAGCGGGGTGCCAGGTGCCCGGGCTGGTGGCGGGCCATCAGCTACCTGCGCAGATGCATTCCCGGCCGGGCCTCTGGCGCACGCCGCCGGCGGCAAGCCGATATGACGCCTTTCCGCGTCCTTTTGGGCAGGCACTGGTGAGACAATCCCTCTGGCCCTTGCGCCCGGATGTTACCTCGTCGTAACGTACTCGCCAGTAGTAAAGGTGCTCGCGTAGCGGGTTGCCAAGATCACCAGCCTGGCGCCGAGTGCCAGGCAGACCCGGCCAGGGAGGTCACGTATGGCGATTCTCAAACGCACCTACGGCATTCTGTTCGCAGGCGTTGCGACAGCTGCGGTGATTGGCATGTCGGCTGCTCCAGCCTTCGCAGCAACCACCTGGTCCGTGAGCCCAGGCGGGGCCATCACGGGCAAGTCCGGAACGACAACCCTGAAGGACACCACCACCGGCAACTCGCTGACCTGCAAGTCGTCGGCCACCAGCGCCACCCTCAAGAAGGGCAGCGGGCTGTCCGGCACGGCCATCGGCTCCATTACGAAGGTCACCTTCAGCACCTGCACCGGTCCGCTGTCCCTCACCTTCACGGTGACGACGAAGGATCTTCCGTGGAAGCTCAACGCCGTGTCCTACGACTCCAGCACCGGCGTCACGACCGGCACGATTACCGGCATCGATGCAACGCTGTCCGGCCCGAGCTGCAGTGCTGACGTGGATGGCACCGGGGCCGGCAAGCACAACGGCATGGTGAAGGCGACGTACACCAACAGCACTGGCAAGCTCAAGGTGCTGACCACGGGCGGCAACCTGCACGTCTACGACGTCAGTGGCTGCGCCGGCCTGATCAACACCGGCAACGCCACCACGTTCAGCGCCACCTACACCGTGACCCCCAAGCAGACCATCAAGGCCTCGTAAGCAAGGGAGTCCCAACCGACGCTGGGCCACCGGACCGCCCGCAGCCGAGGCCGGCCGGTGGCCCAGCGTTCATCTTCCGCACCAGCTCCGAACCCCCACCCAGAACTAAGGAGCCCCATGAGCACGTTCGTGCGGCTGCGGGGTGTCCGTGGAATGACGATCACGGCCCTCTCCGGCCTGCTCGCCGTCGGCGCGATTCTGGCCACGGCCGCCCCGGCCTCGGCTCAGACCACAGTCAAGGTCAAGTACCCGGTGACCGGCAGCACCCTGCTCGAGAAGGTCAACGCCACGGCCGCGCTCGGCCCCGGGACGCTGACGTCCACGGTTAACCTCAGCAATGGAAAGCTCACCGCGAACCTGACCCTTCCCCCGGCCACCGTGTCCTATGAGGAACTCAACCTGGTCCCGGTCACCGCGACCACTGAGTTCATCAACGACGGGGCGACGACCGGCACCGTCAATCTCGACACCGGCGCGGTCACCACCACCTCGCACATCACCCTCGCCGTCACCAGCCTGACGGTGGCAGGCCTCCCGGTCCCGGTCCCTCCCGGGTGCGAAAGCGCTAGTCCGGCCGCGGTCACGGTGAAGAGCCAGCCGGGCTTCACCATTGTCAACGGCGGCAACCTGAGCGGCACGTACACCGTCCCGCCGTTCGCCCACTGCGGGCTGCTGACGCCGGTCCTCAACCTCACCATCCCCGGGCCCGGCAACACGATCACGCTCACGCTCGGCAAGGCAAAGGTAGTGAGCTGAACGCGCGTGCCCGCTAAGACGGTCGCTTCGGCCGCCCGAGTCGCCGCGCTGGCGGCCATGCTCGCTGCGAGCGGCATGGTCGCGAGCGCGGCCTCGGGCGCGGCCGCATCGTCGCGTCCGCAGGCCGCTGCGGTGCGCCTGGTGTACGCTACGCCGCCGTTGACGCGCGGCCCGCCCCGGACCAGGCCGTCCCCAGGTCATAGCGGACCGAGGATCGCGCTGAAAGCCCTGACCTAGTGTCCCGGACCATTGATTCGCTGCAAAATCGGCTGCCGAGACAATCCTGCTGCCCCTTGCGCCCGGATGTTACCTCGTCGTAACGTACTCGCCAGTAGTAAAGCTGCTCGCGTAACGGGTTGCCAAGATCACCAGCCTGGCGCCGAGTGCCAGGCGACCCGGCCAGGGAGGTCACGTATGGCGATTCTCAAACGCACCTACGGCATTCTGTTCGCAGGTGCTGCGACAGCTACGGTGATTGGCATGTCGGCTGCTCCAGCCTTCGCAGCAACCACCTGGTCCGTGAGCCCAGGCGGGGCCATCACGGCCAAATCCGGAACGACAACTATGAAGGACACCACCACCGGCAACTTGCTGACGTGCACGTCATCGTCAACCAGCGCCACGCTCAAGAAGGGCACCGGGTTGTCCGGCACCGCCCTCGGCTCCATTACCAAGGTCAGCTTCAGCGACTGCACCGGTCCGCTGGGCGTCACCTTCACGTACACGTCTCACGGTCTTCCGTGGAAGCTCAACGCGGTGTCCTACGACTCCAGTACCGGGGTCACGACCGGCACGATTACCGGCATTGACCTGACGCTGTCCGGCCCGAGCTGCAGTGCTGACGTGGACGGCACCGGGGCCAGCAAGGACAACGGCAAGGTTGACGCTACGTACACCAACAGCACCGGCGTGCTCAAGGTGCTGACCACGGGCGGCAACCTGCACTTCTACGACGTCATCGGCTGCGGCTTCACCGGTGGGATCAACAACGGCGACACTTTCACGTTCAACCCCACCTACACCGTGACCCCCAAGCAGACCGTCACCGGCTCGTAAGCGAGGGCGTCCCAACCACGTTGGGCCGCCGGACCGCCCGCATCTGCGGCGAGCCGGTGGCTCAGCGTTCCTCCCTGAACAGTCTCCGAACCCCCGACCAGAGCTAAGGAGCCCCATGACTAAACTCATGCGGCTGGGGGGTGCCCGTGGAATGACGATCACGGCTCTCTCCGGGAGGCAGCCTGAGCGGCACGTACACCATCCCGCCGTTCGCCCACTGCGGACTGCTGACGCCGGTGCTCAACCTCACCATCCCCGGGCCCGGCAACACGATCACGCTCACGCTCGGCAAGGCAAAGGTGGTGAGCTGACGCGTGGCCGCTAAGACGGTCGCCCGAGCCGCCGCGCTTGCGGTCATTCTTGCGGCCAGCGGCATAGCCGCCAGCGCGGCCTCGGGCGCGGCCTCGCCGTCGCGGCCGCAGGCCACTACGCTGCCGCAGGCCACTACGGTGCGGCTCGTGTACGCCTGCCGGTTTCCGTCCGGGACGCGGCAGACGGCGGTCCAGATCTCCGCCACCGTTCCGGCGAAGGCAGCGGCGGGCGGTGCCATTCAGCCGACTGGAGTCGCATTGGCGGTGACGCTCCCCCCGGCAGGCGCCGCTGACCTGGTCAAGCGGCATGCCGTCGCGGTGCGGGCCAGCGCCCAGCTCACCCTCGGTATCGCTCAGGGCGGTAAGTCCGCGATGGTGGCGTGGCCCGGACTGGGAACCCCAGAGACCACCGTGCCCCGGGCGGGCAGCATGACGCTGGACGCGTCTGGCGCGGTGCCGCCGCTCACCGTTGGCGGCTCTGGCGACGTCACGGTGACCGCGGGCGGCTTGCTGCTGGTCCTTACCTTGCGCACCGCTGGTGACGCCAGTCCCGGCCCAATGCGCACGGCTGGTGGCGCCAGTCCCAGCCCATCACCCGTGCCCGGAAAACCAGTCGTCTCGCCGGAAGTCCGGATTGACTGCACGCCTGTTGCCGGCCAGGTGGCGACGCTGGCCACGGTCCCGGTGGCCCGGGCGCGAGGGCAGGTGCCAGCCAGCGCGCCGCAGGCGGCCGTGCATCCTCCGCTCTGCCCGAAGATGCCCCGGGACGGATACAAGCAGAACAAGCGCTTTCCGCTTCCCAAGCCCCCGGCCGGCGCGATAATTTCATCCCCGGCGCCCGCGCCTGGCTGCGCGTATACCGGTGGTTATGCGGATGCCCTCAAGCTCAATGGCGCGGGGCTTATAACACCCGGCGTTGTCAACCTAGACACGGAGGCGAGGATAGCGTATTGCTGGCCGCCCGACCACGTCGGCCACTGCCGAAAGGGGACCAACTATTTTCAGGAGGATAGCTACGGCAAACTGGACTACCACGGGCTGGCTGAGTTCCCTCCATCGAGGGCAACTTTTCTCGCGTTCGGATTCGAGCCTGTCTCGGCAACGCTGCATCTGATCGAGATCGGGACCCTGAACGCGGTAGCCATCGGGCCGTACGAAGCCACCGCCGCCCCGTGCTCTTCCAAGCATCCGTGCCCAATCATCGCGACAGTCTCGTCATATCTCTATATTCGTGTTACCAACGTTGCCATCAATGGCGTGCCACTGAACGTCGGAGCAGACTGTGGCACCGCGCCATTCGATGCCATAGTCACTGGCAGCAGCCTGAGCAAGCCTTCCTACGTGATAACCACCGGCGGCCCGGTAACCGGCACGATAGATATCCCTCCGTTCACCAACTGCGGCGTCGGCGAGGACCTGAATCCCCTCTTCACGGCTTCGATCTCTGGACCGGACAACGTGTCCTTGCTGACGCAAGGACCAGCGTGTCTCATACTGGGCGGTGGCACCTGCAATCCACATACCGGCAAACCAGAACCGCCCAAGAAGCTGCTGCATTCGTTTGCCGGCTGACGTGTCCAGCGATGGGGCGTGGCCAGCAGGCCACGGAGAGCAAGGGGATAAGTGGTTCGGGGCCGCGTCAGGATCTGGTCCAGGCCGCTCCGTTCCAGCGCAGCATCAGGGTCTTGCTGGTAGTCGTGCCGCCGCTCGGCGGAAGCTGGTAGAACCCGACGGCCCACGCATCGGACGCCGAGCTGGCGGCCACGCCGTTCAGCGTGCTGACGGCGGCCCCGGGATTCGGGGTGCTCACCTGCGTCCAGTGGGTGCCGTTCCACCGCAGGAGCAGGGTCTTGGTCGGGATGGCGCCGGTCTGCCGGAAGACGTCGTAGCTTCCGTCCGCCCAGGCGACCGATGGGGAGACGGCAGCCACCGCGGACAGGGCATTCCCGGCGTATCCGGGACTCGGGGTGGCCACCTGCGTCCAGCTCGTGCCGTTCCAGTGCAGCGCCAGCGTCTTCTGATTCCCGTACGTCCCCACGGCCCAGATGTCTGAGGGCGAGGCCGCGCTGACCCCGTTAAGATCGAGGAATCCGCCCTTCGCAGGGTTGGGGGCGGTCACCAGCGTCCACCGGGTGCCGTTCCAGTGCGCCGCCAGAGCCTGGGTTTTCCCTGCCGTCGTGGTGTAGTAGCCCACCGTCCAGACGTCGGTTGCCGATACGGCATCGACGGCGTCGAGGTAGCTGCCCGTCCCGTACTCCGGCAGCGCCGTCTGGACCCAGCTGGTGCCATTCCAATGCAGCACCAGGTTGGTGCCCTCAACGGCCCAGGCGTCCGACGCAGACACGGTGCTCACCGCGACGGGTGTGCCCGTGAGGTTGGTGACCGCAGAGCGCAGGGCAGGCTGCACATGACGCAGCACAGCCGAGGGAGCCGCCGGCCTGCCAGCAGCCGCGGCGCTGGCTGCCGCCGTGACGGCAGCCAAGGAGACGGTCACGATTAAGCATGACGCCTCCCGACGCTGCGGCGCCCGTTGGGCGAGCCACCGGCCCTGCGGTCTTCCTTAGACGCGCCGGCCCGGCCGCTGGTTGCACCCTGCCCGGCGGGCCATAGCACGGCTTCCGGGGGCCATCGCCCAGACCGCGCCCAAGGCACCCAACCCGGCCTTTCAGACGCAGTGATCGCCTTCCTCAAAGCGCCGTAGCTAGTGCCGACCCCGCCCACCCCGGCAGTTGCGCCGGCACCGGTCGCCAACTCGAGTCGGCGTAACGGCCGGGTTTGCATAAGAAGCGTGGTTACGCACCGTAGCGCCCTTGACAGTCCTGTTATGGCGCAGTTAATCTACCGGCTAGTAACAAGCGTGAAACATGCCGTTTGCGCAGCAGCGATATTGTGCCTGGCCCCCCAGATGTGGGCACGTCGGCCGCCGCAACAGG
>Ga0335074_10015534_pt1 | contig 10701 bp, 8 predicted proteins | sample Lox_Sample_23_FD_206715 | JGI IMG/M metagenome (GOLD analysis project Ga0335074, IMG submission 206715) | Soil microbial communities from Loxahatchee National Wildlife Refuge, Florida, United States - Lox_Sample_2.3 | ecosystem: Environmental > Terrestrial > Soil > Wetlands | place: USA: Florida...
GCCTCAACGACTCGCCGAAGTCCTTGTTGTACTCGTAAAGGCGTGCTGCCTTCATGGCTCCTCCTCGCCTGATTGCCGAATGTTTTGGCACTTTTGCGGATAGTTACAAGAATTTTTCCGGCGGTGGGTGAGGTATATGGGGACAAAGTACTTATTAGCGGGACGTTGGTCCCGGAAGCAGGGCAGGTGCAACTGCCGGTGGTTCGAGACGAGGCACCGGTATCACCTACGCGCTCGCCGCTGCCACGATCCCGTACGCGAAGGCCAACGGTGCTCGCGCGGTCGAGGGCTGCCCGATGATCACCCAGCCAGGGCGTCGCTTTCGGCCCACGGTAAAGCCACGCGGTAACGCGGGATCGGCCTCGCTCGCGGCGAGCAGTCGCCGCCCGAGGGCGGCCGCCGCGTCCCGCAGTTCCGGCGAGCCGTGCACGCGGAACGGGTACGGCAGCACCGCGAGCCGCCCGGCGTACCAGTCGGGCTCGCTGGTGGACGCGGTCAGCCGGGTTCGCCCGTCACCGTCAGCAGCCAGTGTGCCCAGGCTGCGCGGCAGCCACCCGGCCACCGCGGCGGGCGGCGCGTCGATCGACACGTCGACGGCGAACGACCACCCCTGCGACAGGTGCTCCTCCAGGGTCGCCAGCGCGTCGAGATCGGCCGGCGGGGTGAACGAGTGAGGCAGCGCGTCGGCGGCCACGATCCGGTCCACCCGCAGCACCCGGCGCGCCTCCCGGGTGTGCGACCAGCACAGCAGGTACCAGCGGCTGTGCCGGAACACCACCGCCCACGGGTCGACCTCCATCTCCGTGTCCCTGAAGGCACGGCCGGCAGCAGGCAGCCGGTACGTCAGCCGTAGCCGCCGCGCCTCCGCGCACGATTCGATCAGCGCGGTCGTCAGCTCGGGGCTCACCCGCGCCCCCGAATCGGTTTCCTGCGGCGGAGCGGCGTCCCTGATCGAGCGCACCAGCGCTGACACCCGGGCGGGCAGCACCCGGATGATCTTGGCGAGCGCGGCGCCGACGAGGTCCGCCGGATCGGCGGCCGGCCGGTGCGCCTCCAGCACCGCCATCACCAGCCCGGAGGCCTCGGCCGCGGTGAACGTCAGCGGCGGCAGCCGCATCCCGCGCCCCACCTGGTAGCCGCCGTACGGGCCGCTGACCGATTCGACCGGCAGCCCCGCCTCACGCAGGATCGCCACATACCGCCGCGCCGCGCGGTCGGTCACCCCGAGCCGCTCGGCCAGCCGCGCCGCGGTGATGCCGGGGGAGTTCTGTATCGCCTCCAGCGCGAGCAGTGCCCGTGCGGTCGGGCTGGCATCAGCCGTCACCGGCTCATTCTCGCAAAATCAAGTTCTCGCAAAATCAAGTCAGGTACTGCCCCAGCAGCGCGAGGTCGGCGGCGCTCAGCCGGTCCCTGGCGGTGGCGAGCTGATGCCAGTGCGGGTAGACCAGCTCCGGGGCGCTTACCTTGTCCAGCGCGTCGCGCTCCTCGGCGGTCAGCGTGAGGCCGGCCCCGCCCAGGTTGTCGCGGAGCTGCTCGTCGGTGCGCGCCCCGATGATCACCGTGGTCACCGCGGGCCGGCCGAGCAGCCAGGCGAGCGCGACCTGGGCCGGTGACGCCTGGTGCGCGCCGGCGACGTCGACGAGCACCTCGATCGTGTCGTAGAGCTTGTCCTGGTCGCGCACCGGCGGTTCGTTCCACGTCCCGGAAAGCTGCCGGGTCTGCCCTTCCGGCGTCACGTCGCGCCGGTACTTGCCAGACAGCAGACCGCCGGCCAGCGGCGACCACACCAGGATGCCGAGCCCCTGGTCGATGGCGAGCGGGACGAGCTCGTACTCGGCGTCCCGCGCCTCGAGCGAGTAGTAGACCTGCTGCGCCGCGAACCGCTCCAGGCCGCGGGAGTCGGCGACGGCGAGTGCCTTCATGAGCTGCCAGCCCGCGTAGTTCGACGCCGCCAGATAGCGCACCTTCCCCGCCTTGACCAGTGAGTCCAGTGCCGACATGGTCTCCTCGAGGCTGGTCTGCCCATCCCACTCGTGCACGTGGTACAGGTCGATGTAATCGGTGCCGAGCCGGCGCAGGCTTGCCTCGCAGCCGGAGATGATGTGCTGCCGGGACAGGCCGGCGTCGTTCGGGCCGTCGCCCATCCTCATCCGCACCTTAGTGGACAGCACCAGCTTGTCCCGGTGACCCTTGATCACCTCGCCGGTGATCTCCTCCGCGGCCCCGCCCGAGTACACGTCCGCGGTATCGATCAAGTTCACGCCAGCGTCCAGGCACATGTGCAGCTGGCGGCGCGCACCGTCGACATCGGTCGCGCCGACGGCACGGAACCCGCCCTGGCCGCCGAACGTCATCGTGCCGAGCGTCAGTGCCGATACCCGCAGGCCACTGCGGCCAAGCTGGCGATACTCCATGGTTTAGTCACCCTTCGTCACGCTTCGATGCATGCTGCTAACCCGGAATCCACATGTCGATGTTGTCGATTCCCTTGACCTCAAACGTTCCCAGCGACTGAAAGCCAAGCTTCCGGTAGACGTGAATGGCCCTCCGGTTGCCGGTCTGGGTACCACCGAACAGCACCACATGCCGGTGACCGAGTTGCCGCAACGTCGCGAGGGTGTGCCGGAGCATGACGCTGCCGAGGCCGCGGTTCTGCCAGCGGTCGGAGACTCCTGGGGCGATCCGGCAGTCCCGGCCATCTTCCAGCACAGTGCCGTAGCCCGCATAACGTGCTTTCTCATCGTCCGGTATCTCGAACTCCGCGAGCACATACCCGGCTATCTGGTTGTCGCTCTCCGACGTGGCGACAAGCCGGAGCGAACGGTCGTCGTGGACCGAGGCGCAGATCTTGCGTGCCTCCGATTCATCGAGCGCGTGCGGTCGGTAAAGACGGCGAGTCTCCGCCGACAGGCCCTCGAGAAACCGCCCGAAGTCGTCACCATCGCTTTCGGACAATCGGCGCACGATGAAGTTCTCGCCGCCTGGCAGTGTGATGCTTACCGGCGTCATCATGGCCAGCCGTGGCGGTTTAAACTCAGTCACGCATGCAGCCTATTCCAGCTATCGCGGGGGCTGCCGGGAGGATATGACGATGGACGGCCAGACGCTTGGTCAGGGTTCCTCGCCTGGCGGGCGCTCGCCGGCCGACGAGGAGATGCGTACCCGGGTTCAGGCCGGCCGCGCCGTTATCGTCATCGGGGAGCAGGTATCGGCTGCCCTCAGCGGCGGTCATCCGTGTTCTACCTGGCAAGGCGTCGTACAGTCGGCCATTGAATGGTGCGGAAAACACCTTGCGGAACTCGCACCCGGATGGGCCGAGCAGGCCAACAGCATGCTCCAATGGGGGCTCACCGACGAGCCATCGGCCCGGCTGCTCGCGGCGGATACCGTGACCGGCCGATTGGGTGGCCGCGACGGCATTAGTTACGCCGCGTGGTTGCACGAGGCGGTCGGGGAAATGCCATTGACCGATGCCGACGTTGCCCACACGATCGCGGATCTGCGTACGCCCATTATCGCCACCACGTATGACGACCTATTCGAACGAGCCTTGGGCTGGGCTGGGGGGCCGCTTACGGCGCGGGACGCGTACCGGGTTCGCCGGGCGCTGGCGAATGAGAGCCGCGCGGTCATCCGCCTGTACGGAAGGTTTGATGATCCTAGCTCGGTCCTGCTCGGGGTACGTCCCACTGATGAAGTCTTCGGCCCGGCGACCTCCGAGGTCATCCGGCGGATCTTCGTGGAGGGCCGGGCCGCGATATTCGTCGGGAGCGCGGCGGAACCCAATTTGACTATGCTGCGCCGCTGGCTGCTAAGCGGAGCTACCGGGGCGGTCGGCCAGCACTTTTGGCTGTGCCCGAACGAGGATTATCCGGCGGTGCTGGATATAACCCGCGACAGTACGGTGACACCACTGCCCTACGGGACCGGCCTGCCGGACCTCCTGACGCTGCTCCGTCATCTCGCCGCGGAGCCCCGCAACGTAGCGACGCTCGAGTCGGCCCCGGCCGTCAGCGACAGGTTCGAAGCCCCGCCCCTGGTTGGCCGCGAGGAATTGCTGCGGGACATCGCTGCCGCCCTGGCGGAGTCCTCGCACTCTCCTCGGGTGCTGGCGCTGCGGGGACTGATCGGGGTCGGCAAGTCCCGGGCGGCCCGTGAGTATTCGGTGCGTCACGCCGACGACTACCGCATCATCGGCTGGATCCCCGCTGAGCGGGCGAGCGCCGCACAGCAGGCCTTCGCCGCCCTAGCGGGGCCGCTCGGGCTGCCGAGCGTACCCGACGTCACGCAGCAGATCGCGGCGGTTAAGGGGCGTCTGGAGACGCTGGACCGCTGGCTGCTGATCTTCGACAACGTCGAAGATCTGGGTGCCGTCAAGGAGCTGTTCCCGTCCTCTGATCACGGGCACATCCTGATCACCGCCAGGCTAGCGGTCCGTGACCTGGACGACGGCGTCAGCGCCATCACTGTCCCCCCGCTGGATCCGGCCGACGCGGCTCGCCTCGTGACCTCGGGGTCGGCGACCGCCGCGGACGCCGGTGCCGATATCGCCCGGCTCTGCCGGGAGCTTGACTACCTGCCGCTGGCGCTGGTGTCGGCGCGGAACTCACTGCGGCGCGGCGTGCCCGCCCGCCGCTTCCTCACGGAGGTTAACCGCCAGCAACCCGGCGGCGAGGAAGGGCAGAACGCGTTCGCGGTGTCGGTCCGGTTCGCCGCGACTGGCCTGGCTGAGCGCGACCCAGACGCCTACGACCTGTTGCGGCTCTGCTCGTTCCTCGGCCCGGATGACATCAGCCCGGAATTGCTGGGCGACCCGGCCGGACGGGCCGAGTTGCCCGACAACCTGCGGACCGCCGCCCGCAACAGCACCAGGCTGCGGCAACTGATCACCAGGATCGTCTCAGCCGGCCTGGCCGACGAGGCCGACGGGCACCTAGTCCTGCACCGAAGGGTGCAAGCCTTCTTCCGCGGCAGCATGTCGCCGGACGAATACGACCGCTGGAACCGGATCGCCGTGTCGCTGATGCTGGCCGTCTTTCCGGCCGACGCCGCCGACCCCTATCAGTGGCCGCTCTGCGCGAACCTTCTCGATCACGCGCTTGTCGTGGGCCAGCGCTGGTCACACCCCGCCGCGGCCACCCCAGCCAGCCCGGCCACCCGAGCCACCACGGCCACCGCGGCCAGCGCGGAGACAGCCGTGCTGCTGGCCCGGTGCGGCAGTTACCTGTTTCACCGGGGGGCTTACGGTTCGAGCGCGCTGGCGTACCGGCGGGTCGCCGCGATCATCCGGCGCAGCGGCGGAGCGGCCACGGACTACGTCGCGGCGCTATCCAACCTGGGCCTGTGCCGGCTGAACGCGGGGCACCTGATCCGGGGCGAACGGCTACTGCGCTGGGTTCTGGAAAGGCGCAGGCAGACGCCTGGTGCTGACGCCGAGTTGGTCGCCGCGCTCAACAATCTCGGCTGCGCCCTGCGGGAGCTGGGCGACCTGGCAGGCGCGGAGGCACTGTTCGAGCCCGCCGTCACCCAGGCGCGCAAGGCCTTCGACTACGACAAGCGCGGCCACGCGGTCGCGCTGAACAACCTCGGCGTGGTGCGCTCACAACTGCGCCTGCCGGACGCCATTCAGCTCCTTGAACGCGCCCTCACGCAGGAACGCGAGCTGCCGGGCCAGAGCGCGATCGAGATCGCTGTGACGGTTAACAACCTCAGCATCGCGCACACCATGCAAGGCGAGTACGCCGACGCGGAACGGATCTTGCGAGAAGCGCTTACCCGGGTCAGCCGCGACCTAGCCGACGACCACCCAACCACAGCTAACCTGCTGGAGAATCTAGGCCTGGCGCTGCGCGGTCAGGGCAAGGCGGCAGAGGCGCTCATCTACCTCGAACGTGCCCTGGAGATCGAGCGGCGGTTCTTCGGTGAGATGCACCCAGAGGTAGCGCAGAGCCTCAGCAACATCGGGGTCACGCAGCGGCACTTGGGACGCTATGTCAGTGCCCTGCGGAGCCAGGAACGGGCCATCGCCATAACGGAGACCGTTTACGAGGCTGGTGGCCAGCGCCCGCTTGCCTCGATGCACGGTGCTCTCGGCAACGTGCTACGTCGCCTCGGCTTCCTGGAGGCGGCTGTCGAACATCATCGCAAGGCCCTGGAGATCGAGCTCACGCTCTACGGTCCCGGTCACTTCGAGCTGGCGGGCACCTACGACAATCTCGGCCGGGCACTGCGCCACCTCGGGGAGCTCGACGAGGCGGTGGACAGCTTCCATCAGGCCTTGCGGATCAAGCGGACGCACCTGGATCCGACCGACGTGCAGATCGCCAAGACCCTGGACAACCTGGGTGTCGCCCACCGGTACCTGGGTCAGCTCGAGCAGGCCGCGAACTTCCACGAGGAAGCCGTGCTCATCCGCCGGTCTGCCCCGGACCCGGATCCGCGCTCCCTGCACTACTCACTCACCAACTTCGCCGCCGCGTGCCAGGCGCTCGGGCGCACCGCGCTGGCGGCCGAGGCGCTCGCGGAGGCCGCGAGCCTGGAAGAGGGCTGGTAGATGGAGCCGCGCCGGTTTTTCGACCCGCCGTTGCAGGTGGTCATCCCGCCCCGGCCGCGCAATGCCGGGGTACTCGGCCCGCGGCTGCTCGAAATCCTCGACTCCGGGAACTATAAGTTCGGCCACCGATGGACTGTCGAGCTGACCGAACGGGTCGCCGCGCTGCTCGGGCTCGGACCCGACCGTGAGCTGCTGCCCACCGTGTCGGGCACCGCGGCGCTGCGGCTCGCGGCCGTCACCCTGCGCGCCAGCTATCCGGTCAAAGGGCGTCCGGCCACCGCCGTATTGCCTTCCTTCACCTTCGCCGCCACGGGCGAGTTCCTTCGCCAGCTTGGCTACGAGCTGCTCTTTTGCGACGTGGACCCGCGAACCTGGACCATGGACCCCGAAGAGCTGGCCCTGATCCTCCGGAATTACCCCGTTGACCTGGTCGTCTGCGTCGACGCGCTGGGCAACCCGGCCGACTACACCGCGCTGGCCGCACTCTGCCGCGACGCCGGAGTTTCGCTGCTGGCTGACTCGGCGTCGGCTCTGGGCGCGCGGCACCGGGCTGTTCCGGTCGGTACGCAAGCGGACGCGCACGCGTTCTCGATGAGCATGGCCAAGGTAGTGTCCGCGGCCGGCGCGGGCGGCTTCGCGGTCCTGCCAGCTGGCAGCCGACAACGTCTGGAACACGACGAGAACTGGATCCGGTCATCCCTGATGACCGAGACGAATGCGGTTGTAGCGCTCGACCAGCTTGACGATCTGACCGGCCTGCTGGCCCGCCGGGCGGCCGTGGCCGAGGTGTACGCGGCAGCCACCCGGTCGGTGCCAGGCCTGTCACTCCAAGGCGTACGGCCTGGTGACACCTCCAGCTGGGTGCACACAGTGGTGCGCGTCCAATCCCCGCATGACCGGGATATGGTCGCCACCAGGCTCGCCCAGTTCGGCATCGAAACCAAGCCCTACTACGCGCCGCCGCTGCACACCTTCCTGCCGCACCGGGACTCCAACGCAGCGCTACCGGAGACCGAGGCCCTAGGCCGCGAGGTCCTGGCGCTGCCCGTTTCCTCGGAGATGAGCGTGCATGACGCTGAATTGGTGGCCGAAGCGCTCGGCGTAGTCACCAGAGTCGAAGGGTGGTGAAAGACCGGGATGGGCGTCGCTGAAGAATCCAAAGGCAAACTGAAGCAGATGCTGCTGGAGATCCGGTTGGCCGGCCACGTCAGCCGGGGCGCTCCGGTGGAAATCTTCATCTCCTACTCGCACCTCGACGCCGACCTGGCCGCGCTGCTCGACACTCACCTGTCGGCCCTACGCCGCGAAGGACTGGTCGCCACCTGGTTCGATCGCCAGATCGGTCCAGGGGACCGGTGGCGCGACGCGATCGATGAGCGGCTGGAACGGGCCGCCTTGGTGCTGCTCCTGATCAGCGCGAATTTCATCGCTTCGGATTATTGCTGGGACGTGGAACTGCGCCGGGCCATGGAACGGCACGCCGCGGGCCAGACCCGGATCATCCCGGTACTGCTGCGAGATTGCGACTGGCAGCATTTGCCTTTCGGCGCGTTCCAGGCGGTGCCGACTGGCGCCCGCCCGGTAACGTCCTGGCCGGATCCGCATGAGGCGATCGCGGACGTGGCCCGGAGCGTCCGCGCGGCCGTCTTGGACCTCCATCGCGCGTCCCCGCGGCCAGCTCAGAACACCACGTAGACCTTGCGCACCGTCTCGTGCAGCTCCCAGGCGCCCCGCCAGCCGCGCGGGAACACCGCCATGTCACCGGGTGTCAGCGTCTTGCCCTCGCCGCCGTCCGGCGTGACGGTCAGCGACCCGGATAGCACGTAAATGACCTCGTGCTCCTCCTGCACCCAGTACGACGGCCCGGCGGTGCACTCCCAGATGCCGGCTTCCGCGCCGGACTCGTCGTCGGCCGCCCACAGCGTGAGCCCGTTGACGTGCATCGGGATGCTCTCCGAGGTGGCCTCCTCGAGCGGCCCCCAGTCTTCCAGCGTGGCGGTCGCCGCGGCGGCGAGCAGGGCGGTGTCGACAACCGGGGCGTTAGCGTCAGTTTCAGGCATGTCAGAGCGCCTTTTCTGGGAAGGGGAGGGCAATCGGATCGGCGGCTAGCCTGCTGCGCCCGGTGGCGTCGAAGCGGTCTAGCCCTAGGTCGGTCACGTCCACGACGGACGTGGAACCGTTCGTCGCGAGGTCGGCAGCCACTCGGGCGACCGCCGGTCCCCACATCATGCCGGCGCCGCCGGCCGAGGCGACGAACACCGCGTCCTGGCCGGGCGCCGGCCCGATGATCGGCAGGTGGTCGGGGGTGAAGTCGATCGTCGCGGCCCAGGCCCGGCGCACGCCGAGCCCTTCGGTGAGCGGCACCAGCCGCGCCAGCCGCGACCGCATGAGGGCGAGGTATTCGAACGAGAGCAGCCGGTTCTCGCCCGGCGGCTCGTCGGGGTCGCTCATGCCGAACAGCAGCCCGCCCTCCTCCGCACGCCAGTACAGCCCGGACGGCACGTCGAACACCATCGCGGTATCCGCGAACGCCGGGTGCTCTTCGGTGACGGCCACGTGGTGCCGCACCCCGCCGGCGGGGATCGTGACCCCGGCCGCCGCGCCCACCGCGGCGAGCTGCGGCCCGCCGGCCAGCACCACGAGCCCGGCCGAGATGTTCCCTCGCGAGGTCGCGACCGTGCCGGCGGAACCCGGTGACCCCGCCGCGGACAGCTCGGTAAACCGCGTCCGCTCGGCCACGACGACACCGCGCGACACGAGTGCCGCCGTGTAGGCCGCGACGTTGCGCGGCGGCGTGATGTACCCGTCCTCGGCGCAGTAGGACGCGCCGAGCGTCACCCCGGCCGCGATCGTCGGGTTGACCTCGGCGACCTCGTCCGGGGACAGCCACCGCACCGGCAGCCCGCGGGACCGCTGCATCTCGATCCGCTCGTGCGCGGCGGTCACTTCGGCCGGGGTGAAGGCCGGCAGCAGGTATCCCTGCTGAGTGAACCCGGAGTCGGTGCCGAGCCAGTCGCGCTGTCCCAGGTAGAACTCGCGGGTCCAGCGCCCGAGCCGGACGGCCTCCGGCGTTCCGCCCTGGACGCGCACCACACCCGCGGCCCGGCTTGACGCGCCCTGCCCGAGCAAGCCCTTCTCGATGAGCACGACGCTGGACAGGCCGGCCTCGCGCAGGAAGCAGGCGCACCACGCGCCCACGGTTCCGCCGCCCACCACCACGGCGTCAGCGGTCTTCGGAAGTGCGATGTTCGCTAGCCCAGGGCTGGTGATCGGCATGATTCGATGCTAGACATAGACTGAATGTTCAGTCAATGCCGCGTTGTCCGGATCAAGGTAAAGGTAAAGGAAGACGCCATGTACGGCCTGTCCGCCGAGGACGAGGAGATCCAGGCGCGCGCCCGCGCCTTCGCCGACGAGCTCATCCCCTACGAGGTCCAGGCGGAACTCGACGGCGGCCTGGACGACGCCGTCACGCACGCGCACAAGAAGCGCGCGATCGAGCTCGGCATCTACGCCACCAACATGCCGCGCGACCTGGGCGGCGGCGGGTGCAGCACGCTCCAGCAGGTACTCGTCCAGGAGCAGGTCGGCCGGGTCACCAACGCGCTGGGCTGGGTCGCGGCGACCCCGCCGTCCTGGTTCCCCCCGGTGGCCACGGCCGATCAGGCCGAGCGGTACCTCAAGCCCACGATCCGCGGCGAGCGCGAGGAGTGCTACGCGATCACCGAGGAGGGCGCCGGCTCCGACGTCGGCGCGATCGAGGCGACCGCCTACCGCGACGGCGACCGCTGGGTGCTCAACGGCACCAAGTGGCATGTCACGTCCTACAACACCGCCGACTACTGCTTTTTCCAGGCCAAAAAAGCCGATGATCCCGAACGGTCCCGTGTTGCACCCGAATCCGACGAGCACCTGCTTTTCCTCGTCGATCTGCCCAGCCCCGGGGTTTCCGTCGTCCGCACGCCCGCCTACATGCACACGATCAGCCACCAGCACCCCATCGTCGCCTTCGAGAACGTGCACGTTCCGGCGGCGAACCTGGTCGGCGGGGAGGGCGACGGCATGGCGTACTCGCGCGAGTGGTTCCGATTCGAGCGCCTGATGGTGGCGGCCCGCTGCACCGGCGCGGCCGAGCGCCTGGTCGCCGA
>Ga0335074_10015535_pt1 | contig 10701 bp, 9 predicted proteins | sample Lox_Sample_23_FD_206715 | JGI IMG/M metagenome (GOLD analysis project Ga0335074, IMG submission 206715) | Soil microbial communities from Loxahatchee National Wildlife Refuge, Florida, United States - Lox_Sample_2.3 | ecosystem: Environmental > Terrestrial > Soil > Wetlands | place: USA: Florida...
GACAAGCGCCGCCAGCGCAAGCGTGAGCGCTCCGGGGCGCAGCCGCCGAACTCCATACCTCATTCTGGGCAACATCGTGATCCTTTCCTCGCTTGGCCAGGGAATTTATCACATGCAACCCTCGAGGGCGACCCCACCATAGCGGCAGATATGAATTCGGCTGCCCGCGTGGTCCTAGCCTGGTAAAGTCACGGGCGACATAACGATGAAAAACGTCCGGCAGTCCTTTTTCGTTATGCCAGTATCCACGCCAAACCGTCCCGGTTGGCCCAGGTTTATCAGAATATCTGGGCCGGCTGAGAAATCCACTGAATCTCAAGGGTTGCGTTGCATAGCGGGAGTCTGCTAGCTTTATCCCGCAATCTAGCGACGCGGCCGAAAGTCGGCTGCGCGGAAGATTGCACGGCATAGCGGGGGCATGCCAAGGCCCGTTGCAGGCGGGGGGCGGAATTGGGTACTAAATTGAGCTCGTGCCAATATGAGCCAGCCTTTCTGGACGTGACCTTTGCGTTGTCTTCGGCCCCAGTTCGTGCACGTGGCTCGGGAATCTCGTCTTACTGCCGCGTGCGCCACCCGGTTTCCGCGAAACACGGCGCCGGGACACTCGATAGGAAGAAGGGAAACCAGCATGTCCGAGCTGAGCATCGACGAGCTGCAGACCGAGACCGGTGAGCTGCTGCCCGAGCGTGAGGCCCTTGGCACCATCATCATCGGCAACATCGGGGCCGCGGTCGCTATCCAGGCGCACACCGACCACTCGGTCAACGTAGCGGTCAACATCCAGGCGGTCATCATCGGCAGCTTCAACCACCACGGCTACGGCGGCCCCAGCTAGTCCGCGGATCGTTCTTGCCCGCAATGCACTCCGGCGGGGTCCGCTCTTCGGGCGGCCCCCGCCGGGCGCTGTCCGGGGACCGGGCCGTTCTGGTGCCTCCCATCGCTGCCCAGCCGGATCAGAGCTCGATCGGGGATGACCACCGGCGCCCGCGCCGGGCCGCTGTCGTCCCCGCGGTGCCGTGCCTGGCCGCCGGGGTGGAGCTGATCGGCGAGTACCAGGGGTCGGGTCTGGCCGAGGCCACCTACCTGGCCCGCAACGCGGTCGGCCAGGTAGCCCACCTGTCGCGGCTGCTGTACCTGGTGGTCAGCGCGATCGACGGTCAGCGGACCACCAGCGAGATCGCGGACCAGGTCACCGCCGGCCTCGGCCGTGCGGTAAGCGTCGGCAACATCGACTACCTGCTGGCCCGCAAGCTCGGGCCGCTCGGCCTGCTGGCCACAGCCGACTCGGCCGGTCCGGCCGGACTGCCCCGGGCCGACGCCGGCCTGCTGACCCTGAAACTACGCCGGACCATCGTTCCGGCGGCGGGCGTCCGGATCCTGGCCCGCCTGTTCCGCCCGCTGTTCCGCCCGGTCGTGGTGACCCTGGTGCTGACCGCGCTGATCGCCGCGGACGCCTGGCTGTTCGGCACCGGCCGGGCCGGATCCGCGTCCCGGTACGTGCTGCTCCACCCGCTGCTGGTGCTGCTTGTCCTGGGCCTGTCGATCGCCTCCATGCTGTTTCACGAGTGCGGCCACGCCGCCGCCTGCCGGTACGGCGGCGGGCGTCCCGGCGTCATCGGCATGGGCATCTACCTGATCTGGCCCGCGTTCTTCACCAACGTCACCGACGCCTACCGGCTGGGCCGGGCCGGCCGGCTCCGTACCGACCTGGGCGGCGTCTACTTCAACGCGATCTTCGTGCTCCTGCTGACCGCTGGCTACCTGGTCACGGGCTACCCGCCGCTGGTCGCCGCGATCGTGCTGATCCATCTGGAGATCGTCCAGCAGTTGCTGCCGTCCCTGCGGTTCGACGGGTACTTCATCCTGGCCGACCTGATCGGCCTGCCCGACCTGTTCCGCCGCATCGGGCCTACCCTGCGCAGCCTGATTCCCGGCCGGCCGGCCGATCCCCAGCTGCGCAAGCTCAAGCGCTCGGCCCGGATCTCCTTGACGATCTGGGTCCTGATCGTCGTGCCCATGCTCGCCCTGCCGCTGGTGTTCATCGTCCTGGACGGCCCCGGCCTGGCCCGGACATCCGCCCGGTCCCTGCTCACTCAGCTGCACGCCATCACCGCCCAGTTCGGGCACGCCGAGATCGCCTCCGGGCTGCTCACCGTCGTCTCTGCGGCGATGCTCGTGCTGCCCATGGCGGGCCTGTCCTACGTCGTGGCGCGCACCGCCCAGAGCGCGTTCCGCCTGATCCTGGCCGCCACCCGCCGGCGTCCCGCCCTGGGGCTCCCGGCCCTCGCCGTGACCTTCGTGATCATCGCCGGGCTGGCCGTGCAGTGGGGGTTCCTGGCACCCGGAGACGCCCGCGCCGTCACCCCGCGCCCCTCCGCTGCGGGCCGCGTCACGGCGGCGCGGCCTGGCCCAGTGACCTCGGCCAACGGGCAGGCCTCGGGCACCGGTCGGCCCGCCTACCCGCCGGGCGTCGTGCTTGAGCCCGTCGGGGCGGCCGGGTTCGACGTGGAAGGCCTGCCGGCTGACTCGGGCAACGAGAACAGTGCCCTGGCCACGAACGCCATCGACGGGAACCCCGCCACCTACTGGACCAGCCAGTACTATCTCGGTAGCCCGGTCTTCGGCGGCTTGAAGCAGGGGACCGGCCTGATCCTGGACATGGGTCGGCCGGTCGCGATCGGCTCCGTCACCGTCACCTTCGGGCCTGCCCGGGGCGCCGACGTGTCGATCGAGGTCGGCAACCACGATGCGCTCACGCCCGCGACCCTGTCCACGTTCCGGACGGTGGCGCGCGCCAGTGACATCGGCGGGACGTACACGTTCACCGCGAGGCACCCGGCTCGAGGGCGCTACCTGCTGGTCTGGTTCACGAAGCTGCCGCCCGCGGGCTCCGGCCGGTTCGCGGCGAAAATCTTCAGCATCATCGTCCGGGCCCCGGCTGACAGGCGATGAGGCGCCAAGCGGTGGCGGGCACTTTGTCGTCTGACGGGACTGGCGATCTGGTTCCCCTTCTTCCTGTCCCATAAGACGCCTTACTTGCACGATTCAGCAAGCCGAGCCGGTGGCCCGCCGCCCGGTCGGCGAGCGCCGCGGTGGCCGCCCACCGCGGCGTGCTCGCGTAAGCCCGCCGGGCCATACACACCACGAAGGCCAGCCCGGCAATCAGGTAGCAGTTGGCCGCCGGGCTTAGCAGCCGTCGTTGTAGATGTTGTCGGTTACGTTGTCATAAACGGTCGAGCCGGACAGCGTGATCGAGCCGCAGTAGTAGTAGATGCCGCCGCCGAGGTCGTGCGCCGCGTTGGAGATGATCGTGCTGTCGTCGAGGGTCGCATCGCCATAGTCGTAGATGGCGCCGCCATCGTCGGCTATGTTCCCGGTGAAGGAGTTACCGCTGCCGGGTACGCCCTCCTCGTCCCCTAGCGTCAGGCTGCCCTGATAGTTGAAGATGGCGCCGCCATCGTCGGCGGTGTTCCCTGCGAACGTGCTGTCGGCCACGTCCACGCCGTTAAAGTTGTAGATGGCGCCGCCCGATAGCGCCTCGTTCTGGCTGAAGTGCGCGCCGGTTATGTCGGTTATTTCGGCGCCGTTGGTATGGACGGCGCCGCCGTGGTAAGCGCTATTGCCGATGAAGACGGCGTCGTTGATGGTCAGCGAGCCGGCCTCGACGTCGATGGCGCCGCCGTGGATCCCCGCGTAGTTATGGCTGAAGGTGCCGCCGTTGACGGTGAGATCTCCGTCATTGTCGATGGCGCCGCCGTTGTAATACGTCCAGCCCCTGGTGAAGTTCACGCCATAGAGGGTGACGTCTTTCGTGCTGTCCACGGTCATGATGCTGAAGTGGGAGGCGCGAGACCCGCCGCCCTCCAGGGTGGCGCCGTCGCCGTAGATCGTGATGTCGTGGCTAACGGTCAGCGTGCCCCGCAGACGATAGGTGCAGCCGGCCGCCAGGTGCAGCGTGCCGCCGCCGCTGATCGCGCTGTCAAGCGCGTCCGCGCTGCACCCCACGTAGTCCTCGGGGCTGGCCTTGGCCGCCTGGGCGGATCCGAGCCCGAGGACCAGGACCCCGCCGATGGCGGCGGCCGTGGCCGCGGTTCGTGCTGGTTTCAGGTGCATTGAATCATCCCCCGTAATCAGGCCCCGTATGACCTGTTTTCGATGGTCGACCGCAGTGATTCCCCACGTCTGCGGACCAAAGAATTCCGGCGGTAGCGTATCACGCCCGCACTTGGACTCGAGAGAGCGCCGGGCACTGCCCGTTAAGCCGGGAGAACCAGCTTCATCGTGGCGCATGGTAAAGGGCCAGATTCAATGAATCTGGCCCTTTAAAAGCGCCATGGCTACGGGCAGGTGCCCACGTAGTAGATATTGTCCGGCACGTTGCTGTAAACGGTCGAGTCCGACTCTGTGATCGTGCTATCGCAGGTGTTGTAGATGCCGCCGCCGCCGCCGACGTGGTGGGCCGCGTTGAAGGCGATCGTGCTGGCACCGACGCCCACCCAGTCACCGTTGTAGATGGCGCCACCGTACGTGGCCTCGTTCCCGGTGAAGGTGTTACCGCTGCCGGGCACGTCGGTCACATTCGTGAGAGTCAGCTCGTCATAGTTGATGATGGCGCCGCCGTCCTCGGCGGTATTCCCGAGGAACGAGCTGTCGGCCACGGTTATGTCGTGATCGGCGTAGAGGGCACCGCCGTCGTATGCCTTGTTCTGGCCGAAGTGGTCGCCGGTTAGGGTCGCACAGTCGTCCTGGGAATAGATGGCGCCGCCGTATTCGCCATCGTTGCCGGTGAAGACGGCGTTGTTGACCGTCAGCATGCTGCTGACGCCCTCGCTGTAGATGGCGCCGCCGTACTCGCCGCTGTTATGGCTGAAGGTGCCGCCGTTGATGGTGAGATGCCCGCCGTTGTCGATGGCGCCGCCGTCCTCCTGCGAGCCGTCGGTGAAGTTCACGTCGTCGAGGGTGAGGGTCTTCATGCAGTTCACGGTCAGGATGCTGAAGTCGGAGTCCGGGCCGCCGCCCCGCAGGGTGGTCTCGAAGCCGACGATTGTCAGCGTGTCGACGTTGTCGGTCAGCCCGTCGGGCAGGTAGTAGGTGCAGCCGGCCGCCAGGAACAGGGTGCTGCCGGTGTCCGCGTTGTCGATCGCGTCGTTGAGTGCGTCGGCGTTGCACGGCACGCGGTAGTTCTCCGGGGTGGCCCTGGCCGCCGTGGCGGATCCGAGACCGAGGACCAGGATCCCGCCGACGGCGGCGGCCGTAGCCGCCGTTTTTGCTGGTTTGAGATGCATTGAATCATCCCCCATAGATCAGGCCATGAATGACCGGTTTTCCGATGGTCTGCCGCAGTAAATCCCCCGATGCCTGCGGGCCAGGAATTCTGCGGTAGCGTACCACGTCCCGACCCGGATTCGAAGCGGTCGGAACGCCCGGGTTCTATCACTAAACAGAACAAAGGGCCAGATTCAATTGAATCTGGCCCGTTGCCGCGACTGCGGCTGCGCTAGCAGCGGCGGACGTAGATGTTGCCGGTCACGTTCTTGTGAAAGGTCGTGCCCGACAGCGTGTATCCGCCGGCGCAGTCATTGTAGAGGCCGCCGCCTCGGTGCGCCTCGTTGGACATGATCAGGCTGTCGTCGATCGTCGCCGAGTCATGGTTGTAGATAGCGCCGCCCTCGTAGGCCTTGTTCTCGGAGAAGGTGTCACCGCCGGCCCGGCCGGTCACCGTCCCTAGCGCGAGGTCGGCCGTGTTGTAGATGGCGCCGCCTTATTCACCGACATTCCCGATGAAGGAGGTGTTCCCCACGGCCGCCGGGTCGGCGTCGTTGTAGAGAGCACCGCCATCATGGCCCTTGTTATCGGCAAAGGTGGTGCCGGTAATGGCCGTGGTGCTGCTGGTAGCGACCGCGCCACCCCACCTGATCGCCGAATTGTGAGTAAAGACGGCGTGTTTGATCGTCAGCGAGGAGTCCTTGCCGCCACTGTCGATGGCGCCGCCGTATCCGGCGCTGTTATAGCTGAAGACGCCGCCGTTGACGGTAAGGTATCCCTTGTTGCTGATGGCGCCGCCGTCGTCGCCGTAGCCCCCGTTGAAGCTCACGCCGTCGAGGGTAAGGGTGTCCATGCTGGACACGCCCAGGATGGCGAAGCCGGAGTACGGCCCGCCTCCTTGGAGGGTGGCGCCGTTGCCGATGATGGTCAGGTGGTCCTTGGTATCTACCAGCGACTCAGCCAGGTAGTAGGTGCAGTCACTCGCCAGGGTCAGGGTCCCGCCACTGCTCACTTCGTTGATCGCGTAGTAAAGCGCGCCCGTGTTGCACGGGACCTGCCAGGAGACCGGCGAGGCCATGGCCGCCGTGACGGTCCCGCCCAGGCCGAGCACCAGGACCCCGCCTATGGCGGCGGTTCTGGCCGCGATCCTTGCTGGTTTGAGATGCATTGAATTAAACCCCCGTAGATCAGGTCTTGATTGACCGGTTTTCGGTGGTCCGCCGCAGCCAATTCTCCGATGCCTGCGGATACAGGAATTTCTTGGCAGCGTACCACGGGCAGCCGGATTCCCGGGCATGCGGTCGGTAATGTCCGGGTTATTGCCAAACGGTGCAAAGAGGCGGATCAATTTAACTCGATCCCTTTGCCTTAGCGCGGTCGGGCTAGCAGCCGTCCTCGTTGTAGATGTTGTCGGTCACGTTGCCGTAAATGGTCGAACCCGGGAGGGTATACGAGGCGCAACTGGTGTTGTAGATGCCGCCGCCGACGTCGTGGGCCGCGTTGAAGACGATCATGCTGTCGCCGACGGTCGCCTCCTCATCGTTGTAGATGGCGCCGCCCTGGTAGGCCTGGTTTCCGGTAAAGGAGTTGCCGCTGCCGGCCACGCCGGTCACATTTCCCAGCGTGAGCGTGCCATCGGTATAGATCGCGCCGCCCTCGCCCGAGGCGACGTTCCCGAGAAACGAGCTATGGGTCACGCTCATGGTGGTGAAGTTGTCGATGGCGCCGGCGTCGGTGGCCCTGTTGCCGCTGAAGGTGGTGCCGGTTATGGTCACGTCGTTGCTGGCCCATACGGCGCCGCCGTACACCGCCGTATTGCGGGTGAAAATGGCATCATCGATGGTCAGCGAACTGTCGTTGCCCCTGCTCTTGATGGCGCCGCCCCGGGTGGCGCTGTTATTGCTGAAGACGCCGCCGTTCACGGTGAGGTGCCCGTGGTTGCGGATGGCGCCGCCGTGCGGGCCCGAGCCGTTGCTGAAGTTCACGTCGTCGAGCGTGATGCTGTCGTTTCGGTGCACGGTCAGGATGCTGAACTGGGAGCGCGTCGATCCGCCCTCCAGGGTGGCGCCGTTGCCCTCGATCGTCAGGCTCGGCAGGCTGTCGGTCAGGCCCGCGGACAGCCAGTACTGGCAGCCGGGCGTCAGGTACAGGGTGCCGCCGCTGCTCGCGCCGGCCACGGCAGACACCAGTGCGTTCGGGTTGCACGCCACGTAGTTCTCGGGCTGGGCCATGGCCGCCTGGGCGGATCCGAGGCCCAGGACCAGGATCCCGCCGAACGCGGCGGCCCTGGCGGCGGGTTTGGCTAGTTTGAGATGCATTGGATCTTTCCCCCCGTTAATCATGACGTATCGTAGCCAATTCCCTGATGCTTGCGGGCCAGCAATTCTGCGGCAGCCTACCATGAGCGCTCAGATTCGCGGTGCGCACGAGATAATGTCCGGTATGTAGTCAAGGTCAGGGTTTATCGTAAAGCAGACGTAAAGGGCCAGGCTCTTTGAGCCTGGCCCTTTATCGCGCACCGGCCTGGCTAGCAGTCGCCGTGGTTGTAGATGTTGTCGACCGCGTTGAGGAAAAGGGTGGTATCGGTCAGCGTCTCGGTGACGCAGCTGCCGTTGTAGATGCCGCCGCCGAGGTGGGTCGCGGCATTGCTCATGATCAGGCTGCCGTCGTCGTCCAGGGTGGCATCCTCGTTATAGATGCCGCCGCCCTCGTAGGCGCGATTCCCTTCCAGGGTGTTATCGGCCGTGGTCAGGTCGCCGCCGTTCTCGATGCCGCCGCCGTACGAGGCGGTGTTCCCGAGGAACGAGCTGGAGGTGATGGCGGCGGTTCCGTCGTTCTCGATGCCGCCGCCGTCGTAACCACCGGGGGTTCTGTTCTGGCTGAACGTGGAGTGGGAGATGGTCGCGGTGGAGGCGCTGCCGTTCTCGATGGCGCCGCCATATTCGGCGGTGTTGCCGGTGAAGACGGCATCATTCACGGTCAGGGTGGAGCTGCCGCGGTCGCTGTAGATGGCGCCGCCGTACTCGTCGCTGCGGTTGTCGCTGAAGGTACCGCCGTCGACGGTGAGGTACCCGCCGTCGTTGTAGACCGCGCCGCCGCTCCACACCGTGCTGCCGCCGCCGTTGGTGAAGTTCACGTCGTCCAGCGTGAGGGTCTTCATGCAGTTCACGGTCAGGATGGTGAAGTCCGGCGCCCCCGGCGCCCGCTTGAGCGTGCTCTCGAATCCCACGATCGTGAGATCCGCCTTGTCATCGGTCAGGCCGCTGGTCAGCCAGTAGGTGCAGCCCGCCGCCAGGTAGATGGTGCCGCCGGAGCTCACGCCGGACAGGGCGCTGCGCAGGTCGCTCGCGCTGCAACCCGGGCGATCAGGGGCTGGATTGGCCATCGCCGCCTGGGCGGATCCGAGGCCGAGCGCCACGATCCCGCCCACGGCGACCGTCCTTGCCGCGATTCTTGCTGTTTTGCGATGCATTGTGTCGCCCCCCATAGATCAGGTCTCATCTGCGGATTCCGCCGGCGTCAGCCGCCGTCAATTCCCCGGGCCGCGGGATCGGCTAAGCCGCTACCTCGGTTACCACAATGCAACGCAGCGGCTCTGTGCTAGCCAGCGAAACTTGCGCGGCACACTATCACACGGAATTTGAGACACGATGCAGCTGCACCTTAAAAGCGAATAGCCAGGAAATGCGGTCCTCGTGGACAATTACTGCATCTCGCGAGCCGGATGTCCCGGGTGATTGACCTGCTCGGAGCAGTCTGTAATCATAATTACATGAGTACACCGCAAGGAGATCCGGGACCCTCGGACGACTCCGCCGGGACGGGCGAGGACGAGGGTCCCGACTCGGGACCGGCCGGCGGCGCCGGGGCGAAGGAGAAACTTCGCGGCTGGTTCACCGGGAGGCTGCCCGCCGACTGGTTCACGGCCGCGCCGGACATCCTGGTCGACCGCGAGGAGATCACCGTCGTGGGGACGCTCGCCGAGCCTACCGAGGCGGGAGTCTCGGCGGCCGAGCGGGCCGCCGCGGCGGAGGGGCGGATCCGCCGGTTCCGTGAGGAAACCAGGGCCCGCCGGGTCGAGATCGCCAGGGAGGCCGAGCACCGGTTCCGGCGCACGGTGTCCTGGGGCGTCACCTGCGCGGACGTAACCGAGATGTTCACCACGCTGTCGGTTCCCGTGATGACAAGGCTGCGCCAGCCCGAGCGCCGGGTGCTCGACACGCTGGTCGAGGCCGGCGTGGCGCGCAGCCGGAGTGACGCCCTGGCCTGGTGCGTCCGGCTGACCGGCGAGAACGCCGATGCCTGGCTGTCCAGGCTGCGGACGGCGCTGCGCCAGGTCGAGGAGGTACGGGACCAGGGACCGGGAAGTGCCTGAACGGTATCAATAATGTCGCGGATAGGTAACGATTTCCGCGCTGCGGCGCGGTTTGCCGGGCATCGCGGCGGCGTCATCCAATAGGCAGAAGACCCCATTCGGCCCGCCGGGCGGGACCGTCACGCTGCCGGGTCGTGCATGAGCGCGCCGCGGTACGGAACCTGATCCGATAGCCGAAGCGTTCCATCCGTTGGATACGGTTCTGCTACAGAGATACGGTGCCGAGGAAGGCCGCAGCATGGGACTTCGTGACCTGGTCTACCGGCTGTACGAGCGGCGGATCGAGGCTTCCCTGTCGCCCGAGGCGATCCCGCGACACGTCGGGGTGATGTGCGACGGCAACCGGCGCTGGGCCAGGTCGGCCGGCTTCCGCGACGTCAGCAGCGGGCACCGCAAGGGCGCGGACAAGATCTTCGAGTTGCTTGACTGGTGCCGCGAGACCGGCGTCGAGGTGGTTACCCTCTGGCTGCTGTCCACCGACAACCTGGCCAGGCCCGCCAGCGAGCTCGTGCCGCTGCTGAAGATCATCGAGGACACGGTGCAGGGCCTGGTCGCCGAGCGCTGGCACGTCAACCCGGTGGGCGCGCTCGACCTGCTGCCCGCGGAGACCGTCCAGGTGCTCAAGGACGCGGCCGAGGCGACCGCCGACTACCCGGGGCTGCTGGTCAACGTGGCCGTCGGCTACGGCGGCAGGCGCGAGATCGCCGACGCCGTGCGCTCGCTGCTGCAGGACCACGCGACCAGGGGCACCACGATCGAGGAGCTCGCCGGCGTCCTCGACGCCGAGCACATCGCCGAGCACCTCTACACCGCCGGCCAGCCAGACCCCGACCTGGTAATCCGCACCTCGGGCGAGCAGCGCCTAGGCGGCTTCCTCCTCTGGCAGAGCACCCACTCAGAGTTCTACTTCTGCGACGCCTACTGGCCCGCCTTCCGCAAAGTCGACTTCCTGCGGGCGCTGCGCTCCTACGCGGCCCGCAACCGCAGGTATGGCGCGTAACCGCCGGTTTGGCCGGGAAACGCCGCTTCGTTAACCTGACGGTACTTTTGCCAGCTCACGA